>JAANMY010002228.1_pt1 | contig 18847 bp, 22 predicted proteins | sample 7279691 | NCBI WGS metagenome assembly JAANMY01 (sample SAMN14094543, study PRJNA606508) | bioreactor metagenome | isolation source: A lab-scale SPAN reactor treating ammonium-rich wastewater day 388 | place: Ireland: Galway | collected 2018-02-07
GAAACGGATTACACACCTTCCAAAAGTTTAAACCAAGATTTATTGAAGTTTAAAAGGCTTAGTGAGTTTAATGGAAAACCTTGAATGAAAGTGAGATTAAGTAATATATTATTGGACGTTTTCTATAGCCTGGATTTATCTGAAATTAGATTCTTTATCAAGTAGTATAAAACAATCTAAAACAGTATTAATCCCCAAAAAAACCGCCTTGATGACAAAGCGGTTGTTTATATATAATAGAAAAAATAAATTCCTAAACAAACGGCATTTTAACAACTTTTGCTGGAATGTTTTTGTTTCTTACCTGAATAAATATTTCAGATCCTATCTTAAAGTGAGGTTTATCCACATAAGCAATCCCTAAACCAATCTTTTTCATTGGAGATTGTGTACCGGAAGTTACTTTTCCGATTATATTCCCTTCTGCATCTACAACAGGGTAATCATGTCTTGGAACACCTTTGTCAGTTAATTCAAAACCTACAAGTTTTCTTTTTATTCCTTCTTCTTTTTGTTTAGCAAAAGTTTCTTTTGATATAAAATCTTTGTCAAATTTAGTAATCCATCCTAATCCTGCTTCAATTGGAGAAGTTGTATCATCAATGTCGTTTCCATATAGACAAAAACCTTTTTCAAGCCTTAAAGTGTCTCTTGCCGCTAATCCGCATGGTATAATTCCCTCTTCAGATCCTGCTTCTATAATAGCATCCCACAGTTTTTCTGCTGATTCGTTTTTAAAATAAATTTCAAAACCGCCACTTCCTGTGTATCCTGTATTTGAAATAATTACATCATTTACGCCGGCAACAGAACCAACAGTAAAATTGTAGTATGGAATTTCGGAAAGATTTGTTTCAGTTAATTTCTGCAAAATTTCAGTGGCTTTCGGTCCCTGAACTGCTAACAGAGACATTTCATCTGAAGCATTGGTCATTACAGCACCAAAAGTATTGTATTTTGAAATGTGATCCCAATCTTTATCAATGTTGGAAGCATTTACTACAACAAAGTATTTTTCATCATCCATTTTGTAAACGATAAGATCATCCACAATACCTCCGTTTTCGTTCGGAAGACAAGAGTATTGAGCTTTTCCGTTTTCAAGAGCGTTTACATTATTGGTGGTTACATACTGCAAAAGATCTTTTGCACCAGCTCCTTCAATAAAAAACTGTCCCATGTGGGAAACGTCAAATAATCCTGCTTTTTCTCTTACGGCAAAGTGTTCTTCTGTTACTCCAGAATATTGTACAGGCATTTCAAAACCTGCAAAAGGTACTATTTTCGCTCCCAAAGAAACGTGCTTATCATATAAAGCTGTTTTTTTCATATGTAAATATTTATTTTTTTATTTTAAAACTTTCAAAAGCCTCGTTAAAAAGCTTCATGTAATTTCCGTTCCAGTGTTTTTCCTGGCAATTGATGGTTATAAGGTACAGTTCCTTATTTTTCTGATAGACTTTTGTAACCCAGAAGATTTTTTCTTTTTCATCTAAATATTCATACTGATATTCTGTAAACCCTTTTTTATTGCCGGTATTTTTTACTTTTTTTTCATCATCCTCAGATTGATACAATGCGAGAATAAATTTTTTCACCTCTGTCTTTGGTAAATCCAGATCATGGTATTCGGAAATGGTAATTGCTCCAATCTGACTTGTAGGAAAAATATTTATAATTCCCTCATCATTAGTCAGTTTCCATGTGTCAGGAGTTTCTATGGAATAATTTTCACTATCGTAAATTTCAGTTTTTATTTTTTGTGAAAATGAAGCAATGCTGTATAAAAAAGTGATTAATAAAAATAATTTTTTCATGTGTTTTTTAAAAATGATATTTATATTCCTGAAGAATAATTTTAAACCATTCTGTAAAATGCTCAGGAGTTTCTGCAATTTCTTTATCTAAGTTTTCTAATGAGATGTAGCGCACTTCTTCTACTTCAGCTTTGTTAAGATTAAAATCAGCACAGTAAATTCCTGTAAAAACATGATCAAGTTCATGCTCCCATAATCCGTTTCCGACATCAGCTTTGTAAATAAATTGAAATTTTTGCGAAATATCTGCATCAATTCCCAATTCTTCTTTCAGTCTTCTTTTGGCACCCGCCAGATAGCTTTCTCCGGCTCTTGGATGGGAACATACCGCATTTGTCCATCTCAAAGGTGAATGATATTTTCCGGCAGCACGTTTCTGTAAAAGCATTTCGCCCTTTTCGTTAAATAAAAATACCGAAAATGCACGATGAAGCAAACCATTAATATGTGCCTGCTGCTTTTCCATAAGTCCTAAAACTTCATCGTTTGCGTTTACTAATACTACCATTTCTTCCATTCCTACAAATTTAGGCTTAATACATGATTTTGTAAAATAAATGTTTAGTTTTTTTATGATTTGTGAAAATATTATTTTTATATAAAGATGAAAAAAATAAGCTTAATTGTGAAAAATGCAATAAAATATTCATCATTATTATCTTTTAATTGCTTTTTACGTTAAATTTTTAACATAACCAGCAATTAATAAAGTTGTTTGAATCATAAAACGTAACTTTGCGCTTTAAAATTACAACGATGGAATTAGAATATATTGAGCACATCAGTCCAATTCTGAAAGACGGAATTAAAAACTATCTCATTGACATAGACGGGACAATTACGGACGATGTTCCCAATGAAGAGCCGGAAAGAATGGTTACCTGCGAACCATATTACGATGCTCTCGAAACTATTAATAAGTGGTATGACGAAGGTCATCAAATTTGCTTTTTTACCTCACGGACAGAAAACTTAAAACAAATAACTATTGACTGGCTTGATAAGCACGGCTTTAAATATCACAGTGTTTTGTGCGGGAAGCCAAGAGGCGGAAACTATCACTGGATTGATAATCATCTCGTAAGAGCAACACGATACAAAGGAAAATTTACAGATTTGGTTGAGAAGCAAGTAACCATTGAGGTTTTTAAAGATTAAACAAAATTAAAAAGATTTGAAGATTCATTTAAAGAATTTTACTTTATATTAATTTTTGAATTTTTCAACTTTTAAACAAGATATTTTATTTATGAAGGTTTTGGCAAATGACGGTTTAGATCAGTCAGGAATAGATGCATTAACTGAAAAGGGATTTGAAGTGATCACTCAAAAAGTTCCACAAGAGTTTCTTTTAAATTATATTAATGAAAATAAGATCCGTACTCTTTTAGTAAGAAGTGCAACTCAGGTAAGAAAAGATATTATAGACAATTGCCCTTCTTTAGAAATCATTGGACGTGGCGGAGTTGGGATGGATAATATTGATGTAGATTATGCAAGAGAAAAAGGAATTCATGTCATCAACACGCCCGCTGCATCTTCAGAATCGGTCGCCGAGCTTGTTTTTGCTCATTTATTTTCCGGAGCAAGATTTTTACAGGATTCTAACAGGAAAATGCCTTTGGTAGGAGACACAGAATTTGCATCACTGAAAAAATCCTATGCTGCAGGAATCGAACTGAAAGGTAAAACAATTGGGATCATCGGAATGGGAAGAATCGGTCAGGAAGTAGCAAAAATAGCATTAGGATTGGGCATGAGAGTGATTGCTGCTGATAACATGATCGGAAAAGCCAGCATAAAAGTAACTTTTTATAATAATCAATATATTAATGTAGATATTGAGACGGAACCTTTACAGGATGTATTGAAGCATGCGGATTTTATAACGCTTCATGTACCTGCTCAGAAAAACGGTTATATGATTTCTAAAAATGAATTTGATATGATGAAAGATGGTGTTTCGATTATCAATTGTTCAAGAGGTGGAGTGATAGATGAAGAGGCATTATTAGAAGCTTTAGATTCAGGTAAAGTAAGATTTGCAGGATTGGATGTTTTCATTAACGAACCTACACCTTCTAAACAAATCATTTCTCATCCGAAAATTTCCGTGACACCTCATACAGGTGCTTCAACACTTGAGGCTCAGGATAGAATCGGACTTTCTTTAGCCGATCAGATTTCCAGTATTTTGCAAATGTAATACAAAATAAAATCCGCCATAATTGTAAAATTATGGCGGATTTTTTAATAATAGTATCTATTTTTTCTTTAATTCATCACGAATTTCTGCAAGTAATTGTTCTGTAGCTGTAGGTGCAGCAGGTTCGGCCGGTGTTTCAGCTTCGGCTTTTCTTATTTTATTGATTGTTTTTACAAGTATGAAAACAACGAGTGCAAGAAGTAGAAAATTAATTGCTACGGTAATGAAATTTCCATACGCAAAGATGGCAGCATCAGGAGCAATCTCTTTTGCTTTGGCTAGTGTGGATCCTGCAGGTATATTTTCGGAGCCTTTACCCATTGCGAAATAAATACTGCTAAAATCTGGTTTTCCGGCTATTGCTGCTACGATAGGCATGATTAAATCATCAATAACACTGGTTACGATTTTTCCAAAAGCCCCGCCGATAATTACACCTACCGCAAGATCAAACGCATTTCCTTTGATAGCAAATTCTTTAAATTCTTTTACAAATCCCATAATTGTTTTTTTTAATTGTTTAAACAAAAATATCAATTAAAAATAATAATATAATCTTGTTTGGGTATTTTTTTGCATTAATGATTTAGTGTTTTTAAACATTTATAGTTAAATTTATTAAAAACGAATCCCGTGAAAATTTTTACTACTGACAAAATCAGATTAGCAGATCATTTTACCATAGAAAACGAGCCTGTTTCATCAGTTAATTTAATGGAAAGAGCCGCTGCAGGCTGTGTGGAGTGGATAGAACAAAATGCAAAGCATTATGCAAAATTCTATGTTTTCTGCGGCAATGGCAATAATGGCGGTGATGGATTTGCAATTGCAAGAATGCTTTATTTGAAAGGTTTTGATGTAGACGTTTTTTTTGACAGGCAAAATCAAAGCTTTTCAAATGAGACATTGATCAACTTTAAAAGACTGAAAGAAATTTCAGGGATTTCTTTACGAGATTTTGTTGAAATAGAGAGATTAAGGTATGACGAAAATACAGTCATAATTGATGCACTTTTCGGGATCGGACTGTCAAGAAAGCTGGATGGCAGAAATCAAAAACTTTTCGAAAATTTAAACAAAAAGAAAAATCCTAAAATATCGGTAGATATTCCGTCCGGAATGTTTGCAGATCAAATGAATGATACGGATGATATTATTTTTAAAGCTGATGTTACATTGACATTTCAATGCTGGAAAAAATCTTTTTTGCATCCTGAAACTGGTTCTTATGCAGGAAAAGTGGTTGTTTTGGATATAAAACTGGATCAGAAGTTTCTGGAGACCACTCAAAGTGATAATTTTGTGATAGATGATGAATTGATCACAAAAATATTTAAACCGAGAAATCATTTTTCCCATAAAGGAAATTATGGTAAATCCGTCATTGCAGGAGGAAGTTATGGTAAAATGGGAGCGGTTGTTTTAGCCGTAAAATCAGCTTTAAATGCAGGTTCCGGACTTACATTTGTTTTAGCTCCGGATTGCGGTTATGATATATTGCAGACGAGCTGTCCGGAAGCTATGTTTATCAATGGTGGTGAAAAAGTTATTTCACGGATTGAAATACAGGAAAATACGGTTTACGGAATTGGTCCCGGTCTGGGAACTGAAGATGCTACGGAAAAATCTCTTTTGATATTTCTTGAAAGTTATCATTCTCCTCTGGTGTTGGATGCAGATGCATTGAATATTATTTCAAAGGAAAAAAATCGTTTGGATCTGATTCCTGAAAAATCAATCATCACGCCGCATCCAAAAGAATTTGAAAGACTTTTTGGCACTACGGAAAATTCATTTGAAAGATTAAGTTTAGCCCGAAAGAAAGCCTCTGAGTTGAAAATTATTATAGTTCTGAAAGATCATCACACCCAGATTATTACGCCGGAAGGAAGGGTTTATTATAATATTACCGGAAATTCTGGTTTGGCAAAAGGCGGCAGCGGAGATATTCTTACTGGTATTATTACTTCACTTTTGGCTCAAAAATATTCTTCCGAAGAAGCGGCTGTTTTAGGAGTCTGGCTTCATGGTAAAAGCGCAGATTTCGCTGCTGAAAAATACTCAAAAGAATCTATGCAGCCAAGCAACGTAATTCAGGAATTGGGAAATGTTTTTCTGGAACTTAATAAAAGAAAGCTTTTCTTTGGAACGTAATGATGCTATATAAAGTTTACAAAGTGATAAAGATGAATGATTTTTGCATTTAATCCCCCAAATAAAATAACATGAAAAAAACAATTGCCTTTGCAGCTCTCTCTTCAGTAATTTTTTTTACTGCCTGCAAAAAAAATAATTCTGAAAATGCAGGAAAAGAAGTTCAGACAGAAATTAAAAATGATCAGTTTGTTGTTGATTCTGTTCTGGTAAAAGATTCTGTGAAAATGAATGAGAAGTTATCGGTGAAATACGAAGCTAAAATACTGGTTTTTCCATCTATAAAAGACAAAGCACTTCTAGACAGTATTTATTATTATAAAAATGGAATTACCGATTTTTCCCGGCAGGGTTTGAAAACTTTTCTTGAAAAAGATAAACAAGATTATTTTTCTTCGCTTAAAAATAAAAATACAGACTGGATGGGAGATTTACCCAATCCTCAAACTTGGGAAACAGGTTCTTATATGAAACTGAAATCTCTTTCCGAGGATTTCCTTCAGATTGAATATTTATTCAGCTCATATGAAGGCGGTGCACACGGAAATTATGGTTTTTCTGAAAGAGTGTTTGATCTTAAAAACAATAAAAAAGTTCAGTTGAAGGATATTACTACTATAGAAAAGACAAAATTGGAAGAACTTTTAAAGAAAAACATTGATAAAATTCCAAGCGGAATCACTTCAGGACAGGAAACGATGAAAAATTCTGATATGCTTTTGGAAGATGTAATTCCTGCAAATGATAATTTTTATTTTGACGATAAAAATCTTTATTTCCATTACAGTCCTTACGAAATTGCAGCATTTGCGGCAGGAGATATCGTGATTCCGGTTTCGTGGGAAGATCTGAAAGGTACAATCAATCCTCAATTTGAAGTCAGGGTTAAAAAATGATTGACTCTGCTTAATTGAATGAACTTTATTGAAATAAAATTAGGATATACTCTAGATTTTTATGGAATGAATGTATATTCGGCATGGATTAATCAATATAAATTACGTAAATTTGATTTTTATCCAAGGATAAAATGGTTTTGTTTAAAGCAATAAAGCCTAACTGACAAGAAATAATAAAAAGTTTAAAATGAAAAATCTTTTTTTAAGTATATGTACATTTGCCGTTTTGGCATCTTGCGGAACAATGAAAAATACATCTTCAGCAAAAGTTGGTAAAGAGCAACCTTCTATTGCCAACACCAAGTGGACTTTAGCAGATAATGTGAGAGGGCAGGCTCCAACTTTAAATATCGAAGGAGCTAAGATCAACGGAAATTCCGGCTGTAACCGTTTTTTCGGCGGCGTAATGATGGATACCGTTTCGGGTAAATTTGAAACTTCGGGAGTAGGATCTACGAAAATGGCTTGCGATAATATGTCTGTTGAGAAAAATTTCCTGGATATGCTTCAGAAAACCAATAAGTATGTTGTTTCCGGAAATACATTAGAATTGTATCAGGATAGCCTTTTGCTGTTGAAATTCAACAAATCGGAATAATGAACAATAAAAAAGGAACTCAGCTGAGTTCCTTTTTTTATGAAAATATTAATCTTCCTCTTCTTCGTCGTACTTAGCCAACTCTTCGTCGCACCATTTGAATGCTGCTTCCACTACTTTTGTAGCTTCGTCTGCCATGGTCTCTTCGTCGTCTCCTTCAAGATCATCAAGCCATTCAACTTCTTCTTCTTCAACATTTAAGATAAATCTTGGATATTCTGTGTGTACTACAAACAAATCTTCAGGAAAGTCTGAATTATCTGCTAATAAAAACTTTGGTAACTTCATTTTTTTAATGTTTAAACTTCATCAAAGATAGATAAAATTATTGGTATTTATTCTTGTCAATCTTAATTTTTTGTAAAACTTTATACCTTGTTAACGTATTTTTACGAAGCGTATCCTGTGGCTTGAAGGTGAGTTCTACATTAGCATTCACGGTGCTTATCAGCTCTGCAACCTGTATCTTTTCCAGGTCTTCCATGGTTTCCAGATAAAATTTTATCGGTTTGTTATCAAGTTTTTCTTTTACCAGAAAGTTTTTGATTTCTCTTCTGTTTTCAAGGTAATTTCCTTTGGAAAGAAGTGTAAAAAACAAGCCTGAACTTAAACTTAAAAATCCCACAGCATACGTTTTTAAACCGTAAACCTGAAATACCTTTCTACAGTATAACAGCCATAAAGGCATACTGAAAGGAACCAGCAAACGATAATCTATTGCATTTACAGAATAAAAATACTGTATGAAAAAGGAACATATAATTCCAAAAACTCCAATGAAAATGAAAAAAACTTCTATTTCGCTAAGTTTTGTTTTAATGAAAAGAAGGATCATGAAAAGAATACTGAATGCCCCTAATCCATAAATTCCGTAATTAATGATACCGCCATTCGGATCTGACATATGAATGAAGGGATTGAATGTCGTACAAAGTCCGAAGAACAATTCTTTCAGAAGTTTTGAAGTAGGATGCAGACCTATTTCCAGAAAATCTTTCACATAGTTTTCATTAAAATAATCAATGAAAAGCAATTTATATAGAACAACGAAAATGCCTCCTGTAATTCCGGAAATGATAAATGCAGATGCATATTTTCTTTTCAGGAAAACCAAACCGAACAATCCGGTTCCGCCAATGATGAAAAGTGAGCTGTATCTTATGTTGTAAAGTAAAATTAAACTTAATGAAAGATAAAAAACTGCTTTGCCTTTTTCTAAATTTCCTGCAATAATTTGTGACGAAATATACAGAAACCACACAACGAAAGGCAGAATCAAAGCTTCGCTCATGGTAAAGGAAAAAATAGATACAAAACTGAATAATGAACATACAATAAGTGCTTCTCTGAAAAAAAAGTTTTTCCTGTAAGCAAAAATCAGAATTGCCGCCAAAGCCGTCAATCCCACAATTTTGCTGCTCCAGAACTCATCAAATCCAAATATTGTAAAAAAACGGATGCTTAAAGGATAGCCTAAAGGCGTTGTCGTATTATCAATGGTCGGAAATACATTTGCAAACCGCATAAAACGGATAGAATCGGGACTTGTGCGTCCCTTCTCATTGAGCAGAAAACGAAAAATGGTCGTCAAAACAGTGATGATGACCAATAATATCTGAATATTTTTTTCTTTAAATTTTATCAAGGTTGCGGTTGTTAGGTTATAGATTGCAGATTTAGAGCCTAAATTTATAACTTATAATTCACAACTTAAAAATTATTTTGCAAACATTTTTGCCACTTTTTCTGCTTTTTTGCTTTCAGAATAGTCGTAAAAACCTTCCCCTGATTTCACACCTAATTTTCCTGCCATCACCATATTCACCAAAAGTGGGTTCGGAGCGTATTTAGGATTTTTGAAACCGTCATACATTACATTTAATATTGCAAGACACACATCCAGACCAATAAAATCTGCCAACTGAAGCGGTCCCATCGGATGAGCCATTCCCAATTTCATTACCGTATCAATTTCCTCAACTCCGGCAACACCGTTGTATAAAGTTTCAATAGATTCGTTAATCATCGGCATCAGAATTCTGTTGGCAACAAATCCCGGATAATCGTTTACTTCTACAGGCACTTTCCCCAAAGTTTTGCTCATAGTATATATAGCATCAAAAGTTTCTTTGGATGTAGAATAGCCTTTGATGATTTCTACAAGCTTCATGATCGGAACAGGATTCATAAAATGCATTCCGATTACTTTATCTGCTCTTTTGGTTGCTGCCGCAATTTTCGTAATAGAAATAGAAGACGTGTTGGTTGCCAGAATACAGTTTTCCGGAGCAAACTCATCCATCTGACCGAAGATTTTAAGCTTCAGATCCTGATTTTCTGTTGCTGCTTCCACAATAAGATCGGCATTGGTTACAGCATCTTTTAGTTCTGTAAAAGTCTTGATGTTTCCAAGCGTTTCTGCTTTTTGTTCTTCGGTAAGGTTTCCCTTTGCAATTATTCTGTCGAGATTGGTGGTAATGGTTTTCAATCCTCTGTCTAAGGCATCCTGAGAAACATCTGCAAGATTTACACTAAATCCGCTCTGTGCAAAAGTATGTGCAATACCATTTCCCATGGTTCCTGCTCCGATAACTACGATGTTTTTGATCATTTTGATTGTTCTTTTTTATATATAATTAAATTATCAATGTTTAATAAAGCTGCTTTTTTCACAATTTCAGAACTGTTGAAATCAATTTTGCCTTTGTTGGTCTTGCTGCTGGCTTTGTTTTGAGAGTTTATAACATCCTGCAGACCTGAAGTAAATTTTGTTTTCATCTTTGGAGACAGATGATCTGTGCCTACAAACAGCTTAAATTCGCCTTCTCGCCCTAAACCTGACTGACGAAAGATTTCAAAGGGTTTTGTTTTATTTTTTTTCTGAAAAATTGATATATAATTTATCACCGGATCTGTAGGAGGAGTTCCGCAGCATATACTGTTGTAGCTGATTTCGAGATAGTTTTCGCTTTTTTGGGCAAAGAAAAACCCAAAACAGAGTAAGCTTAATATCAAAAAAGTTTTCTTCATTTTTATGGTTTTAAAATTAAGCTTTAAATTTTACTTATTAAAATAATCCCAGACTGTTTTTGAAATATCTGAAACCATTTTGCAGTTTACCACTTCAGATTCAGTAGAGTCACTGATAAAAACGACAATTGAGTAATGATTGCCATTCGGAAGAGTCACAATTCCCGAATCATTTTCAGCTACTGTCAGATTTCCTGTTTTTCCTGAGGATCCCGTTTTGTGCGCAATTACTTTTTTGGGAAGTTGTTCTTTCAGTTTATTGGTTCCGGTCTCGGTGTTGAGCATAATATTGTATAAATATTCTGTTGATTTTTCAGATAAAATTTTGCCCTGATAAAAATCTTTGTAGAGCTGAGCCAAAGAATTCGGAGTTGTATAATTTTCGTACAAATATTGTATTCCTTTGTGCATCTGCTCTTCATTATTTTTGATCCGGAAATTTTTCACGCCTTTAGAATCCATCAATTTTTGTACAGTTTCTGTACCGCCGATCAATCTTAGAAGTATATCACAACCATTATTATCACTCCATGCTACGGTGTAGTAAATCATTTCATCAAGACTCATTTCGACATTTCCATTTGGGAACTTTTCGCGGATGGGCGACCAGGTATCCTCCAGCAAATCTTTTTTTGTAATGAAAATTTTCTGATCTAAAGACAGTTTTCCCTGATCTACCCAATCTAAAACCGCTGCCGCAATATGGAACTTAAAGACACTGAGCATTGGCAGTTTTTTATTGGCATTTTTATTATATCGGAAATTATCTTCAAAGCTCAATACAGCAACTCCGACTGTAGCTTTTTTACCCTTAATAATGGTGCTTATTTTTTGGTCTAAAACAGATTGCTGAGCAAAAATAACTGTCGAAATAAGCAGGAATAGAAATTTAATTTTCTTCATTTTGTTAATTTAAAAAAGAAACTGTCTCAAAAGTAAAATATTTCGTTTTTTGAGACAGTCGTATGATAATCAAATATAAAAAAATTAGAAATGACTTCCAACTGTAGTCAGCATTAACCAGATAAACAGCATAACGTAAAACGAAATTAAAATCAGAGTCAGAATGCCGATAAATTTGTAATGAGATTTTAAGTATTCAAATGCATTGGTAAGCGCAGACTGATTGTTATTTCTGAGAGCGTTTTTCATATTGCTTGAGAATTTATACAGGTAATTAATAGGTGTAAAATAAAACCCCGCTATAATTAAATATACCAGACCGATTCCCATGCTGCCGACCATAGGACTCATGCTTAATGTAGAGCCTGCAAACATCATAATCAAGGCAACAAGTACAAAAAAGCCAATTCCGATAAATCCTAAAATTGCCAGAAATGCGGTCCATTTTGCTGCTTCCGCAAGAAACTCCTTGCTGATTCGGTCAATTTTTAATTCTTCAAACTGTTCAAAAGGTGATTTTGTTTCCATGTAAATTTTTCGGCAAAGTAATTGAAATTTCATCAAACGATGAAATCTTAGTTTAGTTCAGCTCGAAATAGCTTAAATTGATGCCGTCATTTCCAAATCTTAGTCTGATTTTATTTTCTCCTTTTCTGATGTTGATTTGTTTAGCAGAAGTTGTTTTCCAGTTTTCATATCCTCCGGTTGATAGTAATTTTATTGCTGTTATTTGTTTACCGTTGTGATCTTCAATGATTATTTCAGAATTTTTTATGGCAGAATACTGCAAGGAAATATTATATTTTTTGTCTGTGTTCGACTGAATAGTGTATTGAAGCCATTCATCTTTTTCAGTTTTACCTACATAATAGATATTGTTGTTTGTCTTGTAAATGTCAACGCCATCATTTCTCAGCTGGTTTCCGGAATTCCATTCAGATCTTTTCTCGGGGTCACTCACCCAAAGATTAATAAAGTCTTTATCATCATAGGCAAATCCTATTTTTCCGAGATCGTAATCTACAGCAGATACTTTTCCCGGAATACGGTGGAGCTTGAATGGCTTTGTTGAATTTTCATTGGTTTGTCTGAACATCGCATCTACCACATCTTTTTTGATTTCCACATTACTGAATTTATAGTTTTGAGCAATTTGCATCAAAGCTTTTTCAGAAAATTCTTTTGTAGGTTTTTTGCCGCCGTTTTTCCAGTAGTCTAAAAGTTTCTGATATTCCGGAGTAATTTTCACGTTGGTGATTCCGGCAATATTATCAATTTTTTTCATTGGCCAGAAAGCATAGCCTATATTGTGCTTATTCAGCAGCTCAATAAGCTGTGTAAACCACACATTTGAGTTTTCTCCGGTTTCACCGAGCCAGACAGGAATATCGTATTTTTCCCTTAAATCTAAAATAAATTTCAGAGTTGCATCATCATTATTATTCCAGTATTTATGAAAGCTGAATACAAGGTTGTCGTCCCAGAGCTCAGTAAGACCATTATAGTTGTTGCCCCATCCGTTTCCTTCCAGAAAAATGATGTGTTTTTTGTCTACAGATCGTATTGCTTCTGTAATTTCTTTTTGCAGTTTCCAAAGTGGAGCATTCGACATTTCATCAGTTCCGTTTGGATTTTTACCAGTAAAGTTGATATTGGGTTCATTAATCAGGTCGTAGCCGCCTATCCATGGCTCATCTTTGTAGCGTTCTGCTAATTTCTTCCAAAGGGCAATTGTTTTTTTCTGATTTTCTTCGTTTTCCCAAAGTGATGGCTTGCTTTTGTCGTTGTCAGAAATATTGACATCATTTCCCTGTCCTCCCGGAGCAGCATGAAGATCCAGAATAAGATATATTTTATTGTTTTTACACCATTGAAGCAAGCGATCTGTCATGAGGAATCCTTCGTCGATCCAGGTATTTTGCCCTTTTACAGGTTCTTTCTCAATTGGCAATGTGTAAAGATTATAATGCATGGGCAGCCTCACAGAGTTAAAGCCTGTTTCAGCGAGGAATTTTATGTCTTCTTCGGTAATACCTTTATCCAGATAAGTTTTGTAAAACCTGTTCATTCCGTCTTCACCAATAAGTTCGGAAATTTTTTCTTTGATTTTGTACTGTGGACCTGCAAAATCAGCTGTTTTCAGCATGTAACCTTCCTGCAGCATCCAACCGCCAAGCCCGAGACCTCTAAGCTGTATATTATTTCCCTTATCATCAATAATTTTCTGATTTTGGGTTTTTAGTATTTGTGATGTCCCAAATTGAGACAATAAAAAAGCGGATATAAGAATGCTCTGTTTCATAGTAATTTGTTTAAAATTGGGTGATTGTTATTTTTTAGAATTTTAGATAATTACAAATATATTTAAAATATTTTGTTTGAAATTAAAATCAATGAAACGATACATTATTATCTTTGCAGATTATATATTTATTTATGAAAGATTTAATGGGACAGGCAATATGGGATTATTTTCACAATGAAAATCCTGAAGATCTGCAGACTGAAACCTCAATTTCTGAACTGGATGAACTTCCGGTAGCATATCTTTTCAGAGACTTTGAAATGATGAATACAATCGAAAAAAAAGCTTTGCAATTATCTTCAGGAAAGATACTGGACATCGGAGCTGGAGCGGGTTCGCATTCATTATATCTTCAGAATGAAAGAAATTTAGAGGTTACTGCATTAGATATTTCGCCAAAATCAGTTGAGGTTTGCAGACTGAGAGGAATTAAACACGCTGTTGCGAAGAATATGCTTGAATTTTCAGGAGAAACATACGATACTATTCTTCTGCTAATGAACGGAACCGGAATTTTTCAAAGTCTGAAAGTAATTGATATTTACCTTCAGAAGCTTCATTTGCTGCTCAATAACAGCGGACAAATATTGATCGACAGCACAGATATTCTTTATATGTTTGATGAGGATGAAGATGGCGGAGTTTATATTCCCGCTGAAGGCTATTACGGAGAACTAGATTACATTGTTCATTACAAAGGTCAGTCAGAAGACCCCATAAAATGGCTTTATCTTGATTTTAATACTTTAAAAAATGCTGCTGAAAATAATGGCTTTATAATAGAGAAGCTGGCACAGGATGATGATTCGTACTTGGCTAAACTAATAAAAAGAAATAAATAATCTGTTTTCATTGTTCTGCTGACTAAACTGATATTCGCTTTTTTATTTTAGACTAACTATAAATTATATTCGTAATTATCTGTAATATAGATGATTATTTCTATTGCTTTTTAAATTTTAGTCAAAATTAACTTCAGGGAATCATTTTTGTATTTTTAATCATAATCACAATAAAATATACAATTATGAATACCAACAGACTTTCACCTGCAATGGAAAAAGCACTGAGTGATCAGATGAATAAAGAAATTCATGCTTCCCACACATTTTTATCTTACGGAATATGGGCAGATGACAAAGGATACCAGGGAATTGCTAATTTTCTGTACCGTCATGCGCAGGAGGAAAGAAACCATTCTATAAAATTTATGGAATATGTTCTTAACCGTGGCGGAAAACCAAAAGTTGATACGATTCCGGCTCCGCCCGATGATCCGCAGTCTTTAACGGAATGTTTCGACAATGTTTTCAGGCATGAGGTTGATAATACGACATCTATTTATAAATTGGTTGACAGAGCACTGGATGAAAAAGACTGGGCAACATGGAACTTTATGCAGTGGTTTGTGCAGGAACAGATCGAAGAAGAAACTTTAGCCCAAGATCTTATTGATAAGCTGAAAATTGCAGGAGGTGATCAGGCATCCAACGAATCATTATTTACATTAGACAAAGCACTGGAATCTGCACCCAATGATGTTCCTTTGGCGCAGGATGCAACAGGAGACAATCCTTAAAGATAACAATATTAAAATTATTTCTGAAAATCTGTCAAAATTCTTGGCAGATTTTTTTGATTTAGTTTTGCTACTTTTGAGGAAAGCTAATAATTATGAGTGAAAAATTTGATATTATATTTTCAAACAAAAATGATTTTCAAAGTTATTATGATGAAAATGATTCTGCACTTTATCGTTTGCGAGATTTATCCAATATTAATATTTTGATTGGTGCGAATAATAGCGGTAAAAGTAGGCTTATACGAAATTTCTTAAAATGTAAAACGTGCTTCTATGAAGATCGATGCCATTTACAAAATACTATTGTCAGTTTTAATGATATTATAAATGAAAACAGTTTTGGAGCATATAATTTTGTTCAGAATGTTCGCTATCAGGGTTATCAAAATGCAAACAGAGAAATTTTGTTTAAAAATTTAAATTATTCAGATAACCAGTTCGAAATATTAAAACTAATAGATTTCAATATTAATGTGTTGCAAATGCTTTCTAATTCAAATGATTTGATTAAAGAGTTTAATGGAAAGAGTTATACAAGATTAGATAATTATAAAGAGTTGCTTTCTAATTTACTTGATGAATTGAAAGATATGATTCATATTGACTTTTTAAAAAATAAAAAACAAATTTTCATTCCAACATTACGAACTGCCCATTCAATATTTAGTATAAAAAAAGAAATTTTTTCAAAAATTTCAGAGGACATATTTAAAAATACAATTATAAAAAGCTATGAACTGGACAAAGAAAAAGTTGATATTTTCACAGGTTTAGATTTATATTATCAAATTGTCAACACCAGAAACGATATAAAAGAGAAAAGAGAATCTTTCGAAAAATTTGAAGAATTTCTGTCAGAAAATTTTTTCCAAAATAAGAAAATTGAAATTGTAGCGAAATTTAATATTTATGATAAACATGATGGTAAAGATGATTCTGAAATAATTAATGTGTATATAGATGGAGAAAGTAATGATTTACATCAATTAGGGGATGGAATTCAGGCATTATTTATTTTGATGTATAAAATTTATACTTGTGAGAACGATAGTCTAATTTTTATTGATGAACCAGAAATTAACCTTCACCCAGGAATGCAACGTCTATTCTTAGAACAAATTACCACAAACAAATTTTTAAAAGAAAAGAATCTAACGTATTTTATTTCTACGCATTCCAATCACTTTTTAGATTTGACCATTGAAAAAGATGACATTTCTATTTTCCTGTTTAATAAAGTTAATAAAGATAAATTTGTCGTTAAAAACGTTAATCATGGAGATAATTCTGCACTTCAATATTTAGGAGTTACTAATTCTTCAGTGTTTCTTGCAAACTGTTCAATTTGGGTTGAAGGAATTTCCGACCGCAATTATCTGAAAGCATTTTTGAAGGCATACTGTAGAGATAAAAAGATTACTTATCCCAAAGAAGATATTGAATTTGCTTTTATTGAATATGCTGGAAGTAATATTGACCACTATAATTTTGATGAAGAAGAATTGAAAGAAAAAATTAATGCTTTTTCAATTAATAATAAGATATTCTTGATTTCTGATTATGACGGTGAATACAAGGATAATAAACATCAAATTTATCAGCAGATAGCAGATGAAAATGAAAATTTTATTTATCAAACTACTAAAGATTATAAAGAAATAGAAAATGTATTACCGTTTAAAGTCTGGGATAAAATCTTAATTCATTTTTGTAACAAAAGAAAAGTAAAAACAAAAGAAGAAATTGAAAGAATTCAGAATCTAATATCGAATTCTCTAAAAAGGAAAAAGGAAGAAACTTATAAAGATTCATATATTGGAAAACTCTTGAAAAATATTAAAGCAAATGTTCCTGAATTAAATAAAATTTGGGATAAAGCTGAAGGAACTTTGATGAATAAGTCTGAAGTAAGTTATAAAGTTTTAGAATTGACAGAAAAAGAAGAAATCACTTGGGATGATTTTAAAGACAATGATAAAATTGTTTCTATTACTCATGAAATGTACAACTTCATCCAAAAATCCAATTATAAGTAAATCATTTTTTAATACGCCGCAAAATAAGTATATTTGCACGCTGAAAGCGAAAGGTGAAAACAGCCTTAAACTTTAAACCCAAACTTTGAATCTAACGTTATGAAATGTGGAATCGTAGGCTTACCGAATGTAGGTAAATCAACTCTTTTTAACTGCTTGAGCAATGCTAAAGCACAATCGGCGAATTATCCTTTCTGTACCATCGAGCCGAATTTAGGAACGGTTTCTGTACCGGATCATAGATTATTCGAGCTTGAAAAGCTGGTAAATCCTGAAAGAGTTTTGCCTGCCGTTGTAGAGATTGTAGATATTGCAGGTCTTGTAAAAGGAGCCAGTAAGGGGGAAGGTTTAGGAAATCAGTTTCTTGCCAATATTCGTGAGTGTGAGGCGATTATCCATGTTTTAAGATGTTTTGATAACGGAAATATTGTGCATGTTGAAGGCTCGGTAGATCCGTTAAGAGATAAAGAAATTATAGATATTGAACTTCAGCTGAAAGACATGGAAACAGTGGGAAAAGCTGTTGAAAAAGCAAAGAAGTTTATCAAATCCGGAAAAAAAGAAGATATTCTGACTTATGAAACACTTCAAAAGTTGCAAAAACATCTTGAAGACGGTAGAAATGCAAGAGAATTTGCAGTTGATGATCTGACAAAATCTATCATTGGCGATGTTCAGCTTTTGACCAACAAGCCGGTGTTGTATGTTTGTAATGTGGATGAAAATTCTATAAAAAACGGAAACGAGTGGGTTGGGAAGATTGAAGAAATGGCAAAAAATGAAGGTGCTGAAACTGTTGTTTTGGCAGCTCAGATTGAAGCCGATATCAACGAACTGGAAACCTATGAAGAAAGAGAAATTTTTCTTGACGAATTAGGTCTTACAGAACCCGGAGTTAATCGTTTGATAAGAAAAGCTTATGATTTGCTAAAGCTACAGACGTATTTTACGGCGGGTGTAAAAGAAGTAAGAGCCTGGACGATCGGGCAGGGTTGGACGGCTCCTCAAGCTGCAGGCGTTATTCATACCGATTTTGAAAAAGGTTTTATCCGTGCAGAAGTTATTAAGTATAATGATTACGTGAATTACGGTTCAGAAGCGAAAGTAAAAGAAGCCGGAAAACTTTCCGTAGAAGGTAAAGAATACATCGTGCAGGACGGCGATATTATGCATTTCAGATTTAATGTTTAAAAATATTAAAAGTTAGTTATATAATATTTTAAATACGCTTCCATGAATTTGGGAGCGTTTTTTTTAATGATTGTCCATAATTTATCATGACTGAAATATTTTGAGTTCTTGTTGAGTGAATCTAAG
>JAANMY010002229.1_pt1 | contig 18845 bp, 15 predicted proteins | sample 7279691 | NCBI WGS metagenome assembly JAANMY01 (sample SAMN14094543, study PRJNA606508) | bioreactor metagenome | isolation source: A lab-scale SPAN reactor treating ammonium-rich wastewater day 388 | place: Ireland: Galway | collected 2018-02-07
GTTGATACCGGCGAGGTCCAGGACCGTCGGCGTCAGATCCGGGTGACGGGAGTATCCCCTGACCCTGCGGCCCGACGGAACCCGCCCAGGATAGCGGAGGATCAGCGGGACATGGAGGACGCAGTCGTAGATACCGTGATGATCGAACCAGCATTCGTGGTCGTAGAGGGTCTCGCCGTGGTCGGCGGTGATCACCACGATGGTCTCATCGAGGATGCCCCGGGCCTCGAGCGCGGTGAAGAGCGTCTGGATCGCCGAGTCCATATAGGCGACCGCGCCGTCGTACTGAGCGATCACGTAGTCCTTGTCGCTGATCCCCGGCGGCATCCAGGCCGCGAAGTAATCGCAGAAGGGTTTGAAGCTCATCACGGGATCCATGGACCGATTCGTCGGGTCGCATTCATCGCCATGATAGAACATCCGTTCGAAAGGCGCGGGCGGCAGATAGGGGGAGTGCGGATCCATGTGCCTGAGGAAGAGCAGCCAGGGCTTCTCCTGAGCGAGGAGCCGCTCCAGTTCCGGAATGGCGGTGCGGTTGAGGCACTCGGCCTTGGGCGATCGTCCCGAATCGTCCGGCCCCCAGCCCGGGAAACTCAGATAGGTATCGAAGCCGCGCGAGGCGGGGTTGCCCTCGAAGCCGACGCTGGTCGTCGTATAGCCCGCTTCCTCGCGAAGGATCTCCGCCAGCGTTCGGATCTCCGAGCGCATCGGGCCGCGATGGCGCAGAGCGACAACCTGTGTTCCGAAGCAGTCGCGGCCGGTCAGCATGCCGGCATAGCCGCTCGTGGTCGGAATATGCGGGCTGATATGCTTCTCGAAGAGGGTCCCTTCGGCAGCCACGCGATCGATATGGGGCGTGGTCAAACGGTTATAGCCGTAGCAGCTCATGTTCCGGGCGCTGAGCGAGTCGATACCGAGAAAGAGGATGTTGGGCTTCTTGCCGCCCGTGCCGCTGTCCGCCATTGAGGATACTCCTTATCGTTGTCCTGCGGGCGTTCCGGTTCCGGGTTCGGCGCCGAACGTCCTCTTCTCAGGTTCCCGTTCCGCCCTCTCTTCTCCTCCTGCATTCCGCACGTCGCGAGGCCCGAATCTCGGCCAAAGCGTGCGCCGAAACCGAACGCATCTGCGTACAGGAACGTGGGAGCGATGTTCGCACCATACAGGATGTTCGACGAATCCATCCAGGGAGGCGTGGCGATGACTCTCTACACGATCGGGTATTCGGGTAAATCCGCTGAGGAGTTCTACGAGACCCTGCGGAAGGCGGGGGTGCGCAAGGTGATCGATATCCGGCTGCACCCCTCGGGTCAGCTCGCGGGATTCGCCCAGCAACGGGATCTGCCCTATCTGCTGGATCGCCTTGTCGACGGCTGTGTCTATGAATATCGGCTGGATTTCGCACCGACGCCCCAGATGCTCAAAGCCTACCGGGACGGCGGCACATGGGAGTCCTATATGGCGGCCTTCGAGGGCTTGATGGACGAGCGGGGCATCGCGGATGGGCTGTCGCCGGACGGTTTCGACGGGGCGTGTCTGCTCTGCAGCGAGCCGTCCCACAACCACTGTCACCGGGGCATCATCGCGGCGCGCATGGAGCGAGCCTGGCCGGACTGCCGCTTCACCCACCTCTGAGCCGAGGCCGGCGGCCAGGGCGTTCTATCGAGGGGCTCGGCGCCGAAGCGTCTTGCCCGGCCGTGCGCCCGTGGGCTTGCCGTCGGCTACCACCGGCACACCGTTGATCAGCACGTAGTCGATCCCCTCCGCATACTGGTGCGGCTCCCGGAAGGTCGCCCGATCGGTGACGGTGTCCGGGTCGAAGACGACGAGATCAGCCCACATGCGCTCCCGGATCAACCCTCGATCCTCGATCCGAAACGTCACGGCCGGGAGGGACGTCATCTTCCGAACGGCGTCCTCAAGGCTCAGCACGCCCAGCTCCCGAACATACCGCCCGAGCACGCGGGCAAAGGCGCCGTACCCTCTCGGATGCGGGACATCCTTGCCGAACTCCCGCACGCCGGAGTCGGATCCGATCATCGTGTTCGGATGCTTCAGGAAAACCTGCAGGTCCTCCTCGCCGATCCCATGGAACACGGCGCCGGCGCTCCCCGCCCCGTGCAGGTCGAGAATCAGCTGGATCTGGGCATCCAGGTCATCCTTCCCGATCCGCTGACGTGCCGCCTCGGGGATCGATCGGCCGTTGAGCGCCGGATCCGACTGGCAGGATGTGATGGTGACCCAATCGTAGGTGTCCTTGCCCCGTCCCGCCAGAGCGGCCTTCATCTCCTCGACGATCGTCCCCTTCTGCTGCGGGTCGGCGAGGCGGGCTCGGTACCCATCGGCTCCCCCAACCCGCGCCCACTGCGGCAGAAGCTGGGACAGCGTCGTGCTGGATGCCGTGTAGACATACTGATCCTGGGTTATATCGAGTCCGCGCGCGCGGGCGCCAGCGATGACGCCGAGGATCTCGGCCGCGCGACCCCAGTTGTTGTTGCCGCTCAGCTTGATGTGGGAGACCTCGCACCGGACGCCGGCCCCCTCGGCAACGGCGAACACCTCGGCCAGAGCGGCCAGGATCGCGTTGCCTTCGCTGCGCATGTGGCTGGTGTAGATGCCGTCATACCTTGCGACGACTCTGGAGAGCTCGATTAGCTCCTCCGTCGTACCGAAGACCCCCGGCTGATAGATCAGCCCGGTCGACATGCCGAGCGCTCCCGCGCGCATGGCCCGATCGACGAGGCCCTTCATCTTGTCCATCTCGGCGTCGGTCGGCCGCCGAGAGAACGAACCGCCCATGGCTCGGCCCCGTACCGTCCCATGACCGATCAGCGAGGCTACGTTCGGCGCGATGCCGATGCGATCCAGAACCCCGAAGTACCGGCCCAGATCGGAACGGGACTCGCCGCAGTTGCCCAGGATTATGGTAGTCACGCCCTGCCGGATGAAGTTCTCCGCAAGCGGGAGCCGTTCGATATCCTCCCCGTGCGTATGGACGTCGATGAACCCGGGCGCCACGATCTTGCCCCGGGCGTTGACCTCGATTCGCCCCGGACCGAGGCGCTGGCCGATCGCCGCGATGCGGCCCCTTCGGACTCCGATATCGGCGCGGAACGGAGGGTTCCCAGCTCCGTCGAGCACCCGACCGTCCCGGACGACGAGATCGTAGCGGGGCGGCGGAGGCATCGGTAGGGTTAGCAGTGAGGCGGCCAGCATATCGTTCAGCATACACCATGAAGGTAGATCGAAGGCTAGCCCGACCCGTCGATTTCGCTGCATTCTATGGCGAAGATTCCTGATCGAGGGTTGCAGCCAGGCGCCCTGCCGCCTCGTGTGTTTCTTGACGGGGCCGATATAATCGTTGCATGGTGCAGCGACCGCGCGGATCCCGCGTCCCCTTTCGAGCCATCGTCATCGGCGTCGCGCTGATTCCGGCCAACATCGTCTGGTGCGTCCTGATGGAACGGGTCGACGGGCGGGCGTTCAGCACGACGGCGTCGATCTTCTTCACCGCAGTCGTGACGCTATTGGCCGTGGTCGTCGCCAATGCCGGGGTTCGGCGCGTTCGGCCCGAGAAGGCGCTGGCCCAGGGCGACCTGCTCGTCATCTACAGCATGGTCGCCATCGCCACCGCTATGGCCGGCATCGACTGGGGTATGCCGCTCCTCACCCTTATCGGGCACGGCTTCTGGTTCGCTAACCCCTCCAACGGTTGGGAGCGGGCGTTCCACGCTTTCCTGCCCCGGTGGCTTACCGTCAGCGATCGGAACGCGCTGGCCGGCTACTACCTCGGCGCCTCCAGCCTCTATCGGCCCGAGAACGTCCTCCCGTGGCTGATCCCCATCGCCTGCTGGACCGCCTTCATCATGGCCCTTCTCTGGGTGATGGCCTGCCTCAACACGCTCGTGCGAGCGCGCTGGACCGATAAGGAACGCCTGACCTATCCCATGGTTCATCTGCCGGTCGCGATGACGGCGCCGGACGGCGGTTTGTATCGGTCCCGGCTATTCTGGATCGGCTTCGGCCTGGCGGCGTTCCACAGCCTGATCAACGGGCTGCATCAGCTCTATCCCGCGATCCCTCCGTTCACCTTCAACAACTTCGACGCCGGCCAGTGGTTCCCGTCGCGCCCCTGGAACGCCATCGGCTGGACGCCTCTGGCGATCTTCCCGTTCATCGTCGGTCTCGGCTATCTGCTGCCCGTGGATCTCCTGTTCAGCTGCTGGTTCTTCTTCCTGTTCTGGCGCCTCGAGAAAGTCGGTTCGAGCGCCCTCGGCTATGCGGCCGAGCAGCCGAAGTTCCCCTATATCGATGAGCAGATGTTCGGGGCCTACATGGCGGTCGTCGTGATCGCCCTCTACGCGGCGCGCCACGACCTCGCCGCGATCATCCGGCAGGCGTTCAGCCGCTCTGGTACGACAGTTGCGCCCGATGAGCCGATGAGCTATCGCACGGCCATCCTCGGCTCGCTGGCCGGGCTCGGGTTCCTAACCGGTTTCTCCTATCTAGCCGGTATGCCCGTATGGCTCGGTGTGCTGTTCTTCTTCGTCTATTTCGCCATAGCGATGGCCATCTCGCGGATGCGGGCTGAGCTGGGACCCCCCACGCATGACCTCCATTTCATCGGCCCGGATCAATCCCTGACGACGATCCTCGGCACCCAGCAGATGAACGGCCCCACGCTCGGGACCATGACCCTCTACTACTGGTTCAACCGGGCCTACCGCTGCCATCCGATGCCCATCCAGCTCGAAGGCCTCAAGATGGCCAGCCAGACCCGCACATCGGCCCAGAGCCTGTTCGTCGCCATGGGCATTGCGGCCTTCGTGGGGGTGCTGGCGACCTTCTGGGTCACGCTCCATGTTTCGTATAAGCTGGGTGCGGCCGCGCGGATCACCGGCTGGGGTTCTCTTGGGTATGGCCCCGAGGCCTACAACCGCCTGGCCGGCTGGCTCGCGACCCCCCTCAAGCCCAACGTCGCGGGTATCTGGGCGATGGTCGTCGGCTTTGCGATTGCCGGCGCGTTGATGATCGCGCGAATGGCCGTTTTCGGCTGGCCCCTGCACGCCCTCGGCTTCGCCATTTCGGGCGGATGGTCCATGATGTGGGCGTGGCTGAGCCTTTTTGTCGCGTGGGTTCTCAAGAGCCTCGTCCTCCGGTACGGCGGGCTCCGAGGCTATCGCAACGGCCTTCCCTTCTTCTTCGGCATCATCCTGGGCGACTTCGTCGTCGGAGGGAGCTGGACGCTGCTCGGCCTTCTCTTTGACATCCCCATCTTCAGCCTCTGGAGCGGCTGAGGCGGGAGGCCTGTCGGTTAGCGTACGGTAAAGGGGAGGATCGCCCGAGCCCGATGCTCCATAGGCCCGCAGACGGCGACGACTCGGGCCTCATGCGGACCCCGTTTCAGCCCCGCCGCCTCGAGGCGCAGCTCCCCGCCCGGTTGGCACGACGCGACTCGCCGACCGTCCACGTAGAGTTCGAAGCGGACCGCCCGGGCGCCTGTGGCTTTCGGGGTCAGCGAGGCCGACGCCCTCAACGCCGCTCCCGGTTTGAGCCCTTCCACGGACACCGATATCCTGGGCGCCCACGGCGCACAGAGAGGATCCCCCACGAGGAGCTGCTGATAGGGGCCGGCGACCGATTGGTAGAACGCCTCGACCAGCGTTGCGCCCGAGGCGTAATGCACGTGCAGAAAGGCCGTCGGAAACTTGGCCTGGAGATTATAGGGCTCGGTCACCGTGCCCGAGGAACCGGCCGCTCCATGACGGATCCACTCGCTGAGGAGCGTCTGCCCTCCGCCGGTCATCACGCCGGCGGCGCTCGTCAGATGGTCGCAGAAAGCCCCCGGCAGGATCCGGCTCTTGCTCGAGGCCCAATCGAACGTCGCGATCCCCACGACCGCACCCGCCACATCGTCCCGCCCGGACGGGAGCGTTCCTTTCTGGATCTCGGCCCGGACCCCGAGCCTTCGGAGCGCTTCTCGCGCGGGCGCGAACGCCCAGGTTCGAGGCCCCGTGCGCGCTCGATCGTCCGACTCCATGAAATAGACCGTGCCCTTCGGGCTGGAACTGTCGGCGGCAACGCTCCGTTTCAGACACGCGAGCGCCTCGGCTTCGGTGTTGGCGTACGGTCCGACGTAGCCGAGCATCGCCGAGAGGAGGACCCGCGTGTCGCCGATACCCCAGCGCTTCGATCCATGGAACGGAATCGTCCGCTGGATGATCACCGGGTTGGAGCGCATCCGGGACACGAGTTCTCGATAATCGGATCGCTGCCTCAGCGACCGGAGATCAGGATCCGCCTCCGTGTGCGTCACGTCGAACCAGCCCGCGTTCACCGCCTGTTCCAGGGCGCGGATGGCGCCAGCCGCATCGCCGGTCACGGCCCGCAGGCAAGCCAGATCGTAGAGCAGCTCCGGCAGCGCCGGGTGTCGCTTCGCCAGCCTTTCGGCGGCTGCGGCCGCTCTGGCCGTCTGCCGCTGGGTCTCCGTCGGGTCCTTCGCTGCGTTGGCAGCGGCTACGGCGGTCTTCAACTCGGTCTGCAGCGCCCGATCCTCGTCGGTCCATGGGCGCGCGGCGGCGCGCGTGGTACGATCCCGGTAGTAGCCGTTGGCGTCCATGTCAAGGTAGGCGGCGTTCCCGGCCATCGCCAGTTCATAGAGATAGGTGAGGCCGGTGAGCGACGCAGGCTGCGTGATATAGTGCGGCAGGGTCTTGCCCGCCATGTCTGCGCTCACGTCGACCGCATAGGGAAATCCGGCCGAATAGGCGACGCACTCGATCTGCCCCTCGAGCCCCCGCTCCTTGATCGTCCGGAGGATCGGCGAGAGAATCGACCGCCGCAACTCGACCGCTGGTATCGTGCCGCCCTTCGGTACGCCGCGCAGTGTGAGGATATTCCCTGCGGGGACGCTTCGGAGCGACGCGTAGAGCCGGGCCACGGAGACCGAGGCCGGATCGTCACCATTGACCACGAGCAGAAGGTTCTCGGGGCCCGGCGAGCCGACGCCCCTTGAGCCCAAGCCGAGCATCAGCGCGAACGCGACGAGGAGCCTTCTCATAACCGTCCATCTTCCCTGTTCGTCGAGGAACTTCCTTCGTACTGCCGCAGGATGGCCCTGCAGGATTCGCCTTGCGAGGATGTCGAACTAACGGTGATCACAGGATGCATGGTCGGATGGCGGCGCCAACGCCCGCCCGACCACATCCTCCATGGAGGCCCCATTGCCCGTCGGGATCGATGCCAACCGTGTGCGCCGAGCCGTCGTCCTAGCGGCCGGCCGGGGCACGCGGCTGGGCCATCACACCGCGGCATGCCCCAAGCCGCTCCTCGACGTTGCCGGCCGCCCGCTCCTCGAATGGATCCTGCTCGGGCTCCGGGGCGCCGGCGTCGCCGAGGCGATCATCGTCATCGGCTATCTCGGAGAGCAGATCCGGGAGCGTTTCGCCGATGGCGCCCCCCTTGGCCTTCGGCTCGCCTACGCCGTGCAGGAGAAGCCCAACGGCACCGGAGCGGCGTTTCTTCTGGGCAGGGAGTTCGCGGGGACCGAACCGGTCTTCATGTCGTTCGGCGACATCCTGACCGACTTCGGCCACTATGCGGCTGTGGCCGATGACTATGCCGCCAGCCCCTGTGCGGCCGTCATGGGGATCAATCCGATGGAGGACGTGCGCGCCGGCGCCTCTGTGGTCCGCGAAGGCCGTAGAGTGATCGGCATCGTGGAGAAACCGGACAGGCGGGGTCCTCTGCGAGGCTGGAACCAGGCGGGCGTGTCGATCTTCGGTCCGCAGATATGGCCGATCCTCGCGAATCAAGGCCCGTCGGCGCGCGGGGAGATCGAGCTCACGGAGGGTCTCGCCGCAATGATCGCACAGGGCGAGACCGTTCGGGCCGTCGAGTTCAACGGATACTGGTCGGACATCGGGACCCCCGATGCCCTGGACGAAGCTCGGGGGCGGTGGGGATCGGGCTGTGCGATAAAGGAGGACGTTGGATGATTCCGATTGTTGCGCTGTGCGCGGTTCTGGCCGCCGGGCCCGCTGCCGACGAACCCGTCTGGACGAACGCCTCCGCCCTCACCATCGAAGGCCGAGGACCCATTTCTGCGGCCGAACCGTTCGTGCGATTCCCCGAGACGCTGCGCGCGACGATGCCCCGATCGGTCGCCGGTCTGAGCGTCCATTCCGCCGGCCTTGCGATCCGATTCCGCACCGCCGCATCGGAGATCCACGTCCGCTGGTCGCTCACGAGCCTCTCGCTGGACATGCCGCACATGCCCGCAACCGGGGTCAGCGGCCTGGACCTCTACCGTCGGGAACCGGACCGGGGTTGGCGCTATATCGGCACCGGTCGGCCCTCCCAACAGCAGGATAACACGGCTGCGTTCAGCGTCGGTCCGGGAGGAGCGCGGGAATACCGGCTGTACCTGCCCCTGTACAACGGCGTGAGCTCGCTCGAGATCGGCGCAGCCGCCGGTGCGGCCCTGGAACCGGTCGCCCCGACCCCGCCCGAGGGCCGGATCGTCTACTACGGCACCTCGATCGCTCAGGGCGGCTGCGCTTCGCGGCCCGGCATGGCCCATCCCACGATCCTCGGTCGGATGCTGGAACGGGAGGTGGTCAACCTCGGCTTTTCCGGCTCAGGCCGCATGGATCCCGAAGTCGCCGCGGCCATCGCCGACCTACGCGCCGCCGCCTACGTCATCGATTGCCTCTGGAACATGACCGACGCAGAGGTTACGGCCCGGCTCCAACCGCTGGTACAGGCGTTGCGTAAGGCGCATCCCAAGACGCCGATCGTGTTCGTGGGCCAATCCCATTACGTCCCCGAGGCTCATCCCACCTCCATCAGCCGCACGCAGGCCGAGGCGGTGCGCGCCCTACGGCAGGAAGGGGTCCCGGGGCTGTATCTGATCGATGGCGCCGGCCTCCTCGGCGATGACGGGGAAGGCACCGTCGACGGTTGCCATCCTACCGATCTGGGCATGATGCGCCATGCGACAGCGCTGGCGCCCAGACTCCGCGCCATCCTCGATGGGAAGGGCGGGGGGATGGTCCAGTGACGTTGACGACGCCAGCGCCCGGTTCGCCGACTCGACGGGGCGGTTTCTCAGCCTCCCTCCGGACTGCCAATCGACCATCCCTGGCCGTAGACCGATGGACGCTCGCCAACCCGCCACTCAGCGGCCGGCGATTCACCTGCGCTCATCGTGCGGATGTGTCCAGGATGAACCGCGCGCTCAGCGCTTCCAGCACATCGAAGGTGTTTATCCATGGCACGCGCAGGGCCTTGCATACGTCGGGGATCTTAACCGTCTTCATGGATTTTGGGGCGGACACCTCTTGCGTAACGAGCGTGTATCCCCTGGCAAGAGCATACGAGATGAGGCGCGCATCGGCTTTGCGGAGAAACTCGCTACGAGCAGCCGGGGTGAACCGGGTCTGAGCGTATACCCAGTTGCCGACCTCTCCCATGCGCGAGTCGTCGTTAGCGTCGAAGAAGCCCGGATTCACGGCCGCCCACTGATTCGCATCCGCATCCTTGAGCTCATCCCTGATGGCCGCGATGCTCAGCACATTCGCGCGTCGACGCTCCAGGAGCAGCCAGTCCCAGAAGGCCGGGCATACCGAGAACGAGTAGTAGCGGTTCTTGGCTTCAATCAAGGTGTTTGTGTCGAAGACGTACCCCATCCGCTAAGCCCCCAGAACAACGGTCGCCATCTTTTGAACGACGCTCGTCTTGCGCGTCCCAAGGAGATCGAACGCTTCGCTGTAGAGCGTCCGGCCTGAAAGGGTGCTCAGAAGCACCTCGCGCACAAAGCGCTTTCCGAGGCTGATCCCGGCGGCGTTGTACCAGTTGCCGCCGCCCCCACCGGCCGTCTCCTTGCGCGCATCGAACTCGGCCTGAAAGCGAGCGCGGGCTCGCTCCAGCTCTTCCTCGGAGATCAACTCAAGGCTCCTGGCTCGGAAGAGCGCCGCAAGGCTGCTGACACGCAGCTCCTCCGCGATCCGCCTGACATTGTTCTCTGCGGACTCCGGGCTGCGCCACGCCCGCCGCATCTCCTCCTCGGGCATCAGAATCTCTGCCGCAACGCGGTTGCAGAACCGCTCTGTTGGGTCGGCAGGCTCGCCGAACCAGTCGCCATCGGGAATGGCCGATGCGCCCAACCACAGGTGGACACACTCGTGCGCGATCGTGAAGACCTGTGAGGCCGGCCAGTCCTTGCCGTTCACAAAGATGAACGGGGCGAACCGGTCAGCCAGTGCGAAGCCTTTGAACTCCTCGCGATAGAGTGTGCGCTTCGTGGCCGAGCGAGCGTATCCCTTCCGAACCACAGTGATCCGACTTTCGTCCAGACGCTCGATCATCCACAGGGGCGACTCGGCCATGTGCCGGACCTGACGCCGCTCGGAGGGACCGATGCCCAGATCGTCCCGAATCGTTCGCGCCAGATCGTATGGGTCGCTGGACAGGGTCGCAGATCCGATGAAATTGAGCGCCTCCTCGCCATCCTCCTCGAACCTCTCGCTCAACCATGACTGCCGAACCTGCGTCTCGGCGATCGTCTCGATGAGCTCGAGGCTCGGCTTGCGACGCTCCCCGGCGACGAGACGGCGGAAATCACGGAGCGGAAGCTCGTCGGAGGGAGGTTCGGAGAGAAACAGCATGCCGAACGGAGCCCTTGTGACTCGGGCGAGCTTCTCGAGCTGGGTTACGGGGACCTCGATGGAGGTCTGTGCGCTCTCCCATGCTTCTATAGGAGCAGGGCTCTTCTTCGTGCCTACCTTCGACGCGAGCTCATCCACGGTCAAGGACGCGCGGGTCCTTGCCCAGCGTAACAACTCAGTCCGTACTGCGACGTTCATCGCTCGCGATATTGCTCCAAGCGTCAATCATAACATGCGCCCGCCGTTCGGACGGGCCGGCTCGCTCCTCAGGCTGCCGCTGCAGGGTTCTTCAGGCGCTGCGGATCCTCCTCCTGAGCCATCGGCAGTGCGTCCGCCATCGCTTCTTCATACGGAGGTTCGGTCGACTTGTCTTCATCCGGCAGCCCGGCGTCCGCCTTGCGCACGTCCAGCTTTCCCGTGACCACATCGGCGATCAGCCCGGTCAGATACTACCGGCGGAGAACGCTTTCACGCTGAGCGCGATGGACCGCCGTCCAGATACATCCGGTCTCGTCGTTCCGATACCGCGCGATGGCAGCTTGCTCGGGGAGAGGTGGGGGGTTGGAGGTTGGATCCCCCGCGAAGGCGGTCAATCGGCGGGCGGAGCCGGAGGTCCCCCCCCCCGATCAGCGGGGCGCCCAGCCGAACGTCCGGGCCGCGGTCGCGGTCAGGAAGCAGACGCCGAAGCCGAGGGCCAGCGGCAGCAGCGTCGCCAACCACGTCCATTTGCGGCTTCGCGTCTCTCTCCAGATCGTCATGATCGTGGTGCTGCAGGGGTTGTGCAGCAGGCTGAAGAGCATCAGGTTGACTCCGGTCAGGAGCGTCCACCCGCCGTAATGGATCAGCACCTGCCGAGTGGCAGTGTCGTCGAGCTCGAGCATCACGCCCTTCTGCGCGAGCTTCGACCGGGCGGCGTTCAGGGTCAGCATCAGGATCGTGGGGATGACGATCTCGTTGGCCGGTATGGCGACCACGTAGGCCAGCAGGATAATCCCGTTCAGCCCGATCAGCGCCCCGATCGGATCGAGGCCCAGCGCCATCCAGTGGGCCAGCGATCGGTGCGCCACCTCGACGTTGCTGATGAGCCAGATCACGGCTCCTGCAGGCGCAGCCATCTGGACGGCCCGCCAGAGCACGATCAACGTGCGGTCAATGACAGAGGTGTAGATCGTCTGCCACACTCGGGGCGGCCGATAGGGAGGCAGCTCGAGGCTGAAGACCGACGGCGTTCCCCGCAGCAAGGTGCGGCTCAGGAACGCGGAGACGAGCAGTGTGACAACGATGCCCAGAACCGCCACGGTCACCACGGTCAGGGCCGCAGCGAGGCTGGCCGCGGCAGGGGGCGCCGAGGCGCCCACGAAGATCGTGCTGATCAGGATCAGCGTCGGCCAACGGCCGTTGCATATGGAGAAGTTGTTCGTCAGGATGGCGATGAGCCGCTCCCTCGGGCTGTCGATGATCCGCGCGGCGACGACCCCCGCTGCGTTGCACCCATACCCCATCATCATGGTCAGCGACTGCTTGCCGTGAGCGCCGGCCCATCGAAAGGTGCGATCCAGGTTGAACGCGACCCGGGGCAGATAGCCGAAGTCCTCCAGCAGGGTGAAGATGGGGAAGAAGATGGCCATCGGCGGGAGCATCACGCTGACAACCCAGGCCACAGCGAGGTAGACGCCGTCGATGCCCAGCCCCTGCAGCCATGCCGGCGCATGCACCGCGTCCGCAGCGCGGTGGAGCAGCGCCGCACCGTGGTCGACGAGCAGGCTCGTCAGCAGCGCCGACGGGATGTTGGCGCCCGCGATGGTCAGCCAGAATGCACCGCCGAAGAGGGCGGCCATCGCCGGCAGCCCCAGAATGCGGCTCGTCAGGATCCGGTCGAGCAGAAGGTCGAACTGGAACCTCCGTGCCTCGCCGGACCGATCCAACGCGCGGGCCGCAATCCTCCCGGCCTCTTCGTAGAGCCGCTCGACGAGCTGGTCGTGCAGGGGGGTCCGCAGTCGGGCGCGTTCCGCCTCGGCCAGCGATAACAGATGGTCGGCGGACCCGCTCATGACGCTCCGGTCGGAGCCGCCGCCGCCGCCGGCTCGTCCACCACATGGCCGTGCAGACCGTCGCCGAGGGTCCCGTTGCGGGCCTCCCGTACGACGCTCGGGTCCCCTTCGAGCAGTCGAAGGGCGACCCATCGGGCGTTGGGCAGGCCCGGGTACTCCGCAAGGACCGCTTCGGTAATGCGGGCAAGGCTCGCTTCTACCTCGGCGCCGAGGTCGGGCGCGGGATGGATTCGACATTGGATTGTGCCGGACGCGACGCCAAGAATCGCCGCTCGAAGCTCCGGCAGGCCCAGCCCGCTCCGCGCCGCCATCGGCACCACCGGCGCGCCGAGATCCCGCCCGAGCGCCCGGGTGTCGACACGGATGCCCTTCCGCTCGGCCTCGTCCATCAGGTTGACCGCCACGACGGCCCTGTCCGTGATCTCCAGCACCTGCAGAGCCAGGTTCAGGTTCCGCTCCATCGTCGTCGCATCCACGACCACCACCGTCACATCGGGCCGACCAAAGAGGATGAAGTCCCGCGCTACCTCTTCGTCGGAGCTGTTGGAGAGGAGCGAATAGGCGCCCGGCAGATCCACGATGCGGAACTTCTTCCCGTCGATCCGGAAGGCTCCCTCGGCCCGCACCACGGTCTTGCCCGGCCAGTTGCCCACATGCTGGCGCAGGCCAGTCAGCGCGTTGAACACGGTGCTCTTGCCGGTGTTGGGGTTGCCCGCGAGCGCGACGACGTAGTCGCAACCCTCGATGGAAAGCCCGGGGCGATGCACCGCCGCCGAGCCCGCCATCGGGCAGCTCTGACAGCCGCTGTCCCCGTCGCCGCTGCCCCGCCTAAGCCGCATCCTTCGGACCTCCGGAAGGAGCGCCGCCGTCGGCGCCGGAGCACGGCTCCACCTCGATCTGATCCGCCTGACTGCGACGCAAGCTCGTCATCGAGCCCCGGACATGGTAGGCGGTCGGGTCGCCCAGCGGGCTCACAAAGCCGCTGACGACGATCGTTCCGGGCACGAAGCCGAGATCGAGGAGGCGTCGGCGCTCCGGTCCCACCATGAGCAGCCGCACAATGCGCCCCGCCGCGCCCCGGGGCAGGGAGCTCAGGAGCACGGTCTGCCCAGCCTCGGGTGCGCTCATCGGGTCCCGTCTCCGTCGCCGGCGCGCTGGCGCAGGAATCGCCCAAACGCCGCCAGCGTCTCGGGGCTGATGTGATGCTCGATCCCCTCGGCGTCCCGTTCGGCGATCTCGGGCGGGCAGCCAATGGCGAGGAGCACCGATCGGACCGTGGCATGGCGCTCCCGAGCCTGCGCCGCCAGCCGCTTCCCTTCGTCGGTCAGGAACACGGCCCGGTGGCGCTGTCGCCGCACGATTCCGTCCCGAACGAGCCGATTCAGCTTCCCGACGACTGTGACGTGGCTGGTGCCGAGGTGGGTGGCCATGTCGACGATGCGGGCCTCGCCGTTCAGCCGCTGCAGGTCCTCGATCAGCTCCGCGTAATCGGCGGCCAGCTCCATGGCGTGGTCGGAGCGCGTCTTGGAGAACCGATCCTGCGACAGGCTGGCGCTCGCGTGGCTATGGTGGGCGATGCCGTCCGGTTTCGTGATCATAGTCAACCATACGAAATGTAGGCGCGGTTACATTCCCGACGGCGACAACATCGCCGATCATCCTGAGGTGGACAGGTTCCGGGCGGCGATCGACCGGGAACCACGTTGGTTCCATAAGGCGCTCGACTCGATCAATGACGCGGAGCGGACCTGGTCCTGGGAACGTATCGGGCTGCTCATCGGCATTCCGCCCGATATGGCGCTGGGCGGCCATGCGATCGGCGCGGCTTTTAGCGGCGACCTCGACTTTGCCGCCGATACGGGAACCGCAACGCTCACGATCACGCCCTAGGAGAGAACAAGAACCCGCCGCGTCACGTGGGGCCCTGCAGGCCAGGGAGCGAGACGCATTAGTGGATCGTCAGATCCGATTCGCCAGCGCCAGCCTCCAGCCAGGCGTCGCCGGCGAACTCGCACCGAATCTTGTAGAGACCCGCGGGCTCCGCCGACTGATACAGGCCGCGCGCTACGCCGTCGCCATCGGTAGTCACGGACTGAACCAGAACGCCGTCGACCATGAAGTCGACCGTCTTTCCTTCCTGTTTCCTGTAATCGTACAGGCGGCGCACATAGGCATAGAGCTTGACGGTGTCTCCCTGCGCGATCGTCCTTGGCATCACCCATATGTACGGCAACGCCTTCTGTACCGTCAGGGTTGCCGCTTTGCTGACCGGCAGATAGCCCCCGTTCCCAGCCCATACGCTGAGGATGGTCCGCGCGCCGGAGCCTGCGCCATCGGGCACATCGTAGTACGGATATCGGGCGTAGCCGGCCGCGTCCGACGGCCGAGTGATGACATAGGTTCCGTCGACCAGGAAATCGACGTTCTTGCCTGCGATCGGCACGTTGTCGGACCGCAGCAGTCTCGCCTTGAGCTCGGTGCGTCCGGAGATCCTCTGGGTTCGGTCGAACCCGACCATCTTGGTAGCCCACACCTGGGCGGTCAGACTCGCCTGCCCGAAGGAGGATTGGAGGCCTTCCACGCCCGGGAACACGGCGCGAATGGTTCGGACGGCCGGTCCGGGAGTGACGGTCCAGTTGAGATCGGCGCGGCCCGAGGCGTTGGTGACGGCCGATCCCACGCTGGTCCCGTCGATGGAGAAGTCCACGGTCTTGCCCGCGAGCCATGTGTCATCGGCGAGCCGTTTCAGGTAGGCACGGAGCGTGACGACGTGGGTCACCGTACCGGTGCGGTCCAGAGTGGAGAGGGACGTGAAGGCAGCGGCATCGATGGTCGCGGAGTCCCAGCAGGGCGCCGCCTCGCTGTCGCCGGCGAACTCCGCGGTCAGCGTGTAGGTCTCTGCGGAGGGGATCCTGTGATCGAGCGTCGCAATCCCCTGCGTGTCGGTCGTGACAACCCCGACCGGAATCCCATTTACGGAGAATACGACGTTGTTGCCTGCGAGCCCCGCTTCGGTATCGGAGCGACGCAGTACGGCCCTGTACTGGACGGAGCCGACGCTGCCGAAGACCGTCAGGTCGGTCAGCTCCGCTCCGATCTGCGGGCGGGATATCCATAGCGGCGCACCGAACAGGAGCTGGCCGTCCTTTTCGGTGACTTTCGTGTAGAGGCATATCTCACCCTGGGCGGTAACCGGCAAAGAGGCGAGGTCCGAGTCGGTGAGGACGACGCTTTGATCGAAGGAACGGGCGTTGTGGTTGGTCCACTCGGCGACGGCGATCCCGTCATGCCGAAGCAGCTGGACCTTCTTTAGATCATCCGACGGATCGGCGGCCCGGATCCGAATCGTCAGCAGGCCGCCCGCCGGCGTCCCGAAAGCAGAGCCCATCCACCACGGCCAGGGCGATACGCCCGCATCGGCTGTGACAAGGAGCGCGGCATCTCTGTCCTCGGCGCCGAAGGTTCGGCGCGCCCGCAGGGCGTCGAGCAGGGACGATTGGCGTTCCAGCGCGGAGCCCGAGGCCGGAGGGGCCATGTAAATGCCGGTGCAGGTCGGAGGGCCGAGGTTATGGTGCCATACATAGCCGCCGAGGTGATTGTCGCCGTTATTGCTCGGGGCCACGCGCCAGCCGGCGGACAGCGCAGCGCGATACCAGTACTCGGCGGACCAGCGGGGGTCCATCGTATCGTTATCGGATGCGGTCCCCTCGTAATCGATCCCGAAGAGGTTGTTCGGGTCCTGCACCCATGATCCGACTTCGAAGAGGGCGACCGCCTGGCGCGTTCTCGGATCGGGCGCGAGGGCATAGCCGTTGTGATGGTCGGAGCCGTCGTGTGCCGTCGGATGGTTGAACTGGGCCACTACCATGGGCGCGCCGGAGCGGGAGGCGTCTACGGCTTCGGCGTCCGTGGCAAGCCAGGCGTAGAAGGCGTTCAGGGAGCCGAAGACATCGGCCGGAGTATTCTGACCGGTCTGATAGGCTCCGATTCGTGCTGTCGATCCAAAGACGTTGCAGTGGCCCGTATCCGGTACGTACGTGGTGGCCGTCCATTCGAACCCGTGGATCCCGACGAACGGCCAGTAGCTCGCCGACGCATTGAGCGCGGCCTGCTTGCTCAGGGTCCATTCGTTCAGGTTCAGCATCTCGCCGTGATCGGTCACGGCAAGGGCTCCGAGACCCCGGGAGTGGGCGTACGCGTAGGCTGTAGCGGGGCTCGTCGCCTCGGGCCAGAAGAGCGAGTAGGCGTCGGAGTATTCGGTATGACTGTGCAGGTTGGCGCGATAGAGGATCATGGCCGCCTCGCTCTGTGCTGCGGCTCGGGCCGTCACGATGAGCGCGAGCGCGCCGAGGGCTGTGACCATCCGAAGGCGCCTGTGGATCGGCATAGGGGACATGGATTTTATCCGCATCGTATTCCAGAGCCGGAGGGGATCGACGCGACCTCCGGCACCTTATCCGACGGCCTCACGCCCGTTCGATGTTCCCAACGGGCGCCAAACCGTCACGATACCGCCCGGGCGGCGTTTCGATTCTTACAGGAAACAACGCCGCAGTCGGTAGTCGACCAGCGGACAGGAGGAACGATGATGGACAAGGTACGGCGTGCGATTCGGCGGACGGCCTTCGCTGCAGGGATCGCGACCGCGCTCTGCGCCGGGCCCACGGCCGCCTTCGCCGAGCGGATCGCGATCGAGATCGAAGGGAGGTTCCGCCCGTCTGTCTGTCGTGTGGATGCCTATGTCGACCGGGGTGTCGTGATGCTCCCGGTACGGCCCATACTCGATGGAGTGGGGATCTCCCACATCTGGAACCATCGGGAACGCGCTCTAGAGGTCCGGACCACTGACAGGCGGTACAAGGTCTATGCGGAGAGCTGGAGCGTCTATCAGGATTTCGGAAGGGTCACCACGATGTCCCGTCCGATGACGATCCGCTTCGGCGAGCCGTACGTTCCGCTCGATTTCCTCGAGACCGTTCTGGGCCGTCAGGCGATCTACGATCGTCGGGCGCAGGTCATCGCCTTCGGCCGCGGGAACCCTTCGTACGGCTACCATGGTCCGGGCATCGGGCGGCGGCACGACTGGGATCGGGATCGACGACGGGAGATCCCGCTGAGCCTGGAGCTCCCGCGGTATCGAACGGGCGGCTCGGTGCGCATCGGCGGTTCGTGGGGAGGCGCGAGCGTCCGCGTTCGCCTCTATCGGCCCGACGGTCGGGAAGTGATCAACCGTACGGCCCGCACGGCCAATGATCGGTGGCTTGTGGTCCTTTCGCTCGACGGCGACGAATACCGGGTCGTGGTGGAGGGGATCGACCATCGGGGCCGCCAACAGCGGACGGAAGGTCGGCTGCGGCTCCGGTAGGCGCCGTTGCCGCGCAGGAGATCGGCTGCGGACCGCGAACCTTACGAGGCAGGCCAGCCTGCGCACAAAGGAGTTTCGCGTGAAGATCGCTATCATCCCGACGACCGGCGGCGCCGATCCCTACGACGGCATGCGGGTCGCGGCCGAGCTCGGAGTCGAGGGGGTCCATATCGGCGCCTTCGGCGGACCGCTCGACCTGGAACGCCGGAGTCGGTCCGAGCGGCTCGGCATCCTCGCCCGGATTCGGGAGCTCGGCCTTGAGGTATCCAGCCTGATCGCCTGGGGCGGCAGCGTGGACCTTGGGAAGGAGGAAGGGCTCGAAGAGAACATCGCATGGGGCCAGCGGATCAACGAAACGGCCGTCGATATGGCGGGGGGCCTGTGGATGGCGCATGTGGGGGTGATGCCGGAGGACGCCTCCTCGCCGGTCTGGGCTCGGTTTCAGGACTCCCTGGGGCGCATCGCGCGTCACGGAGAGCGTATCGGTGCGACGCTCGCCATGGAGACAGGCCCGGAGACGCCGGCGACTGTTCGGCGGATGATCGAGGAGATCGGCAGCCCCTCCCTGAGGGTCAACTTCGACCCGGCCAACCTGTTGATCTGGCCGCCCTACCTTGCGCAGCACGGCAAAGCGGACTTCGACTTTAACGACGCCTGGAGCCGGTTCAACCCGGTGGAAGGGCTTCGGACGCTGATTCCGTACGTGGTCCATGTTCATGCCAAGGATTCGGTGATGCGTCGGGACTGCACATTCGACGAGGTGCC
>JAANMY010002232.1_pt1 | contig 18833 bp, 16 predicted proteins | sample 7279691 | NCBI WGS metagenome assembly JAANMY01 (sample SAMN14094543, study PRJNA606508) | bioreactor metagenome | isolation source: A lab-scale SPAN reactor treating ammonium-rich wastewater day 388 | place: Ireland: Galway | collected 2018-02-07
GAGGCCGAATTCTTCGCCATCGCCGATCGCTTCCGCTCGCCCCACCTCTGGCGCAGGGCGGCCGATGGCTGGCACTTGCGCCACAAGGTGAGTTGAGGACGCGATGGCGAGCCTCGGCGTCGTCGTGGCGCGCGGCCAGTCGAAGCGTCTGCCGCGGAAGATGCTGCGCCCGCTCGCGGGACATCCTCTTGCCGCATACATGATCCGCGCCGCGCTTGCGAGCAGCCTCGATCGCGTCATCCTTTCGACCGACGACGATGAGATCGCGGCCGTCGGGAATGCTTACGGCATTGAGGTGCCGTTTCGGCGGCCGGCCGAGCTTGCGACCGATTTTGCGACCAACGACCGCGTCGTGATGCACGCGCTCGACTGGCTCGAGGCCAAGGAACGAATCTCCTACGCCGTCGCCGTGCTGCTGCAGCCGACGGCGCCCTTCACCACGCCGCGCGACATCGATGCCTGCGTCGACATCTTGAGCCGCACCGACGCCAATAGCTGCTTCACCGCGGCGCCGGTCTCCGAGCAGCCGCATTGGATGTTCGTTCCGCGCGAATCGGGCGAGGTCGAGCTGCTGATGCCGGGCGAGCTCTCGGGCGACCGGCAGCATACGCAAAAGCTGCCGCGGTACCTGCATCCCTCGGGCGCAGTCTGGGCCGTGCGCGCCAAGGCGCTGCGCGCGACCGGACGCGTCTATTGCGCGCCGATGCGGGTCGCCGAGGTGGCGCCGGAGCGCGCGATCGATATCGATACCGAACTCGACTTCGTGACGGCCGAAGCGGCAGCGAAGCATTTCGGCCTCGTGCTCGCCGAGCCCAGGAGGCGCGTCGCGTGAGCATCCAGCGCCTGACCGCCTTCGATGTTTTCGTGTGCCGCCCCGAGGCTACCGTGGCCGAAGCGCTCGCGCGCATCGACAAGGCGACGCCGAACCTCTTCCAGATCGTCATCTCGAGCGAAGGCCGCGTGCTCGGCACGATCACCGACGGCGACGTCCGACGCGCGATGTTGCGCGGCGTCACGATGAGCGACGTAGTCGGGAAATGCATGAGCCGCACGCCGATCCTGGGGCGCGCCGGCGAGGATCGGGCGAACCGCGTGCTGCTGCGCCGCGCCTGGTTCCTGCCGGTGGTCGACGCCGCCGGCCGCCTCGATCACGTGCTGATCCAGCGCCGCTTCGAGCAGCCCTTCAACCGCGCGCTGGTGATGGCGGGCGGCTATGGGCGCCGGCTCGGCAATCTGACGCGCGAGAAGCCGAAGCCGCTGCTTTCGGTCGGCGGGCGGCCCATTCTCGACCGCGTCTTGGAGCAGCTCGAAGCGGCCGGCATCACCTCGATCCACCTCGCGCTGCATTATCGCGCCGATCAGATCCGCGACTTCATCGCGCAACGCAGGAATCTGGCGGCGATCAGCTTCATTGAGGAGACCGAGCCGCTCGGCACCGCCGGCGCGCTGGCGCAGCTCGCGAACCATCTCGAGGAGCCGTTTCTCGTCGCCAACGGCGACGTGCTGACCCAGGTCGACTACGGCGCCCTGCACGAATTCCATGCGCGCCATGGCTACGACGGCACGGTGGCGGTTTCGCGATACGAGGTGCAGGTGCCGTTCGGCGTCATCCGCCAGACGGCGGACGGGCTGTTTGCCGGCATCGACGAGAAGCCGCGCCTCACGCAATTCGTCGCCGCCGGGCTCTACTATCTCTCGCCCGAATTCATCGCCCTGACGCCGCGCGGCCGCGCGGTCGACATGCCCGAGCTCTTGACGCTCGCCTCGGGGGCAGGCCTGCGCATCGGGCTGTTCCCGGTGCACGAATACTGGAAAGACGTCGGCCGGCCCGGCGATCTCGTTGCCGCCGACCAGGATCATGAAGGGAAGTGAGCCCGCGGGCGGCTCACGCCGCCTTGGATGGCCGGCGGTCCGGTTCGGATATTTCCGACGGCGGCTGAACGTCGTATCCGTATTGGACGAGGTCCATGGAGATCAGATTCGACGTGATGCGGTTGCTCTCTCGATAGCGCGTGCCGACGATGGCCGCGGCTTCGCGGACGAGCTTGTCCTCGATGCGAGCCCGAATCCTGGCGGGAACCAGCTTTTCCGCCGCCTGCCGCAACCGCCGCTCGATGCGCCACAGGCCCTTGATCCGCAGCGAGCTGAAGCCGTTCAAGACGTCCGACGTGACGAACGGGTTGATCCGCCGCAGCATCGCCGCGTTCAGCGCGCTCAAGGCCTCGTTCTCGCGCGTGGCCGGCAATCGGACATCGACGTGGGGATGCGCGCAGAACCAGCGGATCCGGCCCACGAACTTGAGCGGGTCGGCCTTGAACATTTCGTAGGGCAGCACCAGGACGTTTTTCCCGCCGAAGGTCTCGATGTATCGCGCGATCAGCCGGTCGTAGTCGAAGTAGGAGAGGCGGAAGACGGGAAAACGCACGTTGGGCTTTTGCGTCACGTAGCTCTCGAACGACGCCGTGCCGCCCTCGCGGACGTATTGCTTGTACGTCGAGACGAGCATCGAGCGCTGTTCGCGGATGATCAGCAGAATCCGAGGGGCGCCGAAGACGGATTTGAGCCTGCGCGCGATCACGTCAGCGTCGTATCCGCCGGAATGCGGATTCCCGGCGAGCCGCTCCCAGCTGATGACTGGCGTCTCGTGACGGCCATCGAACGCTTCCAGCATTCGCTCGAAATAGGCTTTGAGCGGCCGCTCGTCGTAGTCGAAGCTGCTGGAGAGCGCGAGCTCCCACAGGGCGCGCTTGCTCTCGCGATCGTAGAGCGACGTGAATCCCAGCGCCGCGTTGGGCCAGACGTGGCGCTGCATGAATGTCGTTCCAGTCTTGTGATAACCGACGTGCAGGAGGGGTACTGGGGTCGAAGTCACGTTCCAGAAATCTCCTCACCTTGCGCCGTCCAGCGGCCGGTCTCAATCGAGCCCAGGAATAGGCAGCATCGTGGCGGCAATACGAACGATGAAGTCAAAAGTTCGTCAGTCGCGCGCCATAAAAATTGCTAGGTAATTCCCCGGGATACTTGAGCGAATTTTGTCTAATTTAACTATAACTGCATTTGTATTGGTTCCAGTTGATGATGCGGGCTATGCGTATGTTGAGTTTGCCACGCAGTGGATCTCGCGCGCGAGCGCGCTGTGGATCCGGGCCGGCCGGGTGATCCTTGGCTGAGCGCGACAGCGCTGCCTCCATGCTGAAGCGCATCGTGACGCTGCTCGACGCGGCGCAGCGGCGACGCGCGCTCGTGCTGCTGCTCGCGGCGCTGGTCATGGCTGGCTTGGAAGTGGCGACGATCGGCGGCATCGCCGGCTTTATCGCTGCCGTCGCCGACAGCCGGTTGCTTGAGACCAAGCGCTGGATTGCCGATCTCCGCGCGACGCTCGGGCTCGTGGACATGCGCGATTTCCTCTTTGCCGCCGGTGTTGCGCTGTTCGTGCTGTTCCTCCTGCGCAACGCATTCGGCTTTTTCCTTCTCTGGTATCGCCTGAAGTTCCTGCACGGCACACGCCAGGCATTGAGCGCGCGTCTTCTGGCTTTTTACCTGTCGCGCCCCTACGCCTACTTCCTTGGCGTGAACAGCGCCGGGATCACCAAGAACGTCACGGTCGAGGTGAATACCCTCATCACGACCTGCCTCTTCTCGTGGATCATGCTGATATCCGATGTCGTGATGGGTGGCGCGATCCTGGCGCTACTGCTGCTGCACGATCCGGTGATGACCGGCATCGGGGCCCTTGTTGTCGCCGCGCTCGCGGCCTTCGTTCCCGGCTTCACGCGCAGGCGCCTGAAGCCGCTCGGCCACCGCTATCGCCAGCTGAACGAAGACCTATTCAAGACCACGGGCGAAGCGGTCGGAGGCATCAAAGAAATCAAAGTGCTCGGCCGCGAATCGTTTTTCGCGCGCCGCTTCGAAGAGATTGCCGACGAGCACGCGCGCGTCACGATCAAGTACATGATGATCACCGACGGCCCGCGCTATTTCCTCGAGATGATGGTGATCGGCGGCATCCTCGTGCTGATGATGCTCGCGCTGGCCACGACGTCGGACTATGCAACCGTGGCCGGCACCGTGGCGCTGTTCGCGGCCGCGGCCTACCGCATGATGCCGCTCGGCCATCGCATGCTCACAAGCATCGCCGGCCTCCAGTTCAACAGCGCCATACTCGATGCGTTGGCCGAGGGCCTGAAGCCGTTGCCGCGGGAAGCGCTGGCGCCCGCGCCGGCCCCGCTCCCGTTCGCAGACAGGATTGCCTTGCGCAGGGTCGCGTTTCGCTATGGCGGCGCCGCGCGAGATACGCTCGCGGATCTTTCGCTCGAGATCGCATGCAACGACGCGGTGGCATTCGTGGGGCCGACCGGCGTCGGCAAGACCACCGTCGTCGATCTCTTGACCGGCTTGCTGGCGCCGACCGCGGGCGCCATTGAAATCGACGGCGCAGCGCTCGACGATGCAACGCGAAGGCGCTGGCAGGCCAATGTCGGCTATGTGCCGCAGCAGGTGTTCCTGCTCGACGACACGATCCGGCGCAACATCGCCGTTGGCGTTCCCGATGGCGAAATCGACGAGGCGGCACTGCGGCGCGCGGCTGCGATGGCGCATGTCGAGGAGTTCGTCGCCAAGCTGCCCGAGGGCTACGACACCGTGATCGGCGAGCGCGGCGTGCGCCTGAGCGGCGGTCAGCGCCAGCGCATCGGCATCGCACGCGCTCTCTATCGCCGCGCCAAGATGCTGGTCCTCGACGAAGCGACGAGCTCGCTCGACGGCATCGCCGAATCGATCATCGAAGACGCGATTGGAGAATTGGCCGGCAAGGTCACGGTCGTCATCATCGCGCATCGCCTCACCACCGTCCGGCGATGCAACGTCATTCATCTCATGGAAGGCGGCCGCATCGTCGCCTCCGGCAGCTACGAACAGCTCATGCGCGACAACGCCACGTTCCGCGCGATGGCGCGTGCGGCGGAATAGCATGGGTGCCAGCGGACCGATCTGGGTCGTCAACGATGCGGCCGATGCGCGGCGCTTCCTCGCGGATGGCGCGCGTGGCCGGCGGGTGCTGGCTTTGACGCCGGTCGCGCGCGCGGCGTTGCTCGCCGCGGACGTGGAATGGGTCGACCCGCTGCAGCATTTCACCGATTGGGCACAGGCGCGCGCCGTCGTCGCTATACGGCGGGCGCGCCAGCAACTGGTGGCGGCCGCCGCCGCGCTGCCCGGCGGGCGCGCGATCCAGCGTGAGATCGCGCTCGAGCATTTTCTCCGCGCCGCTTACACCGCCTATCGGATTTGGTTCACGCTCGGCGCCGTGAGCCCTTGGATGGTGCCGGAGCCGAGCGGCTGGCGACGCTGCGAGACGCGCGACGAAGCGTATCGCGCGCTGCTCGAACACATCCTCGCGCCAGAGGTTGCGGGCCAGGCGCAGGCCGCCCGGAGCCAGACACCGCCTTTGCCCGCCCTTTATCGCGCGCTGCGCGGCGCGGTGCTCCGTGCGTGCAGCCGCAATCGCGTCGGTTTCGTCACCGGCGCGCGCAAAGGCATGTTCGGCCTTCTCGATGCGATCGCGGCCGAACCCACGCCCGCGCGCATAATCGTCGTACAAACCATCGGCGGCGGCTGGCGCGATTATCTGCGCCTCGCGCGCAGTGCCTGGCGCGCGCTGCGCGGAGAGCGCTTCGTCGACGTTTCGCTCCTGGCTGCGCCGCGCGGCGCGGAAGAGGCGGCGGCGGACCGGCTCGTTTCCGCGATCGACGACCGCGTCATTGCCGCCGCCTTGGGCTTCTACCGCACGTTCATCGCATATCGCCTGGCGCAGGTCGGGCCCGCTCTTGCCGACGCGCGCGCGATTTTGGCCGCCGCGGCGCCGCGCCACTACCTCTCGTCCGAAGCCAGCCGGCTTTCCGACTGGGCGCTGGCCGAAGCCAGCGGCGAGGCCGGCGTCGCGCGCTGGGTCTTCAGCCGAAACACGCACGTGAAGCCGACGACGCGCATGGCGGAAGACGCGTGCCACGGCTATTTCCTGGCCCGCCACCCCGAAGGCCTCGTCGACCGCTACGTGTTCTGGTCGCCGCACGGCGCCGCCGCGGCGCGCGCGATCTTGCCGCGCGAGCGCCATGACTCGATCGAGGCCATCGCCGCGATCCCGGTCACCGGAGCCGCGGCTAGGCAAAGCTCGGCGCCGCGCCGCGTGCTGCTGGCCGATAGCTACGCCACCTGGTGGTTCACGCATTCCTGGTCGTTCCAGACGTCGGATGAGTTCCTGGCGTCATTGTCGGATCTGATCTCGGTGGTGGAACAGCTCCCGCGCACGCATCTCCTGGTCAGGGCCAAGCGCAAGCGCGAGCTCGACATCCCCGAGTACGAAACGCTTGTTCCCGCGTCGGATCGCGTCGCGATCAAGATCCGCGATGTTCCCTTCAACCAGGATCTCCTCGATTCGGATGTTCTGGTGGCCTTCCGCGCATCGACGATCGAAGAGGCGCTCCACGCCCGGCGTCCCGTGCTGCTCTGGGGCGGGAGCGCGCGTTATCGCTACCTGCCCGCGCGGACCAAGCCGCCCACGACCGCCGATCGCGGCGTTGTTTACGCCGCCGACGATCGGCAGGCGCTTGCGGTCATGCTGCCGGCGATTCTCGAGGCGCATGGCGGGCGCCCGCTCACCGATCAGGAGATCGCCCCGCATGTGTGGCCGTCCGGAACGCCGGGAATCAGTGAGTACGCGCGCCGGATGCTGGACACGCGGGCGCCGCGGCGCCGCGACGATGCGCAACGCCAGCGGGACGCCGAAATCGCAGGCGTCAGCGCTTACGCGCCTTCAGATGGGCGGCAATGACCTCGGCAACGACGCGATGGCCTGCGGCCGTCAGATGAACATTGGTCTGGTAGTAGAGCAGCGATTGTGGGCCCTGGGCGTGGGCCGCCTGCTGCAGAGCCGGCGTGAGATCGAGGAAGTCGATCCCGCGTTTGGCCGTCGCTGCCGCGAAGTATTGGCGCAGGATATCGCTGTACTTCGCCATCACGGGGCCGAGCGAATCGTCGGCGAAGGCGGTCATGTCGGCATAGGCCGTATAGGCCGAGGGCGTGTAGGTGATGAGCAGATCGAACTTGTGCTGCTCGCTCAGCGCCTTGATGGAATCGAGCGCCGCGTCGAACGCTTGCGTTCCGATCCTGCCGGCCACGACGGCGCGCGCGTGTACGACCTCGTCGACGTCCGCGTTGTCGGGGTTGAAGGGAATCGACGTCGCGCCGAAGCGCAGCGTGTAGTGGAAGTTCGGCATTCCCGCGCGCAGGGCCTTGGGGTCGCGCGGAATCACGTCGCGGCGCAGCCATTCGTAGCCCTGGAACGTCGCCACGAACACCAGGTTGAAAGCATAGCTTTTTCGGCCCAGCCATCCGGTGCGGACCCACTCGACCGCACGGCCAACCGACGAAAGGGAGCGTTCGGAGAGTTCGCGCGATATCGATCGATCGCCGCGCTTGGCATGGTCGACAAAAATGACTGCGTCGCGCAGGTCGTTGCCGGCATAGACGTTGACCACGACGAGCTTCGGCTTCTTCGCCACGCCGAACGCCTTGAACAGCTGAATGTATTCGTGGAGGCCCGTGCGCGGCCGGCCGAGATTATAGACGGTGGCGTTCATCGCGCCGGCAAGGCGGATCGGCCACGCGTCCTCGGGATGGACGTTGGTGCACCACGTGAAGGAATCGCCCAGCGCCACGATATCGAACGTCGCAGACGGGGCCGTCGGGCGCGGGTTGCAGAACCCGGCCGAGTCCATCCGGACTTCGTTCACGATTCCGGGGTCGCGGTAGCGCGAGCGGATGATCTGGTTGGGCGAGTAGATCGAAAGCCGGGGACCGCCGTCGTCGCGGCCGACCGCCACCTGTTCCGATTGCGTGGGCAAGGCAAGCTGCTTCGCCACGGCTTCGCGCACGTCCGCGTCGAAATCGACGAGTATCGAAAGCGGGATCGCCGCGGGATAGAGCCGCAGCAGGCCCTCGAGCAACACCAGGCAGACCGCTGCGACGACGCCGATTTTCACCAGCGCCGCGAAGATGCGCCTTACGAAAGCCATGCTGCGGCCCCCCCCCGTCGTCCGCGAAATACCGCCTAACAATCATGGACGTATCCTTGTGGCAAGACAGCCCGTGACGTGCTGAAGCCGCCACCAGCTTCGTCGCCCGCGCGCTTGGACGAGGCCGTGCTCGCCGCGGTCCGCCATGCGACCGGGGCGGAAAAGGCCGCGCTGCATGAGCCTGAATTCGCCGGGCGCGAATGGGACTATGTCAAGGAGTGCATCGACACCGGCTGGGTTTCGAGCGTCGGCAAGATGGTCGACCGCTTCGAGGCGATGCTGGCCGAGTTCACCGGCGCCGCGCGCGCGGTCGCAACCGCCAACGGCACGGCGGCGCTGCACATCGCCGTGGTGCTGGCCGGCGCCGGTCCGGGCGACGAGGTGATCGTGCCGTCGCTCACCTTCATCGCCACGGCCAACGCCGTCTCCTATGCCGGCGCAGTCCCGCATTTCGCCGACGTCGCGGCGGACACGATCGGCCTCGACGCGGCAAAGCTCGATGCGCACCTGAGCGACGTCGCGCGCGTGGGTCCGTCCGGCTGCGTCAACCGCATCACCGGCCGCCCGATCAAGGCCGCCATCGTCATGCACGCTTTCGGTCATCCGGCCGATCTCGACGCGCTCGGCGAGGTGTGTGCGCGCCACAAACTCGTGCTGATCGAGGATGCCGCCGAATCGCTCGGCTCCTATTATCGCGGCAAGCATACCGGCGCGCTGGCGCGCGTCGGGACGCTGAGCTTCAACGGCAACAAGATCGTGACGACGGGCGGCGGCGGCGCGGTGCTCACCAACGACCCGGCGCTGGGCGCCCGCGCCAAGCATCTGACGACGACGGCGCGCATCTCCGCCGGCTGGAACTTCGTTCATGACGAGATCGGCTACAATTACCGCCTGCCAAATCTCAACGCCGCGCTCGGCTGCGCGCAGCTCGAGCGGATCGATAGTTTCCTGACGCGCAAACGTACGCTCGCCGAGCGCTACCGCGCGGCGTTCGCCAGCATGACCGGCGCCACTTTCGTAGCCGAGCCGCCGGGCACCAAGAGCAATTATTGGCTCAACAACATCATGCTGGCGGCGGGGCGCGAGAGCGAGCAGGCGGCCGTGCTCGCGGCGCTCAACGGCGCCGGCTTCGGTGCGCGCCCGGCCTGGACGCCGATGCACATGCTGAAGATGTACCGCGATTGCCCGCGCGCCGATGTCTCGGTTGCCGAAGACGTTTTCCGGCGGCTCGTCAGCCTCCCCAGCAGCGCCGCGTTGGCGGGGCCGGGGTGAGGCCGTGGAGTTCGTCCGTTTCGGCGGCGAGCTGCCGCTCGGTTGCGACGCGCTCGGCGATTCCGCGCCGCTGCCGGACAATGTTTACGCCTTCTCGCATGGGCGCGCCGCGCTTTCCTGGCTTGTTGCGGCGCGCGGGCCTTTCGCTTCGGCGGCGGCCTGCGCCTACACCTGCCCGACGGTTCCCGCGCATTTCCAGCGTCTCGATCTCGCGCTCGGCTTCTTCGACTATGGCGCCGATGACGTGGCGTGCACCGTCGCGGCCCTGCCGGGCCGCTGCCTCGTCCTCGTGCCGGCGCCGTTCGGCTTGGCGCCGTGGATCGACGCGGCGGCGCTGGCGCTATCGCTCGGCGAACGGGCCACGGTCGTGATCGACGCCGCGCAAACCGCGTTCGGTGCGTTCGATTTTCCGGTCCCGCCCGGCGGCGCGGTGCTGAGTTGCCCGCGCAAGGCGATCGCGGCCGGCGACGGCGCCCTGCTTGCCATGGAACAGGGGGACGAGCGCACGCGAGCGGCGATCGCCGCGCTACCGGCGGCGGAGGCGCCCGCCAAGGCCAAGCAAGCGGCGCGCGCGCTATTCGCCACAGGCGAGCTCGAGCGCGAGGGCGAAGCGCTCAACCTCGCGCGCCAGAGCGAGATGTCGTTTCCACCCGAGCCGCGGCGCATGAGCGATGCTTCGCTCGATCTCGTCTGCCGCGCCGACCGCGCCCAGCACCGCGCGCGCCGGCGCGCCAACGCCACGCGCCTCGCCGCGCGGCTCGCGGGCAAGGCCGAGTTCGTCTTCGGACCGGATTTCGCGAGGCCACCGTCGGTGCCATTCGATTTCCCGATTCTCCATGGCGATCGCGCGCGCCTGCTCCGCGATCTCCGCGCGCGGCGCGTGTTCGCGACGCCGCTTTGGCCGGACGCCGTGTGCGATCCCGTGCGTCAGCCGCGCGCGGCCGATTTCGCGCGCCGGCTCGTGGCGCTGCCGGTCGATCAGCGCTACGACCTGGGCGACATGGACCGCCTCGCCGATCTGGTCGCGCCATGCCTCTGACGCCGACGCTGCACGGCGCGACGCCGGCCGAGATCATGGCCGACGTCTATTTCCGCCCCGATTTCGTTGCGCTCCATGCCCGCCCCGATCGCGTCGATGCGCTGGAGTTTCCCGGTTTCCGCCACGCGGCCGCCGTGCGTGAGATTCCCGGCACGGATTTCGACGACCTCGAGACGCCATGGGGCTATGGAGGGCCGGTGGCGCTCGACGAGGCGGCGTTCTGGCAGGGCCTCGGGCTCTGGCGTCAGCGCCAGATCGACAACAACCGCGTCGCCGAATTCGTGCGGCTGCATCCGTTTCTCAATCCCATGAGCTTCCGCGGCTGGTTCGACCATCTGCGTCTTGACCGGCTCACCATCGTCGTCGATCTCGACGAACCCGCCGCCGCGCGCTGGCGCCGCTACGGCAAGGGCACGCGCTATTCGATACGCCAGGCCCAGAAGAAGCTGGCCTTCCGAAAGCTCGGGCCCGGCGAAGGCGAGATTTTCCGCCGCTGCTACGAGGAGGGACTCGAACGCAATCAGGCCGAACGGCAGTACTATTTCCCGGCCGACTACTATGGCGCCGTGCTCGCGGCCGATTGGGCGACGACCTGGGTCGCCGAGCAGGCCGGCGATCCGGTCGCCATCGGCTGCTTTCTCGACGGTGGGGCTTTCGCGCACTACCACCTCTCGGGCGGCGGCGATGCCGCGCGCGCGACTTTCGCGCATTACGGGCTGCTCGAGCTCGCGATCGCGCATTTCGCCGCCAAGGGCGCGCGCTGGATGCATCTTGGCGGCGGGCGCACCAGCCATCCCGACGATGCGCTGCTTGCCTTCAAGGCCAAGTTTTCGCCGCGCCGCGTGCCGTACTACACCGGCGGCCTCATCTATGCGCGTGGCGCTTACGAGCAGCTCGCGCGGCAGCAGCAATCGCGCGGTCGCAACGAGCGCTTCCTCTCCTACCGCTTTCCGCCGGCGCCCGAGATCGGCTCGAAGCCGATCACGCTTCGCCGCACCGGAACGGACGATTTCGCCGCGTTCTTCCGGTTGAAGTGCGATGTCGACAACATCGTCTGGTCGGGCCACGACCGGCCGCCGGATTGGCACCGTCTCTCCGATTGGTTCCGGGCGCAGCACGCGCCCGGCAGCAAGCGGCGCATCTACCTTGCCGAGTATGAGGGCCAGGTGCTCGGCTACACCTACGCCGACGATCTCGGCGATGCGATCGAGATCACGATCGGCGTCGCCTCGCGCGAGGCGGGCCGCGGGCTCGGGCGCAATTTCCTCCGCCAGCTCATGGCCGAACTCGCCAAGAGCGGCGAACGCCGCCGTGTGGAATGCTGGATCTTCCCCGACAACGTGGCGTCGATCAAAGCCTTCGAGGCGGTCGGCTTCCGGTACGACGAAGCGCGGGCGGTGCGCGAATTCACCATGCCGTTTGCGGCCGGGCCGGCGATGCAAGGCTGCTGGGTCTACGATGGCGCGGCGCGCGCATAGACCGATGCGTGTCTGCGTCGTCACGGGCACGAGGGCCGAATACGGCTTGCTGCGCGCGGTGATGGCGGCGCTGAAGCGCGACCGGGCCTTCACTCTCCAAGTCGTCGCCTCGGCGATGCACCTGGCACCGGAATTCGGTTCCACCTATCGCGAGATCGAGGCCGATGGGTTCCGTATCGATGCCAAAATCGACATGCTACTCGCCGGCGATACGCCGGCGGCCACGGCGAAATCGATGGGCGTCGGCGTCGTTGGCTTCGTCGACGCCTACAAGCACCTGGCGCCCGACCTCGTCATGCTGCTGGGCGACCGCTTCGAGGCGCTGGCGGCGGCAAGCACGGCGCTGGTGATGGGCATTCCGATCGCGCATCTTTCGGGCGGGGACGTGACCGAAGGCGCTTTCGACGACTCGATCCGCCATGCCATCACCAAGATGGCGCACATCCACTTCACGGCCTCGGAGGAAGCCGCCGCCCGCGTGCGCCAAATGGGCGAAGATCCGCGCCGCGTCTTTGCGGTCGGCGATCCCGGCCTCGACAGCCTGCGCACGATGAAGCTGCTGCCGCGCACGGCGCTGCAACGCGATCTCGGCTTCGTGTTCCGAACGCGCAATCTGCTCGTCACGTTTCACCCGGTGACGCTCGACCGCGCGCCCTCGACACGCCAGTTTGCGGTGCTGCTCGACGCGCTTGCGGGCTTCGGCCCCGATGTCGGACTTCTCTTCACGAAGCCCAATGCCGATCCCCAGGGCCGGGCGCTGATCGGCATGCTCGATGCGTTCGTCAAGAATCATCGCAACGCGGCCGCATTCGCTTCGCTCGGCCATCGCCGCTATCTGAGCGCGATGGCCATTTGCGATGCCGTTGTCGGCAATTCGTCGTCGGGCCTGCTCGAGGCGCCGTCGCTCAGGAAGCCCGCGGTCAACATCGGTAGCCGCCAAGAAGGGCGCCTGCGCGCCAAGTCGGTGATCGACTGTCCGGTCGAAGCCGGAGCCATTCGTCGCGCGATCGCCAAGGCGTTCGCGATGCGCATCGCGAGAGCCGCCAATCCTTATGGCGACGGCCACGCCGCGGAGCGTATCGTCCGCATCCTGAAGCGCATCGGCGATCCCGCGGCGCTGCTGCGAAAGTCGTTCCACGATCTCGGGGTGAAGCGTGACTGATCGCGTATTCGTCATCGCCGAAGCGGGCGTGAACCACAACGGCTCGGCCGAAATGGCGCTCGCGCTGATCGACGCCGCCGCCGACGCAAAGGCCGATGCCGTCAAGTTCCAAACGTTTCGCACCGACAAGGTCGTGACTGCGATGGCGCCCAAGGCAGCCTATCAGGCGACCAACACCGGCGAGGGTGGCTCGCAGATCGACATGATCCGCAAGCTCGAACTGGGGGACGAAGTCTTCCTCCGCCTCGCCGCGCACGCGGCCCAGTGCGGCATCGAGTTCATGTCGACGCCGTTCGATCTCGAATCGTTGCGTTTCCTGGCCGGGCGAGACATCGGCTTGCGCCGCCTGAAGGTGCCGTCCGGCGAGATCACCAACGCCCTGCTGCTGCTCGAGGCGGCGCGCACCGGGTTGCCGCTCATCGTTTCGACCGGCATGAGCACGCTCGACGAGATCGAATCCGCGCTGGGCGTCCTCGCCTTCGGCCTGACCCGCGCCAACGAAACGCCGTCGCTCGACAAATGCCGGGCCGCGTTCGCATCGCCGGCGGGGCAGGCGGCGCTGCGCGAGAAGGTCACGCTGCTGCACTGCACGACCGAGTATCCGGCGCCGTTCGGCGACGTGAACTTGCGCGCGATGGCCACGATGCGCGATCGCTTCGGCCTCGCGGTCGGCTATTCGGATCATACCGAGGGCACCGCCATCCCGGTCGCCGCCGCGGCCCTCGGCGCCGTGGTCATCGAGAAACACTTCACGCTCGACCGCTCGCTGCCGGGCCCCGATCACCGCGCCTCACTCGAGCCGGCGGATCTCAAGGCGATGGTCGGCGGAATCCGGGCGGCCTCCGCGGCGCTCGGCTCTCCCGAGAAAGCGCCGACGCCGTCCGAGGTGCCCAATATCGCGATCGCGCGCCGCAGCCTCGTCGCCGCGCGCGCAATCCGGAGAGGCGAACTGTTCGAGGCCGAGATGATCGACGCCAAGCGGCCCGGCGGGGGCCTGTCGCCGATGCTGGCCTGGTCGTTGATCGGCACGCACGCAAAGCGCGATTTCGCCAAGGACGACCCGCTCGAATCATGACCAAGCCCGTGATCGTGATCGGCGGCGGCGGCCACGCGCGCGTGGTGATGGATGCGCTGCGGCTGCGCGGCGTCTCGATGCTCGGCATTTGCGATCCGGCGCTGCCGCCGGGCACGTCCGGGCCTTTCGGCGTGCCGGTCCTGGGCGACGACGAGGCGGTGGCGGCCTTTGATCCGGCGCAGGTCGATCTCGTGAACGGCGTCGGCTCGATTCAGTCCACCCAGGCACGGCGTCGGGTGTTCGAAGCGTTCAACCGGCGCGGCTATCGCTTCGCCGCGGTCGCGCACCCCTCGGCGATCGTCGCTCAGGATGTGACCCTCGACGAGGGCGCGCAGGTCATGGCGGGCGTCATCATCCAGTCGGGCACGGCGGTCGGCCGTAATGCGATCATCAATACCGGGGCGCGCGTCGATCATGATTGCCGCATCGGCGACCACGTGCATATCGCGCCTGGCGCCACGCTGTCCGGCGGGGTCATTGTCGGCGAGGGAACGCATGTCGGCGTGGCCGCGGCGGTCATTCAATCGGTCAGGCTCGGCCGCAATTGCCTGATCGGTGCAGGCACGGTGGTCACGCGCGACGTCCCCGACGACACGCGGCTCGTGACGCCCGCGAGCCGCACACTGCCCGAGCGGGCCGGCGGATGAGCCGCGCGCTCGTCATCGGCTACGGCTCGATCGGCCAGCGCCATGCGCGCGTGCTCGAAGGCCTGGGGCACGATGTGGCCGTGCTGAGCCGACGCGCCGTGGAGCATCCGCGCCGCTATCCCGAGCTTGCGGCGGCGCTGGCGGCGTTCAGCCCCGGCTACGCGGTCATCGCCAACGAAACCGCCCTGCATCGCTCGGCTTTCCATGCGCTCAAGGCGGCGGGCTTCGCGGGAACGGTGCTGGTGGAAAAGCCGCTGTTCCACGATATGGCCGCGGACGACGCGCGCGATGAGCCCAACACGTACGTCGCGTACAATCTCCGTTTCCACCCGCTGCTGCTGCGATTGCGCGAATGGCTCCGCGGCCGCGCGCTGGTCGCGGCCTCGATACACGTGGGACAGCATCTCGCCACTTGGCGGCCGCAGCGCGACTTCCGCCAATCCTATTCGTCGCGGCGCGCGCTCGGCGGAGGGGTGCTGCGCGATCTCTCGCACGAGCTCGACTATGCGACCTGGCTGTTCGGGCCGTGGCGGCGCGCGACGGCGCTTGGCGGAGCCAGCGGCGCGCTCGGCATCGACGCCGACGACCGCTGGAGCATCCTGCTCGAATGCGAACGCTGCCCGCAGGTGAGCATTACGCTCTCCTATCTGGATCACGCGCCGCGGCGCCAGATCGCGGTCAACGCGCGCGATGATTCGGCTGTGGTCGAGTTCTTAGGCAGCACGTTCTCGGCCGGTTCCGGCAAGAACCCGGAGCGCATCGAGGTCGAGCGCGAGGAAAGCTATAGCCGCCAGCACGCCGCGATCCTGTCGGGCCGGCCCGGCGACGCCTGCACCTATGCCGAAGGCTACGCGACGCTGCGCCTGATCGACGCGATCGAGCGCGCGGCGGCCGAACGGCGCTGGCTCGAGGCCGCCTGATGCTGCGGATCTGCACCATCTGCGCGCGCGGCGGCTCCAAGGGCGTTCCCAACAAGAACATCCGCCCGCTGCTTGGCAAACCGCTGATCGTGCATTCGATCGAGCAGGCCCGGCAAAGCGGCCTCTTCGCCGTGCTCGCGGTCAGCAGCGATTCGAGCGAGATCCTGGAAACCGCGGGGCGCGCCGGCGTCGAGCACCTGATCAAGCGCCCCGACTCGATGGCGAGCGACAGCGCGGCCAAGCTGCCGGCGATTCAGCATTGCGTGCGGAGCGTCGAGGAGATCACCGGCCAACGCTTCGAGATCATGGTCGATCTCGACGCGACGGCGCCGCTGCGCGTGCCCGAGGACATAACCGGAGCGGTGGGACTTCAGGAGCGGGGCGGCTGCAGCAACGTGATCACCGGCTGCGCCGCGCACCGCTCACCCTATTTCAATCTCGTCGAGGCGGCGCCGTCCGGCTTCGTGCGCCTCTCCAAACCCGGCACCGGCATCGTGCGCAGGCAAGATTCCCCGGCCTGCTACGACTGCAACGCCTCGATCTACGTCTGGCCGCGCGCGACGTTCTTCACCTCCGACAGCGTGCTGATGGCCGAGACGAAGCTCTACGAGATGCCGCGCGACCGCTCGCTCGACATCGATACCGAACTCGATTTCGCGCTGGTCGAATTCCTCATGCAGCGCCTGCGCGATGGAGCCCGCGCGCGATGACGGACGCCGTCGTCGCCGTCATCGGCTGCGGCAATATCGGCAGCCGGGCGCTCCAGGCGCTCGCCAAGCTGGATCGGCCGGTTACCATCCATGCCGTCGATCCCATGCCGGCGGCGCTGGCGCGCGCGCGCGCGCGTATCGCCGAGCTCGGTACCGCTGCGCGCGCGCGTATCGTCTACGGCGAATCGGTGCGCGCGCTGCCGGAAGCCGTCGACCTCGCGCTTGTCGCCACCTGTGCGGATACGCGCCGCGAGACCGTCGAAGCGCTGCTCGAGCGCGCGCGCACACGCTATCTCGTGCTCGAGAAATTCCTGTTCCAGCGCGCCGAGGACTATGCAGCCGTGAGCGCGCGGCTCGCGGCCTCGGGATCGCGCTGCTGGGTCAATCTCGTGCGCCGCGCCTGGCCGGGGTATCAGGCGCTGCGTGACCAGCTCGGCGGCGAGCGGCGCGTCGAGATGCAGGCCTGGGGCCCGGATTTCCGCATCGCTTCCAACGCCATCCACTACGTCGATATCTACGCCTTTCTCACAGGCACGCACGTTTCCGGCTACGATGCGAGCGGGCTCGATGCCGAGCTGATGGCGAGCCGACGGCCCGAATTCCGCGAGCTCTCCGGTATCCTGCGCGGCAGGGGCGGCGAAGGTCGGCGCGTGACGCTCGCCTCGCAACGCGGCAGCAAGCTGCCCTTCACGATCCAGTTCGCGACACCGGACCTGCATTGGATCGTGCGCGAACTCGAGCGCAAGGCCTGGTGCGCGTCCGCCGCGACGGATTGGGCGTGGCGCGAACAGGAATTCGCGTCTCTGGACATGAGCGCCATGACCGGCACATACGCCGAAATCCTGGAGCGCGGCACGTCCCTGCTGCCGACCTATGCCGAATCAGCGGAAGATCATTTGAACCTGCTCGCCGTTTACAATCGTCATTGGTTCGGCGCCGCCGGTGCCGGCGCCGCGTGCCCGATCACATGAGCGCGACGCTGGCTCTCGTCGGCTGCGGCGGCATGGCGCGCGCGCACGCCAAGGTGCTGCAGGCGATGAACGTGCCGTTCGCCGTGTTCGGCCGCGGCGCCGAATCGGCGCGCCAGTTCGCGGCCGAGATCGGTGTCGAACCGCGCACGGGCGGCGTCGAATCCGCGATGACCGAAGTGCAGGAGCGCGCGATCGTCGCGGTGGACGTGCCCGGGCTCGAGGAGACGACGCGCGTGCTGCTCCGCCGCGGCGTGCGCGAAATCCTGGTCGAGAAGCCCGCGGCGTTGACGCCGGCGGGCGCCCGCGCGCTCGCAGCCGATGCGGCGCGGGCCCAGGCGCGCGTCTTCGTCGCCTACAATCGTCGCTTCTACGCCTCGGTTCGGCGCGCACGCGAAATCGTCGCCGCCGATGGCGGGGTCACCTCCTGCCGATTCGAATTCACCGAGCGCGCCGACTATATCGCCGGCGCCGCGATCGCGCCCGAGACGAAACGCCACTGGTTTTTCGCCAATTCGACGCATGTGCTCGATCTGGCGTTCTTTCTCGCGGGCGATCCCGTTTCGCTCGCGGCCGAGACGAGCGGCGGCCTCGATTGGCATCCGGCCGGAGCCGTCTTCGCCGGGGCGGGCCGCACCGCGGCCGGCGCACTCTTCAGCTATCACGCCGATTGGACCGGACCCGGCCGCTGGGGCGTCGAGGTGGTGACACGGCACCATCGCCTTTTTCTCCAGCCGCTCGAAGAGCTGCGCGTGCAGAAAGCGGGGCAGATGACGGCGGAGGCACTGGCGCTCGGCGATGCGCTCGACACGCGCTTCAAGCCCGGCGTCTACCGTCAAGCGACGGCCTTCCTCGGCGGCGAGGGTCGCGAGATGCTGTTGCCCATCGAGAAACAAGCCGAGCGTATGGCGTTCTACGCCCGAATGCTCGCGGGCTCCGGCGCGGCGCAGATGGCGCAGAATTCGCCGGCACGGGCGCGCGCATGAACGTCGCCGCCGCCGCGCGCGGAATCGCGCCGTTCGTCTACGACGATGTCGCCGGTCTCGCCGATTGGCGCGAGCGCCTGCACTGGCCCGTCCGACAAGACGAGATCGTGGCCGTCGGCGCGCGCGTGCCCGGCGCGATCCTCGGTTTTGCCGGCGCGCTCGCCGACGCCCAAGAGCGGCAAATCGCACTCGTGGCGGCGGGGCTGTTCGCCAACGGCTTCATGTCGCTCTTGGAAGCGGCTTGGGCGAGCGAGCGGGCCGCGCGGCTCGGCCTCGAGCTCCGCGGCGGTCCGCCGGAGATGAAGCTCCTCGCCGGGGGCAGTCGCGACTTCAAGGCTCTCGAGTATCGCGGACCCTTCGCGGTCAAGCCCGCGCCGCGCGGCTTCTTGCGCGGCATCGCGCGCACGGCGAGCTGGACGCCCGCCTGGCGTCTGCCGCTGGCGCTGGCGGCGCCCGAAGCGGTCGCCATCAGCCACAATTACCTCTTGCGCCAGGCGGCCGCGGGCC
>JAANMY010002237.1_pt1 | contig 18798 bp, 22 predicted proteins | sample 7279691 | NCBI WGS metagenome assembly JAANMY01 (sample SAMN14094543, study PRJNA606508) | bioreactor metagenome | isolation source: A lab-scale SPAN reactor treating ammonium-rich wastewater day 388 | place: Ireland: Galway | collected 2018-02-07
GATCGTTATCCCCGGCGATAACCAGCAGGGGCATTGTGATCTGCTCCGCCCGGTGAATGGGCGAGATACGTTCCAGCACCTCCCGATGGCGGGCCAGACTGCCGTATTCTTCCTCCCGGTGCGCCCGCCGCCAGGGGCTGGTGCGCTCCATAAAACTGACCCAATTGGCAATGCCCACCACATCGATCCCCGCGGCAAAGAGTTCGGGGTAGCTGGTCAGCGCGGCCAGAACCATATAGCCCCCGTAGCTGCGGCCATAGATGGCGACACGGCGGCTGTCGATCTCCGGGCGGCTATGCAGCCAGAGCACCGCGTGCTTCAGATCGGCCACGCTGTCGGGCCGTTTTTCAATCTCGTCCAGGGCCGCGTAGCCCCGGCCATAGCCCGTGCTGCCCCGCACATTTGTGCCCAGAATGGCATACCCCCGGCTGAGAAAATACTGGAAACGCACATCAAAATCCGGGCGGAGCTGGCTGGTCGGCCCGCCGTGGACATACAAAATGCAGGGGTAGCCGGCTGCCGGGGGCGGTGTCTGGGGCAGATAATAGAGGGCCGGGATGGAAAGTTCATCAAAGCTGCGAAAGCTGACCGGCTCTGGACGAACAAACGAAGCCGGGTCCAACCCAGCCCGATCACTCTGGGTCAAGCGCCGGGCCGACCCATCCCCGGCCACCAGCCAGATGTCCAGATTGTGCTGGGGTGTCTGCACATCGCAGACGATTGTGCCGTCGGCTTGTAGGGAAATATGGCCGATCTGCCCATCAGGAAGTCCCTCGACCCGTGTCAACTTCTTTGTCGCCAACTCCACCCGCCACAGACGGCTGTATCCCCCCTCGTTATAGGCATAGACTGCCACGCCATTGGAAGCCACCGCCAGCGCTTCCATCTCCCCCTCTGGGGTATGGCTGTCCGCGCTGATCACTTCGGCCAGCTCGCCCGTGGCGATCTCCAGACGGCAGAGCGCGCCCCGGTCGTGGGTGCGGTCACTGAGCAGATAGACCCCATCGGCGCGCCAGCGCACCTGTTCGTACCGGGCGGGCGTACGGCCCTGGGTTAATTCCTGGCGCAAAGCGGGGCCTTCCGCGGCCAGCAGATCGACCAGAAAGAGCCGGTCTTCCAGGGGGCCGACCTGCTGTCGGGTCAACACAAATCGTTCATCCGGTGACCAGGCCATCACCTCCTGATTGCCCGAAAGCTCCAGCAACAGACGGCTCTCCCCGCTGGTCACATCCATCTGGAAGAGATCGAAATCCACCCCATTGCGCGGGTTTGCCACATACAGAATGCGCAGGCCGTCCCCGCTAAAGCCGCCGAAACGGTGAATGGCCCCGTCGTCAACCGTCAGCCGCCGCACGTCGTGGCCCCTGTCGCCGCCGAAACTGCTGATCAGGTAGAACTGTTGCCGTTCATTGCCCCCCACATCGCCGACAGCCAGCAGGTGTCCCGCCCCCCCTGTGCCGTGAATCTCCCACACTTTATCGGCAAAGAAGGTAAGTTGCCGGGGCCATTCCTGGGTTTCCCTGGCGGTGGAGACGCTCCACACCTGAAAGTTGCCGCTGATGTCGCTGAGAAAGGCCACCCGGCTGCCGTCTGGCGAAAGGAGGGGCATCTGGGCGCTGCGGATGGTGAGATAGCGGGCGAAATCGGTCATAGGAGGGGCCTTTCGGGCTAAAACGCGGATGCGATAGTAATGCGGACGGGGCGCGGCCTATCTTTGGGGCGTGGCTGTGAAGATCGGCCCAATCAGGCCGGGTCCAGGAAGCGAGGCAGCGGCCGGCGTTGCCGTGGGCGGTGCGCTGTCGGGCTGGCCGCCGGGCAGGGAAAGGGTGGGCCGGGCGGTGGGGCTGTCCGTTGCTGTCGCGGTGGCCGTGGCTGTCTGGTCCACATCGACAGCCGGTTGGAGCGTCGCCGAAGCCGTGGGTGTTGGCAGAGGTCCCGGGGTTTCGGTGGGCGGTGTCGATGCTGCGATGCGGGCCAGCAGAGGCTGGAAAGCTGCCAGCGCGCTATCCCTGGCCGAGAGAAGCTGTTCCGGCGCAACCAGCGCCACCGCGACAAAGGCCAACAGAACCAGCCCCGCAAAGAATTGCCCCTGGCGGTTGGCAGGTTTGAGCGCGCTGGGTTTTTCATAATTCAGCCGTCCTGTGCGTGCCCATTCCACCAGCCGGTGTTGGTCCACCAGATGGATGGGTTTGCCCTCGGCCCAGCGCCGGGCCGCCAGAGTCACACTGCCCGTAGTCACCAGATAGGCTTCGTCCGCGCCCGTATGAAGCATCACCCCGTAGAGGTCGCGCACCACTGGCTGGCCCACGCTGCCCTGATAGCGCTTGCACTGGACCACAGCCATACGCCGTCCCTGACGCACGATCAGGTCTATGCCCTCGTCCGCCGACGCCTGGGTATCCTCCACCCGGTAGCCCCGTTTGGCAAAGAGCGTTCCCACATATTTTTCAAAGGCGATGGGGTCCATTGCCTGGAGTTTGCTCAGTCGCATAGGAGAGTTATAGCAGAAAGCGTGCGAAAGGGAAAACCGGCGCGGGGAGGCGATCTCACCTGCTGGTTGTCAAATTTCTCCACTTTTCACCCAGCCGGGCCAACTTCGTCTGAAAGCCGGGCCGTTCCAGCACGTCCCGGTTAACCGGCCAGCGGGGTAGATTGCCCTGCAGCACAGCCAGCACATTTTCGCAGGCCAGGCTGCCGTTGAGTTCGTAGAGTTCGTCGGTCCAGGCCAGGGCGTGGGGGGAGAGGATGACATTCTCCATCTGGACCAGCGGGTGATGGATGTCCAGCGGCTCCTCCTCAAAAACGTCCAACCCCGCGCCGGCAATCTGCCCGGCCTGCAACGCCGCGGTCAGGTCGGCCTGGTTGACAATCGGGCCCCGGGCGGTGTTGATGAGATAGGCGGTGGGCTTCATCAGCGCCAGCCGCTCGGCGTTGACAATCCCTTTTGTCTCCGGCGTCAGCGGACAGTTGACCGTCACAAAGTCCGATTCCCGGAAGACCGTCTCCAAATCGACCAGTTCCACATTCAATTCCGCGGCCCGGGCCGGGCTGGTGTAGGGATCGTAGGCGATGCGGCGGCCCAGATCGAAGGGGGCCAGCAGCCGGAACATATCCCCGCCGATATTGCCGACGCCGACGGAGCCGAGGGTCTTGCCCGTCAACCCCAGGCCGAAAGTTTGCGCTTTCAAATCCCAGCGGCCTGTGCGCACGATACGGTCTTTGGCAGGCAGCTTTTTGGCCAGGGCCAGCAGAAGGGTGACAATCGCCTCGGCCACAGGACGGCGCACCGCATCCACTGTAATCGCCAGCAGGACATCGTTGGCGGTGAGGGCTTCCGTGTCGATGCGGTCGTAGCCCACACCCCAGCGAGCGACGACGGCCAGTCGATCGCTGCCGGTGAAGGAGTCGGCCCGAAAGTGGGAGGCCAGCACCAGCACCCCATCGCAGTCAGCGATGGCTGCCGGGGAGACCGCCCCATCCGGCGGCGATTCGTAATAGTCCCACGTCACGTAGGGCAGAGGGTCGAGGATGCGGGCCAGCACAGGCTCCAGCGCGCCGGGCACATCCGTGCGAAAATCGGATGAGACGCCGATGTGGAAGGGTTGGGTCACTTGAGTTCTCCCTTTGTGTCTTTGTGTCTTTGAGGTTCAATTTTTCTGCAACAGTTGCGGTGTGCCATAACGCCGCCAGCTTGCCAGCCCGCCCCGCACCAATTCCTTGCCACTCGCCACATCGATCTCCCGGTTTGGCCCGCCCGCATAGACGGAGACCACCGCATAGGCGATGACTTTGCCCGTCGCCATCACCCGCTCTACCGCGGCCAACACCTGGGCCATATCCGGTCCGTTGGGTTCTTTCGTCGAGTGATCCGGCGTGTAGCGTTCGTCCAGAATGTCGGCGTCGATGTGCAGGTAAATGGCGTCGCAGCGTTCGACCAGGGCGTCGATGGCCGGTCCCAGGGGTTCGCCGGGGAAGCCATCCGCCGCAGCCGTGACGGGAATGCCCACTGCCCGTACAAGCGTATCTTCCGCCGGGTCCAGATTGCGCACATCCACCATCACAATCCGGTCTGTGGGCAGGGGCGCGACGATATGGGAACCTTCCCGCCAGCGGGGAAAGGCCAGCCCCGCGGCGACGGCCACGGGCATTCCGCCCAGGCTGCCGGTAATCGTCGTGTGGGGTGTGTTGAAATCGCCGTGGGCATCGAACCAGACCAGACCGACCCGCAGTTCCGGGCCGTGGGCGTCTTGCAGCCCGCCGAGAATGCCGGTGATGTGGGTGCAGTTGCCGCCGGTCATCAGCAGTGCCCGGTCTGCCCGGCGGGCCGCAGCCACTGCGTCAGCGATCTGCCCGTTGATCAGGCCGAGATTCGTCTCTTTGTCGTCCGTGCGTGCGCTTTCGGGGAAGCGGGGTTCAGCGACCGTCACCGGCACGCCTGCTGCTTCGTAGATACCGGCGGCGATGTAAGCGTCCAGCGCCCGTTCGTCGTTGGCAGCCAGTCGGTCGCCCACATAGCGCACGCCGATGACTTGCAGAGAGGAGAAGGGTGTCGTCATTGGCTTGCCTTTCATAGCAAAGAGGCCAGCAGGTCGTCCGTCACCCGCTCGGCGATGAGATAGCGGCGCTCGCCATCCACGCCCGCGCCGGTGACAATATAGCCTCCCGATTGGATGCCCAGATAGTGGCCGAAAAGCCGGTCGGTCGTCTCCCGCCAGCCCTGGGCCAGAGGCAGATCGCGCTGTTGCAGGGCTGTCCAGTCGGCAGGAATCTCAAAGACAATCGTCGGCGCGCCCGCGTCAAAGCGGGTGGCAAGCGGCCCGTCGTTGACCCGCAGAATATCCGGGCGCTGGGCCAGATTCACCAGTGCGGTGGGTTGGCTGCCCGCCAGAATGCGCTGTACCCGTTGGCCCCCCACCAGCCAACACAGGCTGAAACGGGAGGCCGCCACCTGATTGAGTTGGTTGTGGAAGGCGTAGAGGGCCGGATGTGCTTCGTAGGCCACCGCACCCAGCCGGGTAAAATTGAGGGCGGCGTTGGCAAATTGGAGCGGGTCCGCGGTCCAGTTGATGATGTCGATGCCCTGGGCTACTGCTTCCTCGGCCTGCACTTTTTTCAAAAGATAGGCGATGTGACGTCCCCGAAAGGCGGAGAGAACCCCCATTGTTTGGGATTCCAGCCGCACCCGCTGGCGCAGCCGCTCCTGCCAGAGAGGGGGGAGTGCTGTGCCGCCAAATTTGGTCATCCCAAAGAGAAAGCCGGCGGTCTGCCCGTCGGCCCGGGCCACCAGTGCTGTAGCTAATGCAAATTCAGCGCTGTACATATCCGCTGGATAGAGTACTTCCGGGGGATTGTTCCAGACCACCTGCTGAATCGTGCGGGCGTCTTCTGCTTCACTGGCGTCCGGACGGCCAAAGTCCAGATCGCCGATCAACCGGTGGCTGGCCGGGTAGCTGTGGGCTGCGTGGGGATCGTAAAAGACAACGCGGCAGGCCGGATTGAGCAGTCGGGCTGTCTGACGGGTCAATGCGTCCGGGTCAAACGGGGGCGCATCTGCCAGCCGGTGATAGCGCAGGGTATAGACTGGAACGTCCCCTTCCATCTGCCGGGGAAAGAGAAAGCCGTAGCCGCAGGTCTGGCCGTCACGCCGTACAGTCAATCCGCAGCCGCCGATTTTGGGCAGAATGACGTGCAGGTAGTGGCTGGGCATCAGCGACGGGTTGTCCGCCCCACCCAGCCGGGCCCGGCCTTCCTCCACAAAAGTAGTCCAGTCGCCGGTCTCTGTTTGGTGGAGGGTCAGGTTCAACAAGTGGTTGCACCGTCGGTTGGATTGGTGTAAACTATCGGCAGGTCTTGGGATTATGAAAGGAGAATGGGATGGACAACAACGCTCCGTCGCAGAACAAAGAGGTACTACAGGAATCCGGGATTCTTTACGCAACCCAACAGAACAGCGCGCCATCTGTAGAATCTATTTTGAAACTGGTATCCCAATTGGCGGCGACCGACAAGCTACAGTTGATGGAATCGCTCGTCGCGCTGATTCGCGCTGAACTCGCCCCGCCGGAAGCGCCGGTTTCGCTCTACGGGCTATGGAAAGGTTTTTCCATCAGCGAAGACGACATTGCCGAAGCTCGCCAGGAAATGTGGGGGAATTTCCCCCGGGATGACATCTAATGTCCGACTATGTGGCGGATACCCACAGTCTGAGCTGGTATCTGACTTCTGATGCGCGTCTCGGAAACGAGGCGAGAAAAATCTTTGCTGCCGGTGGGCAGGGTACTTCGCTGATATTTGTGCCCACAATCTCGCTAGTGGAGATCGTCTATTTGCAGGAGAAGCACAAGATTCCGGCTACTATTTTTGCCCAATTTCAGCAAGCGATGAATGCCCAATCCGCTGGCCTTCGGCTCTTTGCCCTAACCCGCGAAGTGGTTACTGCCCTGTCCCGTATCCCCCGCCAATCAATTCCCGATATGCCAGACCGCATCATCGCGGCCACTGCACTGCATTTGAACGTGCCACTGATCAGCCGGGACAGACGGATTCAACTCTCTACCATTACATCCGTCTGGTAGCCATTGCGCCGCGTCTCCCACTCCTCCCGCAGCAACCCATACCAATGAACATCCACATAGACGCCGCCGGTGAAGAGCATCCGACGGAAGGTGCCCTCGCGGATGAAGCCCAGCTTTTCGTGGAGGGTGATGGAGCGGGGGTTGTCGCCGTGGACACTGACCGTCACTTTCTGGTAGCGCAGTTCGTGAAAGTAGTAGCCCAGGACGAGTTGGATGGCGGCTGTGGCATAGCCCCGCCCCCAGTGCTGGCGGGCAATGTTGACCCCATACATAAATGTGCCATTACGGGGTTCGCAGTGGTGGGTGTTGATCCCGCCCACAGCCACGCCCTCCGGGTTTTCAATGACCCAATGGAAGCGGTCTTCTTCCATCCGTTGCTGGGATTGCTTTTCCGCCCAGGCTTGCACAGAGGCGAGGGAGGTGGGCGGCCAGACAAACTCCAGATGGCGGGCCATCTCGCTGTCCTGATTCCAGGCCCAAAAGGTCGGCGCGTCCTCGGATTCTACTCCCCGCAAGCGGATATGCTCGTTCTGCCAATAGTTCATCGGGTGGCTCCAAAGTCTTTGTCCCAATGTTCAGGCCGGCGCTCAATCCCGCCCGCCCCGATCTCCTCGCCCACATAATCGCCGTAGCAGGCGTGGATTTCGTGGAAGATGGCCTTGCGCTGGTCCAGATAGCCGTCGATGGCCGGGAAAAGTTCGTCCAGCCGGTTCAGGGCCCGTCCGTTGCGCAGGTCGATCAGCCACTTGCCCTTCAACTCCAGTTGTGCCCGGCGGATCGACCGGTTTACCCGGTTTTTGGGCATCAGAAAGAGATCGACGACAGTGAAAAAGAGATAACGTTTGCCCGGTGTGTCCCGCACGAGCAGCCCCGCGTTGGGCGCATAGAGTAGAATTTTGCGGCAGGCCAGATCGTCCAGAATGAAGAAGTGGGCTTCGGGAATGGCTGTCTGCCAATTGCCCAGATTGTAGGATTGGCGCTTCTCCTTCACGTCAAAGGCAAAGTAACGTTTGGCGACGCGATCCCCAAAGCCAAAATCCAGTTGGGTGAACGAACCGGAATGGTCGTCGTATTCCACCCGCTTTTGCTGAAAAAGCGTGCGAATTTCCTGTTCCAGAGATGGGATCGCCATAGGCTACCTGCACTTGTACAGTCGGGTATCCGGCTTCTCTTTTAGAGCCTGTTTCATAATTCAGGCTCTTAGGGCGTGGGTGGCGGTGGGGAGGAAGTCCCCGTCCGTTTGCGGGCAGACGGGTTGACCTGGGCTACTGTGGCCTGGACTTCGCTGCGCAGGACGCTGGCTGTGCGCCGCCAGCCCGCCAGTTTGCTGCTCGTCTTCACCACCGGCTCCACCACATTGGCGCTGACAAAATCCGCGGTGCCCCGCACAGTGCCCACCGTCTCCTGGGTGTCCTGAATGATGGGCTTGACTTCGGTCTGGATCATTTTGACCAGCCGCCAGACCTGCCAGACCAGCACTATCAGCAGGGCGTTGAGAATGAGAATTTCCAGGGCCACAAAAATAATGGCGATGTCGCGGATAGCGCCGCTGATCATAGCAGGCTCCTTCGATACTTGACAAGGTGACAAGGTGATTGGGGTGACAGGGCGGCTTTACAATTCAAAGGTACGGACAATCAAAAGCGACAGAAACGCGCCGACGGTCACTTCCAGGGTGTGAAGTTGGCCGATGCGCAGCACATTCAGGTCCAGGGTGCCGCCGATCCACTGGCCGATGACAACACCCACGCCGGCCGCGGCCAGATAGACGAAAAGGTCGCGCAGGCTGCGGCCTGTCCACAGATGGAAGAGGCTGGCGTAGCCTATCGCCAGGAGAGCAGCCAGCAGGAGTGTGGGATTGAGCAGGGCGGCCATAGAATTGTCTCAGACGGCCAGGGCCAGCGGAATGTGGAAATTCGGTGGCGGAGCCGCCGTCTGTCGGGCGATGATGCCGCCGCCCAGGCAGTGATCCCCGTCGTAGAAGACCGCGCCCTGGCCGGGGGTGATGTCGCGCAGGGGTGCGTCGAAGACCACCCGCACGTCCCCGTTGGGCTGGGGATAGAGCGCGCAGTCCGCGGCCACGCTGCGATAACGGATTTTGCACTGGCCCCGGTAGCCGTCCGCCACGGGTGTATCCAGCGTCCAGTTCACGCCAGTCGCCAGCAGCTCTCGCTGGCCCAGTTCGTCCAGCGTGCCCACCACCAGCGCGTTGTGGGCCGAATCCAGTTCCAGCACGTACAGGGGTTCGGTCACCCCGCCAATACCCAGCCCTTTGCGCTGGCCGATGGTGTAGTTGGGCAGGCCGTTGTGAACGCCCAGCACCTTTCCCGTGCGGTCCACAATCTGCCCCGGCTGCATCGCCCCGGGTGCCCAGTCCTGCAAGAAACGGCGATAGTCGTCGTCGGCCAGGAAGCAGAGGTCCATAGAGTCGTGCTTGCTGGCGATGGGCAGCCCCCGCTCGGCCGCGATGCGGCGCACTTCGGACTTGGGGTAGTCGCCGATGGGAAAGAGGACGTCCTGCAACTCCGCCTGGCCCATCACACTGAGGACGTAGCTCTGATCCTTGCCCGCATCCACCCCGGTCAGCAGATGAACGGTGCCGTCGGGCTGGCGGCGCAGACGGGCGTAGTGGCCTGTGGCCAGATAGTCCGCGCCCATCCGCCGGGCGTAGTTGAGCAGATAGCCGAAGCGGATGTGGCGGTTGCAGGCCAGGCAGGGGTTGGGTGTCAACCCCGCGGCGTAGCCGTCGATGAAAAGGTCCACTACATTCTGCTTGAAGGGCTGTTCGACATTGATCAGATAGAAGGGAATGCCCAACTGGTCGGCCACCCGGCGGGCGTCGTTGACGCTTTCCAGGCTGCAACATTTGTTGGTGGAGCCTTCGCCCGCGCCCGTCTCGGCCCACAGACGCATCATCACCCCAATGCAGTTGTAGCCCTGTTCCACGAGCAAAGCCGCGGCCACAGAGCTATCCACGCCGCCGCTCATTGCGACGACGACGGTTGTTTCGTTGGGGGGCGGGTTCACAAACATAGCAACTTTTACTTCTCGCGTCTACGAACACGAAAACGCGCTTCATCGACAACACAAAACGATTGGCGCAAATCAAGACGAAGTCTGTCTACATCCTGCAAGAAAGCGAGCAATCTGGTTCCGGCGACAGATTCTCGTCAAGAAGGAGAAGCGGATTCATTAGAACGGACTGATCCCTGTCAGGTCATACACCTCTTCGTTCTCCATCCGTAAACTGGCAAAGGCAAGACATTCTCTGACATTCTCAATTGTCAATTGAGGGTATGCCTCCGTTACTCGCTCGAATGTATAGCCATTTGCCAGTAGATTGAGAATCAACGAAACCGAAATACGGGTTCCCGAAATCACCGGCTTGCCACGCAGAACAGCGGGATTCTGACTGATAGTCATAAGCGCTTCTCTCTCACTCTCCATCCAAATCACGCACTCCTATTTTACCACACCCGAGCGGCTCCGCCATGCGGCAGCGCGGCGGCGCAACGCTGCTCATAGAGACGGATTTGCGCCACCTTCTCCTCGCGCCAGCCCGCCGCTCGTTCGGCCAGGCGCCCGCTGGCATCACCCTCGTCGTCCAGATAGCGCTCCAGCCGTAGCCGCCACCAGACCAGCATCAACGCAGTGTAGACCTGAATACGTCTCTCCACGTCGCCGTCCGGGCAAGAGTTGCAGTAGTTTGCAATCACCCATTCCCAGCGCTGATCGGTCACGTCCGCATAGGCCGGGTGGGTGATCAGATCGGCAATCTCGAAGGCCGGATCGCACCAGCCGCTGTATTCCCAATCCACCGATTTCCACCCGTCGGGTCGCCGCAGAAAATTGCGGATATTGGGATCGGAGCGGCAGAGGGTCTGGTCAACCCGGGGCCAGGACGGCCAGTCAATGCAGTGGACTCGATCGAGCAGGCGGGAAAGATCTGTGGAGCGCGCTTCGGCGGAAAGCCAGCCCCATTGAGCACGAATGGCGGCGAGCGCTTCATCGGCGCTTGCGGTGGACAACACAGAACGGGTCAACCCGCGGTGGGTGGCAGTCAGTTTGATCGAATGGATGATCTGCAAGTGATCCAACAGCCTGCCCCATTCCCTGTCATCGGCAGGTGGGTGGCTGCTCACAACGCCCTGCTCCCAGCTCTGCACCACCACCGGATTTGGGTAGTTCTCCTGATCCAATAATAGAGGTGATGGCGCAATGGACAGCCCAGCCTCTTGCAAAAGATGCAAGGCAGCCCATTCCCGGCCAGCCCTGTCCCGATTATCCCGTATGGTAAACTTCACTGCCAGGTCAAAACTACCCTGGGTGATCCGAAATAGGCGATTATTCATCCCACCACCAATCGACCAGATGCGCCATTCCTGCCATTCAAACCCGGCCTGATCGGGTACTCCCTGTGCGAGATAGCCAAGGATCGGCGTGAGTAGCTGCCGAGGGGTAATCACTTTTTCTTTCACAATTTTCCTGCCCCCCTGAGAATTCCACTACAAAAATTGTAGCGGAGAATACAGCGCAAAATCAACAGCGCGCCCATACTGCAAGCAGTTTGACAAAAGGCGCTACAATCCGTATAGTAATGCCAGTTCTTTTGAAGACTTGTGAGCATTGTAAACCAGAGATGACAATCTTCCACGCAACAACTATCTGCTACACCTGCTTGTGTCGTTAGCGGGTTCAGCCAGCACGACGCTGGATGTACCCGCCAACCAGATACGAGCGGTGAGCGCGTTGCCTGGAATTGATTGCTCTGGATCGTTGCAAACGAATTGTTCGGATTTTGTTTGTCTGGCCTCTGTCTGAGGTCAGCCAAACGACACAGCCGAACATCACCAGATTAGCAGTTACAGACCGGCCTCATCGTATGCGATGGGGCCGTTTTTTGTTTTCCAGCCACCCCACCCTACCCCTCCCCATTCTAGGGAGGGAACTGGATCGACTCCTCCCCCAAGGTGGGGGAGGTTGGGAGGGGGTCAGCAGTTACTTTTTTCCAGCCAATTTTCAAGGAGTTCAACGCATGGCAACTGTGTATGTTCCCACCCCTCTGCGCCGATTTACCGGCGGCCAGGCCAAAATCGTCGAGAGCGCAGCCACAGTGGGCGATCTGATTCGCAAACTGGACAGCCAGTATCCCGGCTTCAGCGGAAAACTGCTGGACGGCGAGGGCGGCGTCAAGCGCTTCATCAATGTTTTTCGCAACGACGACGAAATCCGCGCCCTGGACGGGCTGGACACGGCGATCAGCGAAGACGACAAAGTGTCGATTGTCCCGGCGATGGCGGGCGGGAGATAGGGGAACCGAGAAATGACAAGACTTAATCGGGACCAGTTGGTCCAGTTGGCCAAGAGCCAGATTACCGAGTGGACGCCCCAGCAGTTGGACGGACGGCGCAAGGCCAAAGAAGCCATTACTGTTGTGGACATCCGCGAGCGGGATGAGTGGATGCAGGGGCACATTCCCCAGTCAGTCTTTATCCCCCGGGGTTTTCTGGAATTGCAGATCGAGCAGCACCAGCCAGACCGGGACGCGCCGGTTGTGATCTATTGTGCGGGCGGTGTGCGCTCGGCCCTGGCCGCGCGCAATTTGCAGGAGATGGGCTACACGAATGTCATCTCCCTCATCGGCGGCTTCAACGGCTGGAAGAACGCCAGCCTGGGCTTCAAAGTGCCCAAAGTGTTGAATGAGGAGCAGCGCATCCGCTACAGCCGCCATACAATGCTCCAGGAGATCGGCGACGAAGGCCAGATCAAATTGATTGAGAGCAAAGTCCTGCTCATCGGTGCGGGGGGACTGGGCAGCCCGGCCGCGCTCTACCTGGCCGCGGCCGGCGTAGGACAGATCGGCATTGTCGATTACGACACTGTGGACGTCTCCAACTTGCAGCGTCAGATTCTCCACGGCCAGAGCGATGTGGGCCGCTACAAAGTCGATTCTGCCGCCGACACTCTGGCTGAGATCAATCCGGGCGTAAAGGTGATTGGCTACAAAGAACCCATCACCAGCGCCAATGCCTTCGAAATTATGCGCGGCTACGATCTGGTGCTGAACGGCTCGGACAACTTCCCCACCCGCTATCTGGTCAATGACGCCTGCCAGATGCTGGGGATTCCCCTGGTGGACGCCAGTATTTTTATGTTTGAAGGCCAGGTGACAGTCTATCAGCCCAAACATCTCGAAGCGGGAATCGAAGGTGGCCCCTGCTACCGCTGCCTCTATCCCGATCCGCCGCCCCCGGGCGAAGTGCCCAGCTGCGCCGAAGCGGGTGTGCTGGGTGTGCTGCCCGGTATCGTCGGCAGCATTCAGGCCATCGAAGCCATCAAACTGCTGGTGGGCTTTGGCGAGCCGCTGATTGGCCGTCTGCTGCTGATCGACACAACCGATATGACCTTCCGCACGCTGAAAGTCAACCGCAACGCCGAATGCCCGGTCTGCGGCGATCACCCGACGGTGACAGAACTGATCGACTACAACCAATTCTGCGGGCTGCCCTCGTCCACCCACGCGGTGGAGAGAGCGGTGGAAAAAGTGAATGTCAACGGACATCACGCGGCGGAAAAGGTGTTGGTGTAAAGAAGATGGTGGGATGCTGAGATGAGGGGGAAGATACACTCCATCATCTCAGCATCCCATCATCCCAGAGGAGTTTTTCAATGCTGATTGCAGAAGCGCCTGTTCAAATCATAAATGTCGATTGGGCCGTGGCCGAAACGTCCCCGGTGAGCGGCTCTACCTCTCTGCTGGCTCAAATTGGCAATACGCCCCTGCTCGATCTGAGCGACTTTGCCCAGCAGTTGGGTGTGCCGGCGGGGGTGGGGGTCTATGCCAAAGCCGAGTGGATGAATCCCGGCGGCTCGGTGAAGGCCCGGGCCGCGCTGCGTATTGTGGAAGAGGCGGAACGCAGCGGCAAACTGGCCCCAGGCAAAATCCTCATCGACAGCAGCAGCGGCAACACCGGCATCGCCTATGCGCTCATCGGCAGCCTGAAGGGTTTTGCAGTCCATCTGGTCATGCCCGCCAATGTAAGCCGGGAACGCAAGGCGCTGGTGAAAGCCTATGGCGCAACACTCATCGAGTCCGACCCGCTGGAAGGCTCGGATGGCGCGATTCGCCTCGTGCGCAAGCTGGTGGCCGAGCAGCCGGAGCGCTACTTCTACGCCGACCAGTACAACAACGACGCCAACTGGCAGGCACATTACACGAGTACCGGCCCGGAAATCTGGCAGCAGAGCGATGGGCGCATCACTCACTTTGTGGCTGGGTTGGGCACGACAGGGACATTTGTGGGCACGGGGCGCTATCTGAAGGATCGCCAGCCCTCGGTGGAGCTAATCGCTGTCCAGCCCGAGGACGAGCTTTCTGTCATCGAAGGGTTGAAGCATCTGCCTACGGCCATCCGCCCGGGCATCTACGACGATACGCTGGCCGACGAACAACTGCCCGTGACCGCCGAAGCCGCCTGGGAGATAACCCGCCGTCTCTCCCGCCAAGCCGGTCTTTTCGTCGGCTTCAGCAGCGGTGGGGCCGTGGCCGCGGCCATCGAAGTAGCCAAACGGCTGGAAAGCGGCGTGGTTGTCACGCTCCTCCCGGACGACGGCAGTAAGTATGTGAGTTTGGGAATTTTTGATTGAAGCCATCGGCAACACCACAGGAGCCAGAGTCCAAATGCCCGCATCATCTCCCAGTCGCATCGACTATACCGCACTCAAAGTAAATCAATCGTTTATCATCGGTCTGCTTCTGCTGGCTTTTCTGTTGAATCAGCCCTGGCTGGTGGCCTTTGTGGGGCTGGTGATGCTGGTGGGAACGGTCTGGCCCCAGGCCGGGCTGTTCAAGCGCATCTACAGCGATCTGCTCAAACCGGCAGGGCTGCTCAAAGCGGACCCTCGGCCCGATACACCCGCGCCCCATCTCTTTGCCCAGGGCATCGGCGCGCTGGTGTTGGGGGTGGCGGTGCTCGTCTTTACCGCGGGCGGGGTTGTGGCCGGCTGGCTGCTCACCGCACTGGTGATTATGCTGGCAGCTATCAACCTTCTTACCGGTTTCTGTGCGGGCTGTTTTATCTATTTTCAGTTAGCCCGGCGAGGGATCGAATTTACCCTGCCTCTCTGGCGGGCATAAATATCCCTGTAATGCAAGCTGTTGGCTTGCGCCAAAAGACCGCAAGCTAACAGCTTGCGTTACAACAGCGTTTCTTTGGAGAACTGACAATGCTGGAACGACTTTACATTGCGCTGTTTGCAATTGCCGTGGGTGGATTGCTTTGGGTTGCCTATTGGGGCTGGCTGCGGCGGCGTATGCGGCGGCTGGCTGTTGCTGTGCTTCCCCCGTCACTGCAACAGCTTGTCCAGCCAGGACGACCGGCCATTCTCTACTTCACCACCGATAGCTGCGTCCAGTGTCGGATGCAGCAGGCCCCGGCCCTGGAAAGGCTGGCCGCGGCCACAGGTATCCCCGTTCACAAATTCGATGCAGTCGTCCAGAGCGATCTGACCAGTTTCTACGGGGTGATGACCGTACCGACGACAGTTGTCCTGGACCCGGAACGGCGACCCCAGGCGATCAACTACGGGCTGGCGCCGCTGCAGAAATTGCAGGAGCAGGTGGGGGCTTGGCTGACTGCTTAAAACAAATCTTTCCCATTTCCACAAACCTCAGGAGACAAGAAAATGGCTGAACAATCCAATCTGCGTATTGCCGACAACATCACAGAACTGATCGGCAACACCCCCCTCGTGCGTGTGAACCGCCTGACGAATGGAGCACAGGGCCAGGTAGTTGCCAAACTCGAATTCTCTAGCCCAGGCGGCAGCGTCAAAGACCGTATCGGTCTGAGTATGATTGAGGCCGCTGAAGCTGCTGGCCTGATCAACGCTGACACAATTCTATTGGAGCCGACCAGCGGCAACACCGGCATTGCCCTGGCTTTTGTGGCCGCGGCCAAGGGCTACCGCTGCGCGCTGGTTATGCCCGACACAATGAGCGCCGAACGTCGGCTGCTGCTGAAAGCCTACGGCGCTGAGCTGATTCTGACCCCCGGTTCGGCAGGGATGAAGGGCGCGATTGGCAAAGCCGAGGAGATGGCCGCGGCTGACTCCCGCTATTTCATCCCCCAACAGTTTGAGAACCCGGCCAACCCGGCTGTCCATCGGCGCACAACCGCCGAAGAAATTTGGCGGGACACGGATGGGCAGGTGGATATTGTCGTCTCCGGCATCGGTACGGGCGGGACAATCACCGGCATCGGCGAAGTGCTGAAGGCGCGCAAGCCCGGACTGCGAATGGTCGCTGTAGAACCGGCGGATTCGCCTGTACTCTCCGGCGGTGCGCCTGGCCCCCACAAAATTCAGGGCCTCGGTGCGGGTTTTGTGCCCGGTGTGCTGAATACGAGTGTGATTGATGAGATTGTGCAGGTCCAAAACGAAGAAGCCTTTGCTATGGCCCGTCGATCGGCGGTAGAAGAGGGGCTGCTGGTGGGCATCTCCTCCGGTGCTGCCTTGCACGCTGCGGTTCAGGTTGCCAGCCGCCCGGAGAACGCGGGCAAGCTGATTGTCGTGATTATCCCCTCCAACGGCGAGCGCTATCTGAGCACAGCACTCTTTGCCGATCTGCGAGAATGAGTGGGGATTAGGGACTGGGGATTGGGGGATATGAGAGTGGTGCTGTAGCGGCCCAATCTCATATCCCCCAATCTCTTTTTTGCTCATACCCCGAAAGAAGGGAGCGTATCTGATGTTCACAACATTACGCAACGACATCAACTCTATTTTCGACCGGGACCCGGCCGCGCGCAGCGTCGCCGAGATTCTGCTCTGCTATCCTGGCCTGCACGCAATCTGGCTGTACCGCATCGCCCACTGGTTCTGGACCCGGCGCTTCTATCTGATCGGGCGCTGGGTTTCCCACCTGGCCCGCTGGCTGACCGGCATCGAAATCCACCCCGGCGCGCGGATCGGCGATGGCTTTTTCATCGATCACGGCATGGGCGTCGTCATCGGCGAGACCGCGGAGATCGGCGATTTTGTCACCCTCTATCACGGGGTCACGCTGGGCGGGGTGAGCTGGCGCAAGGAGAAACGCCACCCGACCGTCGGCAATCACGTGGTGGTCGGTGTGGGGGCCAAAATTCTGGGGCCGATTACAGTGGGGGATCACAGCCGCATTGGGGCCAATTCGGTGGTGGTGAAAGATGTGCCGCCCAATTCGGTGGTGGTGGGCGTGCCGGGCCGGATCACATCCCAGGACGGCAAAAAAGTGCAGGAGACGGGTCGGGAAGATTTGCAGCACAACGTCCTCCACGATGTCACGCTTGAGGGGGTGCAACGGTTGAATGGCCGATTGGCTGCGCTGGAAACAGATGTGGCCGCCCTGCGCGAGCAGTACACACAGGAGGATCGGGTGCTGGTCAACGGCTACACCGGGCCGTGGGGTATTTGAGTAGGGAGGGTTTCACGTCCTGTTTTTCACTCGAATCGTCATCCACTCTGCCCGGCGGTGAGCAGTGGTAACTGCTCACCCCCACCCAACCTCCCCCACTGTGGGGGAGGAGTCGATCCGCTTCCCTCCCTGGGATGAGGAGATGATGGCCGAACCGCCATCATCTCCTCATCTGTTATAATGGATTGTGCGGGTTGTTGTGGATTCGACCCCTGCAAATCAGCGATGACGTAACTACTCAGGCTCAGGGTGCGACGCACTCGCCCCACTCATTTTGCAGTGGAATCTACTCCTGGCGAGTGCGTCGCACCCTGAGTAATTACGCGATGACAGCAATGGAGCAGCCGATGGAGTATATACAACTGGGCAATACCCGTGCGCGGGTCAGCCGTTTGGGCTTTGGCGGCGCACCGGCGGGTTTGACAAATTATCTGGATGCCTATTCACCGGTCAATACAGAGCAACGCAACCTGACCATCGCGGCCATCCAGCGGGCCGTGGAGCTGGGCGTCACTTTTTTTGACACGGCCCCGGCCTATGGCCAGGGCGCAGGCGAAGAACTTTATGGCGAAGCCCTGGCCGGGGTGATAACGCCGATCTTTCTGGCTACGAAAGCCAGCCCCCGGACAGAAAATGTGCGGGCCAGCCTGGAAGCCAGCCTCACCCGTCTGGGTCGGGAGCAGGTGGACCTCTTCCAGATTCACGGAACCACCTATGACAACGAGACAGTGGACGCGATGCTGGCCCCAGGGGGAATGCTGGAGCAGATGGAGGCGCTGAAGGCCGAAGGATTGACCCGCTTTATCGGCTTTACCACCGAGGACAACAACCCGCCTATCTATCGGTTGATGGAGAGCGGACGTTTTGATGTGGTACAAATGTGTTACAATTTTGCTTTCCAGCATCCCTACGACGCGGCCCGGCCCGCGGGCAGCCTGATGGAGGCCGCCGCCCAGGGGCTGGGGGTGATCACAATGCGGGCACTGACCGCCGGTCTGCTGCAAAAGTGGGTGCAATTGGTCAACCCGGCCAATACTTTCGACTACTCGCCTGCCCTGCTGCAATACGTCCTCTCCAATCCGATGGTTCATGTGGCGCTGGTTGGGATGCGCACGCCGGAAGAGGTGGAGAAAAATGTGGCAATCGTCAATGATCTGAGTGGGCGTATCGATCTGATCCAACTCAACCGAAAGTTTCTCTGATGTTTACCCCGGACCTCTCGCTGGAAGCACTCAACGCCTTTTCTACGGATACCCTCGTTTCCCATTTGGGTATCGAATTTATGGAGATCGGCGCAGACTTTATCCGGGCGCGCATGCCTGTGGACAGCCGTACGGTCCAGCCCTTTCGGCTCTTACACGGGGGCGCGTCGGTGGCCCTGGCCGAGTCTCTGGGCAGCGTGGCCTCCTTTGCCCTCGTCGATCCTGCCCGGCAGAACGCGGTGGGGCTGGAGATCAACGCCAATCATCTGCGGGCTGTGCGCGGCGGTTATGTCCACGCCACGGCCCGCCCCCTGCACATCGGTCGCCGCACCCACGTTTGGGACATCCGCATTGTGGACGACGAGGATCGGCTGGTCTGCGTCTGTCGCTTTACGGTGGCAATCGTAGAGCGAGAGTGACTCTTTCCCCTCCAGCGTAACTGCTCACCCCCTCCCAACCTCCCCCACTGTGCTAACCATTACCCACAAATAAGAAGGGGGGTATCGGAAGAGGGAAAAGTTTGATAGAATAGATGCCATAGGAGTGCAACAATTTCAAGGAGACAAGG
>JAANMY010002240.1_pt1 | contig 18772 bp, 15 predicted proteins | sample 7279691 | NCBI WGS metagenome assembly JAANMY01 (sample SAMN14094543, study PRJNA606508) | bioreactor metagenome | isolation source: A lab-scale SPAN reactor treating ammonium-rich wastewater day 388 | place: Ireland: Galway | collected 2018-02-07
TCGGCCTGTTCGAGTTCGCGCGGGCGTGGTGGGGCTCGATCGCGCCGATGCGGCGCACGGTGCGGATCGAAGGCCTGGAGCACCTGCGCGCATTGCAGGCGCAGGGCCGCGGCGTGCTGATGGTCTCCGGTCATTTCATGACGCTGGAGATGTGCGGGCGCCTGCTCTGCGACCACGTCGAACTGGCCGGCATGTACCGCAGGCATCGCAGTCCGGTGCTGGAATGGGCGGTGCTGCGCGGCCGCCTGCGCTACGCCAGCGCGATGTTCCGCAACGACGACATCCGCGGCGCGATCCGCCACCTCAAGCGCGGCGGCTTCCTCTGGTACGCGCCGGACCAGGACATGCGCGGCAAGGACACGGTGTTCGCGCCGTTCTTCGGCATCCCCGCCTCGACCATCACCGCGACCCACCAGCTGGCACGGATCAGCGGCTGCGCGGTGGTGCCGTTCTTCCACAGGCGCGAAGGCGGGCGCTACGTGCTACGCATCGCGCCGCCGCTGGCGCCCTTCCCCACCGACGATGCCGCCGCCGACAGCGCGCGGGTCAACGCGGCGATCGAGGCGATGGTGCGCGAAGCGCCTTCGCAATACCTGTGGATCCACCGCCGCTTCAAGCGCCAGCCCGACGGCGTGTCGCTTTACCCGAAGGGCTGACGGCCGCCTTTGCGTTCGGCTTCCAGCAGCTTGGCGTACTTGAGGAAGACGTAGAACGACTGCGTCCTGGCCGCGAAGAACCCAGCCCAGCCGTTGAGGAAATAGCGCTTGCCGAGATAGAGCTTGAGGAAGGCGAGCATCGGCTGGACCAGCAGCCGCAGCCCGAGGAAGCGCCGGCGCTTGCCGCGCTGGTATTCGACAAGGCCGCTGGAATAGCGGTTGACCTTGTCCACGCGCACGGCGAGTTCGGCCTCGCCGTGATGGCGGAACGGCGCGTCCAGGTCGAGGCGGCGGCCACGGGTTTCCGGCGCGGCATGCACGGGCACCGCGTTCATCGCGCCCATCGAGCGGCGGAACAACCGCAACTGCCGGTTGCCGCGCGTGCCCGGGTGCGGCCAGCGCCAGAACAGCCATTCCTGCCGCGGCAGGCGGTAGCCGTCGGCGCGCGGAGAGATGAGTTCCTGTTCGATGGCGATGCGGCCGGCGTCGTCCATCACCTCGTCCGCGTCGAGCAGCAGGACCCAGTCGTGCGTCGCCTTGTCGATGGCCGACTGCTTCTGCGGCCCGTAGCCCTTGAACGGCTCGATGAAGACGCGGGCGCCATGCGCGGCGGCGATGTCGCGGGTGGCGTCGGTCGAATGGGAATCCAGCACCACGATCTCGTCGCAGAACGCCAGGCTGGCGAGACAGCGGTCGAGCGTGGCGGCGTTGTCGAACGTGGTGACGACCGCCGACAGCGGCGCGCGCGTTGTCACGCGTCGGGCTCGTCGCGCGCCAGCAGGCTGCCGGCATAGAGCGCGGCCAGCAGCAGGGTCACGCCGCCCCAGAAGCTGCCGTGGAACGCGAGATGGGTGTTGAAGGGGAACACGGTGACGGCCAGCGCCAGCATCGCCGGGCGCGCGCGGCGACGCGCCTCCGCGCTGGCGTAACGCCAGGCCCGCCACGCCAGCGCCGCGCCGGCCAGCCACATCAGCAGGCCGATGACGCCGGTCTCGGACAGGATTTCCAGCAGCAGCTGGTGCGCGTGCAGGGCCGGGCCTTCGCCCCAGGCCGGCTTCACGGCGGGGCTCGGGTCGCAGGCGGGATAGGCCTCGCGGAAGTCGCGCACGCCGACGCCGTTGACCGGGTGTTCGCGGATCATGCAGCCCGCTGCACCCCAGATCTTGCCGCGCCCGGACAACGCGGCATCGACCCCTTGATCGGTGCCCTTCAACGCCTGCGCGGTGCGTTCGATGCGGTCACCCAGCGGCGCATAGACCTGCGACAGCAGGCCGAGCGCGACCACGCCGGCGGCGAACAGGCCGAACAACCGCTTCCAGCCCAGCACGTGCCAGCCGGAGAACAGCAGTACCAGCCCATAGGTGAGCCAGCTGGCGCGCGAACCGGCCAGCAGGATGGCGGTGCCGGCCACGAACGACGCGACCAGCCAGCCCTTCGCGCCCCAGCGGCGATGCGCGGCGAACAGCAGGAACGGCGAGAAGCTGGCCAGCACCACGCCCAGCACCGGGTTGCAGGTGCCGAAGATGCCGTTGAACCGGTCGAAGCCGCGCGCCGCCTGGCCTTCGCAGATGCCCTTGCCGTGCTTGACCGCCCGGTACAGCGCATCCAAGCCATCAAACAGCACGCTGTGCCCGGAGAACGCCTGCAGCAGCAGATCCAGCGACCACACCGCGAGCAGCACGGCGATGCCGCCGAACACGATGCGCCGCCCGGCCTGCGTGGCCACGGCGATCGCCACCAGCCACAGGAACGGCAGGTAGCGCAGCCCGGCGAGCGTCTTGAGCATGGCGCCGCGCGGATCCACCGCATCGAAGGTGGAGAACAGCTGCGGCAGCCAGTAGGCGAAGAACAGCGCCGTGGTCAGCGCCCATGCCCCGGAACTCAGCAGGCGGTTGCCGTCGCGGAAACGCGCCTTGGCCAGCAGGAACAGGGCCAGCAGCGCGCCCAGCGAGAGCACCGCCTCCGACACCCGCGAGGCCGGCCACAGCACGGCATACGCCAGCACCCACGCCGGGGCCCAGCGCCAGCCCACGGGCGTGTCGTGATCGGGGGCGGCGGCGGCGGCGGCAGGATTCATGCGAGTTCGTCGTAGACGGCGAGGGTGGCGTCCTGCATGCGCTGCAGGGTGTAGGGCATGGTAGCCGGCGGCTCCGGCGGCTGCCGCAGCAGCGCGGACGCGCGGTGGACGAGCGCGCGCATGTCGAAGGGGGCCACCGCACCTTCCGGCTGCAGTTCGGCCAGCAGCTCGCCGACGCCGCCATGCGCCCAGCCCACGACCGGCGCGCCCACCGCGAGCGCCTCGATGACGGTGCGGCCGAAAGCCTCGGGTTTGCGCGAGAGCTGCAGCACCAGGTCACTCATCGCGAAGGCTTCCGCGATGGCGGCGGTCGGCGCGGTCATCGCCAGCGCATGGCGCACGCCGCGGCGATCGGCTTCGGCCTCGAGTTCGGCGAGATAGGCCCCGCGGCCGGCTTCGCGCGCGCCGGGCATCCACAGCCGCGCATCGTGGCCTTCATCGCGCAGGACGGCGAGCAGCGCGATGGCATCGGCATGGCCCTTGAGCCGCGTGCCGCGCCCCGGCAGCAGCAGCAGCGGCCCGTCGCCGGCCAGTTCGGGATGCGTCATCGACCACCGCTCGCGCGCCGGCCGATCCACCGCCGCACGCCGCGGGAACCGCGCCGGGTCGATGCCGCGCTCGATCACCCGCAGCCGCGCCGGATCGGTGCCCGGGTAGTGCCGCAGCAGGTAGGCGCGCACCGTGCGCGAGACACAGATGACGCGCTCGCCGCCGGCCATCACCGCGCTGTAGCGCGAGGGCGAGTTGAGCCCGTGCAGGGTGGTGACCCAGCGCGGGCGCGTGGCCGCGGGAATGCCGCGCAGCGCCATGCGCCCGATCCACGCCGGCAGCCGCGAGCGGGCGTGGACGATGTCGGCTTCGGCCTCCACCAATATCCGCCGCAACGCGCGGACGCGGCCGAGCGTGGCGAAGGACTTGGCGCCGATGTCGAGTTCGATGTGTTCCGCGCCGGTGGCCCGCAGCGCCGGCAGCAGCCGGCCGCCCTTCGACACCACCAGCGCGCGGTGGCCGGCGCGGACCAGCGCCCCGGCGATCTCCAGCGTCGAGCGTTCGACGCCGCCGGCCTCCATCGCCGGCAGCAGCTGCACCACGGTCAGGCGTCGGCCCATGCGGGCGCGGCGTCAGTCGATCAGCCGGTACTTCGCGCCGCAGTACGGGCACTCGGACTGGCCGCCGTCGTCCACGATCGGCAGATAGACGCGCGGATGCGAGTTCCACAGCGCCATCGACGGCTGCGGGCAGGACAGCGGCAGGTCGGCGCGACGCACCTCGTACTCGCGCTGGGCATTGGCCTGGAACGGAGGGGCGTCGGTCATGGCGAAGGGCTCGGCGTGGACATGGCGCAATTCTAGCGGCGCATCGCACAATGCGCCGATGAACCGTGCCCCTGTCCGCCCACCCTCCACGCTTCCGCATGGCCTGAAGCCGATGTCGGGCCGCGACCCGCACGAGCCGCACCGCACCGCCACGCCGCTGGAACTGCTCTACGACCTGACCCTGGTGGTCGCCTTCGGCGTGGCCGGCGGGCAGGCCGCGCACCTGCTGGTGGACGGCCACGTGCCGGCGGCGCTGGTCGGTTTCGGCTTCAGCATGTTCGCGGTGTGCTGGTGCTGGATGAACTACGCCTGCTTCGCCTCCGGCCACGACACCGACGACTGGGGGATGCGCCTGCTCACCCTGCTGCAGATGCTGGGGGTGCTGGTGATGGCGGCCGGCATGCCGCGGCTGTTCCGCGGGCTGCCCGAAGGCCACCTGGACAACGGCGTGCTGGTCGCCGGCTACGTGGTGATGCGCGTGTCGATGATCGCGCTGTGGCTGCGGGTGGCGCGCGCGGATGCGGAAAAGCGCGGGCTCGCGCTGCGGATCGCCGGCCTGCTGCTCGTCGCCCAGGTCGGCTGGGTGGTGATGGCGATGCCGCGGCTGTCGCTGCCGGCGACCATCGCCTCGTACATCGTGCTGATCCTGCTGGAGACGGTCGGGATGTGGTGGATCAACGCGCACAGCGGGCCGGCGCGCTGGCATCCCCACCACCTCGCCGAACGCTTCGGACTGCTGGCGATCATCACCCTGGGCGAAGGCATCATCGGCACGATGGCCGCCATCGAGGCGGTCGCCGGCGAACAGGGCTGGACGTCCGGGGTCGGCGTGATCGGCCTGGCCGGACTGACCCTCACCTTCGGCATGTGGTGGATCTATTTCGCCGTCCCCAACGCACGGCTGCTGCATGCGCGCCCGCAGCGGATGCTGTCGTGGTCCTACGGGCACATCGTGCTGTTCGCGGCCATCGCCGGGACCGGCGCCGGCCTGCACGTCGCCGCCTATTACGTCGAAGGCAAGACCCATCTGAACGAGCTGGCCACCGTGCTGGCCATCGCCGTGCCCGTCGGCCTGTACCTGGTCGCGGTGTTCGGGCTGTTCGCCTACCTGGCCCCGGGCAGGCACGGGCTGCACGCGGTGCTGCTGATCGGCAGCTTCGCCCTGCTGGCGTTGGTGACGGCGATGGCCGCCCGGGGCGTCTCGCTCACCGCCTGCCTGCTGGTGTTGATGCTGGTGCCGTGGGTGACCGTGCTCGGCTACGAGATGTTCGGCCACCGCCACGTCGACCAGCTGGTGATGCAGGCCGAGGCGGACGCCGCCCCGGCCGCCTAGGCCCGTCGCTCAGCGCGGCAGGTCGAACAGCAGCACTTCGGCGGTGTTGCCTTCGCCGGCGCCGGCATGCAGCGCGAGCTCGCCTTCCTCGTCGACCAAGCCGAGCGCATCGCCCGCCGTGAGCGCGATGCCGTGGGCAGTGACCTCGCCCGCCACCACCTGCAGCCAGTAGCGGCGCGCCGGGTCGAGCGTCGCACCGATGCGCTGGCCGGCTTCCAGCACCGTGCCGCGCATCCACGCCTGCTGGCGGATGGCGATGCTGCCCTCCGCGCCGTCCGGGGACAGCAGCGTGGCCCAGCGGCCGGTGCGATCCGCGCGCGGAAACGCCTTCTGCGCGTAGGCCGGCGCCGCGTTGACGCGGTCGGGCTGGATCCAGATCTGCAGGAAGTGGGTGACGCCGCCGGGGTCGCCGTTGTATTCGCTGTGCTCGATGCCGTGGCCGGCGCTCATCCACTGCACCTCGCCCGGGCGCAGCACCTGCTCGTTGCCGGTGCTGTCGGCATGGGCCAAGGCGCCGGCGATCACCACGCTGACGATCTCCATGTTGGCGTGGCGATGCGGCGCGAAGCCGGCGCCGGGCTGCAGCCGGTCCTCGTTGATCACCCGCAGCGGGCCGAAGCCCATCCACTGCGGGTCGTGGTAGTGGCGGAAGGAGAAGGTGTGGCGGCTGTCCAGCCCGCCGCCGTCAACGCGGCCACGACCGGCCGAAGGGCGCTCGATGATCATCGGCCGCTCAGTCGGCGTGGGCTTCGGTGGTGATGCGCAGCATCACCACGTCGCCGACCATCGGCACGTGCTTGCTGATGCCGAAATCGCTGCGCTTGATGGCCGCGGTCGCATCGAACCCGATCGCCTGCTTGCCCAGCATCGGCTGCAGGCCGCGCTTGTTCAGCACCGCGTTCAACACCACCGGCTTGCTGACGCCGCGCAGGGTCAGCGTGCCGCGCACCTCGAACCGGTTCTTGCCCTTGGCGATCACCTGGGTGCTGGTGAAGGTCGCGGTCGGGTAGCGCTCGGCATCGAAGAAATCCTTGCCCTTGAGTTGCGTATCGAGTTCGGGCACGAAGCTGTCGAGCTGCGCGATCGGGATTTCCACGTTCACGCTCGAGGCGGCCGGATTCACGTCGTCGAAACCGATCGTGCCGCGCGCGCCGCCGAAATTGGCCATCGGGTTGGAGAAGCCGAAATGGCTCCAGCTGGCCAGCACCATGGTATGGCCGGGATCGATGGCGTAGTCGCGCTTGCCGGCGAAGGCGGGCAGCGCGGCAAGCAGCAGGGCGGAAGCGAGGATGAGGCGTTTCATGGGGATCTCCGGCCGTGGGGGAAGGCGGTGCTCAGACGATGCGGCAGGCTTCGTCGAAGGGGAGTCGAGGACTGCGCGGGAAGATGCTCGCCGGGTCGCCCTTGCCCAGGTTGACCAGGAAGTTGGACTTCCACTGCGTGCCGGCAAAGAACTCGGCGTCGACGCCGGCGTTGTCGAAGCCCGACATCGGCCCGGTGTCGAGCCCCAGCGCGCGCGCGGCCAGGATCAGGTAGGCGCCCTGCAGCGAGCCGTTGCGGAACGCCGGCAGCTGGCGGTTCTCGCGCGGGCCTTCGAACCAGGCCTTGGCATCGGTGTGCGGGAACAGCACCGGCAGCTTCTCGTGGAAGTCCATGTCGTGGGCCACGACCACGGTCACCGGCGCGGCCAGGGTCTTGGCGCGGTTGCCCTCGTCCAGCAGCGGTGCCAGGCGGGCCTTGGCTTCCGGCGAACGGATGAACAGGAAGCGCGCGGGCGTGCTGTTGGCGGCGGTCGGACCGAATTTCAGCAGGTCGTAGAGCCGGTGCAGGGTGGCGTCGTCAACCTCGCCCGAGAACGCGTTATAGGTACGCGCGGTGCGGAACAGCTGGTCGAGGGTGACATCATCGAGGACATTGAACATGGACGTGGGCATCGAGGAGGATGAACACGGATTGTAGTGTGCCAACTGCGGCAACAATCGCCGCGATCAACAACGGAAAGTCATACGGATGGAACGATCGCCCGACCTGCTCTGCCTGACCGATGGCCATGCCGGCAACCGCCGCCAGGTCGAGGCACTGGCGCAGGCGCTCGGCCACGGCGATGCGCCCCACCTCACCCTGCAGCCGGGCTGGGCGGCCCGCGCGTGGGCGCCGCGGCTGTTCCCGGGGGCGGGTCGCGCATGGGGCGCGGACTTCACGCGCGTGCTGGCGCATCCGCCGCGTGTCGCGATCGGCTGCGGGCGGCAGGCCGCGTTGGCCACCCGCCTGCTGCGCCGCGCCGGCAGCCGCGTCATCCAGATCCTCGACCCGCGGATCGACCCGTGGCACTGGGATCGCGTCATCGCCCCGCTGCATGACGGGCTGGCCGGCCCGAATGTCATGCCGATGCTGGGCAGCCTCAACGACGTCGATGACCTGTGGCTGGCCCGCGCCCGGCAGGATTTCCCGGCGATCGCCGGTTTCTCCGCGCCGCGCGTCGCGCTGTTGCTGGGCGGGCCCAGCCGGCATTGGGCGATGGACGAGGCGGGCTTCACGGATGCGCTCGCGCGGCTGCAGGCGCAGGTACGCGGCGAAGGCGGCGCCTTGCTGGCGACGGCATCGCGCCGCACGCCGCAGCACTGGCGCGAGGCACTGCATCGAAGCGGCCTCGCGCTGGCCTGGTGCGACGAGGGCGATGGCCCCAATCCCTATCGCGGGCTGCTCGGCTGGGCCGATGCGATCGTCTGCAGCGCCGACTCGGTGAACATGCTGTCGGAGGCCTGCGCGACGCAGGCGCCGGTGTTCGTGTTCGGCGGCGAGCGCTTGCAGGGGCGCCCGAAGGCTTTCCTCGACGCATTGCTGGCGCGCGGGCGCGTGCGGCCACTCGACGACGGTTTCGCCGCGTTCGATGTCGAGCCGCTGCGTGAAACCGCGCGGGTGGCGGAAGCCCTGCGGCCGTGGCTGGCCGATGCGGGGATCGCGGCGGGTTGATCCGGACGCGGCGCGTCAGCCTCCGACCGGCACCGGCCCATCGAACACCAGCCCGAGCCGCCGCGCGGCCGCCGCGATCACCGCCGCCGCCTCCGCCACCGCGCCTTCGCGCGCACCGAGCCGACGACGGCGGTCCAGTGTGCAGCGCAATCCCGCGTCCAGCAATACCCCGTGCGCGGCGATCAGCGCGTCGGCCTCGTCGCGCGGCATCACGCCGGCATCGGCCATCGCCGCGACCAGCGCTTCGCTGGCACGCGGCCCGGCCACGCCCGGGTGCGCGGCGGCATCGCGCAGCACCAGGTACTGCAGCAGGAATTCCAGGTCGACCAGCCCGCCCTCGCCCTGCTTGAGGTCGAGCAGGCGCGCGTCGCTGCGGTCGAGTTCGGCGCGCATCCGTTGCCGCATCGCCGCCACCTCGTCACGCAACGCATCGGCATCGCGCGGCATCGCCAGCACTTCCGCCCGCACCCGCTCGAAGTCGGCGCAGAGTGCGTCATCGCCGGCCACGCAACGTGCGCGCACCAGCGCCTGCCGCTCCCAGGTCCAGGCGCGTTCGCGCTGGTAGTCGGCGAAGCTGGCCAGCGTGGAGACCAGCATCGCCTTGCTGCCGTCGGGACGCAGCCGCACGTCGACATCGAACAGGCGGCCGGCGGCGGTCGGCGCCTGCAGGTAGCCGACGATCTTCTGCGCCAGCCGCGCGAACCAGCGCTGCGCGTCCAGCGGCCGGCGACCGTCGCTCTCGGCGGCGGGCAGCGCGTCGTAGAGGAAGACCAGGTCGAGGTCGGAACCGAAGCCGAGTTCGTGCCCGCCCAGGCTGCCGTAGCCGAGCACGGCGAAACGCGCGCCGGGCACCCCGCCATGCGTCGCGCGCAGTTCGTCGGCGGCGATCGCGAGCACCTGCTCGATCACCGCATCGGCCAGGTCGGCCAGCTGCCGGGTGCTGTCGGCGGCGGGTTGCAGGCCATCGAGTGCGGCCAGCGCGATGCGGAAGCTGATCGCCTGCCGGGTCTCGTTGAGCAGGCGCAGCGCATGGTCGATGTCGTCGCCGGCCTGCATCAACGCGGCTTCGCACGCTTCGCGCATGGCCTCGATGCCGGGAATGGCGCCGGCACCGCGGCTGTCGAGCAGTTCGTCGAGCAGCAGCGGGTAACGCGCCAGCCGTTCGCCGAGCAACGCACTCTTCGACAGCGCACCGACCAGCCGCGCCAGCGCCTGCGGCTGTTCGTCCAGCAGCGCGAGGTAACTGCTGCGACGCAGGATGTTCTGCACCATCGCCAGCATGCGGCGCAGGGATTCGTCGGGCTGCGCGGCGGTGGCGCAGGCGGCGATCAGCGCCGGCATCACCCGGTCCAGCCGCGCCCGCCCGATGTCTGACGCCTGCCGCGCATTCGCCCCGCGCAGGAAGTCGCGCAGCTGCGCGTCGAGTGATGCGGCGTCATCGAACCCCGCATCGGCCAGCACCGCGCTGTCGCCGCCCTCGGGCAGCTGCTTCCAGTAATCCTGCAGCGCGCCCGGTTTGTGGTGTTTCTGCCGCTTCGCCAGCAGGGCGTTGAACTCGCCCGACACCTGCGCGCGCACCGCGTCGAGCGCCGCGAGCAACGCCGGCCAGCCGTCGAACCCCAGCCCCGCGGCCAGCCGCGCCTGCGTCGGCGCGTCCTCCGGCAGGCGGTAGACCTGCGCGTCGCGCAGCATCTGCAGGCGGTTTTCCAGCCGGCGCAGGAAGCGGTAACTCTCCGCCAGCTGGCTTCCGGTGGCCACTTCGATCTGTCCCGCCTCCACCAGCGCCGCCAGCGATGCCAACAGTCCGCGACGCTGCAACGCCGGCTCGCGGCCGGCGCGGATCAGCTGCAGCGCCTGCACCAGGAATTCGATCTCGCGGATGCCGCCGGGCCCGCGTTTGATGTCGCCGGCCATGTCCTTGCGCGCGACCTCCGCGCTGATCAGCGCCTTCATCCCGCGCAGGCCTTGGAGCGCGCCGAAGTCCAGGTATTTGCGGTAGACGAAGGGCTGCAGCAGGTCGAGGAAGCGCTCGCCGGCCGCGATGTCACCGGCGACCGGCCGCGCCTTCTGCCAGGCGTAGCGTTCCCAGTCGCGCCCCTCGCGCTGGAAGTACTGCTCCAGCGCACCGAACGACCACGCCACGCGTCCGGCATTGCCGTAGGGCCGCAGCCGCAGGTCGACGCGGTGGCAGAAGCCGTCGGCGGTCACTTCGTCCAGCAGTTTCGCCAGTTGCTGGCCGAGCCGCGCGAAGTAGGTTTCCGCCGGCAAGGCACGGGTGCCGTCGCTCTCGCCGTCGTGCTCGTAGCCGTAGACCAGGTCGATGTCGGAGCTGAAGTTGAGTTCGCCGCCGCCCAGCTTGCCGAGCGCGAACACCACCAGCCGCACCGCGTCGCCCCGCGCATCGCGGACCACGCCGTGGCGCGCGGCGAACTCGCTTTCCAGCGCGGCCAAGGCCAGCGACAGGCCCTGCTCAGCCAGCCGGGTGGTGCCGCGCAGGGTGGCCTCCACCGCGTCCAGGCCATTCACGTCGCGCCAGATCAGCCGGGTGGATTCGGCCACGCGCCAGCGCCGCAGCAGGGCCGGCCAGTCGGCGCCGTTGTCGGCATCGAGGGCGGGGGGCGATGTCGCTTCGGCGCCGTCGTCGGCGAGCAGGCGCGCCAGCAGGTCGGGCTGGCGCTGCAGGACATCGAGCGCGAAATCGCTGGCGATGGCCAGCCGCCGCAACTTGGCCATCGACGCCGCGTCCAGTCCGGCAGGCAGGTCGAGCCGGGTCAGTGCACGGTCGGCGAAGGCGTCGGAAGCGTCATCCATCACCGAATGATGGCATGCAGGCGCGACGCGGCTCCGGCATCGCGCGCGCATAAAAAACCCGCCAGTCGCTGGGCGGCTGGCGGGTGGTGCTCCCTCCCCCACGTCGGAAGCGGGCCCATCGTGAAAGATTCGTTAGCCCGATTGCACGCTGCACTGCAAAACAGAACAGGCCGGTTCAGTTATTGGAACAATCGACGGTCGCGCAGGATCTCGCGCGCCGCGTTGCGCCCCGCCAGGCCGGTCACGCCGCCGCCCGGGTGGCTGCCCGAACCGCACAGGTAGAGGCCGGGCAGCGCGCCGCGATAGTGGGCCTGGCCGAGCAGCGGGCGGGTGCTGAACAGCTGGTCCAGCCCGAGCGCGCCGTGGAAGATGTCGCCGCCGACCAACCCGAAGCGGCGCTCCAGGTCCAGTGGGCTGAGCGCCTCGTAGCCGAGCACGCTGCGGGCGAAGTTGGGCGCGACCGCATCGACCGTGTCGATCATCAGCCGCGCCACGGTGTCGCGGTGCGCGTCCCAGCCACCCTCGACCTGCGGGTTCACCTGCTGGCAGAACAGGCTGGCGACGTGCTGGCCGGGCGGCGCCAGCGTGTCGTCGAGCGTGGAGGAGATGACGACCTCGACCACCGGCGCGCGCGCCCAGCCGGCGTTGTGCGCGCGGGATTTCGCATCGAAATACGCCTGCTCGAAATACGCCAGCGAGTGCCCGACCAGGATGCCGCTCTGGTGATGCGGCTGCAGCGCGGTGCCGGGCGCGGCGGTGAAATCCGGCAGCTCGGCCAGCGCGACATTCATCCGGAAGGTGCCGGAGCCGCAACGGTAGGCGGCGATGCGTTGCCGGGTGTCGTCATCGAGATGCTGGGGCGCGACGATGCGCTGGTAGAGCAGCTTCGGGTTGAGGCTGGAGGCCACGGCGCGGGCGCGGAACACGCGGCCATCGGCGGTGACGGCGCCGACCGCGCGGCCGTTCTCGACGAGGAGTTCGGCGACTTCCGCATCGGTCTCGATGGCGACGCCGCGCGCCTCGCATTCGGCACGCATCGCCGCGGTGATCGCGCCCATGCCACCGATCGCATGGCCCCACGCACCCGGCTTGCCGTTCACCCCGCCGAACAGGTGGTGCAGCAGCACGTAGGCGCTGCCCGGCGTGTACGGCGATGCGAAGTTGCCGACGATCGAATCCCAGCCGAGCACGGCCTTCAGCGGTTCGCCTTCGAAATGGCTGTCCAGCACCTCGCCGGCGGACTTGGTCATCAGGTCCAGCAGGTCGCGGCGACCGCGCAGGTCGAGATGCTTCAGCCGTTTCGCCACCGTGTATGACGACAGCCAGTCGGCGAACCCGATGCGCTCGCCGATGTTGGGCGGCGTGAGGTGGACGAGTTCGCGCAGCACGCCGACGACGCGGTCGAGCATGGCGGTGTAGTCGGCCCAGCGCGGCAGGTCACGCGGCGCGAAGCGGGCGATCTCGGCCTCGGTATGCCCGCCGCCGAAGCGGAAGGCATCGCCGCCCGGCAGCGGCAGGAAGTTGGCGAACGGGCGTTCGACGATGCGCAGCCCGCGTTCGGCCAGGCGCAGGTCGCGCATCACGCCGTCGTCGAGCAGGCTGACCGTATAGCTGGCCACCGAATTGCGGAAGCCGGGATGGAATTCCTCCGTCACCGCCGCACCGCCGACAAGGCCGCGGCGCTCGAGGATGCGGACCTTGAGCCCGGCCGCGGCGAGATAGGCCGCGCAGACCAGGCCGTTGTGGCCGCCGCCGAGGATGAGGATGTCGTCTTGGGGTTTCATCGAACGATCATCGCCGCCGCGGCGGACGGAGGGAAGCACGCGGCGGAATGACGAGGGGAAATCCGATTGACGGGGGGATGGGTTGGCGGGGCATGTTGTGGTTCCCCTGATCCGGAGCTCCTTCGTGCGACGTTCGTACCTGCCACTCCCTGCCGCTCTAGCACTGCTGTTGGTTGCCTGCAGCGTCACTCCCCAGGCCGCACCCGCATCCACAGAGGCCGCCAAGACCGACACCCTCTGCGCGGCGGATGACAAACAACTGTTTTCATGTGCGCTCGCGCCCGACGCGCGCGCAGTCTCCCTCTGCGCGGAAGACGGCCAGGCCTATTTCGCGGAAGGCTCAACAACGTCGTCAGCAACGCCGCCTTCCATCGCGGCGAACGGAATCACACGAACGACACTTGGTTTCGCCGGGAATACCGGTGGTTATGCATACGCCTTTGAAGACCGCGGGACCAAGCGGATTCTGTACGCGATCTCGGGCACCGAAGGCATGGAGGAACAGGGTCTGATCGTGATCGGCGCTGACGCGTCGGCGCCCGCGAAGTCCCATGTCTGCCTCCCCGGGACCTTCCGGGAAGCTGATGACGCCGCGGTATCGGAGGTGACTGCGCGATGGCCGGAGGATGCATCGATCGCGCGCCATGGGCTCCCCCGGCGCGATTGAGGCCAGCACAGGAACATCACGATGAAGGAACCCGGCAACCGCGACTACCTGTTGCTCCGCGCCTATCAGGCGGGCATCCGCGATCCCTCCGTACTTGCATCCTTCATGGGACAGATGCAGGTCGAATCCGCGAATTTCCGCAGCATGCACGAAAACCTCAACTACAGGCCACGGGGATTGCTGGAGACATTTCCCGGCCGCAATGGCATGGACACGTTGGAGGAGGCGCGCGCGATCGTCTCGATGGGGCGCGAGCACATCGCCAATTCGATGTATGGCGGGAAGTGGGGCGCCGACAATCTCGGCAACACCAAGCCCGGAGACGGATGGCGCTTTCATGGGCGCGGCTACGTGCAACTCACGGGGCGCAGCAACTATGCACGCGCCGAAACTCAAACGGGCTTACCGCTGGAAGACAATCCAGACTTGGCGGCGAACAGAGAGATTGCAGCAGGCCTGGCCATCACTTTCTGGAAAGACCGCGTAGTGGCCAACAATCTGGTGAACGATGCACACGCAGCCACCCACGCCATCAACGGCGGGCACAAGCATCTCCGTGAGCGGATCGAAGCCATCGATTACTGGAAACGCCTACTGACACCGAGTGCGATGAAGGCCTTGGAGCAAGGGAAGGTGGATCTCACGCCCAGACGCGGAAAACCACTGGCCCTCCACGACGGAAAAGAGGCGACCCCTGCATCCAATGTCTCAGAAGCGCACGACCTCCCCGATCTCCGCGCTCCTTCCCACCCCGGCCACCCGCGGTACCGCGAAGCCTTCGCCGGCGTGGCCCGACTCGACCATTCGCTGGGGCGCGCTTCCGATGCAGGCAGCGAGCGCGTCGCGGCCTCCCTTGCGGCCGCCTGCGCGCATCTCGAGCGCATCGACCGTGTCTGCCTGAGCGAGGACGGCCGCCGCATCTTCGGGTTGCAGGATGGCCACCATGGCGGCATGCGGAAGATGGGCGTCGTCGACACCGGCATCGCGATAAACCAGCCGGTTGGAACCAGTTCGCGCCAATGGGAAGCCAACCATACGCGCGATGTGCACCAGCCCGCCGTCCCCTCGCGCGTGCAGGCGGCCCCCGCCCAAGCCGCGACATTTGCTCCCGTCATGGGCAGCTGATCGACATCACCGCCAGCCAAAAGAAAACCCCCGCATCGCTGCGGGGGTTTTCGTCCTGCGGTATCGCGTGACGCGAGGGCCGGATCAGAAATCCATGCCACCCATGCCGCCCATGCCACCGCCCGGCGGCATCATCGGCTCGTCCTTCTTCGGCGCATCGGCCACCATCGCTTCGGTGGTGATCATCAGGCCGGCGATCGACGCGGCGTTCTGCAGCGCGGTGCGGGTGACCTTGGTCGGGTCCAGGATGCCGGCTTCTACCATGTTGACGAACTCGCCGGTCGCGGCGTTGTAGCCGAAGTTGCCCGAACCTTCCTTCACCTTGTTGAGGATGACCGAGGGCTCCTCGCCGGCGTTGGTCACGATCTCGCGCAGCGGCGCTTCCATCGCGCGCAGGGCGATCTCGATGCCGTGGTTCTGGTCCTCGTTGGCGCCCTTCAGGCCCTTGATCGCGGTCAGCGCACGGATCAGCGCGACGCCGCCGCCGGGGACGATGCCTTCTTCCACCGCCGCACGCGTGGCGTGCAGGGCGTCTTCGACACGCGCCTTCTTTTCCTTCATCTCGACTTCGGTCGCGGCACCGACCTTGATCACCGCCACGCCGCCGGCCAGCTTGGCCACGCGCTCCTGCAGCTTCTCGCGGTCGTAGTCGGAGGAGGTGTCCTCGATCTGCGCCTTGATCTGCTTGATGCGGCCTTCGATGTTGGCCGATTCGCCGGCGCCGTCGATGATCGTGGTGTTCTCCTTGGAGACCTGGATCTTCTTGGCGCGGCCGAGGTCCTTGATGGTCGCCTTCTCGAGCGACAGGCCGACTTCTTCCGAAATCACCGTGCCGCCGGTCAGGATCGCCATGTCCTCCAGCATCGCCTTGCGGCGGTCGCCGAAGCCCGGGGCCTTCACCGCGCAGACCTTGACGATGCCGCGGATGGTGTTGACCACCAGCGTCGCCAGCGCCTCGCCCTCGACCTCTTCCGCCACGATCAACAGCGGCTTGCCGGCCTTGGCCACGCCTTCCAGCACGGGCAGCAGGTCGCGCACGTTGGAGATCTTCTTGTCGTGCAGCAGGATGAAGGGATCATCCAGCTCGGCCGACATCGACTGCTGGTTGTTGACGAAGTACGGCGACAGGTAGCCGCGGTCGAACTGCATGCCTTCCACGACGTCCAGCTCGTTGTCCAGGCTGTTGCCTTCTTCAACCGTGATGACGCCTTCCTTGCCGACCTTCTTCATCGCGTCGGCGATGATGTTGCCGATGGAGTCGTCCGAGTTGGCCGAGATGGTGCCGACCTGGGCGATCGCCTTGTCGTCGGCGGTCGGCTTGCTGATCTTCTTCAGCTCCTCGATGGCGGCCTTGGTGGCGGCGTCGATGCCGCGCTTCAGGTCCATCGGGTTCATGCCGGCGGCGACGCCCTTCATGCCTTCGCGGATCAGCGCGGCGGCGAGCACGGTCGCGGTGGTGGTGCCGTCACCGGCGTTGTCGGAGGTCTTGGAAGCGACTTCCTTCACCATCTGCGCGCCCATGTTCTCGAACGCGTCGGCGAGCTCGATTTCCTTGGCGACGGAGACGCCGTCCTTGGTGATGGTCGGTGCACCGAAGCTCTTCTGCAGCACCACGTTGCGGCCCTTCGGGCCGAGGGTCGCCTTCACGGCGTTGGCGAGCACGTTGACGCCGCGCACCATGCGCGAGCGGGCGTCCTCACTGAAACGGATGTCTTTGGCAGCCATGTCGAAAATCCTTGACTAGATGATGGGGAAAGGGATCAGGCGAGGATCGCGAGGATGTCGTCTTCGCGCACGATCTTGTATTCGGTGCCGCCGTCCTTGTAGGCGCTGCCGGCGTACTGGCCGTAGATCACCTTGTCGCCGACCTTGACGGTCATGGCGCGGACCTGGCCGTTGTCGAACACCTTGCCGGTGCCCACGGCGACCACTTCACCCTTGGTCGGCTTTTCCTTGGCGTTGTCCGGGATGACGATGCCGCCGGCGGACAGTTCTTCGGCTTCGATCGGCTTGACCACGATGCGGTCATGGAGCGGCTTGATGTTCATGGCGAATCTCTCAAGTAATTGATTGGGATGGAAAAACCCGGCGATTTTAGCAGTCGGCGCAAAAGAGTGCCAAGCCGCCGGGCGCGAACGGCGCCGCGCCGGGATGCCTTGGAGATGGGGCGGGCGATGAGGGTTTCAAGGGCCGGCGCGCGGATCGGGGCTGAGACCACCCCTCGCTATCCTTTCCCCATGCCGTCTTCCGCCGCCCCCGACCCCGACCCCGCCCTCGACCTCCTGCAACGCGTGTTCGGCCACCCGGCGTTCCGTGGCCCGCAGGCGGAGATCGTCGGGCACGTCGCCGGCGGTGGCGATGCGCTGGTGCTGATGCCCACCGGCGGCGGCAAGTCGCTCTGCTACCAGCTGCCGGCCCTGCTGCGACCGGGCTGCGGCATCGTCGTGTCGCCGCTGATCGCGCTGATGCAGGACCAGGTGGACGCGCTGCGCCAGCTCGGCGTCGCCGCCGCCTGCCTCAACTCCGCGCTGGATGCCGACACCGCCGCCGGCGTCGAACGCCAACTCGTGGCCGGCGAACTCGACCTTCTCTATGTCGCGCCCGAGCGCCTGCTCACGCCGCGCTTCCTGTCGCTGCTGGACCGCAGCGACATCGCCCTGTTCGCCATCGACGAAGCGCACTGCGTCTCGCAATGGGGCCACGACTTCCGCCCCGAATACCGCCAGCTCACCCTGCTCCACGAACGCTGGCCCGGCATCCCGCGCATCGCGCTGACCGCCACCGCCGATCCGCCGACCCGGCGCGAGATCGCCGAACGCCTGCAGCTGGAGGACGCGCGCCACTTCGCCGGCAGTTTCGACCGCCCCAACCTGCGTTACACCGTGGTGCAGAAGGACAACGCGCGGCGGCAGCTGCTCGACTTCCTGCGCGGGCACGAAGGCGAAGCCGGCATCGTCTATGCGATGTCGCGGCGCAGGGTGGAAGACACCGCCGCCTTCCTGCGCGAATACGGCATCGACGCGCTGCCCTACCACGCCGGCATGGATGCCGAGACGCGCGCAGCCAACCAGCGTCGCTTCCTGCGCGAGGACGGCGTGGTGATGGTGGCGACGATCGCCTTCGGCATGGGCATCGACAAGCCCGACGTGCGCTTCGTCGCCCACATTGACCTGCCGAAATCGGTCGAGGGCTACACCCAGGAAACCGGCCGCGCCGGCCGCGACGGCGAGCCCGCCGAAGCGTGGATGTGCTACGGGCTGGGCGATCTGGTGCTGCTGCGGCAGATGATCGAACAGGGCGATGCCGACGACGCCCGCAAGCGGCTGGAGCACCGCAAGCTGGATGCGCTGGTCGGTTATTGCGAGTCGATGCAGTGCCGCCGCCAGGTGCTGCTGGCCAGCTTCGGCGAGGCCTATCCGCAGCCCTGCGGGAACTGCGACAACTGCCTGAGCCCGCCGCAAAGCTGGGACGCCACGCTTGCCGCGCAGAAGGCGCTGAGCTGCGTGTACCGCACCGGCCAGCGCTTCGGCGCCGGGCACCTCATCGACATATTGAGAGGCAGCGACGGCGAGCGCATCCGCCAGTTCGGCCACGACACGCTGTCCACCTACGGCATCGGCACCGAACTCGACGCCCGCGCTTGGCGCGGCGTGTTCCGCCAGCTGGTGGCGGGCGGCTGGCTGGCGGTGGATGCGGAAGGCCACGGCAGCCTGCGCCTGACCGAGAAGAGCGCGGAAATCCTGAAAGAACGCCGCCCGGTGATGCTGCGCCGGGAAGCGCCGCGCAAGGCCGGCCGCGGCGCGCGTTCGGGTGCGACATCGACGCACGCCGCGCTGACGCCGCAGCAGGCGCCGCGTTTCGACGCCCTGCGCGCACTGCGCACCCGGCTGGCGCGCGAACAGGGCGTGCCGCCCTACGTCATCTTCCACGACCGCACGCTGCGCGAGATCGCCGCGCGCAATCCGGCCAACCCCGGCGAACTGGCGGAGATCGGCGGCATCGGCGCCAGCAAGCTGGAACGCTATGGCGA
>JAANMY010002242.1_pt1 | contig 18766 bp, 13 predicted proteins | sample 7279691 | NCBI WGS metagenome assembly JAANMY01 (sample SAMN14094543, study PRJNA606508) | bioreactor metagenome | isolation source: A lab-scale SPAN reactor treating ammonium-rich wastewater day 388 | place: Ireland: Galway | collected 2018-02-07
CCCACCGGGCAGGTGTTCGACTGGCATTGCCGCACCATGATGCAGCCCATGGCGATCAGCGCCGCGGTGCCGATGCCGAATTCCTCGGCCCCCAGCATCGCCGCCATGACGATGTCGCGCCCGGTCCGCAGCCCGCCATCGGTGCGCAGCGTCACCCGGTCGCGCAGGTTGTTCATCGCCAGAACCTGATGCGCCTCGGTCAGGCCCATCTCCCACGGCAGGCCCGCATATTTGATCGAGGTGCCGGGGCTGGCGCCGGTGCCGCCGTTGTGGCCGGAAATCAGGATCACGTCGGCCTTGGCCTTGGCCACGCCCGCCGCGATCGTACCGACCCCGCTGGACGACACCAGTTTCACCGTCACCTTGGCGCGCGGGTTGATCTGCTTGAGGTCATAGATCAACTGCGCCAGGTCTTCGATGGAATAGATGTCATGGTGCGGCGGCGGGCTGATCAGCGTCACACCGGGCGTGGAATGGCGCAGCCGCGCGATCAGCGCCGTGACCTTCATGCCGGGCAACTGCCCGCCCTCGCCGGGTTTGGCCCCCTGCGCGACCTTGATCTCCAGCTCTTCGCAATGGTTCAGGTATTCGGCGGTGACGCCGAACCGGCCCGATGCCACCTGCTTGATCTTGGCGCTGGGGTTGTCGCCGTTGGGTTCGGGCACGAAATGCGCCGGGTCTTCGCCGCCCTCGCCGCTGTCGGATTTGGCGCCGATGCGGTTCATGGCGACGTTCAGGGTCTTGTGCGCTTCGGGGCTCAGGGCGCCCAGCGACATGCCGGGCGTCACGAACCGCTTGCGGATCGAGGTGATCGATTCCACCTCTTCCAGCGGAACCGGTCGGCCCATCGGCTTGAAATCGAGCAGGTCGCGCAGATGGATCGGCGGGTTCGCCTGCATGGCAGCGGAATATTTGCGCCACAGGTCAAAGCTGGCGCGGTCGCAGGCCGATTGCAGCAGGTGCATCGTCTGCGCTTCCCAGGCGTGTTTCTCGCCCGAGCGCCGCGCCTTGTAAAAGCCGCCGACCGGCAGCGGGCCGATGGGCAGTTTCCAGCCCTTGGCGTGGACTTCCTGCAGTTTCATCTGGATGCCGTGCAGGCCGATCCCGGAAATGCGGCTGTGCATGCCGGGGAAATATTCGGCGACCAGCGCGCGCGACAGGCCGACGGCTTCGAAGTTCAGGCCACCGCGATAGCTTGAGATGACCGAGATGCCCATCTTGGCCATGATCTTCAGCAAGCCCGCGTCGATGGCGTCGCGGTAGCGGCGCATGGCGTCGGTCAGGCTGCCTTCCAGCAGGCCGCGGTCGATGCGGTCGGCGATGGTGTCCTGCGCCAGATAGGCGTTGACCGTGGTGGCGCCGCAGCCGATCAGCACCGCGAAGTAATGCGGATCGACGCATTCGGCCGAGCGCACGTTGACCGAGGTGAAGGTGCGCAGCCCCTTGCGCGTCAGCCAGGAATGCACCGCGCTGGTCGCCAGGATCATCGGCATCGGCACACGGCCCGCGCCCTGCGCCTCGTCCGACAGGACGATATGCGCGTTGCCCGAGCGTACGGCATCCTCGGCCTCGGCGCGGATGCGTTCCAGGCCGCGGCGCAGCGCGTCCTCGTCGGCGCCGTCCTCGAAGGTGCAGTCGATCATCGCCACGCCGCCGCCGAACTGGCGGACCATGACCTTGAATTCCTCGTTGGCGATAAAGGGCGATTCCAGCACCAGGATCTCGGTCTGGGCACTGCTTTCGTCCAGCACGTTCTTGAGGTTGCCGAACCGCGTTTTCAGGCTCATCACCCGGCTTTCGCGCAGACTGTCGATCGGCGGGTTTGTCACCTGGCTGAAGTTCTGGCGGAAGAAATGGCTGAGCGGGCGATACACTTTTGACAGCACCGCCGACGGGGTGTCATCGCCCATCGAGGCGATCATTTCCTTGCCGTCCTCGGCCATCGGCGTGAGAACCTGCTCGACCTCTTCCATCGTATAGCCGGCGGCGATCTGGCGGCGGCGCAGGGCCTCGCCTTGATGCATCGGCAGTTCAGGCACGTCGCGCAGCAGGCTGTTCAGATCGACGATCTTGTCGATCCACTCGCCAAAGGGCTGGCTGGCGGCCAGCCGGTCCTTGAGCGCGACATCGCGGTACAACTTGCCCTCTTTCATATCGACGGCGATCATCTGCCCCGGCCCCAGCGCGCCTTTTTCGCGCACGCTCAGCTCATCGACCGGCACCATCCCGGCCTCGGAACCGGCGATCAGCATCCCGTCGCCCGTCACAACATAGCGCATCGGCCGCAGCCCGTTGCGGTCCAGCCCGCCGCAGACCCAGCGGCCATCGGTCATCGCCAGCGCGGCGGGGCCATCCCAGGGTTCCATCACCGAGTTGCAATAGGCGTACATGTCCTGCCAGGCCTTGGGCAGTTCCACCGTGGTCTTGGACCAGGCTTCCGGCACCAGCATCGTCTTGGCCATCGGCGCCGAACGCCCGCCGCGCACCAGCACCTCGAACACCGCGTCCAGCGCGCCCGAGTCCGAGGTCGCCGCCGGGATGATCGGCTTGATGTCCTCGGCCATGTCGCCGAAGGCCGACGAGGCCATGCGGATCTCGTGCGATTTCATCCAGTTGACGTTGCCCTTGAGCGTGTTGATCTCGCCGTTATGGGCCAGCATGCGGAATGGCTGCGCCAGCCACCATTGCGGGAAGGTGTTGGTCGAATACCGCTGGTGATAGATCGCAAAGGACGAAATGAAGCGATCATCCATCAGATCGGGATAGAAAACCGCCACCTGCTCGGCCAGCATCATCCCCTTGTAGATCACCGACCGGCACGACAGCGAACACAGGTACAGGCCCTGGATCTGCTGCGCGGCGGCGGCTTTCTCGATGCGGCGGCGGATGACGTAGAGCTCGCGCTCGAAGGTTTCCTCGTCGGTGCCCTTGGTGTTCTTGATCAGGATCTGCTCGATCTCGGGCCGCGTGGCATTGGCCTTTTCACCCAGAACCGAGGTATCCACCGGCACATGGCGCCAGCCATAGATGTAATAGCCCATGCGCAGCACCTCGGTTTCGACGATGGTGCGGCAGCGTTCCTGCGCGCCGAAATCGGTGCGCGGCAGGAACACCTGGCCGACGGCGATCAGCGCGTTCAGGTCGGGCTCGTGCCCGGTGCGGCGGATCTGGTCATAAAAGAACGGCACCGGGATCTGCACATGGATACCCGCGCCGTCGCCGGTCTTGCCATCGGCATCGACGGCGCCGCGGTGCCAGATGGCCTTGAGCGCGTTGATCCCGTTGACGACGACCTGCCGCGAGGGCTTGCCGTTGATGGCGACGACCAGCCCGACGCCGCAGGACGAATGCTCGTCCTCGGCCTTGTAGAGGCTGTTTTGATCCATGAAGGCGCGCTTGGCTTCCTCGGCGGCGACCCAGCTTTGATCGTAGACGGTCATGGCGATCTCCTTCTTCACTCGGTGGCGAGCTGGCTGAACCGCTCGATGCAGTCCTGCCGGGTCAGCGTTTGGCGGCCTTCACCCGTGTAGGCATAGCTGTCGGGTTTGTGGTCGATATAGATTTCGTTGCTCATGGTCAGCCCGTTCGCGTCGTCGAACAGGCCGATCGGCAATTCGGTGTCGCCCGCATAGGGGCCTTCGGCGGTGACGCGGAAATACAGGTTCGACCCGCATTCCCTACACCAGGCGCGCATCGCCCAGCCCGAGGTCTGGCGCGTGGCGATGTGCTCTTCGCCCTGCCAGACGATGTTGCCGGTGGGAACGGTGATGCCCAGCAGGGCCGATCCCGTCCAGCGGCGGCACATCTCGCAATGGCAGGCGCCGAATTCGTGCTTCGTCAGGGCGGCGGAAAAGCGGACAGCGCCGCACAGACAGCCGCCGGTTCGGATATCGTTCATCCCCGTCCCTCCGTTGCCGGAATGCCGCTGGTCAGCACATAGCAGCCAAAGCGCGGCTGCTCGCTGAGGAAGCCGGATTCGCCGGGGTAGACGAATTCGACCGGGGTGCTGTCAACCGTCTGGTCGCCATCGTCGGAATGCCAGGTGCGGGTGCCGGAAAAGAAGCGCCGGTGCCGGGCAGAAACGAATTCGCTGCCGCTGACATCGGCGAGGAGCATGCCATCGGCCGAATGGACGCGGTAGCCGTATTCCGTCACCAGCAGCGCCTCGCCGTCGATCTCGACCTGTACGCCGGTCAGCCGGTCAAAGCCCTCGACGCTCTCGATCCGCGTCGAGCGGCGTTGCCGGAACGCATAGCTGTCCTCGCCGGTGGCCAGCAGGGTGCCGATCGAGGCGTGATCGGTCGCGTCGGGCAGCAGCCGGGCCTCGACCCCTTCGGGCGGCACATCCTGCGACCAGATCCAGCGCCCTTCGGCATCGGTCTCAGAGATGAAGCGCGCGCCGTCCTCGTCGTCATAATCGACCCGCCAGCGATGACCGGGGGTCGCAGCGCAGGTGTAATGGTGTTCCACCACGCAATCGCGCCGTTGCACGGTCAGATAGGCCGTGCAGTCGGACGGCAGCAGGCCGTCCTGCGCCCGTGCCGCCGTTCCTGCCAGCAGGATCAGCGCGACACCGGCGGCAAGGCGGGCGCGCAGGGTCATTGCGCCGCCACGGCCGCCGATTGGGCGACGTAATCGAGGATCGAATCGGCCGCCTCGCGCCCGTCGCGGATCGCCCAGACCACGAGGCTGGCACCGCGCACGATGTCGCCGACGGCATAGACGCCGGGCAGGCTGGTGGCGTGGGTGCTGTGGTCGCAGCGGATGGTGCCCCAGCGCGTCACGGTCAGTTCCGGCACGCCCCAGAGGGTCGGCAGGGCCTCGGGCTCGAATCCCAGCGCCTTGATGACAAGATCGGCGCCCTCGACATAATCCGCACCCTCGATCAACTCGGGCGAGCGGCGCCCCGAGGCATCCGGCGTGCCCAGCCGCATTTTCTGCACCGTGACACCGGTGACGGTTTCGTCGCCGTGGAAACCGGCCGGAGCGGTCAGCCAGACGAACTCGACGCCCTCTTCCTCGGCGTTCTGCACCTCGCGCTGCGAGCCGGGCATGTTGTCGCGGTCACGCCGGTACAGCAGCTTGACGCTGGCGGCGTCCTGCCGGATTGCCGTGCGGACGCAATCCATCGCCGTGTCGCCGCCACCGATGACGACGACGCGCTTGCCCGATGCGTTCAGCACGCCGGAATCGTATTCGGGCACGTCGTCGCCAAAGCTCTTGCGGTTCGAGGCGGTCAGATAATCCAGCGCCTTGACGATGCCGGGCAGGTCGGCGCCTTCGCCGTCCAGATCCCGCGATTTGTAGACGCCGGTGGCGATCAGCACCGCATCGTGCTTGCCGCGGATCGCGTCAAAGCTGAGATCGACGCCGACCGTGCAGTTCAGCACGAACTGCACGCCCGCTGCCTCCAGTTGCTCGATCCGGCGCATCACGACGGGCTTTTCCAGCTTGAAGCCGGGGATGCCATAGGTCATCAGCCCGCCCGCGCGGTCATAGCGGTCATAGACCGTGACCTGCACACCGGCGCGGCGCAGCCGGTCGGCGGCAGCCAGGCCCCCGGGGCCGGCGCCGATGATGCCCACCGATTCCGCGCGCTCGGCCATCGGGCGGCCGGGTTGCACCCAGCCCTGCTCCCAGGCGGTGTCGGTGATGTATTTTTCCACCGCGCCGATCGTCACCGTGCCATGGCCCGATTGCTCGATGACGCAATTGCCCTCGCACAGCCGGTCCTGCGGGCAGATGCGGCCGCAGATCTCAGGGAAGGTGTTGGTCGCCTGGCTGAGTTCATAGGCTTCCTGCAGCCGCCCCGCGGCGGTCAGCATCAGCCAGTCGGGGATGTTGTTGTGCAGCGGGCAATGCGACTGACAATAGGGCACGCCGCACTGGCTGCACCGGCTCGCCTGCTCCGCAGCCTTTTCGGCGGCGAACTCGCGGTAAATCTCGGCAAAGTCGTCACGACGTTCGCCTGCCGACCTTTTGGTCGGCATTTCCTTGGGCTTGGTCACGAACTGGAGCATACGCTGAGTGGCCATGGCTGGGTCTCCCGAAATGTCGCGCAGAGATACAGCGAAGCGCGCGGCAATAAAAGTCAGTATGAGTTACCTATATCCACCTTTTTTCTGAGGCAAGCCCGATGCCAGATGGTTTTTCACGAAAAATAGGTCAGTATAAGTTCCCAATTATTCTCGCTTCCGCTGGCCGTGAAAGTCGGTAAGGTGCGCGCAACTTCGGCAAGGATGGCTTGAATGCCCCTCTATCACATCCTGATTCTTGCGTTAATTCAAGGTATTACCGAGTTTTTGCCGATCTCGTCCTCGGCCCATCTGATCCTGTTCCCGCGGTTGGCGGGGCTTGACGATCAGGGCGTCATCATCGACGTGGCCGTGCATGTCGGCACGCTGCTGGCGGTCATGGTCTACTTTCGCGCCGATGTGCGGATGGTTCTGCGCGGGATTCCCGAACTGCTGCGCGGGCGAATCGAATCAGCCGGGGCGCGCATGGCCTTCCTGCTAGCGGTGGCGACGGTGCCGGTCATGGCTTTCGGGCTGGCGTTGAAGCTGGCAGGGCTGGTCGATGACCTGCGGTCGATTGCGGTGATCGGCTGGACGATGCTGGGGTTCGGTGTCGTGCTCTATGCCGCCGACAAGCTGGGCGCCGAGGAACGGCGCGCCGAGGGCTGGACGCTGAAAGACGCGGTGCTGCTGGGTCTGTGGCAGGCGGTGGCGCTGATCCCGGGGGTATCGCGGTCGGGCAGCACGATCACCGGCGCGCGCTTTCTGGGGTTCGAGCGTCATGATGCGGCGCGGCTGAGCATGTTGATGTCGATCCCGACGATCATCGCCTCGGGCGCCATCACCGCGCTCGACCTGATCGAGACCGCCAATGCGCAAATGGCGATCGACGGGGCTATCGGCGCCGCGGCGGCGTTTCTCGCCGCCCTTGCCGCGCTGAGCCTGATGATGCGCTGGCTGGCCGCTGTCAGCTTCACGCCCTATGTGATCTATCGGATCGGGCTGGGCCTGTTCCTGCTCTGGCTGGCCTATTCCTGACCGCGCAGGCCCTTGGCCGATTCCTTGATCGCCTCGTACTGACCGGCCGGGCGGAAGCGCCACAGATAGGTCGGCAGGATCAGGTCCATCGGCGTCGGCTGGATGCCCAGATCGGCCAGTCCGCGGGCATCCGGCGCGACGACGCGGTCATGCCCCAGCGAGCGGATCTGGTCGCGGGTCAGGATAGAGTTGGTGAACAGCCCCGCCGTCAGAAATTGCGCAGCGCCCAGCAGGCGGGCGGTCAGGCCAGCCATCCAGCCGGGCATGTTCAGGATCAGCCGGTGGCGGCGGATCTCGGCCAGCATCATGACCATCAGGTTGTGAAAGCTGTCCGCCTCGGGGCCGCCCAGTTCATAGATCCCGGCGCTGGCCTGACCCATGGCGGCCTTGGTCGCCGCCTCGGCCACGTCATCGACATAGACCGGCTGGAACCGGGTGTTGCCGCCGGTGATCGGCAGGACCGGGGTGAAACGGGTCATGGCGGCGAAGCGATTGAAGAAATCGTCCTCGCGCCCGAAAATGATCGAGGGGCGCAGGATTACCGCGCCCGGGAAGGCGGCCAGCACTGCGGCCTCGCCCTCGCCCTTGGTGCGCGAATAATCGCTCTCGGCGGCGGGATCGGCGCCCAGGGCCGAAAGATGGACCAGATGTGCAACGCCTTCCTCGGCGGCGATCCGGGCGACCAGGGCGGCGCCTTCGGCCTGCACCGCCTTGAAGGTGTTCTTGCGGCTTTCCAGCAGGATCCCGGCGCAGTTGACCACCGCGTCGGCGCCATGGATCACCGCGCGCAGCGAAGCCTCGTCGCGGATGTTGCACAGCACCGGCTCGACCTGGCCGACAAAACCGTAGGTGCGGACATAGAGCCGTTCGTTCGGGCGCCGGGTCGCCACGCGGACCCGCCAGCCCGCCTGCGCCATGCGCCGCGCGACATAGCGCCCGACAAAGCCCGAACCGCCCAGAATCGTGACCAGTTTCGTCATTTCACTCTCCGCGTCCTGCACCGCATTCCCTTGCTCAATACCCCCGCACCCCCTTGTCGACAAGCCAAATCACGGCGGGCGGGCGGCGCCTTGCTGCGTTGCGGCAACGGATTTTTCCGGCGCTGTCGCAAAATCTTTGCGACCCCCGTTGACACTCTGAAAGCCGCCGGATAATCACCGCCTCACGCAATCGGCCCAGATGGCGGAATTGGTAGACGCGCAGGTTTCAGGTACCTGTGCCGCAAGGCGTGGAGGTTCGAGTCCTCTTCTGGGCACCAAGCGTTTGGTGAAAACCCCGCAAGCTCAACAGCTTGCGGGGTTTTTCATTTTGCCCGTCGCGCGGGGCCGATCCCCGTCGCACCTTGCCTTCGGTCGGTGCAGTGACGGGCGGGCGGCTGGCGGGCCGCCCGCGCCGGGGGATCAGGCCGCCACGCAATCGGCGAAATAGCGGGTCACGCCATCCTCGCCGACCTCTTGTACCAGGCCGTGAATATCCGTCTCGAACCCCGGGCATTCGCGGGCGAAGGCGCGGTTGAACTTGAGGTATTCGACGATCTTGCGGTTGAACACCTCGCCCGGGATCAGCAGCGGAATGCCGGGCGGATAGGGCGTCACCAGGCTGGTGGTGATCCGCCCCTCAAGATCGTCGATCGGCACGCGCTGGGTCGTGCGCCGCGCGATATGCGAGAACGCGTCGGTCGGGGTCATCGCCGGGGTATGATCGCTGAGATAGATGTCGGTCGACAGGATCGCCACGTCATACTTGGCATAGAGCCGATGCACATGCAGGCACAGGTCGCGCAGACCCATCTTTTCATAGCGCGGTTGTTTGGCGCAGAAATCGGGCATGGTGCGCCACATCGGCTGGTTCTTGTCGTAATCGTCCTTGAACTGCTGCAGCGCGGTCAGCAGCGTGTTCCAGCGGCCCTTGGTGATGCCGATGGTGAACAGGATGAAGAAGCTGTAGAGGCCGGTCTTTTCCACCACCACGCCGTGTTCGGCGAGGTATTTTGTGACGATCGACGCCGGGATGCCCTCGGCCTCGAAACGGCCGTCGATGTTCAGGCCGGGGGTGACGATGGTGGCCTTGATCGGGTCCAGCATGTTGAACCCGGGCGCCATGTCGCCAAAGCCGTGCCAGCTATCCTCGCCGTCGCGCTGCACGCCTTCGCTGTCGGTGCGCCGCAGCACCCAGTCCTTGTTGCGGCCGATGCCTTCCTCTTCCAGCGCCTCGGGGCCCCAGACCTGGAACCACCAGTCGTTGTCGCCGAATTCCTGATCGACCTTGCGCATGGCCCGGCGGAAATCCAGCGCCTCGAGGATGCTTTCCTCGACCAGCGCGGTGCCGCCCGGGGGCTCCATCATCGCCGCCGCCACGTCGCAACTGGCGATGATGCTGTATTGCGGGCTGGTCGAGGTGTGCATCAGATAGGATTCGTTGAACAGGTGGCGGTCCAGCTTGGTGTCCTGGCTGTCCTGGACCAGCACATGACTGGCCTGGCTGATGCCGGCCAGCAGCTTGTGGATCGACTGCGTGGAATAGGTCACGGAATGGCGCGGGCGTTCGCGCTTGCGGCCCATGGCGTGGAACGTGCCATAGAACGGATGGAACGCCGCGTGCGGCAGCCAGGCCTCGTCGAAATGCAGGTTCTCGACATAGCCGTCGAGCGCCTCCTTGATCGTCTCGGTGTTATAGAGCACGCCGTCATACGTCGATTGCGTCAGGGTCATGATGCGCGGCTTGACGGCATCGGCATCGACGCCCTGCAACAGCGGGTTGGCGCGGATCTTGTCCTTGATCGCCTCGATGTCGAATTCGCTGCGCGGGATCGGGCCGATGATGCCGTAATGGTTGCGCGTCGGTTTCAGGAACACCGGAATCGAGCCGGTCATGATGATCGCATGCAGGATCGACTTGTGGCAGTTGCGGTCCACCACCACCACGTCGCCAGGGGCCACGGTATGGTGCCAGACCATCTTGTTCGAGGTCGAGGTGCCGTTGGTGACGAAAAAACAATGGTCGGCGTTGAAGATCCGCGCGGCGTTGCGTTCCGATGCGCCGATGGCGCCGTTGTGGTCCAGCAACTGGCCCAGTTCCTCGACCGCGTTGCACACGTCGGCGCGCAGCATGTTCTCGCCATAGAACTGGTGATACATCTGCCCGATCGGGCTTTTCAGGAACGCCACGCCGCCCGAATGCCCCGGGCAATGCCAGGAATAGGAACCATCCTCGGCATAATCGAGCAGGGCGCGGAAGAACGGCGGCTGGATGCCCTCGAGATAGCTCTTCGCCTCGCGGATGATGTGACGCGCCACGAATTCCGGCGTGTCCTCGAACATGTGGATGAATCCGTGCAACTCGCGCAGGATGTCGTTGGGCAGGTGGCGCGCAGTCTTGGTCTCGCCATAGATGTAGATCGGCACATCGGCGTTCTTCCAGCGCACTTCCTCGATGAAGCTGCGCAGGTTCAGAACAGCCGGGTCCAGATCGGGGCCGGGGCTGAATTCCTCGTCGTCGATGGACAGCACGAAGGCGCTGGCGCGCGATTGCTGCTGCGCGAATTGCGACAGGTCGCCGTAACTGGTGGCCCCCAGCACCTCGAATCCTTCGTCCTCGATGGCCTTGGCCATGGCACGGATCCCCGAGCCCGACGAGTTCTCGGAGCGAAAGTCTTCGTCGATGATGACGATGGGGAAGCGGAATTTCATGGATGTTTCCTACCTGGATGACAGCCGGGGGCGAGGGCGGCCCCGTTGGAGCATGGCCCCGCGACCGGGGCGCCGACAGGGGGGTTGCGGTGCGGATCGCCCCGGGCATCTGCCCGTGGCTTCCTGCCGAAACCCCGGCTTCCGGGTTCGCGCCCCTTGTCGGCGATTCGGCCGGGGTTGTCATCGGGCGGCGCACCCAAGGCGCTACTTAGTGCGCGCGGCGGGCATTGCCAATGTCCTCGTGCAGCAGGGTGGCACCGGGGGCGGCAGGCGGGTCTTGTTCTCATTATGTTCACGCTATACGCTGCAAGGGCCGCAGCAGGGGGGGCCCATGGACCAGCATCAGCGATTCGCGCGCTTTCAGGCGCTGCATCGGCGCGAGGGCGCCTTTGTCATCCCCAACCCCTGGGATGCCGGGTCGGCGCGATTGCTGGCGCTGGCCGGGTTCGAGGCGCTGGCGACCACCAGCGCGGGCTATGCCTTTGGCCGCGCCCGGCGCAATTCCTTTGCCAGCCTGGGGCGTGACGAGATCTTGCAGAACGCCGCCGAGATCGTCGCGGCGACCGATCTGCCGGTCTCCGCCGATCTGGAGGACGGGTTCGGCGCCGCGCCCGAAACCTGCGCCGAGACGATCCGCCAAGCCTGTGCCATCGGCCTGGTGGGAGGCTCGATCGAGGATGCGACCGGCGATCCTGCCGCGCCGATCTACGATCTGTCGCAATCGGTCGAGCGGGTCGCCGCTGCCGCCGAGGCGGCGCAGGGCCAGCCCTTTGTCCTGACCGCGCGGGCCGAGAATTTTCTGTGGGACCGGCCCGATCTGGATGACACGATCCGCCGCCTGCAGGCGTTTTCGGCGGCGGGGGCAGAGGTGCTTTATGCGCCGGGCCTGCCCGATGTGGCGGCGATCCGCAGCGTCTGCGCCGCGGTGGACAAGCCGGTGAACGTGGTCATGGGGCTGAAAGGGCCGTTCTATTCGGTGGCGGAACTGGCCGATGCCGGGGTCAGGCGGATCAGTGTCGGCGGCTCGCTGGCACGCTATGCGCTGGGGGCGGTGATGCGCGCGGCGCAGGAGATCCGCACGCAGGGCACCTTCACCTATGCGCGCGACGTCTTGCCGGATGCGCAGCTTGCCAGCATCCTGTCGCCCGACACCCTGACCGACCGCGCCTGACGCGTCGCCTCGCAAAGTTCTGAACGCGGGGCATTTCCATTCGGCGCGGGTGATACCACATTGAGGGCATCGCCCCTTGCCGGAGGATTCAATGACCTATGCCAAGACCCCCGAAGCCCTCGCGCGGCTGACGCCCGAGGAATTCCACGTCACCCAGAAAAGCGGCACCGAGCGCGCCTTCACCGGGAAATACGACAAGCATTTCGAGCCCGGGCTCTATGTCGATGTCGTTACGGGCGAGCCGCTGTTTGCCTCATCGACCAAGTACAATTCCGGCTGTGGCTGGCCCGCCTTTACCGCGCCCATCGAACCCGCCAGCGTGACCGAACACCGCGACACGGCCTATGGCATGGTGCGTATCGAGGTGCGGTCGCGTCACGGCGACAGCCATCTGGGCCATGTGTTCAACGACGGCCCGCGCGAGCGCGGCGGGCTGCGCTATTGCATCAACTCGGCGTCGCTGCGTTTCGTCCCCAGGGACCAGATGGAGGCCGAGGGGTATGGCGCCTATCTCGATCAGGTGGAGGAACCGAAATGACCGAACGTGCGATTCTGGCCGGGGGCTGCTTTTGGGGCATGCAGGATCTGATCCGCAGGCTGCCGGGGGTTCTGGACACCCGCGTCGGCTATACCGGTGGCGATGTGAAGAACGCGACCTACCGCAACCACGGCAGCCATGCCGAGGGGATCGAGATCGTCTTTGATCCGGCGCGCATCAGCTATCGGCAGTTGCTGGAGTTCTTCTTTCAGATTCACGATCCCTCCACGCCGAACCGGCAGGGCAACGACCGCGGCACCAGCTATCGGTCGGGGATCTATTATCTGGACGATTCGCAAAAGCGCACGGCCGAGGACACCATCGCCGACGTCAACGCCTCGGGCCTCTGGCCCGGCAAGGTGGTGACAGAGGTGAAACCCGCGGGCGATTTCTGGGAGGCCGAGCCCGAGCATCAGGATTATCTCGAACGCATCCCCAACGGCTATACCTGCCACTTCCCGCGCACGGGCTGGGTGCTGCCCAAGCGGGCGGCCGAATAGGCATGGTGCGGACAGGGTTGATCGGCCTGGGCACGATGGGATCGGCGCTCGCGCTGAACATTGCGGGCAAGGGCTTTGACCTGGCGGTCTGGAACCGCGAGGCCGGACGCGCCGAAGAGCTGCAGGCCGAGGCGGGCGCGCTGGGCGCGCGCCTGCACCCCGCCGCGACGCTGGCCGACCTGGTGGCGCTGATCGCGCCGCCGCGGGTGATCCTGCTGATGATCCCGGCCGGGCCGCCGGTGGACGAGATGCACGCGGCACTCGCCCCGCTGCTGGGGCCGGGCGATGTGGTGATCGACGGCGGCAACGCCGATTTTCACGATACGATTCGCCGCGACCGGGCCGGGTTGCCGTTCCAGCCCGTCGGCATGGGGGTTTCCGGGGGCCGCGACGGGGCGTTGAACGGGCCGTCGCTGATGGTCGGCGGGCCGGTCGAAAGCTGGGCGCTGCTGAAACCGCTGCTGACGGCGATTGCGGCGCGGGCCGCGGATGGGACGCCCTGCGCGGCCCATCTGGGGTCGGACGGGGCCGGGCATTTCGTCAAGGCGGTGCACAACGGCATCGAATACGCCGACATGCAGATGATCGCCGAATGCTATGGCCTGATGCGCGACGGGCTGGGAATGCAGGCCGCCGAGATTGGCGCGGTATTCGCAGACTGGAACGCGGGGCGGTTGCAGAGCTTCCTTGTCGAGGTCACGGCGACAGTGGCCGGGGTGATGCAGGACGGGGTGCCGCTGATCGACCGGATCGTCGATTCGGCCGGGCAGAAGGGCACCGGGCGCTGGACGGTGATCGAGGCGCTGCACGCGGGGGCGCCGATCCCGGCGATTGATGCCGCAGTCAATGCGCGCAATGTCTCGGCGCGTCTGGACGAGCGGGCGGCGGGGGCGGCGCTGTATGGCCCGGCGCCGCGGATGCTGGCGCCCGGCGACTGGACCGGCGATCTGGAGCAGGCGCTGATCGCGGGCAAGATCCTCGCCTATGCGCAGGGCTTTGCGATGCTGCACGAGGCGGGGCGCGAGAACGGCTGGGAGCTGGATCTGGCCGCCATTGCCCGGGTCTGGCGTGCCGGGTGCATCATTCGCTGGACCCTGCTGGACCCGATGGCACAGGCGCTCGATCAGGCTCCGGGCCGGTCGCTGCTGCTGGCGCCGGGCTTTGCCGCGTTGCTGGCCGAGACCGTGCCCGCCTTGCGCCGGGTGGTCGCCGCCGGGGCGCTGAACGGGCTGGCGATGCCCGCGCTGGGTGCGGCGCTGGCCTGGTTCGACCAGATGCGCACGGCGCGCGGAACGGCGAATCTGATCCAGGCGCAGCGCGATTTCTTCGGCCTGCACGGGTTTATGCTGCACGGCAGCAAAACGGGGCAGCACGGCCCCTGGGCCTGAGTCTGGCGCGGCGGCGCAGGGAGGTCGCGCGCCGCGCGAGCGATGCCTGAAACCTGCTGTTATCAGGCGTTTTTTGCAGCGCCTGGCCCGGCGGCGCGCATCAGTCGTGGGCGGGCATCCGCTGGAATGGCCGCATTGCAGCGACCCCCCTTGCCGCGGCGCGGAACCAAGGGCATTGTGCGCGCGTTTCTGCCTTGTTCCGAGGTCAGACCCCATGCCAGCAGACGTGATTCGAACCACCAACATGATGACCGATCTTCGCCGCCGCCGGTTGCTTGCCAGCCTGGCCGCCAGTGCCGCGCTGCCCGCTTTGCTGTCCGCCCTTCCGCTGCCCGCCCGGGCGCAGGGCGACAGCTTTACCTATGACCTGTTGACCGAGCGGATGCGCCTCGCGGCCCAGTCCGAGCCGCCGCAGCCCGAGAGGATCGACGCCTTTCTGGCCGATGTCGATTACGACGGCTATCAGTTGATCCGCTTTCGTCCCGACCGGTCGCGCTGGCAGGACGAACCGGTGGCCTTCCGGCTGCAGGCGTTCCATCTGGGCTGGCTGTTCGACCAGCCGGTGCACATGAACGAGCTCGCGGGCGGTCAGGCGCGGCCCATGAGTTTCTCGACCGCCGATTTCGAGTATGGTGGCGCGCTGGCCGGGCAGGTTCCGCCCGATGCCGAAATGGCCGGTGTCGCGGGCTTCCGGCTGCTGACGCCGCTGAACCGCGCCGATACCTTTGACGAGCTGGTCGCGTTTCTGGGCGCCAGCTATTTCCGCGCGCTGGGCCGCGGGAATGTCTATGGGCTCAGCGCCCGCGGCCTTGCCGTCAATACGGCGATGCCGCAGGGCGAGGAATTCCCCCGCTTTACCGAATTCTGGGCGGAACATCCCGAACCCGGGGCCGACAGCGTCACCATTCTGGCGGCGCTGGAAAGCCCGTCGATCACCGGTGCCTATCGCTTCCGGGTGACGCCGGGCGAGACGACGCAGATCGAGGTCACGGCGCGGTTGTTCCCGCGGGCGGATATCGCGCTGATGGGCATTGCGCCGCTGACCTCGATGTTCCTGTTCGGCGGCGCCGACCCCGGCACGTTCGAGGATTTCCGCGCCGCGGTCCATGACAGCGAGTATCTGGTGGTCAACACCGAGGACGGCGACACCTGGGTGCGGGCGCTCAACAACCCGCCGCGGCTGGGCAATGCGTTTCTGGCCTGCACCAACCCGCTGTCTTTCGGACTGGTGCAGCGCAACCGCGACTTTGACGATTATCTCGATGCCCAGGCCCATTACGAACGCCGCCCCTCGCTGATGGTCGAGCGGATCGGCGATTGGGGGGGCGGGCATATCCAGTTGGTCGAGATCCCGTCCGATCTGGAAGGCAACGACAATATCGTCGCCTATTGGGTGCCTGAAGCGCCGGTGCGTCAGGGCGAGGCGCTGGAAATGTCGTACCGGCTGCACTGGGGTATCCGCCCGCCGGGCGATGCCAGCGACAGTCTGGCCCGCGTCTTGCGCACCCGTGTGGGGCATGGCGGCGTGGCGGGGGCACCGGCGCAAACCGACCGGCGCAAGTTCGTGATCGACTTCGAAGGCGGGTTGCTGGCGGAACTTTCCGACGACGAGGGCGTTTCTGCCCAGGTCAGCGTTGCCCGGGGCGAGGTGGTCGAGGCCATCGCCAGCCGTATCCCGGACAGCGACGTCTGGCGGCTGGTGCTGGAAGTTCGCGGCGAAGCCCAAAGCGCCGTCGAGCTGCGGGCAACGCTGTTTGGCTTTGGCAGGGCGCTGACAGAGACCTGGCTGAATCAATGGGTGACGGAATGACCGCGCAGACCCAAATTTCGCTGCAGCACGATGTGGATGCTGTCGTATCTGCCTATTGGGCACCGCCCGAGGCGCCGATGGACATGCCGCAGCAACGGCTGGAGCGGCCGCGCGGGCAGGGCCTTTTGTGGGGCCTCTGGGCCCGTCTGACGGGGCGCGCGACGGATAACCGGCGCGCGGGGCATCATGGCCACGCAACCAGGGCCTGAGCCGCGCTCCGACCGGCAGACCCGGCTGGTCCGTTCGCTGGCGCTGGGTTTTTCCGCGCTGTCGGCGCTGGTGGCCACCGGCCTTCTCGCCGAGGCGGCCATAGAGGACGGGATCGACGCCTGGGATTGGGTGCGATCCGGTCTGATCCTGATTACCACGGCCTGGCTGGCCTGGGGGGCGGCGCTTGCCTTTGCCGGCCTGCCGCCTGCGCGTCGCCGCGCCGCGGTGCCCGACCTGCAGGCACCGCAGCCGCGGCTGGTTGTGCTGGTGCCGATCTGCAACGAAGACCCGGTCACGACCTTCGCCCGGATCGCCGCCATGGACGGGTCGATCCGCGCAGCGGGGGTTGTTGCCGACATTGCCATCCTGTCCGACACCCGCGACGAGGCCAATGCCCGGCGCGAGCTTCAGGCCTTTGCCCGCCTGCTGGCGCTGACCGGCGGGGCGGGACGGATCTTTTACCGTCGCCGCGATGATAACCGCGGCCGCAAGGCCGGAAACGTCGAGCATTTCATCCGGCATTCCGGCGGCGCCTATGATCTTGCGGTCATCCTCGACGCCGACAGTCTGATGGAGGGCGAGGCGATCCGCCTTCTGGCGGCGCGGATGCAGGCCGACCCGGAACTCGGTCTGCTGCAGACGCTGCCCCGGGTGATCGGCGGCACCTCGCTGTTCGGACGGGCGATGCAATTCGCGGCAGCCTTCCACGGCCCGGTCTTTACCCGCGGTCTGGCCCGGATGCAGGGCCGCACCGGTCCGTTCTGGGGCCACAACGCCATCGTGCGGGTGCGGGCCATGGCGGAAAGCTGCGGCCTGCCGGAACTGTCGGGCCCGCCGCCGTTTGGTGGTGGCATCCTGAGCCACGATTATGTCGAGGCGGCGCTGCTGGCCCGCGCAGGCTGGCGGGTCGAGGTGGATGGCACCATCGGCGGCTCGTTCGAAGAGGGGCCGGACAATATCCTTGCCTATGCCCGCCGCGACCGCCGTTGGTGTCAGGGGAACCTGCAGCACATCCGGTTGCTGTTCGCCCCCGGTCTCAGGGCCTGGAGCCGCTTTGTCTTTGTGCAGGGTATCCTTGCCTATCTGGTGTCGCTGCTGTGGGCCGGGTTCCTGCTCGCCTCGCTCGCGGCGACGATTTTCGCTCCAACGCCGGATTATTTTCCAGAGCCGCATCAGTTGTTTCCGGTGTTTCCCAACGACCGCACCAAGGAAATCACCGCGCTGATCGTCGGTATCGCCGGGCTGCTGTTGCTGCCCAAATTCGCCATCCTGTTCACCGCCAGCCTGTCCGGGCGCGCGCGGGGCTTCGGCGGCGCCCTGCGGGCGGCGGCCTCGGTTCTGGCCGAGATCCTGCTCAGCTCGGTTCTGGCGCCGGTGATGCTGCTGTACCAGAGCCGCGCGGTGCTGCAGGTGCTGTCCGGCCGCGATGGTGGTTGGCCCGCCAACCAGCGCGGCGAGGGGCGGCTGAGCCTGCGCGACGGTATCCGCGCCAGCCTGTGGATCACCGCGTTCGGGGCGGTCGCGCTGCTGATCGTGGCGCGGCTGGCGCCTGAGCTGACGATCTGGCTGCTGCCGGTCACGCTGCCGATGCTGGCGGCGCCCCTGCTGATCGCCCTGACCTCGCGCGGCTGGGCGCCCGGCCTGTTCGTGACCCCTGACGAGCGCGACGCCGCGCCTGTCATCCGCAGGTTCCGCGCGATTCTGGCGCAATGGGAGGGCGAGGGCAGTCCGGTCGATGCCCCCGCCGCCTTTGCTGTGCAGGCCGCCCATGCCGCCGGCTGAGCGCACCCTGATTCCGTTTCCGCGCGCTGCGGCGTCGCGCAAGCGGCCGCGCGATCCGCGGATCGACGCATTTCGCGGCGTTGCGCTGGTGATGATCCTGGTCGATCACATCCCCGGCAATCCCTATGAGCTGCTGACGATCCGCAATATCGGCTTTTCCGACGCCGCCGAGGCCTTCTTCGTGCTGTCGGGGATCGCTGCGGGGCTCGCCTATACCGGGCGCTTCACGCCCGAGGCGCGTGCGCGGGCCGGGCTCTGGCCTGCCGTATCGCCGATCTGGCGCCGGGCCTGGACGCTTTATCTGGCGCAGATGGTCCTGACGCTGTGGGCGATTGCGCTCTTTGCCAGCGGTGCGTTGGTGCTGGGTCTGGACGGGCTTCTGGACAGCATCAACCTGGCGCCGGTTTTCGACACGCCTGTAAAGGCGCTGATCGGTGTGCCGCTGCTGACGCATCAACTGGGCTATGTGAACATCCTGCCCGCCTATGCCGTGCTGTTGCTGGCGGCGCCGCTGGCCATCGTGCTGGGCCTGCGCCACCCCTGGATGCTGGCTTTGGTATCGGCGGGGCTGTGGCTGGCGGCTGGGATATGGCGGTTGAACCTGCCCAATTTTCCGGGCGCTGGCG
>JAANMY010002243.1_pt1 | contig 18762 bp, 9 predicted proteins | sample 7279691 | NCBI WGS metagenome assembly JAANMY01 (sample SAMN14094543, study PRJNA606508) | bioreactor metagenome | isolation source: A lab-scale SPAN reactor treating ammonium-rich wastewater day 388 | place: Ireland: Galway | collected 2018-02-07
AGGACGCCGCCGCCGCGGAAACCGCTCTCCTCGCCGCCGAAAAGACCCTGGCCGCCAGGACCAAGACTGCCGCACTCGAGCAGACCAGGGCCGCCGCTGCCGCCAAGGCCGCGGCACGGGCTGCGGCGGAACAGACCGCCGCCGAGAAAGCCAGCCAGGCGGCTCCCGAGGAGAAAAAGGCGGCGGCCCGCAAGCTCCTCGAGCAGAAGAAGGCGGCGGCCCAGAAAGCAGCCCGGACCGCGAAAGCGGCCCGAGAAGCGGCCGACAAGGCCGGGGCTGACCGGGCGACCGCGGCCCAGGCCGTCACCGAGAAAAATGCCCTCCTGAAGAAGGCTCTGGACACCGCCTGCTTCGCCCACACCGAGGCCATCGGAGGGCTCAAGCCCATCACCAGCGCCCAGTGGGATTACGCCCGGGCGCGCCACCTGCTGTTCCGCGCCGGTTTCGGCGGCACGCCCGAGGACATCCAGCGCCTCGTGGACATGGGTCCGCATCGCGCGGTCGATTTCCTGGTCGATTACCATGACCGGCCGGTCGCCAACCTCGAGCTGGAGGTGCAGCCCTGGATCCGCCAGCTGGCCTACGAGGCTCGGCTGCATCCCCTGGCCAGGCGCGAGCTGGGCATCGACCGCAACCGCAAGCAGTTCGCCCAGCGCTTCTCGCTGAACGAGTGGTGGCTGAAGCGCATGGCCGAGTCGCCGCGTTCCCTGGAGGAGAAGCTCGTCCTCTTCTGGCACGATCACTTCGCCTCCAGCTGGCTGGAAGTGCTCGACATCTATCTGATGTACCAGCAAAACCAGCTCTTCCGCCGCTATGCCGACAAGTACGACGCCCTGCTGCACGGCATCGTCCAGGATCCGGCGATGATCCGCTATCTGACCAACGATCGCAACACCAAGAAGAATAACAACGAGAACCTCGGCCGCGAGGTACTCGAATTGTTCTCTCTGGGCGAGGAAAATAGCGCCAATTACAAGAAGAACGGCTACACGGAAAAGGATGTCCGCGACGGCATGACGCGCGCCCTGACCGGCTTCAGTTACGACCGCCCCACCGGCCAGTTCCGGTTCTATTCCAGCCGCCACGACACCGAGCCCAAGACGCTGCTGGGCAAGACGGGACATTTCGGACCGCACGAGGCGCTGGATATCGTCCTGCAACATCCGGCGACGGCGCGGTACGTCTCCAAGAAGCTGTATGAATATTTCGCCCACTTCAACCCGGAGCCGCAGGTACTCGAACGCCTGGCCCACGTCCTGCGGGAGAACAGCTACGAGCTGCGGCCGATGCTCAAGAATCTGTTCCTCTCGGAACAGTTCTACACGCCGTCGGCGATGGGCAACCACATCAAGGGTCCGATCGAGCTGATGATCAGCACGGCGAAGCTCCTCAAGTTGAGCAACCTCGACTACAAGCAGCTCAACGGGGTCTGCAGCAACATGGGGCAGGCTCTGCTCGACCCGCCGAACGTGGCCGGCTGGCCCGAGGGGCGCGCCTGGATTAACGCCAACCTGATCCTGATCCGCTACAACGCCGTGACCAACCTCGTGCAGCGGCCGACCGTGGACCTGGTAGCCCTGCTCGAAGGCCGCACGTTCAACGGTTCCGCCGAGGTGGTGGACCACTTCATCCAGCGCTGTCTGCTGACCAGTCTGCCGGAGGAGAAACGGCAGGCGCTGATCGACCTGCTGGGGCCGCTGCCGCCCTCGTCGGCGTGGGGCCAGCAGCGCGAGGCGATCAATGCCCGGTTGCGCGTCATGGTGGCGACCCTGATGAGCATGCCCGAGTACCAGGTAAGCTAAAGGCGACAGCCCTTCGGGGGGATGAGGAAAGACAGGAACCCGGAAGTCTTCCTTCATCCCTCCGAGGGCTGTCCAGGGATCTTTTCACAAACCAAGGCAAGGAGAAACCAACATGAAGATCGCGACCCGACGAGAGTTTCTGACCCAGGGTCTCGGACTGATCGGCGTCGGCGCTGCCCTGCCGAACTTCCTGATTAACACCGCCCTTGGCGGACCGCAGGCGCAGCCGGACCAGCCTGTCCTGGTGGTGCTGCAGCTGAGCGGCGGCAACGACGCCATGAGCACCCTGGTGCCGCACGGGCACCGGGAGTATCACGAGTATCGCCGGGTCACCCGCATCACCGAGAGCGAGGTGATCCGCATCAACGACGAGTTGGGGCTGCATCCCAATCTCCGCGGCTGGAAGCAAATGCTCGATGATGGCGCCTTCGTGGCCATTCCGGGCGTCGGCTATCCGAACCCGAACTTCAGCCACTTCACCTCGACGGACATCTGGTTCTTTGCCGATCAGCGCGGCCGGCAGGCGCCCCACGGCTGGATCGGCCGGGCCTGTGACGTGGGCTTCCGCGGCAACCCCGATCCCAAGCTGTCGATCGCGGTCGGGTCGGAGAGCACCCCCCTGGCTCTGCTGGGCCGGGAACACCCGGGCATCTGCTTCAACCAGCCGGCCTCCTTCGGCTACGTCGGCCTGCGCGGGCGTTCGTCGCAGGGAATGACCTACCGCCGCGTCAACGCGGCGAGTTCGAGCACTCCGACCGGCGAGTTGCAGTGGGTCACATCGACGGCTGTCGCAGCTAACAACGCCGCCGATGAGATTCGCCCGCTGGCGACCCAGTACCGGCCGCGGGCCGAGTACCCCAACACGCCGCTGGCCACGCGGATGCGCACCATCGCCAGCCTGATCTGCGGCGGCCTGACAACGCGGATTTACTGGACCTCACAAGGAGGTTTCGATACACACGGTAACCAGCGACCGGGGCACGACACCCTGATGACCACGCTCAACGACGCCATCACGGCGTTCTACCGCGACCTGCGGGCGCAGGGCAAGGATCGGCGCGTGCTGCTGATGACGATGAGCGAGTTCGGCCGCACGTCGCGGGAGAACGGCAGCCAGGGCACGGACCACGCTGCGGCAGCTTCGCTGTTCCTGTTCGGGCCGGGCCTGCGGGCGGGCATTCACGGCCGCCACCCCAGTCTGCGCGAGGCTGACCTCATCCCGTCCGGCAACAGCCTCCGCCATACGACCGATTTCCGCAGCGTCTACGCTACCGTACTGGAGCGCTGGCTGCGCATTCCCAGCGCCGCGGTGCTGGGCCAGCGGTGGCCGCTGATCGACTGCATCGCCTGACCAGCCCGGAGCGCCAGCGACGGGCGCGACCAGCGCCTGTCGCTGGCGACTCCCGGGTTCGTCGAGAGGCATCGGCGTCAGGTCGGATTGGGCGCTGCCCATCAGGAGGTAGATCATGCGCAGGCAAGCGGCGCTCCTGGCGTGCCTGGTCCTTCCGCTGTTCCTGGTCCCCGGTTGGTCCACCCAGGCGGACGGGAAAGCGCCGGTGTTCGGCCAGGCCCAGATCCTCCTGGACAATCAACCGGCGCCGCCGGCCAGCCTGGCGGTGACCGGCTTCGCGCTGGCCGCCCGCACCACCGGCCCGCAGGTGGCCCTGATGCAGCGCCCCGGAGCGCTCCTGTTCGGCCTGGGCGGCGCCGAGGAAGCCGCCATCACCATTCCTGTCCGCGGCCTGGAAGGAGCCTTCACCGTCACGGCCCAGGCCACGGTGCTCGGCGAGGGCAAGGCCGAGGCGACGCTCACCGTGGACGGTAGCACCACCCGCAAGACCCTCGACGCCGCCACGGGAGCCCGGATCGAAACCGCCGGAGAGGCGACGGTCCGGGGCAACCTGGTTCGCCTCGGCGTGCGCAGCCAGGGCGGCACCCCGGCGGTACGCTGGCGGGACATTCGGCTGGTCCAGGGCGGCCGCTCCTGGGACATTGTCGTCAAGCCTTCCCAGACCGACCCGAACCGTGTGCCGCCGCCGATCCTGCCGCCGCTGCGGCCCGCGCTCGAGCAGGCGCTGATCGAATGGGACTGGCGCATGCAGGACGGTATCGGCACGGAGCGCCAGCCCAGCAGCTACGCTGAGGCGACGGCGCGGACCCTGCAGCGCGGCGATGCGCTGCTCCGCGACCTGGCGGCCGGGGATGTTTCCCTGGTCGAGGAGCAGCGGCAGTGGCACCAGCTGCGGCAGCGGCATGAGGAGCAGGCACGGGCGAAGGGAGTCAGCGAACATGCCCAGGAGCAACTCTGGCTGCAGGTCCACTCCCTGCGCCGACGCATCGCCCTGCGCAATCCGCTGGCGCAGACGGGCTCGATCGTGTTCGCCAAGCAGGTGCCGGGCAGCTTCAGCCACCAGCTGACCCAGTACCTCGGCCGCTTCGCCCGTCCCGGCGGCGGGCTCTTCGTACTCGAGGAGCCAGGCCAGTCGATGAAGTGCCGCCAGCTGGTCGCGGACGCTCTGCCCGAGGGCAGCTATCAGCACCCCGACGTGTCTCACGACGGCAAGCGCGTGCTCTTCTCGTACTGCCAGGTCGCGGCCACGGCGCGGAGCTGGAACGCCCACTCCCACCTCCACTATCATCTTTACGAGATCGGGGCGGACGGCTCGGGGCTGAAGCAGCTCACCGAGGGCGACTTTAACGATTTCTCACCGCGCTATCTCCCCAATGGGCAGCTCGTCTTCATCTCGACGCGCCGCGGCGGCTGGCACCGCTGCGGCGGCCGGCCGGGCGAGGGCTGCGAGAACCACACGCTGGCGCTGGCCAACGCCGATGGCTCGTCGCCGCGGCCGATCTCCTTCCACGAGACGCAGGAATGGGATCCCAGCGTCCTGGACGACGGCCGGATCCTCTACACCCGCTGGGACTACGTCGATCGCCACGCCGTGTTCTATCAGCAGTTGTTCACGTGCCGGGCGGACGGCAGCGCCACGGCGACGTTCTACGGCAACAACACGTTCAATCCCGTGGGCACCTGGGAGGCGCGGCAAGTGCCCGGCTCGCGGCGCGTGATGGCCACCGCCGGGGCGCATCACGCCATGACCGCCGGCTCGATCATTCTCGTCGATCCCAGCCGCGGTGTCGATGGCCCCGCTCCGCTGACGCGCCTGACGCCCGATGCTCTGTTCCCCGAGAGCGAGACGCGCATCCCGCCAGCGGGCTGGCATGCGCCGGTGGGGGTCGCGCGGCCGCCGACCGTGCCCGTCCAGGCTCAGCGCTGGCCAGGGCACTGCTACCGCAGTCCCTATCCGCTGTCCGACAAATACTTCCTGGCCGCCTACAGTTTCGACCAGCTCCTCGGCGAGCCGGCGGCGAACCCGGTCAACATGTTCGGCCTGTACCTGGTGGACGCCTTCGGCAACAAGGAGCTGCTCTACCGCGATCTGAACATTGCCAGCCTCTATCCCCTGCCGCTTCGGCCTCGGCCGCGGCCGCCGCTGCACCACCCGACTGCCAGGCACGCCGGCGCCCAGGAAGGACTTTTTTATATCCAGAATGTCTTCGTGAGTGACCCGCCCCTGCCCAGGGACGCCATCAAGGCTCTGCGCATCCTCCAGGTGGTGCCCAAGTCCACGCCGGGGATCAACTGGCCGCGCGTCGGCATCGCCAACGCCTCGCCGGGCAAGCAGGTGCTGGGTACGGTTCCCGTGGCGGCGGACGGTTCGGCCTACTTCCGGGCTCCTGCCGGCATTCCCCTGACCTTCCAGGTGCTGGACGAACACGGCCAGGCGGTGCAGATGATGCGCAGTGTGACGTACCTCCAGCCGGGCGAGGTGCAGTCCTGCGTCGGTTGTCACGACCGGCGGACGGCTGCCCCGCCGCCTACTCAGGTCGGCCAGGCTCTGAAGCGGCCGCCCGCGGTGATCAAACCCGGTCCGGACGGCTCCCGACCGCTCAGCTACCCGATCCTGGTGCAGCCGGTGCTCGACAGGCACTGCGTGAGCTGTCATCAGCCGAAGAAAGCCGAGGGCAAGATCGTCCTGACGGGTGAGCCGCAGGGCGCCTTCTCGGTGTCGTACAATGCCCTGGCCCCGCGCGTGGCCTTCACCGCCTGGGGCAACCGGCCCGGCGATTTCCGCATCGTCAACAGCGAGCCGCGTACCATGCCGAATCACTTCGGCGCCCGCGGCAGCGAGCTGATGAAGATGCTGTCGAAGGGGCATCACGGCGTGAAGCTGAGCGCCGAGGATCGCGAGCGCCTCATCACCTGGATGGACGCCAACGCCATGTTCTACGGCACCTTCGAGCACAGCGACCAGGCCCGGCAGCGACGCGGCGAACGGATCGGAGGACTGAAGCACCAGTAAGAGGAGATGGCAGCATGCTTCGCGGCAAGCGATTGGGTGCTCTGGCCACCCTGACTCTCCTCGGCGGAGTGGCCTGGCTGCTCGCCGCCGGGCAGCAGTCGGCCGGCAATACCGACGGCTTTCTGACCTGGAACCTCGGCAACCTCGCCCCCGGACAATCCGCCCGCCGCACCATCCTGTTCCTTCACGCCGCCGACCGCGACGCCGCCGCCCGAATCCTGGAGCAGGCCCGGCGCCGGCACCTCGCCGGCTGGAGCGATGCCTGGATCCGGGAGAAAGGCACTGTCCCGCCGGGCGGCAAGGATGTCTGGATCAGGAACCAGGTCACCGATTTTGCCCTGGGCTCCGATGGCGGCTTCTTCTGGGAGCAGGGGGCGCTCCAGTCGTTGCGACGCCAGGGTAGCTCACAGATCGGCAAGCAGTGGACGCCCGGCGGCGGTAATCCGGGCCGCAGCGGCGGCCAGCTGAGCCGGGTCGGCTACTACCTCCATTACCACGACGGCGCCGCCCGCCAGGCCGGCATCCGCATCGCCAGCGGGCCGCGGCTGGAGCGACTCCGGGTCGTGCGACCGACCGCGCCGCTCGGCCCCGACCGCTGCATCACGGAGTTGGCCACGGCCGACGGCGAACTCCGCCTGGAGATCCGCTCCGCAATGGGCGACGGCCCGCTGGCGGCGCAGGAATACGTCCTCACCAGTACCGCCCCGCGACCGCTGACGAACGTCCGGCTGAGCGTCTACGCCAACCTGGAAGCCAACCACAGCCACGACAACGACCACAGCGTCCTCGACCCGGATCTCGGAGTCCTGGTCACGCTCGACCCGCCTAGCAAGGCGGTCTGCCTCCTGGCTGGCGTCGAGCAGCCCGACGCCGGCTGGTCGGGCATCTGGCCATCGCAGAATCAGCTCGCGGCCGGGACTGCCCTGGCGCGCAAGGACTGGCGCCCCGTGCGCGACCTGCCGGTGGCGGCGGCCCCGTCCGGCCCCGACGGCGTCGAGCCGCCGACCGTGTCGCTGACCGCCGCCGAGGCCGAGAAGGTGCTGCAGGCCGACTGGCTTCTGCAGGCGGAAGGAGCGCCGCTGCTCGTCCGTGCCGCGGAGGAGATCGGCGCGGCCCGCGACCTGGCCGCCCGCTTCGCACGGCAGCGGCTGACTGCGGACGTGCGCCGCGATCTCGAGCGCGACCTGCTCGAACTGGCCCGCCTGGAACAGCAGTTGCCCGCCGTGCAGGCGCGGCCGGACGATGCGGCGGCGCACCGCGCCTTCTACCTCGCCGTGCGCCAGGTCAAGCGGCGCATCACGTTCCGTAACCCGCTGCTCGACTTCAGCCAGGTCGTCTTCATCGACCAGCCCTATCCGCACGGTCGCGAATGGCAGCACCAGGCCCGCCATCGCAACGGCATGATGGCCACGCCTGGCGGCCGTCTGCTCGTCCTCGACGGCCTGTCGCCGGCCGGCAAGCTTCGCAAGGTCGCCGACCTGCCGCCCGGCAGCTACTGGCGGCCCGACGTGTCCTTTGACGGCAAGAAGGTGCTCTTCTGCTACAAGGGCGCGAAGGAGGAAGCGTTCCGCCTCTGGGAGGTGAAGCTGGACGGCTCGGGCCTGCAGCGACTCACCAGCAGCGAGTTTGACGATCTCGATCCGATTTATCTGCCCGACGGCGGTATCGCCTTCGTCTCGACGCGGACGCGGACCTACGTCCGCTGCATGCCCTACACCTACGTCTACACGTTGTGCCGCATGGATGGCGACGGCAGCAACATCCGCTACCTGTCACACAACAACGAGCCGGACTGGACGCCCAGCCTGATGGGCGATGGCCGCCTGCTCTACACGCGCTGGGAGTACACCGACAAGGCGCTGTGGCGCATTCAGAGCCTGTGGACTGTCCGGCCCGACGGCACCCAGCACACCACCTTCTACGGCAACCAGAGCGTCTGGCCCGATCACCTCGGCGAGGCGCGGCAGATTCCGGGGACGAACAAGGTCCTCTTTGTCGGCACGGCGCACCACAACTACTTCGCGGGCACGCTGGGCATCCTCGACCCGAGCCAGGGCTCGAACTACCCGGCCGGGCTGACGCAGCTCACCACGGAGATTCCCTGGCCGGAGTGCGGCCGCGGCCCCGACGATGACCGCCTGGCCCACAAGGAGTACCGGCACCGCGGCCGCAAGGGCGATTACAAGTCGCCTTATCCGCTCTCGGAAGAGTACTTCCTGGTCTCGATCAACACCGGCCCGTTCAACCTCTACCTGATGGACGTGCGCGGCAACAAGGAGCTGATCTACCGCGGCCGGCACAACCTCTGGTACGCCCAGCCGGTTCGCCCGCGCGTCCAGCCGCCGGCCCTGCCCAGTCAGGTCGTCTGGCCCGGCAAGGATCACCCCGGCCAGAAACCCGGCATCTTTTTCTCGCCGGACGTTTACGAGGGCTCCGGCATCCCGCGCGGCCTGGTCAAGCACCTGCGCGTACTCCAGGCGGAATACCACACATTCACGACCTGGGACCGCGACTTCCGCTTCGAGGGTCCGGCGGTCAGCGCCGTTCAGGCCGACAGCGTCAAGCGCATCCTCGGCACGGCGCCGGTCGAGGCCGACGGCTCGTTCCGTGTCCAGGTGCCCTCGGGGGTGACGGTCCACTTTCAGCTGCTAGACGAGAAGCAACGCGCCTTGCAAACGATGCGTTCCTTCACCGGGCTGATGCCGGGCGAGGTGCGCGGTTGCGTCGGCTGCCACGAGGGCCAGACGCGCTCCCCACCGCCGCAAACGTCGCAGGTGCTGGCGCTGCGGCGGCCGCCCTCGGTGCTGACCCCGCCGCCCTGGGGCGATGCCACCATCAGCTTCGAGCGGCTCGTGCAGCCTGTCCTCAACCGCTACTGTGTCCGCTGCCACGACGGCGGCAAGGGCAGCGCCGCGCCGGTCCTCAAGCCGCGAGTGGGCAAGGGCGTGGCGTCGCGGCTGCAGCCGGGCACCAACGTCTTTTCGGAGCCGTATTTGCACCTGATTCGCAGCGGGCTGTCCGGCGTGATCCAGGCCGAGAACTACGACCATCGCGATCCCGCGGCGTACAGAACGCTGCCGCCGCTGACCCACCTGTCCTACCGCAGCCGGCTCCTGGAACTGGCGACCGCGGGGAAGCATCACGGGGTTCGGGTGGACGAGACAAGCCGCCTGCAACTGATTGGCTGGATCGACGCCAACGGCCCCTACCGCGGGCTGGAGGATGTTCGCAACCTGGATGAGCCGCGCTGCCGAAACGCGCCTTGCGTCCTGCGACCCTGAGGGGCAACCGTTCGGTGGCGTGGGGTCGGCGTCCGGCCTGAGGCCGGCTCCAGTCCCGCGCGGTTCGCGGAGCCTGCCGGGTGGGCCGCCCGTCAGCGGGAAAACGAACGGCGGCCGGCGACTTCCTCCGGCGCGGGGAGGTATTTCGCCTTCGGGAGTTCTGCAATGAAAGCGACCGCGACCCTGGCGCTCGGCGGTATCGCCGGCGCGCTGGTGCTGTCCGTGTGGGCTGCCGCTCCGCCTGCCGTGCCGCGCAGCGATGCCGAGGGACTGACCAATCTCGCGCTGTTGCCGGCGGCGCGGGCGTCGGCATCGTCCACCCATGCCGGCGGCAAGATGCCGATCCACCAGGTCCGACACCTGAACGACGGCAAGTATGGCAACAGCCACAGCTGGATCTCGGCTGGCGAGCCGTCGTGGGTCGAGATCGACCTGGGTGAGGTCTGCCGCATCGCCCGGGTGGTGCTGGGCAGCGAACATCAACCGTATCATCGAGACCGGGCCGCGACCCGCTTCGAGATTCTTGCGGCGAGCAGCAAGGACGCCGGGCGGATCGCCTGGAAGCGTCTCCTCAGCTACGAGGGCGAGCCGGTACGAACCACGACGGCCTTCGACCTGGAGCCAATCGCCGCCCGTTACGTCCGCGTGGCCATCCACCAGGGCGTCGGCGGCGAGGTCCGCATCGACGAGTTGGAGATCTACGGCCATCCGGCCCGCGACTTCAGTAAGCCGCTGCCCCGGCGCACCCCGACCGCCACGCTGCTCCGGCGCAAGCAGACTGCCGCCCTGCTGGAGCAGAGCCGCCAGGTGCTGGAGAAACTTGCGAGCAGGAAGAGCGACATCAGCGCCGAGCGCAGCACGCTGAACCGCCTGGCTGGCCGGGCAGGCCAGACGGACAGCGCTGAGGCTGCCGACCAGCTATGGGACGAGTTGCGGGCCTTCAAGCGCCACCTCTTCCTTCGCACCGCCGACGTGCCGTTGCCCTCGTTTCTGTTCGTTCGCCGGCACATCTACAACCCCAGCCACATCTATACTGAGTACTCCGACGCCCCTTACCGGCCCGGCGGCGGCGTCTGCCTGGGGTCGCCCGATGGCACCGTCAAGGAACTGTTCGCCGCGGGCGACGGTATCTGCCGCGATCCCGAACTGTCCTTCGACGGCAAGAAGATCCTGTTCTCCTACCGCAAGGGCAAGGACGGCACCTATCACCTCTGGGAGATGAACCTGGACGGCACGGGGCTGCGGCAGCTGACTGAAGGCCCCTTCCACGATATGTATCCGAGTTATCTCCCGGATGGGCGAATCGCCTTCATCTCCACGCGCTGCAAGTCGCGCGTGCTGTGCTTCACCACCGAGGCGGCGACGCTGTTCGTCATGCAGGCCGACGGCAGCGGTATCCAGCCGCTCACCGCCAACAACGTCAACGAGTACACTCCCGCGGTGCTGCCCGACGGCCGCATCCTGTATACGCGCTGGGAGTACATCGACAAGGGGGCCGACCACGCCCAGGCCCTGTGGGCCATTCGACCCGACGGCACCCAGGTCAGCCACGTTTTCGGGAACAACATCACCAAACCCTATTCCTTCCTCAGCGCCCGGCCGATCCCGGGCACGGATCGCTTCGTTTGCACCCTGGCCTCGCACTGGGGCGATCATGTCGGGCCGATCGGTATCGTGGACCCGGCCCTGGGCCGCAACAACCCCGCCGCCATCCGCAACCTCACCCCGGACGTGCCCATTGGGGTCTACAAGGGCTACCGCGATCCGTATCCGCTCTCGCAGGACTGGTTCCTCGTGTCGCATGCGCCGGGCAGTCGGTTCGGCATCTACCTTCTCGATGCTCAGGGCCGCCGCGAGCGACTCGTTGAGGATGAGCAGTTCTCGTGCTTCCAGCCCATTGCCGTCCGGCCGCGGCTCCGGCCGCCCGCCCTGCCCGCGACCGTGGACAGCAAGGCGAAGAATGCGACGCTGGTGTTGCTCGACGTTTACCGCGGGCTGGGCGAGGCCGTACCGCGCGGTGCCGTGAAGTACCTGCGCATCGTCGAGGAGCAGCGGCACGAGTTGCCCTGCCGCGCCGACGGCAGCTATCAGACGCATTTCGGCCCGCTCAAGGCCCACTACGCCAGCCCCACCACCGAGGTGGCCGGTCCCTACGGCTGGCCGACCTACATGGCCAAGCACGTCCACGGCCTGGTGCCAGTCGAGACGGACGGCTCGGCCTATTTCACCGTTCCCGCCGACAAACCCATCTACTTCCAGGTGCTGGACGCGAACCTCAACGAGATCCAGCGCATGCGCAGTTTCACACACCTTCGCCCGGGGGAGACGCAAACGTGCATCGGCTGCCACGAGCGGCGCAGCGAGACGCCAGCGCGCCAGCCGCCCGCCGCCCTGCGCCGGGCTCCCTCGCGCATCCAGCCGCCGCCCTGGGGCGCCGGTTCGTTCTCGTTCAGCAAGATCGTTCAGCCCACCCTGGATCAGCACTGCGTTTCCTGCCACGGCAGCACGCGGGCCGCGGGCAAGGTCGATCTATCGGCCGCGACGGGAAAGGATGGCATTCCCGCCTCGTACCGCACGCTCATCCGCCAGGGCCTGGTGCGCCTGGTCGATAACGGCTGGCACGCGCCCAACCTCGTCCTGCAGCCGCTCAGCTTTGGCACCACGCAAAGCAAGGTGATCCGCCTGATCGACCAGGGCCATCACAAGGTGCGGCTGACGCCCGCGGAGCGCCAACGGCTCACGACCTGGATCGATCTGAACTGTCCTCTGTGGGATAACTACGATCCGGCACGGCGCAATTAGCCGTGCCAGCAAGATCGAAGCATCATGGACCACGGAGAGCTTCATGCGCTTCCGTCTGCACCCCCGCGCCGTCACCCTCCTCGCGTCCGCTCCCGTCCCGGAAATCCCGTCCAACACAGCGGAAAAGCCCCTTGAAGCTGCTCCCGAAAACCCGCTCAGTGTCCACGTCGGTTGACGATTTCCGAGACCCCGAGACCAGGGAGCGAACGCATGGAGATGAACGTCGGACGCGAGGTCGCCGCCCTGCAGCGGATGACCGTGAAGCAATCACCGTCTGCAAGTTCATCCGCTCAAAAACGCCAATCTCCCAGAATTCCTCCGTGGCTCATCTTCGGCCAAAGGAATAACAAGGCGTCATCGAACGGACAGGATCGGGAAGGATACTCTGCCTGCCACGCTTCACCTCCGGACGCCTCTCTCAACCCACCTCACTCCCAAGGGAAGTTCCCTGGGCGGCCCGCCTGACGCCGTAATCGCTCCATCCTCCTTGAGCTTGCATCAGGCGATTCGCCTCCGGCCGCGACAGGTCCAGTCGAACGGCACGCCGTCACGCCTTGATGCACTCGTCGTACAGTTTCTGGAACTCCGGCCCGCAGTGCTTCGCCTCGTGCTTGAGATCCTTCAACAACTGCACCTCGTCCGCATCCACATTCTTGTCGGCGAAAATCGTCTTGCGCAGCCACTTCGCCTCCGGGTCGCTGATCACTCCGTCCTCCAGCATCCGGCTCTTGATCGCCCGGAGGAACAGTTCGGTGAACGCCCGGACGGCCGACGTCGCCGACTGGCGCAGGTCGGCCAGGAACTCCAGCTCGGCCTTGTCGATCCGGCCGTCGGCGAGCAGCGCCTTCCGGATAATCTCGACCTCTTTAGTGTCGATCCGGCCGTCCGCCAGCAAGGCCGCCTTCGCGAGTTTCTTCCAATCCGCCATGCGCGCCTCCTTTAACGATGTCGAGGGTTCGTAGACAGGCTGGCGTAGCCCCTTTCGAGAGTCGTGGGGGGACGCCGGTAAAGGCCGAATGAAAAAGCTTCTCCACTGGGGCCGCCAGGGAACCGTCACGCCACGGAGAAACCCGCAGACGGTCCCGGTCGGGTACAGCGGATAGTTCGGCCGCCGACTGCTGGTACAATGGTCGCATGAGTACCATCAGCGTGCAAGACCTGCAGCGCGATTGACCCGCCTTCCTCGACGGGCCGTGCCGTAGCTGATTGTCTGAGGAAGCGGGCTAGAGGAGCTGGAGACGGCACCTTTCCTGAGCCGGCGCCTCAGATCCCACCCGCAATCTCCGTGTCCGCCCGGTCGGACTCCGGCGGCAGGGCGATCGCGATCGTCGTGCCCTTGCCCAGTTCGCTCTCGGCGTGAACGCGCCCGCCGTGCATCTCGACGAACGCCTTGACGACGGCCAGCCCCAGGCCCAGACCGCGCCGCTCGAACTCGTACACGCCGGAGGAGTGGCGCGACACGTCGAAGCGGGTGAAGAACGGGTCGAACAGCCGCGGCAGGCTGGCCGCGTCCACTCCAACCCCGGTGTCGGCAACGCTCACCTCCGTCCCGCCGTCCGCCAGGCGCCGGGCCGACACCCGGATCACGCCGCCGTCGGGCGTGAACTTGACCGCGTTGATGAGCAGCTGGAAGACGCAGTCGCGCAGCTTGTCCTCCTCGACCGCGACCGTGCCCAGGTCCGCGGGCGCCTCGACCTCGAGGCGCTGCCGCCGCTGCTGGACGAACGTCGCCACGTCGTCCGCCGCGCGGCGCACCAGGTCCGCCAGCGCGACCGCCTTGCGGCGCAGCGGCCGGTCGAAGGAGTTCGTCAGGAGCAGTTTCGTCATCAGCTCCACGCGCTCGTTCAGGCGCACGCTCCCGACGTGGATGCGTTCCAGCCAGTGGCCCAGCGGATCGGGGAGGCCGGGCGTTTTGCGCGCCAGGTCGGACAGCCCCATCACGATCGTCAGCGGCGTGCGCAGCTCGTGGCTGGCGACCTTGATGAACCCCTTCTTCAGCTCGTTGGCCTCCCGCAGTTCGTCGTTGGCCCGTTCCAGCTGGCGGTTCTTCTCCTTCAACTCGTCCAGCAGCCGGCGGCGCTCCTCCAGCAGGTCGTAATGCTCGGCAGCCTGGCGCAGCACCGCCTGCAGTTCCTGCGGCTCCCACGGCTTGGTGATGTAGCGGTAGACGTGGCCCTGGTTGATCGCGTCGATGACCGCCTTGATGTCCGCGTAGGCGGTGAACAGCAGCCGCACCACCGAGGGGTAGTTCTGCCGCAGCCGGCCGAGGAACTCGACCCCGGTCATCTCGGGCATGCGCTGGTCCGACATGACGATCTGGACCGACTCCCGCTCCATGATCTTCAGCCCCTCGGCCGCCCGGGTGGCGCCGAGAACCCGGTAGTCGAACCGGAGCAGATCCTGCACGCTGTGGACCAGATCGGGCTCGTCATCGACGACGAGCAGACAGTGCTTGGGTTTCCCCTTCATCGCCGCTCCCCTTCCCCCTTCGCGAGGGTTCTCGCCCCGGCCCCACCTCCGGCGCGGGGACTTGCGGTCGAGCGGTGTCTTTCACTGCGCAGGCGGTCTCCCCGGGCGCTGCTCCAGCACCCGGACCGCCGCCCGCAGGCCGTCGTCGTGGCGCTCCCTCGCGAATTCGGTGCGGATGGCATCGAAGATCTGGCCTCGGACCGCGTGGGTGGCGGCGACCGCCGCCCACGCGGTCAGCAACAGTATACCCGTCCGGCGAACGCGCGGGGACATGAGGTTCTCCCGGCTCGGACGCGGGAACCGACGTAGGTCCATTATGCACGCCCGTTCGGGGAGTGGATAGGGTTCCGGCGCGCGGACCATGCAAGAAGAAGGGGGATGGCGGAGTGGCCCTCTGAAAGCCCACGGCTAGCGTCCCATGGGGGAGCCTGATACTTCCCCACGGGATGCCGTCCGTGGGCTTTGAAAGCTTCTGTCCTCCCACTCCATCCCCCTTGCCCCTCCAATCGATTATTATTACATCCGCTTCGTCGGGTAAAACTGCATTCTTCTTGCAGGTACGAGGGGGGATTCGGTGGGGCTCGATCCATGCGGTTCGACACCGAGCATTGTCGGACAGCGCCGCCGCTGTCCCGGGAACGACCCAGAAGGTGGGACCATGCAGCTGAAACCAGAAGTCATCAAGAAGTTCTCGAAGTTCAAGTTTTATGTCAGCGTGAACATACCGCAGGTGGCCAAGGTCAAATCGATCATGGACGCCATCGAGCGGTTCGCGGGGAGCATCAAGACCGAGGAGATTGAGAAGGCGCTGCAATGGGGCCGGGGGCCATACGTCGAGCCGGTGGCCAACCTGACGTCGAACGGCTCGAAGGTGTACGGCCTCTTTCAAGGGAACATCGACCCCAACAAGCTGAAGGTCCACAAGTGGCTGGTGGACCGCTTCGAGAAAGGGAAGGGTCTGGTCAAGACGCCGAACGGACGGCTCGTCTACATCGTCGGCGTGACCATGCTGCACGAGTTGACGCACTGGGCCGACTGGAAGGACGGCGTCGATACGGACGGGGAAGAAGGGGGGCGCTTTGAATCGGCGGTTTACGGCGGCGAGGTTTTCGACCCCAATTTCTAGAGCGTGTGGCGGGCGGGTGCAGCGGTCGCGCGGCGCGTGTGTCCGACCGCGCGACCCGGGGTTACGCTGTGCTGCACCTCGGGTCGCGCGGCCCGCGGGAGAACCCTATCGCCCGCTACCTCAGCGGCACCGCTCCGTCGAGGTAGCGCCAGTTCTTCAGGAAGTCGAGCAGGTCGGCCATCTCCTGCACCGTGACGTTCTGCTCCAGCCCCTCCGGCATCAGCGAGATGCCCGTGGACTGAACCTCGTCGATTTCCGACCGCAGCACCGTCTCGGTCTGGTTCTCGGCCCGACGCAGGGTGATGCTCGAGGCCGTCTCGGTTGCGATCAAACCGCTGAGTGACTTGCCGTCCTTCGTCACCACCAGGTAGTTGACGTAGTTGTTGTCGATCGCCTGGTTCGGGTTGAGAATGTCCGCCAGCATCGCCTCCGGCTGCTTGGTACGGGTGTCGGAGATGTCCGGCCCGACGTCCACGCCGACCCCGGCGACCTTGTGACAGGTGGCGCACTGCTTGCGGAACACCTCCATGCCGCGCTTCGGATCGCTCTTGAGGGTGAGCGCCGCCCGGTAGGCGTCCAGCACCTTCTTGCGGTCGGCCGGCAGGTTGCTACGCAGGAGCGTGCGGGCACGGTCGCGGATGTCGGCCAGCTTGTGGTTGACGAGCTGGCGCGTGCGCAGGACGTCGATGTCGGCCGGCCGCACCCGCTTCGCCTCGACCGCCTTGAGGAGTTCGCGGATCCGGCTTGGCTGGCGCAGCATCGCCTCGGTTACCTCCCGACGCAGGGCCGGGGTGTAGGCGCGCCACGACCTGAGCAGCAGTGTCGTGACCTCCGGCCGGGGCTGGGCGCCGAGGGCGCGGACCGCCGCGAGGCGCAACTCCTGGGCGTTCTCCGGACCCAGCAGGCCGGCCAGCGCCGGCCCGGCCGTGTCCCACGGAGCGTGGGCGAGCAACCGGACGGCGGCTGTGCGGTCTTCCAGTGACACCTTGCTGTCACGGGCCAGAGTCACGGCCTGCTTCAGGAGTTCGACGGTCCGTGCCGCTGTCGCGCGGTGCGCCGCCGGGAGCCTGGCCAGAAAGTCGGCGAGCCGCGTGCCGCGCCGCCCCATCCCCTCCGCCAGCCCGTTCAGCCCGGTCGTCTGCCAGCGGCCGCGGTCCTCCACCTTCAGTTCGTGCAGCAGGTCGAGCACCTGCGCGACCTCCGCCGGATCGCGTCGCGCCCCGACGAGCGGGGCGTACTCCTGCAGGAGCGCGAGCCGGTCAGCCGCATCCTTCGCCACCCCCTTGCCGGCATCGGGCAAAATGCGTGCGATCAGCTTGCCGGCCCGCTGCGGCACCGAGCTGGCCACCGCCAGGCGCGTCCAATGGTCGTCCGCGCCGGCGAGGGCGATCCGCGCCAGCGCAGCGACGGCGCGCGCGCCATCCAGGCCGCCCAGCGTCAGCGCAGCCTGGAAGCGCACCCGCGCGTCGGCATCGCCCGCCATCTCGATGACCCTGCCCGACAGCTGCGCGTCCTTCCCCAGCGTCGGCTCCGCGAGCAGGACCGCATGCTCGCGGACGCGCGGATGCGGGTCGCGCAGCAGTCCGTCCACCTGTTTCGCGTCCAGGCCGCCCAGCGTCTCCAGCAGCCAGGCGGCGTGCAGCCGCGCCAGCGGACGGTCCGACGCGGCGACGAGTTTTTGCAGCAGAGGGACAGCGGCGCGGTCCTGCCGCTCCAGCAGCAGACGCTGGGCGGTGGTGCGCCACCAGGCGTCCGGATGTTCCAGCAGTTTGACCAGCTCCGCGCTCGTCGCCCTGCTCAGGCGCGGGTGGACCGCCTGGTGCCGGTGCTTCTCCGGAACGATGCGCCAGATACGGCCCCGGTCCTTGCCGAGGAGCAGGTCGGGCCGATTCTTCAGCTCCGACGGCATGAACTCGGGGTGCTCGATGACCGCCCGGTACATGTCCACGAGGTAGAGCGCGCCGTCCGGCCCGTGGGCCAGCGACACCGGCCGGAACCAGTCGTCGGGAGTGGCGAGGAACTCGACCTTGTCGCGCGTCGGTCGCGCGTGGAACGAGGCGCCGCGCGGCGTCAGCCGTTCCTGGTGCAGCAGGTTCCCGGTCGGCTCGCAGGTGAACACCGTCCCATAGTGCTCCTTCCCCAGCAGGTGGCCGCGATAGACGAACACGCCGCACGCGGCGGTGAATCGGCCGGCGTGCAGGTTCGACGTCGTCCAGTTCTTGCTCAGCGGGTAGACCTTCCCGCCCGACGACAGCGGGCCGTCGCCCAGTTCGGAGATGTCGTCCACGACGGCGGGCGCGGCCAGGTACGGGTTGCGGCGCAGGTAGCGATCTTCGAGGACGACGTGGCGCAGGTGGTGGCGGTTGTCGCAGACGAAGCGCCGCTGCCAGTCGTCGAACGTGTTGCCGTACTGGCCGAGCCCCGAGATCGCCTCGTACCGATCGCGCACCAGGTCGAACCGGAAATCCTTGCCGGCCAGGCTGACGGGCTGGGCGTCCGGCCGCCCGCTGCGCACGACCTGCCCGCCGCGCAGTCCGTTGGCGACGTACACCCAGTTGTCGATCCCGAGGATCGGGTGGCTGACGCGCAGCTGCGGGTTCTGAGCGGCGAAGCCCTCGTAGAGCAATTCACGCCGATCCGCCTTGCCGTCGCCGTCGGTGTCCTTCAGGTGGGCGATGTGCGGGGCCGCCGTCACGACCACGCCGCCCTTCCAGTGCAGCAAACCGTTGGCGAACAGCAGGCCGTCGGCGTAGACGGTGCTGTGCTCGTAGCGGCCGTCGCCGTCGCGGTCCTCGAGGATGCGGATGCGGCCCTGCGGCGGCTGTCCCCTGGCCGGCCCGTTGGGGTAATCGCGCATCTCGACCACCCACAGACGTCCGTCCTCGTCGAACGCCATCGCGACCGGGCTCTCGATTTGC
>JAANMY010002244.1_pt1 | contig 18754 bp, 13 predicted proteins | sample 7279691 | NCBI WGS metagenome assembly JAANMY01 (sample SAMN14094543, study PRJNA606508) | bioreactor metagenome | isolation source: A lab-scale SPAN reactor treating ammonium-rich wastewater day 388 | place: Ireland: Galway | collected 2018-02-07
GGTGCTCGAGGGCGTCTCGCTGCAGCGCTGCGCCCTGTCGCTGGGGCCGAGTTGCCCCAAGGTGGGCCGCTGCAGCATCCAGCGTACCCTCCGTGGCGTGGAGGAGCAGTACCTGGAGTCACTCCAGAAGATCACCCTCGCCAGTATTCTCAGCGAGATCGCCGACAAGCTCCCCCAGGACGTTTCCGTGTGACCCCGCCCTCCCGCTGCCGCGCTGGAGCGTGTGATGTCGTCCCTCGGTCTGCTCCCCCTGCCCGAGTTCGCCGCCCTGGTTGAGGCGACGGACCCGGACGCCGCTTATCGGCTGGCGTTCCTGCGGCAGGCTGCCCCGACCCTGTACGGCGGGTCCGCCCCCGCTGAACAGCAGGAGGCCGCTGCAGACAAGCTGGAGCGGTGGCGCTACCAGCTGCTCAACAAGAACGCGCCCAACCTGTCCGCCAACCAGCGACGGCTGGCCGATCTGCTCGACCTGGCCGCCAGCGTGGCCCGGAGCCGGCCCCGCCCGCCCAAGGATCCCCGCTCGGCGCTGGCGGCGCCCAACGGACCGTCCGCCGCCGAGACGCGGGCCATCGCGGCCCTCGATCCGGCCCTGCCCCTGGACGAGGTCATCCGCGCTGCCGCCGAGCTGACGGCACGGCACTTCGCCGCCCCCGGGGTGTCGTTCCGGCGGCGGATGACGCTCTACGCCCCGCTCTACCTGTCGAACTTCTGCGTCAACCACTGTCTGTACTGTTCCTTCCGTTACCCACAGCCGCTGCTGCGCGAACACCTGGACACGGCTGCGGTGCTGGCCCAGGCCGAGATCCTGCGGCGGCGCGGCTTCCGGCATCTGCTACTGGTGGCCGGCGACTTCCCGCGACTGACCTCGGCGGACTACTTCGCCCCGCTCGTTACCGCCCTGGCCGGGCGCGGCTTCCAGGTGGCCGTGGAGATCGCCGCCCAGAGCACCCTGGCGTACACGAAACTGGCCCGGGCGGGTGCCTGCGGCGTCACGCTGTACCAGGAGACGTATCAGGAGGATCTCTACGGCCGTTACCACCCGCTCGGGCCGAAGACGTGGTATGATTGGCGGTTGGAGGCGCCCGAGCGGGCGGCCGAGGCCGGGCTGACGCGGCTGGGGCTCGGCATCCTGCTGGGGCTGGCCGATCCGCGGCAGGATCTGCGCACGCTGGTGCGGCACGGCGAATACCTGCTCGGCCGCTTCCCTGCGGTCCGGCTGGCGCTGGGTCTGCCGCGTCTCCACGAGGCGCCGGCCGGCTTCGAGCCACCCTGCCGCGTGAGCGACGAGACGTTCCTCCGGCTCTACTGCGCGCTGCGGCTGGCGTTCCCTGTAGCCGACCTGGTACTCTCGACGCGCGAGCCGCCCGCGCTGCGCGACCGATTGGCGCGGATCTGCATCACTCGCATGAGCGCCGGCAGCTCCACGGCGCCGGGCGGCTACACCGAAGGAGAGGCCGAGCCGTGCGGAGGCCAGCAGTTCCCCGTCAGCGACCACCGCCCGGCTGCTGAGGTGGCCGAGGCGCTGCACCGCGCCGGCTTTGAAGTGTGCTGGGAGCTTGTCGACGGCGCCCCGGCGGGGAACGTGGGAGGGTGAGGCGATGATTCCACTGCTTCAAGCCGTGCTGATCACGTTCCTGGCCATCGTTCTGTTTCGCGCGTTCATGCGCGCCACCGAACTGGCGGCGAAGGGGAAGCCCCCCGGGACGGACGCGGAGCAGCCCGATGCGGAGGGCAAGGAGGACACCGGGGGCCGTCCGGTCAACCGGATCAAACGCTACCTGAAATGACGGCGGGCCGGCGAACTCCCCGGCCATCGCGGGTCGCGGCGCCGGTTGGCAATCTTCGTTCGTTGTGGAACTAAAATCGGATATCCGAGTCCAAAGGATAGGCTTTCGCGGAACATCCCGGTCTGGCGTCCCGCCCTGCCTGGGAATCGGGTTGGGCAGGAGCGGGGACTGCCGGCAGACGAAAGAGGACTGCATCATGCGTGCGGGAAGGTCACTGCGGTTGGCGGCCTGTCTGTCGGCCCTGGTCGGCGGACTGGCCTGGGCTCTGATCCCACCGGCGCCGGCTCAGCAGCCGGCCGCCGAAGCAAAGCTCACCGCCATGGAGACGGCGAGCCACGTCCTCAACCGCCTGGCATTTGGCCCCCGACCGGGCCAGGTGACCGCCCTGGCCAAGGACAACTGGCAGAAATGGGTCGAGGAGCAACTCCGGCCGGAAGCGATCGACGACAGCACAGTGGAGAAGCACGTCGTCGGCCGGTGCCCGTCCATGAGCCTGACCCTGGCTCAGTTGCAGCGGCTCGAACAGGCCAAGACGAAGAGAGCCGCGACCAAGATCCTCTCGGACGAGCTGCGCGAAGCGGTCCTCCTCCGGGCCGTCTACGGCAAGCGGCAGCTGCAGGAGGTGATCGTCGAGTTCTGGCGCAACCACTTCAACGTGGACGTCAACAAGGTTCCCCGCCAGGCTCCCCATTACGAGGAGCATGTGCTGCGCCGGCACACCTTCGGGAAGTTCGAGGATCTGCTCCTCGCCGTGGCCAAACACCCGGCGATGCTGGTTTACCTCGACAATTACGTCTCGACCAAGCGGGGCCTGAACGAGAACTACGCTCGCGAGCTGATGGAGCTGCACACGCTCGGCGTCGATAACGGCTACACGCAGCCGGACGTGATCGCGCTGGCCCGGACGCTGACCGGCTGGACCTGCGGTTGGCAGGGCGCGGAGTATCGGTTCTTCTTCAACGCGGCCAACCACGACACCACGCCGGTGACGGTCGTCGGCCTGAAGCTGGGCGGCGACGGCGGCATCGCGGACGGGGAGAAGGCGCTCCGCCATCTGGCCAACCACCCGGGCACCGCACGATTCATCGCGACCAAACTGTGTCGTTACCTCGTCCACGATTCTCCCGACCCCAAGTTGATCGACCGCACGGTCGGCGTCTACCTCAAGACCGGCGGCGACCTGCGCGCGGTCTACCGCTCGATCCTCTTCGACCCGGAGTTCGTGGACCGCAATAACTACCGCGCCAAGTTCAAGACGCCCTTCGAGTACGTGGTCAGCGTCCTGCGGGCGACGCGGGCGCGGGTCGATAATCCGCAGCAGTTGTTCCGCGAGCTACGCCTGATGGGCCAACCGATCTACGAGTGCGAGGATCCGATCGGCTACTCCGACCAGCGGGAAGCCTGGCTCGACCCGGGTATCATGGTCTACCGCTGGAACTTCGCCATTGCCCTGGTGACGGGCAAGATCAAGGGCGTCGAGGTTGGCCAGAAGTTCGTCGAGGATATCGTCAAGACGCCCCTGGCGAGCCGGCCGAGACGGATCCTCGAGCTGGCCCTGCCCGGCGCCAGCGACCCCAAGGTGCTGGCGCTGTCGTCACGTACCACCGACACCCGGTCCATGCTCGCCTGGGCGCTAGGCTCGCCCAGCTTCCAGCAGCAGTAGCCTGCGGGCGCCGCAGGCCACCTACCGAAGAGAGGGCTCATTCCGTGCAAACCACACGCAGAGAATTCCTGGAGCAGACCGGCGCCGCTGCGCTGGCTCTGTCGGCGCTGGGCAGCGGGGCGCAGTCCGCCGCCGCGCAGTCCTCCACCAGTCGTGGCGGAACCTCCAGCACGCCGACCCTGATCGCCGTCTACCTGCGCGGCGGCGCGGACATGCTGGGTACTGTCGTCCCCTATGGCGACCCGAATTATACCCGAGTACACCCCACGCTGGCGGTTCCCGGACCGGACGCCACGGCCGAGGAGCGCGCCCTGCGTCTGGATGACACCTTCGGCTTCAACCCGAACCTGCGGCCGCTGCACGCGCTGTACCAGCGGGGGCTGTGCGTGCCGGTCGTTTGCGCCGGCTCGCCGCACCCGACGCGCAGCCACTTCGACGCTCAGGACTTCATGGAACGCGGCGCTCCGGGGCTGAAGCTGATCACCACCGGCTGGCTGAATCGTTACCTGCAGGCAACGCGGACGGCTCGTGACGCCAACCTCCGCGCCGTATCGCTGCAGTCGCTGCTGCCGCGCTCCCTCCGCGGCGCCTACCCGGTGCTGGCCAAGCCGGACGAGAAGGCCGAGCTGGCCATGCGCATGTACTACCAGCTCTACCAGCGCGGGGGCAGCCGTACCACCACCACCAGCACCGCCACTGGCGAGACCGGGACGTCGGCGCAGCAGACGCGGCAGGCCATCGAACAGCTCGGCGCCCGCACGATCGAACAGCTGTGGGATCTGACCAACACCCTGGAGCGGGCACCGGCGCCGACCGCGAATTACCCCACGAGCGGCTTCGGCCGGCAGATGCGCGATCTGGCCAAACTGATCAAGGCGCAGCGCGGTCTGGAGATCACCGCCCTGGACTACGGCGGCTGGGACCATCATATCGACGAGGGGCCCGTCGGCGGACAGCTGGGCCGGAAGCTGGCGGACGTCGGCAACACCCTCGGAGCCTTCATGGACGACCTGGGGCCGCAGCGGGCGCAGAAGGTCATGGTGGTGGTGATGACCGAGTTCGGCCGCACGGTGCGCGAGAACGCCAACCGCGGCACCGACCACGGCCACGGCAGCTTCATGCTCCTGGTGGGCGGGCCGCTCAACGGCCGGCGGGTGTACGGGCGGTGGACGGGTCTGGAGCAGCGGCAGCTTAACGAAGGCCGCGACCTGCCGGTCCACACGGATTTCCGGGTCGTCTTCGCGGAGGTGCTGAAGGGGCTATTCGGCTTCGACGGTTTCCAGCGAGGTATGTTCCCGGAATACCGGCCGCCCACGGAGCCGCTCGGGCTGACGCGAACCGCGTAGCTCGGCGGGCAACGACCGGCGGGCGAGGAGAAGTTTGGTTTCAAAGTCCTTGGAGCGGGGGGCGTGCGCCTCCTGCTGGGGGAGCGTCAATCCCCCAGCAGAGGGCGCACGCCCCCGTTCATTGGTGCGCCATGCGATGGCGAACTGCTCCAGGGGGTTTGGTCCGGTAGTCCTGATCTCCGCTCGCCATCCCCATCCGTACTCGGGCCGTCACGTCGGGGGCTCCCGCTCCGCGCCGTCGAGACGCCACGCCCAGCCCTTCATCTGCTCCAGAAGGACGGCGTGGGTCAGGTTGAACTGCAGCGGCGTGACCGTGACGTAGCCCTCCCCCAGCGCGGTGACGTCGGTGTCGGGGTGGGGGGACGGGCAGGAGAAGTCGGGATTGCTCCAGAAGTAGACGCGGCCGCGCGGGTCGATGCGGCGGTCGAACGTCTCGCGGTACGGGGCGATGTTCTGCGAGGCGCTGCGGATCCCGCGGATGGAACCCTTGTCGAAGCTCGGGATGTTGACGTTGAACAGCGACCCGCCCGGCGGCCGCTGGTCGAGAATCTGCTCGATGACGCGGCGGGCGAGGCCGGCGGCACGCGGGAAGTCGAGCGGCTTGGGCTTGGTGTATTCGAGCGAGACGGCGACGCTCGTGCAGTGGAAGAACGACCCCTCGACGGCGGCCGCGACCGTCCCGGAGTAGAGGACGTTGATGCCCGCGTTCGACCCGGCGTTGAGGCCGCTGACGATCAGGTCGGGCGGGTCGCGCAGCAGTTCCAGCAGGGCGAGCTTGACGCAGTCGGCCGGCCGCCCCTCGACCGCCCACCCCATCGGCTGGTTCTGCTCGTCCAGCACTTCCTGTACCAGCAGGGGCGTCAGCAGCGTGATCGAGTGGCCGACGGCGCTCTGTTCGCCGACCGGGGCCACCACTGTCACGTCGCCGAGCTTCTGTAACTCTTTCCGCAGCGCCCGCAGGCCGGGGGCGTAGACGCCGTCGTCGTTCGTCAACAGGATCCGCACTACACGCTCCTTCAGCAAGTGCCACAGAGGAGAATCGCCACAGCTAAACACAGCTGAACACGGCTCAGCCGCTCTGCCTGGGTGCAGCGCAATCTGTGTTCAGCTGTGGCGGATTCTTCCTGCGCTTCGTCCTTCATCCCTCTTCCAGCCGCTTGCGGCGGAGGATCTTGTGGTAGTGCTGCGCGAATCGGTGCGCCTCGTCGCGCACGTACTGGAGCAGCCGCAGCGCCGCCGAGTGCCGGCTCAGGCGCAGCGGCTCCGTCTCGCCCGGCCGGTAGATCTCCTCCGCGCGCTTGGCGAGCGAGATCAGGCACGGCGGTTCGACCCCGAGCAGCTGGAATGCATCCAGGGCCGCGTGCAACTGGCCCTTGCCGCCGTCGATCAGCAGCACGTCGGGGAAGACCTGCTCGGACTCGCCCAGCGTGTCGGCCGGGCCGCGCGACCGCTCCCGGCGGAAGCGGCGCGTCACGACCTCGCGGATCGAGGCGAAATCATCCACGCCCTGCACCGACTTGATTCGGTAGCGGCGGTAGCCCGGCTTGAACGGCAGCCCGTCCACGAACGATACCAGCGACGCCACCATGTCATCGCCGCTCAGGTGGGCGATGTCCACGCCCTCGATCGCCCGCGGCGTCGCGCGTAGCCCCAGCACCTTGCGCAGCCCGACGAGGCCCTTCTTCGGCTCGATCGGGAACACCTCCGGCTGCACGTCCTTATCGACCTCACCGCGCAGGCTCAGCCGCTGCAGGGCGGTCATTTCGTCGCGCAGCCGGGCCGCCCGCTCGAACTGCAGGGCCGCCGCCGCCTCCTTCATCTGCTGTTCCATCTCGGCGATCAACTTGCCCTTCTTTCCCTCCAGCACCAAACGCAGCGCCCGAACCTGCCGCCGGTACTCCTCCCTGGTGACGCGGAAGTTGCACGGCGCCGTACACTGCCGGATGCTGTGCAGAATGCACGGCCGGAACCAGCGCCAGCGCTCATCGTTCGCGTTGATGTCAAGGCTGCAGGTGCGGAACTGAAAGATGCGCTGGAGCACCTGGATGGCCGCCCGGAGGCTCTTGGCGCTGGTGAACGGGCCGTAGAGCTTCACCCCACGGCGGCGCGGTGAGCGCGTGAACTCGACGCGCGGGAAGTCCTCCCGCACCCGGATTTGCAGGTACGGGAACGTCTTGTCGTCCTTCAGGTCGATGTTGAAGCGCGGCTGGATGTCCTTGATGAGCCGAGCCTCCAGAAGCAGCGCGTCCACCTCGGTGTCGGCCGGGATGAAGTCGATGTCGGTGATCGCGGTGACGAGGTCGCGCGTGCGGTGATCCTCGGCGGCCGCCTTCGTGAAGTAGGTAGCGGCGCGGCTGCGCAGGTTCTTCGCCTTGCCGACGTAGGCGACGCGCCCTTGCGCGTCCTTCATCAGGTACACGCCCGGGGTGGTCGGGAACGCCTTGACCTTCTCAGCCGGGGAGGCGGCTTCAGCGGCAGGCGCGTCGGGCGAAGTGGCGCCGTTCACTTCCTGCGGCGGGATAGTGCTGGACATGGGACACCCTGGAAGAACCTCTCCCCTCGCTACGGCCGGACATCCTTCTGCTCTTCACGCGAGGACGGAGACAGGCCGTCGCGCGTCAGGTCGTCATCCTGTTCACTCGCGGAACGGCGTGGAGACACCTCGGTGCCAACCTGGCACCCTCCGGTCCCTCAGCCTCCTCCCTTTGCCCGAAAGGCGATCAGCGCCCAGAGGGATGCGAAGGCGATGAAGATCAGCGTCGGGACGATCCAATCCAGGTTCATGATGGTTCGTTTCAAGTGAGGTTCTCGTTGAAGGCCATCGGCGCCACGTTACCGTGCCGGGCGGAACATTCCTCATTATACAACGATCCATCCCGACCCGTGCGCCGGCCGCGGGGGAACTCCGCTTGACCCGTCGGCGCGGGGCGGGTTATAAGCGGCCAGCTTCGCGCTACCCCTGCGGTGGGCCTGCCCAGCGCCCGCGCGAAGCCCATTCGGCGCCGCCAGCGCTGCCCATCCCGCCCCGGGCCGGGGCGCCTGACTCTGGAGGGGCCATGCACGCACGGACCGCACTCGTGACCGGCATCACGGGGCAGGACGGCAGTTACCTCGCCGAACTGCTCCTGGACAAGGGGTATCGCGTTTGCGGCCTCGTCCGCCCCGGCACCTCAGGCGCGTCGCGCCGGCAGGCACTTTCCGCCCAGATCGAGCTGTTCGCCGTCGAGTTGCTGGACCGGGCGGGTCTGGTGGATGTTCTCGAGCGCGTCCGGCCTGACGAGATCTACAATCTGGCGGCGATGACGTTCGTGCCAACGAGCCGGGAGCGGCCGACCGAGGTGATCGAGTTCACCACTCTCGCGGTGACGCGCCTGCTCGACGCGGTGCGGCAGGTTTGTCCGGGCGCCCGGTTTTTCCAGGCCGGCAGCAGCGAGATGTTCGGCGGCCCGGCCGAGAGCCCGCAGCGCGAGACCACTCCCTTCCACCCGCGCAACCCCTATGGCGCCGCCAAGGTCTGCGCCCACCACGTAACGGCCGGATACCGCGAGAGCTTCGGTCTGTTCGCCTGTTCCGGCATTCTGTTCAACCACGAGTCGCCGCGGCGCCCGCCGGAATTCGTCACGCGCAAGATCACCCGGACGGCGGCCCAGATCAGATATGGGCTGGCGACGGAGCTGCGACTGGGCAACCTGGAGGCACGGCGGGACTGGGGCCACGCGGGCGATTTCGTCCGGGCCATGTGGCTGACGCTCCAGCAGGACGAGCCGGACGACTATGTGATCGGGACCGGGGCGACGCACGCGGTCCGGGAGTTCGTTGAGATCGCGTTCGACCACGCTGGCCTCGACTGGCGCAACCACGTCGTCGTCGATCCCCAGTTCTACCGCCCGGCCGAGGCGGTCCCGCTGGTGGCGGACGCCTCGAAGGCGCGGCAACGCCTGGGGTGGACCCCTCAGATCGCCTTCCCGGAACTGGTGCGCTCGATGGCCGAGGCAGACCTGGCCGCGCTCCGCGCGCAGCAGGCTCCCACTCGCCGGACCGGGTGACAGCCGACCGTCACTTCGCGATCCCTTCCGATCATTTCCTTGAACGGAACCGAGGCATGAACGAAACCACTACGCGGGCCGAGCTGGTCCCGGCGGCTGGGCTCGAACCCGGCGGCGGGCTGGATCTGGAGAAACTCCAGGCCCAGATCCGGGCCGCCGCGGCCCGCCGCCGGGAGGCGGCCCCAGTACTCGTGTTCCCCGCGATCGACTGGGAGCTGCTGGCCGCGAGCCTGGCGCGCGTCGAGCGCCACGCTGACATCGCGGCCGGCGGAGCCCCGGACCTGCCGCGTTTCCGCGGGCCGCTGCGGCGCGTCGGCCGGCTCATCGGCCGGGTCGTGCTGTTCCTGGCGCGGTTTCTGACCAGCCGGCAGCGCGAGTACAACCACGCCGCCCTCAGCACCCTGCGGAATCTGCAGCGCGCCGTCATCCGGCTGGAGGAGGGGCAGCGCGCGGGCCTGCGCCGGCTGCGCGAGGAGATGCGGGAGGAACTGGAGCGGAAACTGGGCGAGGCCGGCCGCAGGGCCGCGTGAGGTGCCGCGCGCCGCTTGCGGGGCGAGTCGGCCGCACCCCGGTCCGGGAGGGAGCATGAGCCGCGTCGGGCTGATCGTCCCGTGCTGCATCGAGGCGGACGCCGTCAGTAACGACGTCCTCGGGATGTACCGCGCCCTGGTCCGGCGGGGCCACGATGCGGCCGTTTTCGCCGCCCACGGGAACGTGACCGAGGTTCCGACCCACCCGCTATTCGCCGCCCGCCGGCTGCTGCAGGATCCGGCCGCGGTCGCGATCTACCACCTCTCGACTGGGTGGCGCGAGGGCGCCGCCCTGATGGCCGGGGCGCGTTGCCGGCGCGTCCTGAAGTATCACAACGTCACCCCCGCCGAGTTCTTCGAGGGCATCGATCAGGAGTATGTGCTGACGTGCCGGCTCGGCCGCGACGACCTGCGGACCATCGCCCGCGCCGGGTGGGACCGCTACCTGGCCGACTCCGAGTTCAACCTGGAGGAACTGTTCGCCTGCGGTGCCGCGTGCGGGCGCGGCGCGGTCGTCCCACCCTTCCACCACATCCACCACCTGCTCGACGTCGCGCCCGATCCGGCCGTGGTCCGGGCCTGCGCCGACGGCAAGGTGAACGTGCTGGTCGTCGGCCGGCTGGCGCCCAACAAGGGCCACCCCGCCCTGCTGCAGGCGTTCGCCCTGTACCACCGGCACATCAACCCGGCCAGCAGGCTCGTGATTGTCGGCAGGGCGGACGAGCGGCTCGCGGTGTACCGCGACGGACTGCGCGCCTGGACGGCGGGACTCGGGCTCGGCGAGGCGGTCGTATTCGCGGGCGGGGTGTCGCCGGCCGCCCTGCGCGCCTACTACGAGAGCGCCCACACCTTTGCCATCACCAGCGAACACGAGGGCTTCTGCGTCCCGCTGGTGGAGGCGATGGCGCTGTCGGTCCCGGTGATCGCGCTGGGGAGGGCCGCGGTTCCGGCGACGGTCGGAGACGCGGGCCTCGTATGGGACGAGTGCGACCCGGGCATCCTCGCCGAGTCGATCCACCGTGTCGCGACTGACGGCGCGGTGGCGGCGGCGCTCGGCGCGCGGGGCCGGCGCCGCTACCTGCAGCGCTTCACGAACGAGCAGATCGAGCGGAAGCTGCTGGCCGCCCTCGATGGGTTGTTCTAGCTCGCCGTCCGACCAACCCGGAGCGCCAGCGACGGGCGCTTTGGAGCGCCCGGCGCTGGCGCTCCGGGTTGGTCAGCCCGCCGAGAGCCGCGCTCCCTCGGCCGGCAAGCTAGCGACAATCTCCATCTCCTCGCCCGACGCGACGACCTCCACGTTGACGAAACCACAACGGCCCAGCAGGGCGGCCATCTGCCCCGGAGTGTGCAGCGCCAGCGGTCCGCCGCCCTGCCGGTCCCACGCCCGCGCCACCGCGCCGAGGAACTCCGGCGTTTGTAACGTGCCGTCGCGGAGTTGCCGCACCGGCTTCTCCCAGTTGGGGCAGACGAGGCGGAGCGTCCCGCCCGGGCGGAGCAGATCCTTCCAGTACGGAAGGATGGCTGCCGCGAGATGGTCCGGGTGGAAGCGGTCCGCCAGGTGCGAACACGAAAGCTCGGCCAGCGAGCCCGGCGCGAACGGCAGTCGATCGACCTCCGCGACCACGTCGATTTCCAGCCCCGGCCGCACATCGACGTTGATATAGTCCGGACGCGGCCCGCCCGCCCCGACGAGGTGAATCCGGACCGCCTCACCCATGCGCCCCACGCGCGCGCGGTACATCTCCAGATTCACCACGCGCGGCAGCGGAAGCGGCTCGCCGTCGGACAGGACCGATTCCGGAGCACGGCCGGTGCGCACGCCCTCCAGCGAGCGGGCCAGTTCCTTCTGCCCTTCCGCCAGGGCGCCGTAGAACTCCGCGTAACGGTACTTCAGTTGCCTCACCTCCTGCTGGACGAGCAGGGCGTCGTCGCGACCGGCGGCGATGACGGCGCGCAGCGTCTCGCCCATCTGCTGCTCCATCCGCTCCATCTCGCGGAGGAACGCCTCGACCCGCTCTCTGATCTGGCGCTGCAGCACCTCGTGCGCCTCGGTCTGCAAGCGGAACTGTTCCTGCACGTTGGCGAAGGCGTCGAACAGCTTCTGGAAGTTCCACGGCAGCAGGACGGCCCGTTTGAGGTAGCGCACCACGTTTTTCGGGGACGCGGCGGCGCGCAGCATCCGCACGACGCGCCCGAGCCGCCCGCGGGGATTCTCGAAAGACACGACCGCACCTCCTTCCGCGCCGCCCCGGCCGAGCAGGACGCGGGCGGCTTTCCTGAGGATCCGCCGCAGCCCGCGCGCCTGGTCGCGCCCGGGAGCCAGGGCGTCCAGCCAGGCGAGCGACCGGCCGGGGCGCCGGGCCTCCGCCGATTCCGCGAGGCACCGGAGCACATGATCGCGCGCGGCGCCGCCCTGGAGCAGGGCGAGGTAGTGCGCCTGCCCGGTCGGGTCGGGGTCGCGGCCCAGCAGCAGGTTGTAGACGCCGGCCAGGAACGCCTCGGCTGGCTGGTGCCACACCCGGCGCAGCACGGCCAGCTGATCCACCGGGTAACGCGACGGGTCGAGCAGCGCCCCCGCGGCGCGCCCGGCCGCTTCCGGTCGCAGGCCCGCTGTCTCGACGATCACCTCGGCCAGGCCCGCCGCCGGGTCGGCCGCAGGACACCCCCTCTCCGCATGCCACTGGCTGACCTGGCGGTAGTAGCGCACCGTGTTCGCGACGACGACCGGCAAGGCGAACGCCTCCTCGAAGCGCGCCCGCGAGCGCTCGCCGAAGCGGCGGCGCAGCCCGGCGTCCGCGATCAACCGGCCGAGGCAGTCGGCCAGCGCGTCCACGTCGTCGGGTTTCGCGAGGAGGCCGTTACCGCCCTCCTCGACGATCGCGCACATCCCGCCGACCGCGCAGCCGACGACCGGCTTGCCGAACGCCATGCCCTCGACCAGCACCAGGCCGAATGATTCGTACCGGCTCGGCAGGCAGACGATGTCGGCGTCCGCGTAGTGGCGGTACAACTCGTCCTCGCTGACCGGGCCGGTGAAGGTGACGCGCCCCGCGACCGCCGGGTCGGCGCCGTGGGTGCGGTCGAACTGCGCCCGGTAGGTGGCGCCCGTCTCGGTGTTCGGGGTGTCCTTGCCCGCGAGCACGAACTCGGCCTGCGGATACTGGCGGACGAGGCGCACCGCGGCTTCGAGCAGGACATCGACGCCCTTGCGCCGCTCCAGCCGACCGACGAAGAGGACGCGCACCTTGCCGTCGATGCCGCGGCGGCGCGGGTACTCGGCGTGCCGGTCGCGCACGCCCAGCGGCAGCACCTCCGCCCGCCCCTGCGCCCCGTAATCGCCGCGCACCTTCTCCAGAATGGCGCCGCTGATCGGGTGCAGGTACTGGGCGCGGGTGGCGAGCGCCCGCTCCAGCGCGATCACCTGCTTGACGCTCGCGTCTCCCTGCCACGACGGGTGCAGCGACGCGACCGTGTGCATCGACGTCATCAGCGTCAGCACGGTCGGGAAGCGGTCGTCGAGCGAACACGGCAGGCCCTCGCACGCCCACAGCGGCGCGGAGATCACGTCGATCGGCCCGCCGCCGTGGATGCGGCAGACCTCGTGGTAGACCGTGGCGGAATGGGCGAGGTTGCCGGCGAGCGGGCTGCCGTCCAACTCGGGAACGTAGCGCTCCGGGGCGGCGAGGCGGTGCAGCCACACGCCCTCCTCGAAATCGACCCGGTTGACGTCCGGCGAGCGCGTGACAACGTGGACCTCGTGCCCCAGCGCCGCGAAGCCTTCTGCCAGATCGCAGGTGAAGCGACCGATGCCGCCGAAGTCGCCCGGCGGATACTCCTGGGAGACAAAGCAGACCTTCAATTGCCCGCCCTCCGGCCGGAGGGTGTGGTATGGGCGGAAGCGCTCGGGGTCGGGCGGAGCGAATTCGCGGTGGAGACGCTTGCCGGCGATGCCCCTGGCGATGCCGGTCTCGTACCCCTGCTCGACGCGCCGCTCGAAGTGGTCGCGCTGCTCGGCGGTGAACTTCCCCTCGGCAAAGTGCGACCGCGCCACCGCCTTCACGCCGTCGGCGAAGACGCGCAGGATGCGGCCGAGTTCCTCCAGCGGGAGGCGGTCGCGGTTGTTGAGGATCGCGAGGTAGCAGTGGTTCTTGACGTTCGGGAACGGGTCGAAGACGACCTTCTTGCTGTTGCGCAGGTGGCTGGCGAGGTACTTGTGATGGACCGCGGCGCCGGCCAGCGGGCGCAGGACGTACCCCAGGTCGATGACCCGGCGGCACACGTCCACCTCGTCCATGTAGTACTCGATCTCCTCGTCGAACCCGCCGATCGCGACGAGGCACCGGCGCAGGAAGCTGCAATTCGTGCCCTGGAGGTAGACGAACGGGTTGGCGCCGGGCGCGGTGAAGGCATCAAAGGGCGGCTCCACGTCGAAGCGCGTGTTGCCGAGCCGGTCGCAGACGGAATAGCGATACTGGTAGCTGAACCCGGTGTGGTCGTAGGTCACCCCGCCGGCGCCGCCGACGCGCGCGGTGTCGTAGGCGGCGACGAGTTCCGCGAGCCACGTCGGCTCCGGCAGGGCGTCGTCGTCGATGAACGCGACGATTTCCCCGGCCGCCTCGTCGATGCCGACGTTGCGCGACTTCGAGAGGTGGACCTCGGGGCAGCGGACGACGCGGGCGTCCTCGAACTCGGCGAGCACCTCGGCAGTGCTGTCGGTGGACGGGCCGTTGACGACAACGACCTCGAAGGCGCCGTGCGTCTGGTAGCGCAGGGCGCGGAGGGTCTGCCGCAGGCTCGGGCCGCGGTTGTAGGTGTTGATGACGACGCTGACGCGCCGCTCGGCGGCGCCTTGCTCCTCTGCCACGTCCGGCCCCCCTGTCTTGCTCCCCTCTCCCACAAGGGGAGAGGAGAGGAAGAGCCCCCTCACTCCCGGCCCCTCTCCCACCAGGGGAGAGGGGAGGAGTTCGTTACACGAAGGCGTGATACACGACGCGGTGGAACGGCCGGTTGCCGCGCCGGACCATGTTGAAGACGCACACCCGCTCGACCTTCCGGAACCCGACCTCGCGCAGCATCGCCTCGACGCACGCCAGGTTCGGCCCCCAGAAGTTGCTCGCGTCGTTGTTCAGCGACTCGCCCGGGTAGAACACCGCCGCCGGCTTCGGGTAGTCGAGGGCATCGACCTCCGTTTCGAGAATCACCTGCCCGCGGCACACCGAGCGGACCATGCGCAGGTAGCGGATCATGTCCGGCGCGTGATAAAGCACGCCCAGGAATAACACCAGATCGTGCGTGCCGACGCGCTCCGGGCCGATCTCCTCGACCGGGATGAGCACCTCCTCGACCTTCGACCCGAGGGCCGCCTTCGCGGTGTCGAACCCCTCCTTCGTCGCCATCCCGCCATACGTCCAGCAGAAATGGTCAGCGGCCACCACCCGCTTCGCCCCGCGCCGCTCGCACTCGAACGAGAAGAACCCGTCGTACGCGCCGATGTCGAGGACGCTCAGGCCGTCGAGCCGCTCGGGCAGGCCGAGATACCCGACCTTCGCCGCCGAGTGGTCGCACCCGCGCGTGACGATGCCGTCGCCCAGGTCGATCGTGTGGAACCACTCGCGGGCGCCGACCTTCTGCCGCAACCGCTCCGTTTCCTCCGGAGTCCGCTCGGGAATGACCCGCCCCTCGGAGTGGCGTTCGTTGGTCGCGGGCGGCGCGCCGTCGCGCTGGTAGGCGGTCGCCTGGTAGAAGATGACCTGATTACCGCAGCTGCGCGGGTCGCGGTTGCGACTGCCGGCGATGCACAGCTCGTGGCGGCCCGGCGCCAGCCCGTCGATCAGGACGCGCTTGAAGCATCCGCCGGGATTGTACAGATTCACCGTGCGGCGCACCCCGCCGACATCGATGGCCGCCTCCCCACCCCACGGGTTGGACCAGAAGTGCAGCATCACGGCGCGGCCCTCGACCGGCAGCGTCAGCCACGCCTCCTCACCGCCGGTGCTGAGCCGGCCGGTGAGCGTGCGGTGCAGCCCGGTCACTTCCCACGGCCCGCCGTTGTACCGGACGTGCAGCGAGTCGTGCGGGAAGCGGCGCTGGCGGTAGCATCCACCGCGCCGGTAATCGTCGCGCCGGCGGGCGAGCAGGACGATCCCGCGTGCCTTCTCCGGTTGCTCCGCGAACTGGGCCGCCCACGCTTCTGCGGCGGCTGCGTCCGTCAGCGCGGGGACGGTTTCGCCCACCGGCCCGCCGTAGCCGTATGCCTGGACCACCTCGAAGCGCGTCCCGAGCAGACGCAGCAACTCCGAGCAGGTCAGCGTCCCCAGGTGGTCGGGGCTATCGCCGGAGACGCCGGGCAGCGGAGCGACGGCGGTTGGCGCGGGGCCGACCAGCCGCCGTTTGACGAACCGGGCGAGCCGGCGCAGCGGTGGCGTCGCGCGCACCATCTGACCCAGGTGCAGGATCGCCTTGCGTGCCGTGAAGCGCGCCATCAGTCCGCGACGCGGCTCCGGCGCAATCGGCGCCGTCAGCGGCGCCGGCTCGACGGTGAAGGTACAGGGCGCCTCGGGCGCAGCCTGGGCGGTCGTGAGCACCAGAAGCCCGCCCGGCTTCAGGATGCGGTGAAACTCCTCCAGTAGCGCATCGACGTTCTCGACTCGCTCGACGCTGTCACAGGCGTGGACCACGTCGGCGCTGCCGTCCGGCAGGTCGATGCGGTCTCCGCGTGAGGTGAGGTATGTGCAGTTCTGGCCGTAGGGAAAACCGCCGCCCGCAGACACCGCCGCCGACGCCTTGATTGCCTCGATGGAGAAGTCGATACCGATCGCGCGGGTACACCTCTGCAGAGCGGGGAAGCCGTGGCCGAACCCCAACCCGCCGACCCCGAAGTCCACGCACACCTTGCCGGTAAGGTCGCCCAGCGGCAGTGTGCCGAGGAGATGGGCGCGGCGGCGGTACGCGGCCTGTACGACGAGAGGGGCGCGGCCGAGGCGGGCAGCGAGCGGTTCGCCGGCCTCGGCCCGGAAGCCTTGCTCGTAGGACTCGATCAGCGGGTCGCGCCCGTCGTGGGCGAGGGCATCGATCACGGCCGGGCCGCCCGTGGCGCGGGCGCGTTCCACTGCCGACATGGGATACCTCCTTGTTTCCGCGGCCGGGGCAACTTCGCTGCGCAATCCAGCGCGGCGGCACTCTAGCATTGGGGACGGTTTTTCACAACGCGAAGTAAGGGGGGAGGCCGGGCAAGCTGGGCAGGTTAGCGTAACACCCTCGTTCCGACACCGGGCGCGCGGGGCGAGCCACGACTTCGCATTGCTTGATTTATCGGAGGAATGGAGCGCGCGCTTGAGGGCCGGGCGGGCATGCCGATGAACTTCCGTGAACAGGGTCGCGACCAGACGCGAGCGCTCGGCTCTTCAAGTTCCGGAAGTTCAGTTCCGGACCCAGGGCCTGCGCTCCACAGACCGCCTACATTCTTCGCAGCCGGTTGATTGGGTCAAGGGTGGGGGCGTATGATTCTCCCGGAACATCTCGGTTCATGGAGAAGAACGATGGCCCCTCTTTCCCCGTCCACTCCAGAACGCCGCCCTGATCTATCCATTCCCCAGTACTTTGCCCAATTCAAGGACCCACGCCGCGTTCAACGGCGGTTACACCTGTTGCAGAACCTTACTGTCATCGCGCTGGGTGCAGTCATCGCCGGGGCGCAGAACTGGCAACAGATCGAGACCTTTGGCCGCAAACGCCGGGACGGACTGCGCCGCTTCGTGGAGTTGCCCAACGGCATTCCATCGCACGACACGTTTGCGCGAGTCTGCAACCGCCTCAAGCCCCAGGCGTTCCAGGCCTGCTTCCGGGAGTGAGTGGAGGCGCTCACCGCCGCTTTGCGCATCCAGCACATGGCCATCGACGGCAAGACGCTGCGCGGCTCCGGCTCGGCCAAACTGGGGCCGCTGCATCTGGTGAGCGCCTGGGCCACGGCGCAGCACCTGTCCCTGGGGCCGGTGGCGGTGGACGCGAAGTCCAACGAAATCACAGCCATCCCGGCTCTCCTCGAACTGCTGGACCTGAGCGGCGTGTTCGGCCGGAGGATCGCCTTGACATTCGCAGCATCTTGTGTACCGTGCCGGCCTTCACAAGTCGGAGGGTTCGGCATGAGATCGGTTCTCGTCTTCAGTCTTCTCCTGCTGCTGGCTGGTGCGACTCAGGCCAAGGGGCTACGATTCCGCGTTGTGGACGCCAGTTCCGGAGCACCGATCGCCGGGGCCACGATCGAGCGCTGGGCCAGCCAGTGGCAGCCCCGCATTCTGCTCCCGCCGGGCAAGTTCTGGTTCCCTGCGGGCAAGCTCACGACTGATGCGGAAGGCTTTGCCTTCCTTGAGGTGGTCGCCCGAGACGATTGGTACGCTATCAAGGCGGGAGGGTATGAGGAGGGATCGGTCGCGCGAAGCTGGTTCAAGTTCCAGTTCACCGCTCGGGCCGGAGGTTCACCCCACGACATGGTAGAGCAGTCCGGTGCGCTGGTCGTGCCCTTACGACCGGGCACTTCCAAAGAGAAGGATCGGCAGGCGGAGTAAAGCTCAGTAGATTCCGGTTCCGAGGCCCGATGTTGAGTGGCATAAGTTGGCCCCAGACCGAGTGTTGTGCCTGGAGTTCCTCATGCAGGCCGAGCCACTCCTCCGCCTAGTGCTGCAGCCACAGCAGCATGCCGCGGAAGGTCAGCTGTCCCAGGTCGATCCTCCGGCCGCCTCGACGCGGCTGGGACAGGGCTTGCCAGTGCAGCCACGCCCACACGTTGCGCAGGATCAACGCCACCCCCACGTACAGCAGCCGCAGCAGCGGGTCGCGCGTGCTGGTCCGGATGCGGGCCTGTTCCATCTGCCGATAGCTGATCTCGATCCCGAACCGCTGGCGGTAGGTTTCCTGGACCCGCCGAGACGACCCCGGCTCCAGCCCGCCGCCGTAGGCGTACACCAGCGCCTCGCGCCCCTGCTTGCCACGCTCCCCCCGGCGGTTGCGACACTGGACGCAGACGTGGACCGTGGCCCGCTCCTTGGTGCCGCTGGTCAGGGTGTAACGCCCCCCACCGCTCTTCTTCCAGGTGGCGAACACCCGACTGGCGCTGGGCCCGTCGGGGTGGTCGGCCTTGCGGCCACGCAGGACCAACGGCATCAGGAACGGGTAGCGGGCCCGCTGCAGGTAGCGCAGGACCGCCACCGAGCAGCAACCCCGGTCCAGCAACAGGTAACGCGGCCGGACGCCGGCCCGGGCCGCCTGCCGGAGCAGTTCCCGGATAACCTCCGGGAGGGGCTGGCCCGTGGAGACGCGGGCCACGGCCACGGTGAAGCGCTGGCCGTGGCGGGCCACAGAGGCGGTGGCGTAGGCGTGGAAGTGG
>JAANMY010002246.1_pt1 | contig 18739 bp, 32 predicted proteins | sample 7279691 | NCBI WGS metagenome assembly JAANMY01 (sample SAMN14094543, study PRJNA606508) | bioreactor metagenome | isolation source: A lab-scale SPAN reactor treating ammonium-rich wastewater day 388 | place: Ireland: Galway | collected 2018-02-07
CTAACGCCTGAGTTAAGCCGTGGTGCTGCACGGCCACAATAGGGCAAGAACTTACCCTAAAAGATTGTGGCCGTGAAGCGCCATCGGCTTGAACGAATTGTTAGACGGCGGCTATCACGATTACTACACACAGCCCAGTGCACATTGGCTTGCCTCCTTCGGTAGCAGCCCTCATGCGTAATTTCGCCTTGATGCTCTATGTAGCGTTTTCAGTAGTGGGAACTTCTGCTCAGGCTTCCGAGCCCTTAAGAAGTGTGCCCTCCGTAGATTTGCAACGATATGTTGGTACTTGGTACGAGCAGGCGCGAATGCCTATGTTTTTCCAGCGGAAGTGTGCTGCTAACACAACCGCAACATACACGCTTCAGTCTGATGGGCTCATCAAAGTACACAATCGTTGTGACACCAATGAAGGCGCTCAGATCGAGGCCGTTGGCGTGGCGAAGTCAGTCCCAGGATCAACGTCAAAGTTAAAGGTGAGCTTCGCCCCGAAAGCAATTTCATTTCTACCCTTTGTCTGGGCCGATTATTGGGTGATAGAACTTGATGCCTCTTACCGTTGGGCTGTAGTTGGGGAGCCTGAGAAGAAGTTTCTGTGGGTTTTGTCGCGGGACAAAACCCTGCCCCAAGCAGAACTTAAAGCGATTGTTGAGCGGGCGCGGCTAAAAGGGTTTCGGGTCGAGCGGTTGCTTTATACGCAGCAAAAATAATTCAACGCCGTCTAACGCCTGAGTTAAGCCGCGCTGCGTAGTGGCACGGCGTTGTGCTAGAAGCTAGCACAAAAGGCCGGGCCACGAAGCGGCGTCGGCTTGAACGACTGGTTAGGTGCCAACCGACGATTCAAAATCGCCCGGCAGAATCCTAAGATCTTCTACCGTGCAAACTCCGTTGCCCCCACTTATTGGGCGAACCCCTAGAATGGCCCCCTGAGGAGCGATTTCAGCTTGAATGACGACTACAGGTATTTCTGAACCGTCTTTAAGAAACTGATATGCGCAGCAGGGCAGGGCTATTGGAGCCGCGGTTGACTCGCCCGCAATGTAGAAAACTGCAAGGCCTGCACTCACATCAGCTTCGGTAGCCGCGCGGCCAGCAATGTGCGGTGTATCCCGCCAGGTCGATGCAGAAATTGGCCCCCAGAGATCCGACATTGTTTCCTGTGGCACCTAACGCCTGTGTTCCCCGCCACATGGTTTGTATAAGAGGGACTAGGCGGGATAAGCCGGGAAAAATTGGGCCGAAACTCAAATGAAATAAGGGTTTGAGGCCCATTTGACGCCGGAACTAGCGGGGCGGGTTGCGTCACATGGTTTGTGCGCGGCGCCGCCCCGCCGCCATTTTGCGACACATGGTCTGCTCAACAGGCCGGCAGGTCCGTCACCAGGCTGCAGCCGGTCTCGGCGGCATCGACGTACCCATACATCCGGTCCAGGAGGTCGTCCACCTGGGGATCGGTGAGGTCGGAGATGTGCTCGGCGCCACGGCTGTCCAGGAAGATGGTGATCGCCTCCTGCCAGCGGTGCATGTTGGCGATGCGCATGATTTCCCGGCATTTCCGGGCGCGGGGCGTCTGATCGAGCAACTGGTCGCCGTAGCCCGGCATGGCCACCGGCGGGCTGGGCGTGGCGCCAGCGTCCGCCAGCATGGTGGTCAATTCGTCGAGGGTGAAGACCGGCATTTCGTCGTCCTGGGGTGCTGGGACGACATGCTGCCGGGCTGATCTCTCACAGATTGAGACGGCCTAGAAGCCTTTAAAACCGGGGAAATTGGACGGTTCAGGCATGTCAGCGTTCACCGGCTCACCCATGATCCTGGCCAGCAGCTGGTCCACCGGCTGGGCGGTCTCCGGCTCGTTGTCGGTGAACAGCAGGTAGAGCAGCACGCTGGCCCTGGCGAGCTGGTTGGCCGAGGGCAGCTTGTTGAACCGCTGGAAGACGCCGATGGCCGATTCCACCGCCTTCTGCATCATCTCCGGGTCCAGCTTTGCGCCGGAAACGCCTTGGTTTACAGCGTCTAAGCGCTCAGGGCCTTTGCCCGTCAGTAGCCAGTTGACGTTCCAGCCACGAGCGCAGAGCAGCGCCAGGGTGTCGGCGTCGGGCGTCCGGTCGTTGCGCTCCCAGAGCCCGTAGGTCTTGGACGTGACGCCTAGGCCGGCCGCGAAATCGGACTGCGACAGTTGGGAGCGAATGGTTCTAAGTCGATGCCCAAGCGCCTCCGTGGGGACCTTCTGTTCCCCTTCGTTCGCTGTCCGACTCGAGTCGGACGCCAAGTCGGACGCGCTACCAGCTGTCCGACTCATGACGAAACCCTAGAAAACAAGCGCTTTCCGCAAATTTGGGCGGCAAATACCGATCGGTGAGAGTCGGACACCGAAAGGTGTTGACAGTGGGAATAAACGGTTCTATGTTTGTCACACATACACACCTCCTGTTCGCGGCCTCTTATGACTGTTCAGCCGATGCGAAAAAACCCAGCCGTGAAGGACTGGGACTGGAATGACCTGCTGGCCTTGCTGCGCAAGCGCGGCTGGAGCCTCCGGCAGATCGCGATCGCCGAACGCTACAACGACAACGGACGGACCCTGCAGGGCGTTTCGAAGAAGCCGTCTCCGAAGGCCGAACGCATCCTGGCCGCCTACGCCGGGATGGATCACCCGATGAAGATCTGGCCGTCGCGGTACGACCGGCAGGGCCAGCCGAACCGCGCGATGGGTCGCCCGCCGCTGCGCGGCAAGCCACCCGTGAAGCCTATCACCCCTGCGCTGGCGGGCAATCCGCAAAAGGCAGTGGCCGCATGAACAACCGGGTTGTCCACCTCTGGGCCGCGCTGCGGCCCCGCCGGCGGCTCGCCCAGCTCGAAGCCTTGGCCGCGCTGCTGCTGGCCAGCACCGAACAGCTGCTGCTGCGCCGCGCAGACACCGCCGCCTTCATCGAGTGGGCCGGGATCTGGGATGCCGTCTACGACGAGCACCAACGAATCGCCCGCCCCTGGTGGCGCTCCTTCTTCAGCCTGGCCCGGGTCAAGGGGTGGGGATCGGCCGGCCAGTGCCCCGCGCCTACGTTCGCGAAAAACCCGGCAGTGCGTGAGTCGGCTCGCCGCGTGGCGGCTCTGGCCCGGAAGGGCCGGGAAGACCTGGCTGATGCGAGCGCGCAGCGGCCTGATCCGGTGGGGGTGTCGTCATGACGCGAGCGCGCAACGACGCCCTCACCGGGGAGCTCTTCAGCGCCATTCCATCGCCGATGCCGGCGGTGCCGGGCGCGATGGATTTCCGCAAGCCGGTGGCCGAGCTGGTGGCCGGCTTGCTGGCCAATGCCAAGCGCGACCGCTACGACGTGGCCGCCCGCATCAGCCGCCTGTGTGACCACGAAACCAGCAAGGCGCTGCTCGATAGCTACACCGCGCCGAGTCGCGAGGAATGCAACCTGCCGCTGTGGAAGGTGCCGGCGGTCGAGATCGCCTGCAACAGCCGGGCGGTGACGGAGTGGCTGGTCGGGATCCACGGAGGCCGCGTGCTCTGGGGCAGCCAGGTGCTGCAGGCCGAGTTGGGCAACGTGGAAAGCCAGATTCAGGCGCTGCAGGCACAGCGCCGGCAGCTGCGCGAGTGCGTGCGGAGGCAGAAGTGATGGCCGACGGTAGCCGCCCCGAATACCTGGAGGCGCACGCCCTGGGCGATGCGCTGAAACTGTCCGCCCGCTCGGTGCGCCGCCGTGCTGACCGCGAGGGCTGGCCGACCGAAACCCGTACCGGCGTGGGCGGTAAGACGAAGGTCTATCCGCTGGCCACGCTGCCGGAAGACGTGCGCGCCGCGCTGGCACGCCACCGCGCGTTGCAGGCCGCTTCGAACGCCCCGAAAACGCCCGCCGAAGCCGCCGGGCGGGTGACCGCGCGTGGCCTCAACATCGCCGAGACCGTGGACGCGGCCAGCGCGCAGCGCGAACGCGAGCGCGGCCAAGCCGCCGCCGCGGCGCTGACGGGCAAGGCCCGCGAGCGGATGGACGCGAAGACCGAACTGCTGGCGCGGCTGACGGCGTTCGCCGCCGCGCGCGGCGTCGGCAAGTGCGCCGCGATGGACGAGTTCTGCGACGCCTACAACAGCGGGGCAATGGAGGTGCCGCACTACGTGCGCCACCACACCGGTGCCGACCTGCACCCGCAGACGCTGCGCCGCTGGGCGCGGGCAATCAAACAGGCAGGCACGGCCGCGCTGGCCGGCGCCTACGGCAACCGGCGCGGCTCGGGCTTCATAGAGTCCCGGCCGGAGTTGCTGGATTTCATCAAGGGCGTCATCGCCGAGAAGCCGACGATCAGCGCCAAGTTGCTGCATGACGCGATCGACGCGCGGATGCCGCAGCACCTGCCGAAGAAGCGGACGCTCGAGCGTTTCCTGCTGCGCTGGAAGGCCGAGAACCCGGCGCTGTTCATGGCGATCAGCAACCCCGACGCGTGGAAGAACCGGCACATGCCGGCCTTCGGCAGCTACTCGGACGGCATCGTCCGGGTGAACCAGCTGTGGATGGCGGACTCCACGCCGGCCGACGTGATGCTCAAGGACGGGCGCCATTCGCTGATCGGCGTGATCGACGTGGCCACGCGCCGCTTCAAGTTGCACGTCAGCAAGACCAGCAGCGCGGACGCGGTGTGCCAGCTCACGCGGCGCACGATCATTGCCTGGGGCGTGGCCGAGGCCATCAAGATGGACAACGGCCGCGACTACGCCAGCGAGCGCGTGGGTGCGCTGCTGACCGGGCTTGGCATCGAAGCGCGCTTCTCCACGCCGTTCTCGCCCTGGGAAAAGCCGCACATCGAGCGCGCCTTCCGCACCTTCAGCCACGGCCTGTTGACGCTGCTGCCGGGCTACATCGGCCACGACGTGGCCGAAGCGCAGGCGATCCGCGCACGGGAAGCCTTCAGCGATCGCCTCTTCAAGAAGAACGAAGTGGTCGACATGAACCTGACGGCTGCCGAGCTGCAGGCGTTCGCCGACCGCTGGTGCGAGCAGGTCTACATGCACGAGCCGCACAGCGGCGAGGGGATGGATGGCCTGACGCCGGCGCTGAAGCTGGCGCAGCAGCGCGACGTGGTCCGCATGGTGCAGGACGTGCGTGCGCTGGACGTGCTGATGGGCGCCGGCCAGGTGGTGAAGGTGCAGAAGAAGGGCGTGCGCCTGGACAAGCTGACCTACATCGCCGAGGACCTGGGCGCGCTGGTCGGCGAGCAGGTGCTGGTGCGCCGCGACGAAGGCGACATCGGCCGCATCGTGGTCTACCACCGCGACGCCTTCCTCTGCATCGCTGAATGCCCCGAGGTCACGGGCGTCTCCATGAAGGAGATCGCGATCGAGGGCCGCCGCCAGGCGACCGCCGAGATGCAGCGCCTGAAGCGCGAGATGAAGGCCCTGGGCAAGAAGGCGAAGACCGCCGATCTGGCCGAGGACATCCTGCGTCGCAAGGCCGAGCAGAACGCCAGCCTCACGCCGTTCCCGGCGCCGAACGTGGCCTACATGACGCCGGCGATCGAGGCGGCGAGCGAGGCCGCAGACGCCCTGGCGCGCTACGACAGCGGCGCGCCCACGCAGGAAGAGGAGCTGGCGAAGCTGGCCGACGTGATCGAGCTGGTGCGCGACGAGCAGCGCGCCGACGACAGTGCTGAGCAGCGCTTCGCCACCGCGCTGGCCACGTTGCTCAAGCCCGAGGCCGAGCGAAACGACCTGGAGCGCATGCGCCTCAAGACCTACCAGTCCAGCGCGGAGTTCACCAGCCGCTGGGAATTGCTCACCGAGTTCGGGGCGGAGATGTTCGGTCTCTCCGCCGATTTCAACGCGTTGCTTCCCACCGACGCGCCTTTCAACAAGCAAGGGGCTTTCTGACATGCAGAACAAGGTTGTTCCCATCTCCAACGTGCAGCGCCTGGCGGAAGCCTGCGAGACGCTGCTCAACCGCGCGCCCGGCACGCCCGGCATGGCGCTCTGCGACGGGCCGGCCGGGCTGGGCAAGACGGTCGCCATCGGCTGGCTGGCCACGCGCAAGCACGCGGTGTTCGTCCGCGCGCTCTCGACCACGACGGCCACCAGCCTGATGGACGCGATCGCCTTCGAGCTCAACATCGAGCCGGGCCGCACGCTGGCGGGCAAGGTGCAGGCGATCGTGGCCGAGCTGGTGCGCACGCAGCGCCCGCTTTTCATCGACGAGGCCGACTACATCATCGGCCGGGACGGCCACGAGAACCGCCTCCAAGGCGCGATCCGCGACCTGCACGACCTGTCCGACGTGCCGGTGGTGCTGGTGGGCATGGCGGGCATCCACAAGAAGATCCACCGCTTCCCGCAGCTGGCCGGCCGCATCGCTCACCGCGTCGAGTTCCAGCCCTGCACCGCGCAGGACGCCGCGATGCTGGCCAAGCAGCTGATCGACATCGACGTCGCCCCCGATCTGCTCGAGGACCTGCGCCGCCGCGCCAGCGGCAGCGTGCGCTTGGTCACCAACGGGCTGGCCAAGGTCGAGCAGTTCGGCCGCAAGCACGGCAAGGCTCGCATGGAGCTGGCCGACTGGCCGCGCGGCGAGGCGTTCTTCCTGGGCGACGACGCACGCGCGAAGGCGGTGGCCTGACATGGCGCCTCCCACCACCCGCGGGAATGCCTGGCGGCGCGCCACCAACAAGGCGCGCCGCAACGATCACCGCTGCGGAAAGCTGTGGTACGCCGCGCGCGTGCTGCGCCGCTTCACCGCCAGCGACCTGGTCGCGGTGGCCGACTACCCCAACCGCAAGTCTGCGCAGGCCTGGCTCAACAAGCTGCGCCACGCCGGTTATTTCCGGACCAGCCGCAACGGCAACGACGAGGCGATCTGGACGCTGATCCGCGACTCCGGCCCGGTCTGCCCGGCCATCGTCCGCGCCCGCACCAGCGTGTGGGATTTCAACACCGAGAAGGAGTACGCGATCCATGCACAGCTCGCATGACGATGACGCGTGGCTGGAGGTGCTGCGCACGCACCGGCAGACGCACGGCGGCAAGAAGACGGCCGAGGTGATCGGTTACAGCGCCACGGTCGTCAGCCAGGTGCTGTCCGGGACCTACAAGGGCGACATGAAGGCCGTTCAACAGAAGGTCGAAGGGGCCTTGATGGGCGCGACCGTGGACTGCCCGGTGATCGGCGAGCTGCCGCGCAACCGCTGCCTGGAATACCAGCGCCTGCCGTTCGCCGCCAGCAACCCGCTGCGCGTGCGCTTCACCAGCGCGTGCCCGAAGTGCCCGAACCGGCGGGGTGCGGAATGAGCCGCCTCAACGACGACCTGGCCAAGGCCTTCCAGCTGGTCAACGGCATCGGCGCCGCGCCGGGCGTTGACGCGACCTCTCGCCTACAGGCGCTGCAGCAGCTGCAGGCGCAGATGGACCGGGTGATGCGGGGGCTGCGGGAGCAGCAGGCAGATCAACTTAAGAAGGAGGTGGGACGTGGCTAAGAATGACGTGAAGCCGAACGTTGTGACGATCACCGTTTCCGACGTAGACCTTGCAGCTGGGAAGGTCGAAATCCACATGGAGTTCAAGGTCCCATTGAAGGGAAAGTCACGGATGTCACCGGCGGTAGCGTGTGCGGTTCGGATGATGGAAGCGTCGAATCCGAAGAGCGCAAAGGCCCGCTGACATGCAGCCGGCCCTCTTCGCTCGCGAACTCACCCCGGACGCCGTGCTGGCCGCGCTGCTGCTGCGCGTCGGCCCGGCCAACGGCGCCGATGCGCACACGCTGGCCAGCGAAGTACTCGGCGTGGACGCCGGTGGCGCCGACGAGCGCCGGCTGCGCCAGGTGATCGAGAAGCTGCGCAACGACGGCCATCCCGTCTGCGCCACCCCCGAAGAGGGCTACCACTACATGGCCGACGCCGCGGACTTGAACCGCACCTGCGTCTATCTGACGCGCCGCGCCATCACTTCACTCAAGCAGGTGGCCGCGATGAAGCGGATCGCCCTGCCGGACATTTACGGGCAGCTCGGCCTTGAGCTGCCGCAAGGGGAAGAAGCATGACCATCCGCAACAAGAACGCCGCCCGCGCGGCGTTCGAGGCCGTCCTGATCGCCCTGGACAAGCTCCAGGCCTGCCAGAGCCAGGTGCTCGGCGTCATCTACAGCGGCAGCAAGCCGATCGTGGTGGTCGCCAAACCGCCGGCCTTCGTGCGCGGCGGGTTGACCAACCGGCAGGTATTGAACGACACCGTCCAGCACACCTATGCGGCGCCATTCCACGGCGTGCAGCTGCAGTGGTTCCAGTGCACGCCGATCGCACGGGAGGCGGGCCATGCGTGAGAGCAACTATTCGCTCGCGCTCGATGTGCTAGCCGGTGCGCCCACTGGCGGGATGACCCGCGAGCAGATCGTTAACGCGTTGTCCATGCGAGGCCGCTACCTCAACGAGGTCCAGGCCAAATCGATCATGGGCAACATGGTCTACCGCAACCTCGCCGACCGGTTGAATCCGGGCGAGTTTCCGGCGCGCTATGGCATCGCCAGCGGCGACAAGCCACGCGTGCGTCGGTCCCGGAAGCCGGTGGCGCCGCCGTTGCCGCGTCGCGGCGAGGCGAACCCCGAGTGGCGCGTCCACCTGCGCACGCGCCTGGCCGCCCTGGCTGACGACCTCGCCGATATCCGTGCGCACGCAGCTGCATCGCGCGCGTCGATGGATGTGTGCCTGGGGCTGGACAGCGTGCTGCGTGGCGTGGACCGCGTGCGCCGCGAGGTAGGCCACTGAGATGACTTTCAAGGGCTACCAGCCGATCCGTCGCCCGCGCTACTTCGCGTTCGCGTTGTGGGCGGCAGCGTTGGGCCGGCCGCCCCGCATCGAAGAGGTCGAGGGCTTCTTCGGCATCACCCGCCGCAACGCGCTGCAGATCCACCACGAGTGGATGCGTGCGGTCATGAATCAATCCGCGACCACAAGCCCGGCGGCAACCGGCATCACCATGAGAGAACCGAAATGAGCAAGAAAACCCGACTAAAGGCGGAGGCCGTCGCCGTCACCTTCTCCAACCCCTTCGAGGCCAATGCGGCCATCGAGCGCATCGGCCACGCCCAGCGTGAGCGCGAGCGCATCAAGACGGCGATGAACGCGGAGCTGGCCGAGATCCGCGCCCGCTACGAGGACCAGGCCGCGCCGCACGCCGAGGTGATCAAGGTGCTGCGCCAGGCCGTGCAGGTCTACTGCGAAGGCAACCGCGCCGACCTGACCAAGGGCGGCAAGAAGACCTACGCCTTCGCGGCGGGCGAGGTGTCCTGGCGCACCCGGCCGCCCAAGGTCAACGTGCGCGGCGAGGGCATCGTCATCGCCACGCTCAAGAAGCTGGGGCTGGACCGCTGGATCCGCACCAAGGAGGAGCTGGACAAGAGCGCCATCCTGGCCGACCCCGAGGCTGCCGCGCTGGTGGAGGGCGTGCAGGGGCTGTCGATCAGCCAGGGCGAGGACTTCGTCATCAAGCCCTTCGAGACCAAGATCGAGGAGGTGCAGTGATGCGCGCCGGAGAAACCGAGGTCAACGTGCGCTACAACGCGGGCACGTACGTCGCGCGCGGCGGTGGCAAATCCTGCAGCAGCACGGCCGGTGGCGACAACGCCGTGGTCGGGCTGGTGCAGAAACTGGGCTGGTACGGCGGCTACAGCGTGCGCGGCGAGCAGCAGCTGGAAGCCAACCACACCCGCCTGTGGATCAAGCGGGAGGGCCGCTGATGGACGTGCTGCCCGCCCACGCGGTCACGCCGACCGACAACCGCAGCCCCACGCGCCGGATCTCCGGCGCGTCGGCCGCCATCCACCCCGCGCGTGAGCTTTCGGTGCTGGACCAGCTGGAGGCCGAGCGACGCCTGCAGCTGCTCGCCGGCGCCGCCCGCGTCGCGCTCTGCACTGGAGCCGAGGAATGAAGAAGACCGAGGGCGTGCGCCCGGACGGCATGACCCACAAGGAGCACAGCCTGGCCACGCTGAATCTGGCGCTGCAGATCGCCGATGACCTGGCGCGGTGCGAGGTGGAGAGCTTCGCGCTGTGTGAGGGCGAGAAGCTGGGTGAGCATCCGCCCGTATTCCGGCTAGACCGCAGCCAAGGTGACGTGAGCTCGCTGCCGTACACGGACGAGGATCTGGCGCGGGACATCGCCGACGCCCAGCGCGCCGCCCGCTACATCGACCTGCGCATGCCGCACCTGCCGTACACGATGCACCGCGACCCCGCCAACCCGAACCGCGTCTGGTTCACCGACAAGGAGTGACCCGATGAAAGCCTCCCTCCGCGAACAGCGCATCAGTGCCGCCATCGTCGGTGGCGCGCTGCTGGTCATCTGCCTGGCGATCGCCTTGGGCGAGACGCCGGCCGGCCAGTGGCTGTGGGGCCTGTGATGGCCGCGCAAGTCGATCAGCGCCGGCAGCGCCTGGCCCGCATCCACATGGGCAAGAAGGCGCTGGGTCTGGCCGAGCGCGAATACCGCGCCTTCCTGCTGCGCCACAGCGCGGACGCGCATGGCGTGGGTGGTTTCGACAGCGCGGCCAACATGAGCCCGCAGCAGCACCAGCAGGTGCTGGCGGCGATGGCAGCGGAGGGTTTCCGGATGGAGCGGGTGGCCGCGAACAAGCGGCGCCGCTGGCCAGGCGAGCCTAAGGACTGCGACAGCAGGCCGCTGCTGGGCAAGGTGCGGGCGTTGCTGGCCGACGGCAGCAAGCCGTGGAGCTACGCGCACGCGATGGCCGAGCGCATGGCCGGCGTGAAGCGCGTGGAGTGGTGCAACGACGAGCAGGTGCACAAGTTGGTGGCGGCGCTGGCGGTGGATGCCAGGAGGAAGGCGCGATGAAGGTCAAGTTCCATGCCGAAACGAACTGGCCGGTCGATAAGAAGGTGGACCCGGTGTTGTCGGGCGTTGAATGGGAGATATGGGTCGACTTCCCCATGATTCCGCGCGTCGGCGACATGGTGAAGGTGCATGCCGACGACGACTATCGGGAGGTTGAGAGCGTCTACCTCGATCCGTTCGGGAAAGAGGCTGACGTGGAGGTGTTCCTGAAGTTCAGCGACGAGCCGTGCTACGAAGCTTCGATGAAGGCAATGGGGTGGCGGGAATCGTGACGCTCGCGAGTTGCCCCGCCTGCGCCTTCCAGGGCGACATCGAGGCCTTCTTCTCGGACGACGAGTGGAAGCGCCTGGCGGCGGCCGTGGCAGAGCTGCCGCCGGAGTGCGGCCGGGCGTTGATGCGCTATCTGCGCCTGTTCAAGCCGGCTAAAACGGGGCTTCGAGCGGCGCGTGCGGTGAAGCTCTCGCGCGAGCTGCTGGCGCTGATCCAGGCCGGCGCTGTCTGCGCGGACGATCGCGGCGGGGTTCGGCGCCCGGCCACGCCCGCCCACTGGGCGGAGGGCATGGAACTGATGCTGGACCAGCGCACCGGCTTGAGCCTGCCGCTGGCCAACCACAACTACCTGCGCAAGGTCGTTTTCGATCTGGCCGACAAGCAGGACGCCGCGGCGGAGCGTCAGCGCGAAGCCCAGGCACGCGCGGGAACGCATCTGGCCAGCGCGTCGGGAAAGTCCGAGCAGCGTGTCAGCGAAACACCCCTGCAGGCGCAGCTGGTGTGGATTGCCCGCATGGTGGAGTTGGGGGACATGACGGCCGAGCAGGCCGAAGAAGAGCGCGCGAAGGCGCGGGCGAAGTACGGAGAGGGTCGTGGCTGAAGAGCAACTCGGGATGCTTCCGGATGACCCGGGCGACGGCGATAGCGGTCGCTACGCGGACGTGCCGCGCCACAAATGGCCCAAGAACCTGATCGAGATGATCGAGGTGGCCGAGGCCCGCTTCAAGCGCAACGGTATGGACGACGCGGCCGCGTTCCGTTGGGCGCGCGAGGTGACGGTAGCGCTGGCGCGGCACTTCGGTGGCCGGCCGTTCTACCTGCCCACAGGTGACGCGCTGGACAGCGTGCTCAAGCACGAGGAAATCTACCGCCGCGCCAACCGCGATAACATCGAGGCGCTCGCTGCGGAGTACGGGCTGACGGTCAGCCAGATCTACCGAATCGTCCGCCAGCAGCAGAAGCTGCACATCAAGCGCACGCAGCGAGAGCTGCCTTTCAAGGGGGAGTGAGGATGGTCGACACAAATGTTTGCCTCAACTGCGGCGGAAATCTTACGGGGTCTGGTTTCATGTGTGCATGCGGGGTCCGTGACGAATACGAAAAGATCGTCTTAAGGCAAAAGTCGACAGAACGAAAGTGGGCGGCGATCTTCCTGACTCTGGTGGCTGCGGCAGGCGTGAGTGCGTATTTTTGGTATATGCAGCCGCATAAAGTGGCTTACCGAGAACACCAGGCGCTAATTGAGCGGCAAGCTGAAATGGAGGATGACGCCGAGTCCAATGCCATGCTGATCGTTCAATCGCGTCTTCGTGATGCTGGGTCGGCACGGTTCCAGAACCTACGCACGCGGCGCGGCATGAATGGTGAGATCACGGTGTGTGGTGAGGTCAATGCGAACAATGCATTCGGAGCCAAGGCGGGCTTCGAGAAATTCATGGTGGTGGGGTCAGGCTCGGTATTCGAAAGCGAGGGAGCGACCGACTTCTACCAGCGCTGGGCTACAGTCTGCTGAACCCGCTACACTCCACCCGAAGCCCCGCACCTGCGGGGCTTTTTTGTTGGCTTGAGTGGCGCGCGCCACTCCCGATGACCAGCACCAGATCGGCATCTTGAAGGCTCCGAAGGCGGGCGGCGTGGGACGCCCGCCCTTCCGGCCGCCGGCGTCACCCCTTCGCCGGCGGCCACCCTATCAAGGAGCCGCCATGAAGTTCGAAAAAGCCAAGAATGCGCTGCAGCACCTGGACGCGTTCTTCGACCGCGTCGGTTACGTCTGGGCGCTGCTGCTGGTCAGCCTGTTGTTGCTGGCTGTGATCGCCCCGCTCAATCCGCAGCTGCTGGCCAGCTACGTGTGGGCGGCGAGTAAGATCGCGATGGCGGCCGCCGGCGGCTACGTCTTCGACTGGGTTGCCTTCCGCCACAACGACCCGGACAACCTGGACGGGATCGAGATGTCGATGGCGCGCAACCGGCGCGCGACGTTGATCGGCTGCGCGTTGATCGCGGTCGGCCTGATCGGCTGATCAATATGGCCGGCGTCGATTTCGACTGCTACATCCGCCGACGCGCCGCGCTGGGGCTGCTGGGCAGCACAGTGCGCTATGCGCTGGCCGCGCTGCTGATGGCGTTCGCGGTGGCCAGCTGCCTGCCGACACCGGCTGCGGCCGCGCCGCAGAAGGCGGCCAGTGTTCGCATCCCGCCCGCCTCGGCGTTGTACCGCCACCGGGTTGAACAGGCGGTGGCGCGGGCTTGGGGTGTGCGTGGCTCGCCGTCGCTGCTGGCGGCCCAGCTGCACCAGGAGTCCACTTGGCGCGCTGATGCGCGATCGCATGCGGGGGCGCTTGGCATCGCCCAGTTCATTCCTTCGACAGCCGCATGGGCCGGGGAATTCTGGCGTGCGGAGCTAGGCGATTTCGATCCGTTCAATCCGCAGCAGGCCATCATGGCCGCCGCGCTTTACGACAAGCACCTGTACGACGACGCCCGCCGCATCGGCCAGGGCCAGTTCACGTTCTGCAGCCGCTGGGCGTTCGCGCTCCGGGCGTACAACGGCGGCCCGGGCATGCTGCGCCGTGAGCGCATGCTGGCCTGGAACAACGGCAGCAATGCCAACGACTGGCTCGCCGTCGAGCCCTATCGCGCCCGCGCGAAGTGGGCGCACAAGGAAAACATCGGCTACCCGCGACGAATCCTGCTGGTGTTGGAACCGGCCTACATCGCGGCCGGCTGGCCGGGAGGCCCGACATGTCCGTGAAGCAGGTTTTCGCCCTGTCGCGCTCGGCGGGGCTTCTTCCGTATGCCGGCATTGCGCTGCTGGTGGTCGCGGTGCTGGCGGGCGCAGGCGGTATCTGGTTTGGATACCGCTGGCACAAAGGCGCCACGGCCATCGCGCAGAACGCGCAGCTGCGCAAGGACGTGAAGGCGTGGGAGGGCATCGCCGAACGTCAGTTCCAGATCAACGTGGACACCGCCCTGGCCATGCACCAGGCCGCCGGACGCATGGACGCGATCGCACATCAACGGGAGTTGGACCGTGAGGAAATCCGCACCTTCTTCGAAGGCCAGTCGCAGGCGCTTCGAAACCTGCTTCGCCATCGGCCTGATCTGCAGCGCCAGCTTGGCGATGACGTCCTGTGCCACCTCAACCGTGCGAAAGCCGGACCCGGCGCCAACCCCGCCGCCGCCGTCCCCGGCTGCAAGCCTGATGCAGCCGTGCCCGGCGCTGCCGTTCCTGGGCGACAGCAGCGCGGCGGCGCTGATCGCGGACGGCGACAACACGGCCCGGCTGTACCACGACTGCCGGGATGGCAAGAACAGCCTGATCAGCGCGGTGAAGGAGTGGGAGAAGACCGCATGGCAGTGGTACTGCGACGCGGTGAAACGGGCCGAGCTGAAGGTCGGGGAATGCCCGGCCGGGAAGTGAAATGAGCGATGACGCCGACAAAGTCACCGCGGACGACGAGCGCGCCTGGGATCTGTTCGACCGGCAGCGCAAGGCGGCGCGTGACGCAGAGATGCGCACGGTGCTGAAGCGCGTGGCGCTGCATTGCCTGGACTGCGGGGCGGAGATCCCTGCAGCGCGTCTGATGGCGGTTCCCACAGCTACCCGCTGCGTGCAATGCGGCACCGCGAAGGAGCGCACATGGAACACGTAGTGGTTCCGATGCTGATGGTGCTGGTCGTGCTGTCGCTGGTCACCGTGCTGCTGGTCGGCCTGTTGTGGTGGCAGCACAACGGTCTGGCGGCGCGCGTCGCCGCGATCGAGTCCACCCAGAAGCACCTGCTCAACCACGCCGACGCCCGAATGATCTTCGAGCGGCTGTCGAGCATGGAAGGCCAGGTCAACACGCTGTCGCAGCTGACGCGGTCCGTGCAGCAGCACCTATTGGACAAGGAGAAGAAATGAAGAGCTTCGCCGAACGACTGCGCGAGGATCGCCGCCTGGTGATGCTGCGCATCCTGGCCGAGCAGCCCGGCTACAGGGCCAACAGCTCGATCATGCACGCCGGCCTGCAGCACCTGGGCGTGGTGGCCAGCCGCGACGACGTGCGCACCGATGCGCACTGGCTGCGTGACCAGGGGCTGATCTCGATCACCGAGGCGGCGCCCGGCATCGAGGTGTACGCGCTGGCCAGCCGCGGCTCCGAGGTTGCCGACGGCCATTGCCTGGTCCCCGGCGTGAGCCGGCCGAGCCCGAAGTAAGGCGATGGCCAGGAAGCGCCACGCCCGGTCCAAGATCAGCCGCCTGCCGGCCGAGCAGCGTGCCTACATCGAGCGCCTGCTGCGGGAGGACCAGCTGGGCTTGGACGAGATGCTGGAGGCGATCCGCGCCCAGTTCCCGGGCGAGCCTGCCGCGGAGATCTCGCGGACCGGGTTGGGGCGCTACAGCAAGGGGGTGCGCGAGCTGGGCGAGCGCATGCGCGAGATCGAGGCCGCGTCCAACGTACTGGTGGGTGAGTTCGGCGAATCGATCGGCGACAAGGCGGGCGATCTGCTTTCCCAGGCGGTGGTCACCCTGACCGCCAACGCCGCGTTGCGCGCCCAGGAGCAGGACGAGATCGACATCGACACCATCCGCAAGCTGGCGATCGCGGCCAAGAACTCGATCGACACGAAGCGGATCAGCGTCAACGTGCGCAAGGCCATCCGCGCCGAGGCCCGCGAGGAGCTGCTGCGCGAACAGCGCGAGAAGCTTGACGCCGAGGCCAAGGAGGCCGGCGCCGGCGGCCTGACCATCGAGAAGGTCCGGGCAGTACTCGGGATCGGCTGATGGGCAACGCCAAGATCATCCCGGCCAACCGCGACGCGCTCTTCCTGCCGTTCCAGGCGAAGTGGGTGGAGGACACCAGCCGCCTGAAGCTGATGGAGAAGTCGCGTCAGATCGGCATCAGCTGGTCGACGGCCTATGCCGCGGTCGAGCGCACGGCCGCCCAGGGCGCGCGGCGTGACCAGTGGGTGTCGAGCCGCGATGACCTGCAGGCGCGGCTCTTCGTGGAGGACTGCAAGCTCTTCGCAAAGATCCTCGACATGGCTGCCGAGGATCTTGGCGAGCAGGTGATCGACAAGGACAGCAAGCAGACGGCCTACGTGCTGCGCTTCGCCAACGACCGCCGCATCCACAGCATGTCCAGCAACCCCGACGCCCAGGCGGGCAAGCGCGGTGGCCGCGTGCTGGACGAATTCGCGCTGCACCCCGATCCCCGCAAGCTGTGGTCGATCGCCTACCCGGGTATCACCTGGGGCGGCAACATGGAGGTGATCTCCACCCACCGCGGCAGCCACAACTTCTTCAACCAGCTGATCCGCGAGGTGGTGGAGAGCGGCAACCCGAAGAAGATCAGCCACCACCGGGTCACGCTCCAGGACGCGCTCGACCAAGGCTTCCTGTGGAAGCTGCAGCAGTCGCTGCCGGCCGACGACGAGCGCCAGGAGATGGACGAGGCGGCCTATTTCAGCTGGGTGCGGGCCGGCGCGGCCGACGAGGAGTCGTTCCAGCAGGAGTACATGTGCAACCCGGCCGACGACGACGCGGCTTTCCTGGAATACGACCTGATCGGCGCGGCGGAATACCCGCGCGAGTTCGACTGGACGGCGATCGAGGGCCGCAACCTCTACGTGGGCATCGACATCGGCCGCACCAGCGACCTGACCGTGATCTGGGTGCTTGAGCGCCTGGGCGACGTGCTCTACACGCGCCACGTCGAGCGCATGCACAAGATGCGGAAGTCGGAGCAGGAGAAGATCCTGTGGCCGTGGATCGAGCGCTGCAACCGCAGCTGCTGGGACAAGACGGGCCTCGGTATCGGCTGGGTGGACGACGCCCAGGACAAGTTCGGCGAATACCGCGTAGAGGGGGTGACTTTCACCGCTGCCACCAAGGAGGCCCTGGCTTACCCAGTGCGCAGCGCGATGGAGGACCGGAAGCTCCGCATCCCGCATGACCCGAAGATCCGCGCCGACCTGCGCATGGTCACCAAGCAGGTGACGGCGGCCGGCAACGTGCGCTTCACCGCCGAGCGCACCGTCAACGGCCACGCCGACCACTTCTGGGCGCTGGCTCTCGCCCTGCACGCGGCCGGCGCCGATGCCGGTCCGATCGACTACCGGCGGGTCCGCCTGGACGACAACGACATCCACCGCGACATCCGCATCGGTGCGGGCTGGCGCTCGAAGAAAGGTATCTGGTGATGGCGACGAAAACCTCACGCATCCTCGGCCCTGACGGCCAGCCCATCACCTATGACGTGCTCGAGGAGGAGATCTCGCGCGGCGGCATGACCGGTATCCGCCAGATCTGGACCGGCAGCGTCGCCAACAACCTGACGCCGCAGCGGCTGGCCACTGTGCTGTCGGGAGCCACCGACGGCAGCCCCGAGGACTACCTGACACTCGCCGAGGAGATGGAAGAGCGCGACATGCACTACGCCTCGGTGTTGGGAACGCGCCGCCTGGCGCTGGCCGGCCTCGAGATCCGCGTCGACGCGTACAGCGACGCCGCCGAGGACGTGAAGCTGGCCGACGCCATTCGCGAGCTGGTGGCGGACCCGATGTTCTACGAGGCAGTGTTCGACCTGACCGATGCATTCGGCAAGGGCTACGCCGCCGCCGAGATCGTCTGGGATCGCACGGCCAAGCCGTGGCGGCCGGTCAAGATCATCCATCGCGACCCGCGCTTCTTCCGCTACGACCGCGAAACCGGCCAGGAGCTGCGCCTGCTCGATGACACGGCGCCGGTGGATGGCCTGGCACTGCCGCCCTACAAGTTCATCGTGCACCGGCCCCGGATCCGCACGGGCCTACCGATCCGTGGTGGCCTCGCGCGCCTCGCGGCCCCGGCCTACATGTGCAAGGCCTGGAGCTGGAAGGACTGGATGGCCTTTGCCGACGTATTCGGCATGCCGATGCGCGTGGGCACCTATGGGCAGAACGCCTCTGACGGCGAGATCGCCAAGCTGATGTCGGCGGTCGCCAACCTGGGCAGCGACGCGGCGGCGGTCATCGCCGAGGGCACCAAGATCGAATTCCAGGCCGCGCCCAACACCGCCGGCGCCGCGGACTTCTTCGAGCGCCTGGCCAACTTCTGGGACAAGCAGGTCAGCAAGGGCATCCTCGGCCAGACGATGACGGCCGACGACGGCTCCTCGATGAGCCAGGCCAAGGTGCACAACGAGGTCCGCGGGGATCTGTTGAAGGCCGATGCGAAGGCACTTCAAGCCACCCTCAACCGCGATCTGATCCGGCCGTTCGTGGATCTCAACTACGGCCACGGACGCTACCCGACGCTGGTGGTTCCGGTACCGGACGACGAGGATCTCAAGCTGATGCTCGATGCCCTGGAACGCCTGGTGCCGATGGGGCTGGAGGTCGAGCAGTCGGTGGTGCGAGACAAGTTCGGGATCCCGGACCCCGCCGAGGGCCAGGGCGTCAAGCTGCTGCGCGCACCGGATCGGCCGGCTGCGGTTGATGTGGCGCCGCCGGCGGTCAAGGCGCCCGAATTGCCGCCGGCGAAGGTGGTACCGATCCAGCGTGCGCGCAACGACGAGATGCCGCCGCAGCCGGCGCCGGAGTATCTGGACGGTGTGCTCGCCCAGGTGGCCGTGCGGGCGGACGGCATCACCGAAGGCTGGATGCAGCAGATCCGCGAGCGG
>JAANMY010002247.1_pt1 | contig 18738 bp, 12 predicted proteins | sample 7279691 | NCBI WGS metagenome assembly JAANMY01 (sample SAMN14094543, study PRJNA606508) | bioreactor metagenome | isolation source: A lab-scale SPAN reactor treating ammonium-rich wastewater day 388 | place: Ireland: Galway | collected 2018-02-07
CTGTTTTTTCCGAATCTGGACACGCAAAGAAGCCTTTGTGAAAGCCATTGGAAAAGGGATCTCGGTCCCATTGAAAAGCTTCTCACTTCCCGTCTCTCCCGGCACAGTCCTCTGGGAGGGGCATTCATGGTGGGTTCAGGATCTCCCCTTGTCCGAGAACACTCTGGCCGCGGTGGCAAGCCAGCATCCACTCTATCAGACTCAGATTCGCGATGTTCTTGAATGCCTCGAGGGCTGAGAGGGATTAGTTCACTTTCTGGTCTGCTGAAGCGGGATGGTTTTTCAGGTATTCAGAAATAACCTCAGCAACTTTGCGATTCCCTTCCACCGTGAAATGAACATGGTCATAAAGAAAATCGAGTGTTTTCGGCACCTGGGTTTCGAGGTCAATCAACTCCACACCCATTTCGGTTGAAATTTGCCGGATTGCATTGTTGTATGCATCCATGCCTCTTTTCATGGAGGCATTGGATGGATTCAACTGATCCTCCTCAGGGAAGGGAATCCCGAGCCGTTCCTCAATTTCCGGTGGAAGGACCTCGGCATACAGGGAGCACTGGGTCACAAAGATCAGGCGAAGCCCCAGGCTTTTGGCCACACCCGCGATCATCTTCATATATTTCTCAAATGACACGATGTTCGGGAACTCAAAAATCTCCTTGCGCTCCAGATGCGCCAGTTTCTCCCGTTCATCGTGGATATGCGCAAGTGTGAAGCGTTTGGAATGCTTGCGGGTGAGATGCTTGTAAAACTGGTAGATGTACGGGTGGGGATCTCCCTCGAACTCCTCATAGGAGCTCTTCGCCTTGGAACGGGCGGTTCTCCGATCGGAGGCATCTTCCTCGTAATCCGGTGTGAGGCCGAGCGCAAAGTCATTCACTCCCTGCATGACAATCACACAATCCGGCTGCGCCCAGGAAACATTATAAATCAGCTGCGCCAGTGAATCTCTCGCTGCACAGCCATCCACTCCCGCATTGGCGCATTCGTAAGTGGCGGAAGCCCCGGCCGGGTTCAGATGGTCTTCAATCAGCTGGGGAAAGGTCTTCTCCTGCGGGAGATAGGTGCAGGCAGTCGTCGATCCCCCCAGGAAAAAAATACGGTAAACCCCCGGCTTCTTCTCACGCGACAGCACCGAATCGGTCCTGTATCCGATCGGGCCACCCTGGATATGGAATTCTCCACCGAATCCGGTTACTGCATCCCCATGATAGGGAAGATCCACTCCGGCACGGATATGCCTTCGTATAAATGGGTGGGAATAGTCATACAACCCCCGGGGAGGCACCCAGACCTGGCGAAGGATCATCTCAAACCCGATCAGGAAGACCGCGATGATCAGCACAAGAGTGATGAGAGGAAACAGAATTTTTTTCATGGCCACCTGAGGCAAAGGGCTGTCAATGACTCCTTTCATAAAGCAGAGGGAAGGCCTCCCCCTCGAGCTTCTGGCCATCAGGGATCCTGACGAACTGCTTCATCACATGATCGCCGGACTGGATGTAGAAGGTTTCCTCGGTCATATAATGGAAGGCAATGGCACGGCGGTGCCTGCCGCTCTGATTCGCATGAGAGCCATGCCATGTCAGGCTGTGGTGGTAATGCACTTCACCCTTGCGGACCGGGCAGCGGCGCACCTCGATGTCATGACCTTCCCACTGGCGGGGCATCGAAGTGTAATTCTCCAGCTGAGCCAGGAAATGCATCTGATTTCCCCACAGGTGCGACCCTGGCACCATGCTCATGCAGCCATTGCTTTCATCCACATCATCCAGTGCCACCCAGGCGGTCACCTGGACGGGTGGATCGATGACCGGCCACAAGGGGTTGTCCTGGTGCCACATATTCACACCGCCCCGTTCGGCTGGCTTGTACTGAATCTGGTCATGCCAGATGCGCAGCTGACTGGCCTGGGTGAGCTGCGCCACTTCCTCGAGAAGGGTTGGATGCTCCATCAACTTTCGAAATGGCTCACTGGCCTGCCAGATGTTAACAATCTGCCAGATGGGAGCCGTTTCATCCCGGGTCAGGTTGACGATATGAACCGGCTGGGGTGTCGATTGGTCGCGATTCGCGATCACCCTTTCCAGCTCCGAACGAAGGATCTCCACTGTGGCATCATCGGCGACATGACTCCCTTTGACAAAGCCATCCTGGTTATATCGAGACAACTGTTCTGCTGACAGCATGGAATTTTCTGCCTTTTCAGATTGGCGTTATTCGTGATCTCTGGTTCTGATCGGGTGCGGTTTCAGAAAATCACCGGACTCCATAAATGATCTCACAGGTCAGCTGATCCAGACGCTCATACTGCAGCCCCTTGGAAGCGATTCCCTTCCGGTCGAAGTTTCTGGCTTTGAGCGCCCTGGCTTTATCACTGCTGTAGCCCTTGCACAGGCTCTCCAGCTCGGGATCGGATACCTTGATCTCTTTGAGAAGCCCCTGTATTTCCGCATCCTTGTTCCAGCGTTCCGCCTTTTCCTTGAGGATCAGATAAGTCCTCATGCACCCAGCTGCAAAGGCTTTCACCCCATCGAGATCCTCAGTCCGATAGGCATGAGCATCGAAATGGCGCGGGCCATCATAGCCGCTGTTTTCGAGCAGCTGCACCAGGAAGAAACAGATCTTGAAGCTTTCAGAACCGAAACGGAAATCCTGGTCGTATCGGCCCGGACGCTGATCATTCAGATCGATATGGAAAAGCTTCCCGGCTTCGATGGCCTGGCCGACTGCATGGAAGAAATTCAAGCCGGCCATGGTTTCATGGGCCACTTCCGGATTCACTCCTACCATTTCGGGGTGAGCGAGGGTCTCAATGAATCCGAGATAGTTTCCTGTGGTGGGGAAATAGATATCTCCCCGTGGCTCATTCGGCTTGGCTTCCAGAGCGAATTTCATCCCATATCCCTGCTCGGTTGAATATTCACAGAGGAAATCGATGGCATCCCGGAAGTATTTGATTCCATCTCGTGGATCTTTGGAGGCATCCACCTCAGTTCCTTCGCGGCCTCCCCAGAAAACATAGGTCTTCGCCCCCAGGCCTGCCCCCAGGTCCATGGCATTCATTGTCTTCTGCAGCGCATAGGCACGCACCCGTGCATCATTCGATGTAAAAGCCCCATCCTTGAAAATCGGATCGCCAAACAGATTGGTGGTCGCCATCGGCACCTGGACATCATAGTCCGCAAGAGCCTTGTGGAAATCTTTCAAAATAGCCTCTTTTTCCGAATCACTCGCATCGATCGGGAGCAGATCATTATCATGAAAATTAACTCCATATCCGCCCAGCTCCCCGACAATCTTGACGATCTCCCAGGGTTTGAGTGGTGAACGGACCGGTTCCCCGAAGGGATCCCTGCCGATATTTCCGATTGTCCATAATCCAAAAGTGAATTTGTCGGATTTCCGGGGCTGATAGCTGGCCATCTGGTTGGACTCCTTTTTTTTTATAATCCTGTTGCTGCGGGATTTAGGGTATTCGCTCTTTCTCTGGTGTCAATAACCTGCCGGATGCTCAGGGGCCACCCTTTGGGGGAACTCGAAATCGATTGGCCTTCTCCTCAGCCGCTTTCGCTTCGGTTTCCTTTCCGAGAACCCTGAGGATTTGCGCCTCTTCATCATAAAAACCTGCCCAGCAGGGGTTATATCTTTCCATCCCTCTTACCGCTGCAAGCATCATGGATGGGTTGTGCAGTTGTTGCCCGATTTCCCGCCAGACCTCATACAGTGCGGTGCTGTGGCGGAAGTGCGAAGCCATTTCCAGCGAAGACATGGCACCAGGAATGTCATTCGCCATCATCCGGGCGCGTGCCAGATAAATCCAGCGGTCATGTGTCTCCGGGAGGGGATATTGGATCGCAGATAGAGACCGGATCGAGGCCTGAAGGGACTTCTGTTCCGAATCGGCATCCCCCGCCATACGGCTTCCCAGAAACTGCTCGAATCCGCGCTTTAACAGTTGCTGGTCCCGCAGTCCCGCCAGACTGCTCAGGATCAGCAAAACTCCGAGAATGGCCGGCAGTATCGTAGGGAAGCGGATACGCCACTCATGGCAAGGCCCGGGAAGCGACAGCAGCGCGAGATAAATGACCGCCAGAAAAACCGGCTGAGGCTGGCGTAGTGGAAAATCCACCAGGCAGTGAAAGAAAATCAGGCACAGGCCGGTGCCTGCAATCCAATGCTCCCCCCACATTTCCGGATCGGCTTGGGCTTGCCGCAATCGCTGGAACCACAGACGGAGGACAGCTCCAACCAGCCAGAAGAATGCAACCCCCCCCGCAATCCCGGATTCAGCTACCACCTGGAGAGGGTCGGAATGCGCCTGTGGCACCAGTCCGACTGTGGGGCGGTCATGCGGGAGGTTTCGCTGGCGGTACAGTTCTCCCTGATAAAGCGCATGGACTGTGTAGTATCTCCCCCAGCCGATGCCCCGGATCGGATGATCCTTGATCATCAGTGCGGTTGTGGTCCAGATAAAACGCCTGGCTCCAAAGCCCCCCTTCCAGCGTGGTGATGCCAGTGCCTCGGAAACCAGGCCTTCGGGATGGTTTGGAATTCCCCAGGGGAGCATCAGAAATCCCCACACCAGGAACAATCCAGTGAGTGCCGCCGGAATTTTCCACCAGGAAGCATTGTGCAGGAGCCTGTATCCAGCCAGGCTGGCCAGAGTGATCACGACAACTGCTGAAATCAGAAAAAACAGGCTTTTCTGAATCGGCAGATTTTCATTCAATAATCCCTGCAGGATCAGGAAGCACCCCAGTGAGGCTGCAGTTGCGGGGACCACCTCCGGCCTGGTTCTGACCCAGCCTGTGAATCTCCTTCGCCTCTCATCGGGCTTCGTGGTTCTCCTCGATATCCCAGCCAGAACTGATAAAGGCAGAATGATGAACAGGCCCAGCCAGGCCCCCACAGTGAAAACTGTGGTCAGTGCATACACCAGCAGCAAACCACCGATTGCAGTGATCCATCCACTCCATCGACTGGAGCGATCCCCAAGGAACCATCCTGCCAGCACGATCGGAGTGAGGTAACACAGATATCCCCCCACCTCATTGGGGTTTCCCAGAGTTGAGGAAAGATTAAAGCGCCAGTCTGAAACCGGCTCACGGCTCCAATGGTAAAAACCCCAGTCCTGCAGGATCGCCACCAGCCCGACGAGAACTCCTCCCACAAGGCAGCTGGCCAGAAGGATTCGAATGCTGCGCTGCCTCTCGAACGCACTCTGCCGCAGCAGCCAGGTGAACATCAGGCGGTATGCCAGATATGCCACCACCAGGCGAAACAGGAACATGAAGGCCACCTGGTGATCTTCCGCTGTCCAGCGAAATGCCAGCGTAATACAGATCAGGCACCCGAGCAGAGGCGGATCGAGCTGAGAAAGCGGATTCAGGACCGGCTGGGCATTCCACCAGCGCACCAGCAGCAAGAATCCCACCCAGCAGGACAACAGCAGCCATTTCGGTTCATGAAAGCTGTCATAAGCCTGGCTCCAGAAAAGAAGCGGAAAGCACAATCCCCAGCAGATATAGAAAGGGCGTTCCGGGATGAGCGGACGCCTGCTAGGCTTTGCTGAAAACAATTCAGGTCCGGTATTCATGAATCCAAAACGACTTTCCTTGCTGCCCGTTCGTTTTCTGGCACTGCTGGTGGGTGTTGTTTTTTCCCTTCAGTGCCTGGCGAACCAGCCCAATGGGACACCCACAAAATTCATCCCCGATCAGGGGTATCTGGCATGGAGGCAGAAACTCCTCGATTGCCTGACCCCGCTCCGATTGATGTGCATCGCTGCACACCCCGATGATGAAGACAGTGAGACTCTGGCATTCTACAGGTATCGATATGGAGTAAGAACCTCCATTCTGCTGGCCAACTGGGGTGAAGGCGGACAGAACGAAATCGGCCCCGAACTTTACGAAGAACTGGGTGTTATTCGTGCCCATGAAACCATGGAGGCTTCCCGCCTGGTCGGGACCGGCAGGATTTACTGCCTCAACCAGAAGGATTTCGGATTCTCGAAATCAGCTTCGGAAACCTGGTCCTTCTGGGACCATGACCGGGCGCTGGAAGAAATGGTCCGAATTCTGCGCATCGAAAAACCCGATGTTCTCATCACGAACCATCGTTTCGGCACTGGGCATGGCAACCATCAGGCCATTGCCGGGCTGGCGGTGCAGGCCATTCCGATGGCAGCATCCCCTGAATGCTTTACCGGACAGATCCGCGATGAAGGCCTGCTCCCCTGGAAGGTTCAACGTTTCTTTCAGCAGGTCCGCCACCATGAGGGCCTTCCCGGAGAACCTTTCGATGCCAGTGTGCCGGTTGGCGAAATTGATCCCCTGCGGGCTGTCGCTTACCAGGAAATCGCATCGGAAGCCCTGCTTCGCCACCGTTCCCAGGGGGTCAAAGGCATCTGGAACCAGGTGAATCAGGCCCGAATCACCCAGCCGGAGAATTTCTTCAGATCCGTCCTCGATAAAGATTTTTCTGAACCTCTTCGCGATCTCTTTGAAGGCATGAAGGGTGCCTGGTGGCTCGAGAGCGAAGAACCGGCGGCTGCTTTTTCGAAGCTCCTGCCTGCTTCGGACACAGCGAATGGCCCTTTTCAGTATGCGATCCTGGATGCCATGAAATTTCTGGGGCAGGACTCCTCCCGTTTCGAACACGCCCTGAACAGGGCTGTGGAAATTCTCTCAGCCTCCCCGGACAGCAGCACAATAAAGCCTGAAACCCTGTTGGAGATTCCAGGTGAAATGTGGGGGTTGAGCCTGGAGGTTCACTGTTCCGAGGATCCACTGGTTCCTGCCCAGGAATCGATATTCAGCCTGATTGTCCACAACCAGGGGCCAGCGATGGTTGTTGTCGACAGCTTCGATCTGGCTGTTCCGACCGGGTGGCTCCTGACACCGATCAAGCAGGAGTCCGGCTCACTCGGGCCATTCAAACAGGCTGAAGCCCATTTCCTTGTGAAGCCGGCATCAGATGCATTGCCCACTCAACCAGGAGTGGTGGATCTCTATCGCAGCAGGCAGCCTTTTCAGCCTCAGATTCGAGCACGCGTGATGGTCCGGAAGGATGGGAACAGGGGGGCTGTTTCCCTCGATAAGCGCATCGAAATCGCAGCCCCATGGGAAATCAGGATCGAGCCGGCAGTCAGCCTTGTGCCTCTCCTGATGGCGTCATCCCGAAAAAAGACACCGCCTGGAAAAAATGATCCATCCGCTCCATTTCGGATCGAAGTGACCCGCCATGCCGCGGCTGGAACCACCGCGGAACTGGTGGTCCAGCTGCCGGATGGAACCCAACGGCGCACTGAGCTTGACCCTGGCCAGGCGCGGCGTGCATCCACCCGGGTGGAATGGACACCGGATTCAAAGATCAAGCCGGGAACCTATCCGGTCAAAGCGGTATTGAATTCCCAGGGGAATTCCTGCGAAGCCCAGGCCAGTGTTGTTCTCGCAGATGTCCGTGTTCCTGAATCTCTCGAGGTGGGAGTGATCCAGTCCTATGATCAGACACTGCCCGATGCCCTGAAGGCTCTCGGGGTCGATTTCTCACTCCTGAATGAGGCGGATCTGCTCCGTGGAGATTTCACCCGATTCGATGCCATCCTGGTCGATATCCGGGGTTATCTCGAACGAAAAGACCTGGTGGCTGCAAACCCCCGCCTTCTGGATTATGTCAGGCAGGGGGGGCGTCTGGTTGTGTTCTACCATAAATCCTTCGACTGGAATGATGCCGATCCTCCCTTTGCCCCTTATCCATTGAAGCTGGCCGGTTCCAGAGTGACTCGTGAAGATGCCCCGGTCACTGCGCTCAACCCGATGCATCCCCTTCTCCGCTATCCGAATGTGATTGAAAAACAGGACTGGGCGAACTGGGTTCAGGAAAGGGGGCTTTATTTCCCGGACACTTATGACTCCCATTACCAGGAGATCGTATCAATGTCCGACCCGGGGTCAGAACCGCTCAAGGGGGCGATTCTGTATGCCACCTATGGCAAGGGGGAGTATATTTACACCTCTCTGGCGCTCTATCGCCAGCTGAGAGCCTGTGTTCCGGGTGGTTTTCGTTTGTTTGCCAACCTGATCAGCCCGAAGGATCTCGTCCCTTAATCGTCATTTCGGCAGGGGCACGGCATGACGTGCCCCTTCGAGGCCCTTATATCAAAACGCTGGATCACCCCAGTTAATCTAGTCATTTCCTTTGGTAGACAATATAGTAAGTTAAAGGAAGATGGTTTTTTCTTTTGTGCTCCGTTAGATGGGAAATTGGAGGGTATCTGTATGTTTTTTTCAGGTAATCGAGAAAACTGGAAAGGCTTCACACTGATCGAGCTGCTGATTGTCATTGCGATCATCCTGATCCTGATTTCCATTGCACTCCCCAACTTCCTTGAGGCCCAGCTGCGTGCAAAAACCACCAAGTCCTATGCTGAGATGCGCACCATGGCGACTGCCACAGAAGCCTTCCGCATGGAACGGGGGGTGCTTCTGGTGGATTTCTGGGATGCTGAAACACTCGATGGAATGAATCGTGTGAAACAAAAATTCAACAATGTGGGCAGTATCATGCCTCGTTGCTCCCCGGTTCATCCGACTGGAAGATCGATGGAATGTGTCCTTTACCCCCTGACATCACCGGTCAAATACCTGAGCAGGATTCCCGATGATATCCTCGCTCCGGCTGCAGGCGAAAATAGAACCGGCAACCTCGGCCATGATGAGCATATCAACCTTCCAGGAAACCGGACCTATCTGTATGCCGACCGGGATTCCAAAATCAAATACAATGGGGCTTATGGAAATGGAGACTGGAATGGCAGCACTTTCCCTTATCCGCCGGTCCCGGTCGCTGGAATGCTCCGGCCGCTCAAGATGGACGAATTTGTCTATTCCGGCTTCGGCCCCGGGGTTGAAAACAGTGTTTATGGTGGGTCGGTCCGGATGCCGGTGGCCTATTCTCCAACCAATGGAACAGCCAGTGTGGGTTCCCTGTATTACCGCTCGACAACAGGATCTGTGAATCCATAGGACAGATTGAATTCAAACCGGAAATTCACCCGGTCCCGCCACCCGGATCGAGGAGAGACCTGCGCCAACCGAGGAGAAAAACCTTTCGGCTGGCATTTCTATTGATACACTGTCAGGCAAATACATAAACACGGTAGAGGTCATGTCTGGAAATCGTTTCTCATACCTTCTCGTACTCCTGCTGGCGTTTTCAATTGGCAACAGCCAGGCTCATTCGGATGAAAAACCGCGCCTGTTCGATGCGACCGCAGCCCTCAGGGACTTCCGGCTCAAGCATGACATCCCATTGTTTGAACTGCCGGCCGATCGGGATCAGACACGAAAAGAACTGAAAGGAACAGTTCCAAAAATCAGACAGCTGGGTGAGATGGAAGTCTTCTGGATAGTCGATTTCACCAACTTCACGAACCTTGGATATCTGTCCCCCAATGAGGACAAAACCTACACCTTCGCGGAGCTGGCCCGGATCAGTCCCCATGCCTATCTGTATGTCGAAATGGGCCTCGGCATCGATTCCGACCTGCTCGACCAGATGGTCAGCGAGTTCGAATCCGCCATCTATGGAAAAATGACCCCGGTTTTCGGGATGCCTCCCGATGCCCTTGATGAAGACCCCCGTGTCACCATCCTCATTGCGACTTTCCTTGGCACTTCAATGTTCGGTGCAACAGCCGCCGGATACTTCGATGATGCCAACCAGTACACGGATTCCGAAGCCTTTTACATGAACCTCGGTCACAGCAATGAACAGGAAATGATCTATATCAATAAAGATTTCGTTACCCGTAATATGTTTACCAACCAGCTCGATCCCCTGGTTCTGGGGCTTTTCGCTCATGAATACCAGCACATGCTCCACTGGGCGCGTGACCCGGTCGAAGATGTCTGGATCAATGAAGGCTGCTCGGAATATGCCATGTTCCTCAGTGAGTTCGATGATACCACCGACCAGCATAAGGAGATGTTCGCGATCAGCCCAACCGACAGTTTGACCTCCTGGGATAACACTCTCTCGCAATATGGCGGATCCTATTTTTTCATGCGTTACCTCGGGGATCACTATGGCGGAAATTCAGCGATCGAGGCGATCACTTCCAGTCAGTTCCGCAGCCTCGAGGGCATTCATTCTTTCCTCCAGTCACATTCCGGGGTCACCTTTCCTGAGGTCTTCCACAACTGGGGCATGGCCAACATGCTGGATACCAGCAGTGGTGATTATTCGTATTCCTTCGAAAAATCCCCCCCCTACTGGCGCATCCTGTATGAAAGTGTCGGGCTCCAGGACCTGATGCCGATCTTTTTCACACTCCGCCTGAAATCGTTCAATGTCCCGGAGTTTGAAGCATTCCTTCCGGTCTGGACACATGAGTATTACCTCCTGCAGAGAGCAGCTGGAGAAGCAGGCCAGCCCTTCCATGGAACCATCGAAGTCGATGGGGACTATCGAGTTCGAGTCACTTATGCGGCCCTGCAGCAGGTCGGCTCATTCCCGGATGTGACCTACAACCTGCTCCGCGAAGACCTGGTCCAGCTCAGTCCGCAAGGTTTCGGGACATTCAATATCCCCGGGGGTGATAACCATGCGGCGCTGATAATCAGCTGTCTGTCATCCGGGCATGGGCCATCCATTACAAATGCAACCATGACCTACAGAATCCAGACATTCCCCGGTGCCGCCGGCGCCCTTGTTCAGGATGTGACCGCTCCAGCCGGAGTCGATGACCTGTTGATTGAGTCGATTGTCGATGACCGCATGACACTGTCCTGGACCGCTCCCGGCGATGATGGAATGAGCGGGATGGCGAATCTGTATGATATGAGATATTCAACAGAACCCCTGACACCAGATAATTTTGCCACAGGAATTCCGGTCAGAAACCTGGCGTTTCCCCGATCCCCCGGAACTGTTGAACAGTTTACACCCCCAGACCTCCCGGCTGAAACAACCCTGTATTTTCTCCTGAAGATCGAGGATGATGCGGGACACACCGCCTGGTCAAATTCGGCCAGTGGCATCAATGGCCCGGCAGATATCATCCCGCCAGCTTCAATCACAGACTTGCGAATCCAGTCGGTCGGAAACCTGAGAGCGGCCCTGCTTTGGAGCGCGCCGGGCGATGATGGCGTGGATGGAACTGCGAAGTCCTATGATTTCCGGTGGTCTCTGACCCCGATCACCACCCTGATGGAGTTCCGCCAGGCCCAGATTGTTCCCGGGCCGAATCCCGCCCCAGCCGGCACTCCTCAGTCCGTTCAAATCGATGAAATTCCTGAAGACACTGAAGTGATCTATGCCGCTTTGCGGACTATCGATGATTCAGGGAATGTATCGGGCGTCTCAAATGTTGTACAAATTCCTCTTGGCACCAGTGCGGTATCCGAGGAATTGTGGGGATTGTACAAGTAGCGACAGATCGAAAAACCTCTCGTCGAAAGTTCCTGCAGGGTGCGGGGGCTTCTCTTCTGACCGCCACAGCCAGTGGATGCACCTCCATGGGGCTGCGCAAGTCTCCTTTTGTTTTATCACGGAAACAGCAGACCGAAGCCAGCAATGTTCTGGTCTTTATGTCGGATGAACATAACCCTTATTTCTCCGGCCTTGGCCGTTATCGGTTTGTTGAAACTCCAAATCTTGAAAAACTCGCCGAGCGTGGAGTCGTTTTTTCCAACACATACTGCCCATCCCCGGTCTGCCACCCATCACGCTCCGCATTCTGTGCCGGGCAGCGGGTTCATCAGATACAGACCTACAGCAACTGCAATCTTTTCAAAGCCACCTTTCCCAGCTATGGGCACATTCTCGCACAGGCGGGTGTGCATACTGTCAACATCGGGAAGACCGACTTTTACAATGATGGCGTCCGCCTCGGCTTTTCTGAGGTGATCTCGCCTGGAGAACGTCTCCAGCCGAACCCGTATATATCCCGCCAGCCGCTGGCAATTAACCCTGGAAGCCCCGTGGCGGCCAGGCAATATGGGGTGGATCCGAAGAATTTCGAATATGATATTCAACGTGTGGATGAGGCGATTCACTGGCTGCGGGAAACCGCTACGTCTCTCACACAGCCCTGGGTCTGTGTCGTGAATGGCATTCGCCCCCATTTTCCCCACAAGGTCACTCAGGATCTGTGGGATAAATACCAGGCCCACCACGACCTCCCCAGATATGATGGCACAGTGGATGCCGCCAACCACCCCTATGCTCTCGACCTCCGCGCTCATTTCCAGACTGATCGATTTACTGAGGATCAGGTTCGCGGATTAAGGCAGGGATATTATGGGTGTGTCACTTTCATGGACCAGCAGGTCGGCCGATTGCTCGCTGCCCTCGATGAGTCCGGCCTGTCTGATCAAACCATCTTTGCCTACACATCCGATCATGGAGAGATGCTTGGGAAGTTCGGAATGTGGTGGAAATGCTCCCTGTATGAAGATTCGGCCCGAATCCCGATGGTCGTGGCCGGCCCCGGGTTTCCGAAAGGCCAGGTGGTTGAAACACCGGTGGATCTGCATGACCTCCAGGCCACTTTTTTTCATGCTACCGGAAAACTTCGTGAACGCCCCGATGGGTGGCAGGGAACTCCGCTCCCGGAAATTCCCGTCAATGATCCGGGCCGGGTTGTTTTTTCGGAGTACCATGGCCATGGCACCCGCGCCAGCAGCTACCTGATCCGCAAAGGGGATTGGAAACTGCATTATTGCATTGCTGCATCCCACCAGTTGTTCAATCTGGCCGATGATCCCGATGAGCTTCACAATCTGGCTTCAACTCATCCCGAAAAACTCTCCGAACTTGAAGGGGAATTGCGTTCCATCTGCAACCCCATTAAAGAAAATCAGCGTGCTGAAGATTACATTCAGATTCAGCTTGCCGAACTGGATAAGCGCGGGCTGTTACCTCCCCCACCTGAAGAACCTCCGATAGTCGATGGGGGATCTCTGGGGTGGTATGTCTGAGATTTTATCCTGGCGGCAATTGAATGACCCCGAAAACCAGTATATGGCTCTCTACTGGTAATGCCGGATGAGAGGAGAGCCGGAAGTCGGTCAAGCAGGAGGATTCCGTCCACCCCGCTCCCGCCATTGTCTCTGACAGTTTCACCATTGTCATTCCAGCTCCCACCATTGTCATTCCAGCTCCCACCATTGTCATTCCAGCTCCCACCATTGTCATTCCCGCTCCCACCATTGTCATTCCCGCTCCCACCATTGTCATTCCCGCTCCCACCATTGTCATTCCCGCTCCCGCCATTGTCATTCCCGCTCCCACCATTGTCATTCCCGCGAAAGCGGGAATCCATTGGCAGATTCTTTGAGCGGGTCAATGCTCGATGACTACAGTCGCCACAGCCTGTGATGACAGCGGAGGGATAGCCTGGTCCAAGGCTATAAAACCAATCAGCAGGGACAGATAGGCCAGGCTGGCGAAAAAAAGCCGCCGTGCCTCTCGATCATTGCGTGTCTGGCTGAATTTCAAACCTGGCGACAGCATCATCAGGCCGAGGAAAATGGAGCCGAGGGTATAAAACCAGCCTGTGACTCCCACCAGCGACAGGCAGGCTCCAACCGGCAGCAGCGCACAGGAGTACAGAATAATGGCAGTGCAGGTCAATGCTCCATTCGGGTCGATGGCCGGCAGCATCCTGAATCCGCCATCGCTGTAATCCTGGCGATACATCCAGGCCAGCGCGAGGAAGTGTGGGATTTGCCAGACGAACAGGATTGCCGCCAGGATCCATCCGCCGGCACCCAGTTCATTCGTCGCTCCGGTCCATCCCATCAGTGGCGGAATGGCCCCGCACACTGCACCCACCAGGGTGCACAGGGAGGTCCTTTTTTTGAGTGGCGTATAGACCAGGACATACAGGAAGACAGTCAGCACTCCCAGCAAGGCGGTAATCGTATTGACAAATACAGCCAGCATCAGAATGCCCGCAAGCGCGGTTGTTAATGCCCAGATAAAGGCGTGAGCACGAGAAATCCGCCTGGAAGGGACCGGGCGGTTGCGGGTGCGTTTCATCAGGCTGTCCGGAAAAACCTCCCACCACTGGTTGAGGCCGTTGGCCCCCCCGCTGGCGAGTGTGGTTCCCAGGGTTGTCCAGAACAACAGGCTCCAATCCAAAACGTCATTTCGCGATGCCAGAAAAAAGCCGCCGACTGCTGTCAATGCAACCAGGCCGGTCAGTCGTGATTTGGCCAGCTCCAGATAGATCTGAATAATTTTTCCAGGGGATTGTGTGCTCATGAATTCCTGCTTTTAGAAACGATCCTGGGACGGATGAGTTTTATTCCGCCCCCAAGATTGGTTATGATAGGACTGTTTGGCCTTCTCGACAACCAGGAAAAGGAATTCCCCATTTTATGGATAACAGAATGACTTCGAATGAAAATGAACAGGGATATGCCGACCTGTTTGCGCTCGGCTTTGGAACGACTGTGGGGATGTGGCTGGCGGGCTATCTGTGCCGCCTGCCAGCGGTCATGTTACCCAGCCAGCTGGTTCTGGCCCTGATGCTCCTGATTCTTCTGGCGGGTGGTTATCTTTCCGGCAGGCTCACATCCAGAGGGTGGCGTGGCGGGGTCTACACCGCTTTAACCGCTGCATTGCTGAACCTTTTGATCCTCGGGAGCCTGCTTTCTGGCGATAGCCCGAACCAGGTTCATCCAGCCGCCTTATTGTGGCTTCCAGGCTGGTTTCTGCTGGCGGCAGCCCTGGGCCTGGCTGGAGGGGTGATTGGAGCCAGGAAAAGGTTGGCCTCGGTTCACCCTGACTGGACCGGGCTGCTGGTTGTGGTGGGTGTTGCAGCCACATTCCTGCTCATCATTGTCGGGGGTCTTGTCACCAGCAATGATGCCGGTTTGGCGGTGGTCGATTGGCCCAATTCTTTCGGCTACAACATGTTTCTCTATCCCCTGTCACGCATGACCGGTGGAATTTATTATGAGCATGCCCATCGTTTATTCGGTTCTCTGGTCGGCATCACCACCCTGGTAATCACCTTTCATCTTTTCCGTGTCGATCAACGCAAATGGGTAAAAAACTTTTCTCTCCTCGTGCTCGCTGTCGTTATCGTGCAGGGGATTCTAGGCGGCTTGCGGGTTACAGGAAAATTCACACTGGCCACTTCTCCGGAAGAAGTCGCACCCAGCCTGACCCTGGCATTGGTCCATGGAGTGCTGGGCCAGTTCTTCCTTGGCCTGATGACAGTCCTGGCTGTCGTTGCATCGAATGTCTGGAAAAAAGGGCGAGTTCCGGCTGTCAGTGGTTCGCGTTCTATCGACCGCTGGCTCTCAGGCGGGATGATATTTCTGGTCCTTTTTCAGGTGATCCTGGGGGCATTGCAGCGCCACTTTGCGATGGGGCTTACCTACCACATCCTGGTTGCTTCGATTGTGGTCATGCTGGCCATTACGATCACAGTCCGGGCTAATGCCTTTTATTCGGGCCAGCACCTCATCCAGCGTTTTGGAAGATGGCTTTCGGTGGTTTCCGGATTGCAGATTCTGCTTGGGTTAGGTGCTTTGATTGCGACCCTCCTGCATGTTCAGGGAGAACCTTATGCCGCCTGGGAAACTTTGATTCCGACCTCCCACCAGGCGGTCGGTGCGATTCTGTTTTCGGTGTCAGTGGGGCTTTGGACCTGGCTGTGGTGTGAAACTGCTTCAGGATCCTGATTATTTCATCAGCTCGGAAGCGGCTTTTTCCTGCAGTAACTGAATCTCGTGATCCCAGCGAGGTTGCAGCTCCGGAATCGCCTTGAATAAAGAATCCAGTGCCACTTTGAGCCGTGCCGGATCCCCCTTCCAGGTGATGACATTGCGAAGGATCCAGAATGATTTTTCATATTCTTTTTCGGCGATGTAGTTCTTCCCCAAATCCAGGGCATAATTGGGTCTGGGATAGCTCTTGCCCCAGGCGAACCATTTCTCATAGAGCTCGATGGATTTCAGACGGTAATCGCGTGCACGCCGGTCGAATCCGATTCTCTGATAACAGCGTGAGAGATAATCCTGCAACCGGGCATAAGTGGGATGCCTTTTCAGGCTCTCCTCATAATAATCAACCGCCTGAAGCATCGCCCTCTGGCGGTCCGATTCGTTGGATGATTCCGATGAGATTTTGAAATACGATGTCGCCAGGTTTTCAGTGACTACAACCACATCCCCTCGGAGCTGGCGGACCTTTTCAAAATGCTCGATGGCATCACCATAACGGCCATTTTCATAGAGCAGTCCTCCCAGCAGGTAATGCGAAGCGACCGCATCCGGATCCAGCTCAATGGATCGGACCAGCAGCGATTCAGTTTCAGGCCTCCCTTGCTTCTGCCCCTGCCTCCCGCCCACATAATACCAGTCCGACATGAATCGTGAGGAGGCAGGTATAAATAAAAGGGTGGTCAAAGTGAGAGCTGAGAAAAGGACAGTTTTCACATACCTTCCCTGAACAGCCGGAGTTTCAGTTTGACCTGGCTGTTTCTTGTAAAGATACCCGGCCAGCCCGGCTGCGAACCCAGCGGCCAGCCAGAAATTCCAGGCACTGGGGGTCCAGCGCAGGCTGACCGATGTCATGTTTTCACACAATCCGGCAAACACTGCGGACAGAAAACCTGCCAGCCACCAGGATTCCGGCAGGCTGGATCCATCCTGCCAGGCCTTCCATGCCAGCAAAACAAAAGCTCCCCAGAAAGTAATCAGCAGCATGAATCCAACGAACCCCAGGTCAACCAGCACCTCGATGAATTCATTATGGGCATGTTCCATCACCTTATCTTCGGGTGACTCGGACCAGCCATAAGATTCAGTCTCGGACCATTTCATGTAATCCGGAAAGAACACAGCGAAATTTCCAGGGCCAACCCCGAAGAGGAGATGATCCCGGATCATGGCAGCGGTTGTTGAGTAGGTCATTGAACGGACTTCAACCGACTGTAATTTAGACTGAGAGGCCGCTTCATCTGTTGATTCTCCTGCCAGGAGGAATATCCCCCCCAGAAGAATCCAGGTTGCAATCAGCATCAGGGGCGAAACAACCCGGCACATTTTTCGGATTGTGGGGTGAATTCTGGTGCTGGGTGAAATCCCAAGAAACATCAAAAACTGCGCCACCCCACCAAAGGATCCCAGAATGGCACCTTTGCTTAAGGTCACTGCCAGCCCCATCATCACGGGAATCAGATGGAGAAATGCTTTCCAGGAGGATTTGCCTGAATGAATCCGGCTGAACCCAATCCCCAGAATTATTGGCACCAGCAGGACCAGGAAACCCGCAAAATAAGTGGGGTTCCCAAAGGTCGAATAACTGCGGTTCAATCCCAGCATTCCCGGGAATTTTTCCCATTGGAAATAACTCATGTCGGTTTCAAGAAACTTCAGGATATCGCCGATCAAGGGAGCCTTGTTCCAAGACCAGGTGATCGGATCGATCCTCCTGCCCCAGGCCATGGAATCGGGGATATTCTGCGATATGAACTGCAGCACTCCATACAGACACACCAGCCACACAATGAAAGTAAAAGCGAATAACAACTTTCGCAGCGATTTTGGATTTTGTGCCAGCAGATATGCCGGGATCAGAGGAGCCATGCTTCCCAGGGTCAGTCGGAGGGATTCCCAGGACCTTACCGGGTATGGTGAGAAGAAAACCCGGATAACCGCATACAGAACATACAGGAGCAAAGGGATAAATATCCATGCAGACCGGTTTCGCCATTCCTTTTGTCGAAAGAAAAGAAAGCCCCCCGATATCAGGAAAAACAACCCGAACCATGCGGCATAATAATCCTTGGCAGTGATCGATGAGGGAGTCCAGTAATGGACTACAACACTGATCAACAGCATGGCAGCTATCAGCGAGATTTCCAGAAACCTCTCAAGACTGCCAAAAACCACACTGAAGAATCGAACTCGGATGGGAGCCTGGACCGGCTGTCGCGCTTTTCTCACGGCAAGGATAGAAGCCTCCTGATTCCCCAGCCCAGGCAAAACAGAATCGCGAGGCCCGCCCCAAAACGGAGATCATGGCGAAGTGGGAATGAACCAGAACGTTGAACAGTCAGCGGGGGAAAATCTATATCGGACATGATCCGGGCACGATCCGCAAACATGGCATACTGCCCTCCGGTGGATTCGGCAAGGTCTCGAAGAAGGGATTCATTCAACAGCCGGTCGCTGGATTCTGGAGACTGATCCAGGACCCTGATCTGGATTGAATGAGAATCCTGCCTGGCATAACGCATGGTATAGTCTCCCGCCTGCCGGGCATACCATGTGGTGCTGCCCAGCCCTGCCCAGTCTGGATCGGGTGAGAGAGGCAGAACCTGCCACTGCCCATCTGTTGCCTTGACTTCCAGGCCTGACAAGGGTGGCCCGGGGGTGATGGAGGGATCCTGGACAATGACCTTGATCTGCTGCCCGACGACACCTGGATTGGGATGCGCCTCGACCTTGATTTTTCGTGGAATTGAATAACCTGCGAGATAATCCGCCACTCCGAGCCACAAACCCTCCAGAAGTGAAGTTCCTGTGCCTTCGCTTCCTCCTCCAAAAGCAGCCAGTGTCCACAGATTTTCCGGCGCAACCAGGATGGCATGGCTCAGCCCCATTCGTGTTTCCAGAACCAATGGCTTCTCGGAAGGGTCGCTGACTAAAAGTGTCGAATAAGGGGGCCTCTGGTCAAAGAACTTGTCTGGGCCAATCTGCAATGGAC
>JAANMY010002251.1_pt1 | contig 18698 bp, 14 predicted proteins | sample 7279691 | NCBI WGS metagenome assembly JAANMY01 (sample SAMN14094543, study PRJNA606508) | bioreactor metagenome | isolation source: A lab-scale SPAN reactor treating ammonium-rich wastewater day 388 | place: Ireland: Galway | collected 2018-02-07
CCTTATTCAAACCATGACGCAGAAAGGCGTGATGAGAGGGTATCTCTTAGTAGGGGTTAGCACAATTCTCACGCTCCCTTTTCGAAGCAAACTCGCACTGGTGAATTTGGTTGCACTTGGCGGTGGAAATCTAGTGGCTGCAGAGAGGCGGCGATCATTGACAACCACTTTCGTCAAAGTGGTGCTGACGGTAGGCTTCGCTTTCCTCATGCTGATCCTTGGAACCAATCCAAAGCTCCTCGGCAAGCTTGGTGTAGCTGGAGAACATCGAACGCTTGATTCCGAATCAGTACGGGCGGAAATAGAACAAAGAGAGCGCTCACGTTCGGCTCAATTTACCAATGTTCTCATGTTTCCCGTCCTGTATCTTGTGGGTGAAGTGGCAGCTTTTAACCCACGCTCTTGGGAGCGATCGGACGCATCTCTTATTCGAGCCATTTGTATGGTCCCTTGGATCTATATTGGTGTGCCACTTTTCCTGCAAGGAGTGTGGCTAATCCTGCGGCCCAGGGAAAAGCTAGCCGTCCAGGGCGTGGCACACACTGAGAGGAGTGCTGAACAAAGCGCGCGAGCAACAGCAGTAAGAGCACCTCTCTTGATACTGCTTATGTTCGTCTTGGTCTATGCTGGGGTTGCATGGGCCAGCGCAGATACGACGCGTTGGCGAATGCCTGCGCTGCCGCCGATGGTGGCCATATCCGGCTTTGCATGGACAACATTGAGCGTTCAAAGGCGGTTCACTCTCCTGGTAGGGTGGGGCCTATGTCTTTCGTTTTCCCTCGTGACCTACTACGCTATTTTGCGGTAGCCGCTTGCAAAAGTTGCGACTGAACGGGAATGCATGAAAGAAAAACGTGATAAGAAGCACGAATGAGCAAGCTTCTTGGTCTGCCCCAAGAGCAGTGGCAGCGATAGAGGCGCAACCTGAACGGAACCAGACTCTTATCACCCGGATAGGTTCAGCGAGTCTCCAACTCGCAGCCTGCAATGCTGTGGTGCGTCTGCTGTCCCTCATCAGCATGCCAATACTTACCCATCTCCTCGCTCCGCAGGCTTATGGCACAGCTGCCATGGTTGGGACGATTATGTCGTTAGTCTCAGTCATAGCGTTAGCAGGGATGGATATGTCGTACGTGCGCGCATACCAGGATACTTCAATCTTAGCATCCTCCAACGTTGAAGCCTTTGCGTGGCGATATGTCTTAGGCAGCGGATTTCTAGCCGCTTGCATCCTCGGCCTTGCTTGGCCGCTGATAGCCCATGTCTTTCTTCTACCAGAATACTTGGGAGCAGTCGTGGCTCTAGGCACGATCCTGAGCCTTGTAAGCACTATGACTCAGGCCCGGGCACGGCTTAATAGCAGATATCGTGCTATGTCCCTCTCAATTCTAGTAGCTGGGGCTGCAGGTACTGCAATTAGTCTTGGTGTGGCTCAGTGGTGGCATCAGACTGAACTACCTCTCGTACTGGCGGTGCTGACTGGGTACCTGGTTCCAGTCCTCATACTTGGTAGTCCACCGGTCGTCCGTCTCTTCCATTTTTCAGGATTGTCTGCAACCGAGCGCTGGCATGTGCTTTCGATTGGTCTGGCAGGCATGATCACCGCACCAATTTACTGGGTCATGTCCTCATTGGATCGGTGGTTCCTGGGCTTCTTCACAGATGCAGCGACCGTGGGCATTTACTCAATGGGCTATAGCGTCGCGATTATGGGAATGATGGTGAATACCGCCATACTATCTGTCTGGACTCCCGAAACGGCAAAGGAGTTTCAGCAGAATCCCGAGCGGGCCCAGTGGGTGCTGGGGAAAATCGCTGAACGTCTCATTGCCGGTTTTGCTTGCGTATGGCTAGCCGTGACGGCTGGAGGAGGCGATGTAATTAGAATGCTTGCCTCTTCTTCGTTTCATGAGGCCGCTTCGATCGTACCGGCCATTGCAGCGGCAGTTATGTTTCATGGAGTCGTCCATGTCGCCAATGCCACATTTTTGCTCATGAAACGTCTTAACTTAACTCTCTGGTTTTGGTCATTCGGAGCGCTGATTTCTATCGCGCTTAATCTCATATTGATCCCCCTATGGGGAATGCGTGGGGCTGCCATCGCACAGGTCACAAGCTTTTGTCTCCTGGCTGTGGGGATGGTGCTGGGAGCTCAATGGCTGTACCCGCTAAAGGCCGAATGGCGCCGGTTGAGCTATGTCCTGACAGGAATTATCGTCGCGGGTTTCTTTATGTTTCCTTCTTGGCACAAAGCATCATACGTGAGTCTTCTTTTGAAATTGCCTGTCGGAGTAATGGTAGTGGTGGTGGTTGCGTTCTCCACATCCCCTGAGCTTTTGCGTATGGCGGTCCAGAAAATCCAAGGATCGATGCTGGGGGAGAAGAGGTGAAGAAGTGTGTGGAATAGCGGGTCACGTCTTTTTCGATAATGCTCCTATCCCTCACCATGTTGTGGATATGGTCCACAGAATTAGACATCGAGGCCCCGACGATTCAGGCCACTGGGTTTCTCCCGGTAGGGAGTGTGTGCTGGGGCATGCTCGCTTAAGCGTCATTGATTTGAGCCCGCTGGCGCATCAGCCAATGATCGATTCCAATACGGGCAACGCAATTGTTTTCAATGGAGAGATTTACAATTTTCAGTCGCTACGCCAGGAATGTGAAGCCGCTGGCGACAGGTTTCATTCTCAGTCAGACACAGAAGTCGTGCTGCATCTTTATCGGCGCTATGGGCCAGCCTGCTTGGAAAAGCTTCGCGGCATGTTTGCGTTTGTGCTCTGGGACCAACAACATAGCAAAGTAATTCTTGCTCGAGACCGGGTTGGGAAGAAACCTCTCAACTATGCCCTAACGCCGCACGGACTAATTTTCGCTTCAGAACTCGAGGCCTTGGCACGACACCCGGCCGTATCCCGCAATATGGATACTGAGGCGCTGGATCTGTACCTGCAACTCCAGTACATTCCTGCTCCCTGGACTATCTACACGGCGATCCGCAAGCTCCCGCCAGCTCACTACGCCACTTACCAAAAGGACGGCCTAAAGATTCATAAGTACTGGGATGTCAGCTATTGCTCGAAGTTGCGCATTTCGCTAGAAGACGCATTGGATGGGCTTGAGGAGAAACTGAAAGAAGCCATTCGACTTCGCATGATTGCAGATGTGCCCTTGGGAGCTTTGTTGAGCGGTGGAGTGGATTCTAGCCTCGTGGTTGCGTTGATGGCTCAGCAATCAGCTGACAGGATTAGGACCTACAGTATTGGGTTCAAGGATGAGGTATTTAACGAGTTGCCCTACGCGCAGACGGTCGCAGATCGCTACGCCACTCACCATTTCCCGGAGATCATCTCGCCAGACGCACAGTCGTTGCTTGAAGACATCGCAAGACACTATGGAGAGCCGTTTGCCGATTCTTCGGCGGTTCCCTCGTTTCACGTATGCCGGGCCGCACGCAAACATGTCACCGTGGTCCTGAATGGTGACGGGGGCGATGAATTGCTGGGCGGATATCCTCGGTATTCTCTCACGAGACTCGGTATCGAAGCGGGGCGGTTGTTTGGGCAATGGCACAGTCCAGAGCGGTTAAGTGAATATGTTAGGGGGCTGGCTAAAGCTCGTTCCATACCAGCACGCTTGAGACGAAAATGGCTACTGCGGGGGGCACACCCAGAGCTACAGTCTGTCGCCATGTACTCAGCCTTCTGGAACGATGACGAACGGGCGAGGCTCTTAAAGACTTCGGGCGGCACACTTACCGCCTGGCGTGCGGCCTGGTTGCGAGATTCGAGGCTCGCCGCTGCCAATCCTATCGACCGAATGCTTTGGATCGATAATCATACATATTTGCCAGGTGATCTTTTGATGAAAATGGACATTGCCTCCATGCATTGCGGATTAGAGGCTCGTTCGCCGTTCCTGGATCACCTTGTGATCGAGTTTTGTGCATCGCTGCCTGTGAACCTTAAAGTGCGGAACGGGGTGGGTAAGTACTTGCTGAAAAAATTAGCAGAGCGATATCTGCCCTCTGCGCTGATTTATCGACGCAAAATGGGGTTTGCCATTCCGATGGCCGAATGGTTACGCGGCCCGCTTTCGCTGCTACTGGAGGAAGTACTATTCGATGAAAAGGTTATGCAACCGCTAGATAGTAGTCTCATCCGCAATACGGTCTCGGAGTTCCGTCACGGGCACATTGATCATAGTTCCCGCCTATGGGCCTTATTTATGTATGGAATGTGGAAGAAGACCTGTTATGACAAATGAAGCCACCCAGGACATAAGATTTGGTTTTGGTGAAAATTGGACCCGGTATCTCGCAGATATCTCACAGGAGCGAATCGATGAGGCCGTGGCTTCTCTGCCAAAATTACTGGGAGATAGCCTCACAGGTAAAAGCATGATTGATATAGGGTCGGGCAGCGGATTGTTCTCCTTGGCCGCCCGTATTCTCGGAGCCTCTGTCTTATCTTTTGACTATGACGCGAAGTCCGTTGCCTGTACGGCTGAGTTAAAGCGGCGGTTCTTTCCAAATGATAAGAATTGGCAGGTTGCGCAAGGTTCTATCTTGGATAAGGGATACATTGGGCAACTGGGCCAGTTCGACATTGTGTATTCCTGGGGGGTTCTACACCATACTGGGGACATGTGGAAGGCTATCAACAATGCTGGCTCACTCGTTCGCAAAAATGGCATTTTTGCAATCGGCATTTATAATTTCTTGCCCGGGCGGAGAGGAACGCATACTTGGCAGAAGCTAAAGCGTTGGTACTGCGCCGCTTCACCATGGAAAAGAACCTTGTGGGAGTACGCCTACATCTCATGGAACCTCTGCTATTTGGTGATGGTGGGCCGAAATCCACTGAAAGTGATACGAGAGCACAAAAAACTGCGAGGAATGTCCTGGTTTCGTGACGTGACCGATTGGTTGGGTGGTTATCCCTATGAAGCCGCAACCGCGGGGGAGATTCTGGAGTTCGTACAAGCGAATTGCGGCTTTACCCTCATTCGACAAAATGTAAACACTGGGCTCGGCGTCAGTGAGTTTGTTTTTAGAGCGTCTAAACAGTGACGACAGTATCTCCACGCGTTTTGATGTTTTGCGGACAGTTCTGGCCCAGAATTGGCGGCGCTGAACGGCAAGCGCTCAGGCTGAGCAATTCTCTACTTGCGCGCGGTTGTCGGGTCGAAGTCTTAACCCCGCAATTAGAGGCGGCGTGGGCCTTAGAGGAGAACATTGACGGAATCCAGGTTCATAGATTTCCTTTTGTGGACTTGACCAAGCGTATCACGAACCTCAGGGGGCTTGGTTTGCTGAATACGTTGGTCATGGGTTGGCAAGTCCGACGAGCCGTTACGAAATACATTAGCCGCTTTGATATTCTCCATGCTCATATTGCATGGCCCATGGTGGCATATGCTGGTGAAGCCGCTAAGAGCTTCAATAGGAAAATTATCTGCAAGGTGGCAGCAGGAGGTCAGGCGTTTGACTTCGACACGTTGAGAAGATCATCTCCACTAGGTCCCAGACTGGCCCAAAGGCTGCTAGCAATTGTCGATACATGGATCGCGATATCCGAGGAGATCAAATCCAACATTGAGCGGGAGGTCAGTGACAGGAGCAGGATCGTCAGAATTCCAAACGGAGTAGAAATTCCTGTAGTTTACCCAGTATATGAGCGAAAAGTCGCAAGGCATTTCCTATACCTCGGCAGGCTCTCTCGCACAGCGCACAAGGATTACCTGACCCTCCTGCGTGCATTTGATCGTCTGGTTTCACGGATTCCTGAGTGCGAGCTGAAGCTCGTAGGAGGTGGTGAACTAACTGGCGATGTCCACGCCTTTCTTCAGTCGCTTCCACATGCGCGTCTCAGAACGGAACTTGTAGGTTTTTCCGAACCAACTCGCTGGCTTCAGTGGGCTGATGTTCTCATCCAACCATCAATGGCAGAAGGCCTGTCCAATGCGCTTCTAGAGGGAATGGCCCATGGGTTAGTCTGCATCGCCAACGATATTCCTCCGAATCGTGAAGTATTGGGAGAGGCGGGAATTCTTGTGCCTGTCGGCGACACGGAGACGTTAGTGCAGTGTATGGAGAAGGTAGCCACGATTTCTAGCGAGTGCCTCAAGTGGCGAAGGGGAGGACGGACCAGGGCGGAACAAGTTTACGCAATGGACAGAGTTGCCGAGGACTATCTTCGACTCTATACAATGATGCTAAAAGGGTAATGCTCCTGGTCGCGAGTCGGTCTGAGGAGGCCATTGTTTAGTTTTTCCTCTCGTGGACGCCGAACTCAACACGTTATTTTCCAGAATGTTAGGCAAGCTGAGAAAACACGGCCTGAGACGGACCATTGCTTACTTCTTATATTACGGGGTTGCCTATCATCTTCCCTATGAAACAAGGTGGGCTGGGATTGGAAAATTATCAGGGCATGTTAGGCGGATCCTATGCCGCGTTCTGTTCAGAAAAACTGGACGTGAGTTTTCAGTCGGCAAGCATGTCGACTTCGATTTTCTGGGACATCATATTTCTCTGGGGGAGCGAGCCAACATTGGAAACCATGCTTGGATAAGGGGTGGTGGTCAGGTCATTTGTGGCTCTGACATTATGATGGGCGAATTTGTCCTGATCTACACCCAAGACCACAAAATATATGGCCAGGAGTATGACGGCTATACGGTCGGTGACGTAGTAATCGGGAACAACGTATGGATTGGCGGTAGAGTGACGATTCTAAAAGGGGTTAGCATTGGTAACAACGCTGTGGTCGGTGCCGGTTCGGTGGTGACGAGAGATGTCCCAGCGAATGCAATTGTGGCCGGTAACCCGGCGCGAATACTTCGAATGCGATCGGATACCGACAGACCTGTGCTGACATCACCTGAATCTTTAGTTTGACTGTCATAACCCGGAATATGCCAGACAGGTTATCTGTGTTGATGATCGCTCCACAATTCTACCCGCTTGTTGGCGGTTATGAACGGGCTGCCGAGAGGCTAGCTGTAGAACTGGTTAGTAATGGACACTCTGTCACCGTCGTTGCCGAACGTCGAAATCGTGAGTGGCCACGTAAGCAAGTTCTCAGGGGGGTGCGGATAAGAAGGATCTGGTGTGCATTTAAACCTGGGTGGCATACTTTCACGTCCTTTGTGTCATTCTTAGTCTTCTTAATGCTCAATGGTCGCCGCTTTGATGTACTTCATGTACATCAGTACGGTCACCATCTAGCTTTAGCCGTGGCATTACGGAGACTGCTTGGTAAGCCTGTGGTGTTGAAACTTACAAGCACTGCGACACAGGGGATTAGTCAGGCTCTAGTCGGGAAAAGCTCTTCGAGTAGCCTCTTCGTTAGACTCCATCAAAAGGTCAACGCGTTGATCGCCACAAGTGCCGCAGCTGTTGAGGAGGCGGCCCACTTCGGAATCCCTAAAGAACGGATTTATCTTATCTCTAACGGGATCGACACCGAGCGGTATGCGCCCTGTTCTCTTCAGGACCGCGCTATGCTCAAGGAACGGTTGGGGTATCGGCGGCCTTTCACGGTTCTCTATACCGCCAGATTGGCTCCTGCTAAAAATCCAACCGGGTTGCTCGAAGCATGGAGCCTTATCCATCGAGAAGTTTCTGATTGTGACTTGGTCCTTGTTGGTGACGGACCCTTGCGTCAAAAACTTGCAGATCAAATCGATCGGCTTGGACTATTCGATTCCGTTCAATTGGCTGGTTATCAGGAAGACGTGCTGCCCTGGTACCAGGCGGCAGATGTCTTTGTCTTGCCCTCCCACCACGAGGGGTTATCGAACAGCCTGTTGGAGGCGTTAAGTTGCGGCCTCCCGGTGGTATCAACTCGTGTCTCTGGGAGTACCGATGTATTTGAGGCGGCCGATGTTGGAGAGCTTGTAGAGGTTGGGGATATCCCAGGGTTTGCAAAGGCTCTTCGGAGCCTGTTGGAGAATCCTGATCGTAGAAAGATATGTGGCACAAAAGCTCGACAGTATGCAGTGCAAAAATGCTCGATCCGTGCGGTCGCTAACGCTACGGCAAACCTATATCAAACGGTTTGCCGGACATAAAGACGATTAAATAATAAAGATCCGACAAGCAATGGAGACGGTTGTAAAAATCCCCGGGGATACCTTTCGTGTATTAGGTTTAGGTTGACGAGTACATTTATAAACATATTCCGATCATGCCGTGTCTGTGGTAGCCCCATTTTTTGCATTATCTCCTAGAAGCAAATTATTGTGGGGAAATATTACTGCTCAGATGAGCATATTGTATGAGTGCCCAGCGCATTGCTTATTTCGCTGAAATTTTTCCCTCCAAAAGCGAAACCTGGATTCATCACGAAATCGACGAACTACGGCGCTTGGGTTGGGATGTCCGCGTATTCGCTACTCACCCTCGACCAGATGATGTGGCGGATGAGCTCAAATATTTGCAGAGCTATACCGTATACCTTCCCGAGCAACCGAAGCAGATAGGTCGTGCCATCAGACGCTTGTTCGATCGTCGTCTACTGGTTCCCGTCTTGAAGGGAGTACTGACTGATACACCAATACTTCGACAGAAAGTGCAGGTTTTACGGGATATCCTGTATACAGGGTTGTTGTTCGATGAAGTGCAGCGGTTCGCGCCGGACATACTCTTTGCCCATTTCGCCGGCACTCGGACTAATCTGGCCGTGTTTCACTCGTTGTTGTCTGGGTTACCTTACGGATTTAAGATGCATGCCGCCGACGTCTTTACGAGGGTCGGGCTGTTGCGGCTTAAATGCAAACATGCTGCGTGGATCGGGACCATTTCGAATTTCAACCTGACATTTTTGAAGCGGGTCAATCCAGAAGTTGATTTTTCCAAGCTCAATATTCACAAATGTGGCTTACCGCTCGACAGGTTTGCCTATGCTCCCAAAGAGAAGCCGAGTGTACCCAGACGAATGGTGGCAGTGGGAAGGATGGTCAGAACAAAGGGGTTCGATGCATTGGTCAAGGCGAGTCATGAACTGAGGCAGCGAGGCATTGACCACAATTTGACAATTATTGGCGATGGGCCTCAACGGCCTGAACTGGAACGATTAATCGAATCGTTAGGGCTACACGATACGGTGCGGCTTCCTGGGTATTGCAGTCCACGTGAAGTTCAAACCGCCTTGGCAAAAGCGGACGCATTCGTCTTGCCCGTCGGTTGGGATCCGATCCTCAAGATTCCGGAAGGGGTCCCGGTAGCACTCATGGAAGCAATGGCTGTCGGCATACCGGTAGTCAGCGGAAGGACTGCGGGAATTCCAGAGTTGATCGCGGATGGAATCACGGGATTTCTTGCAAACCCAGGTGACCCTTCCGACTTGGCAGAAGTGGTTGCTCGATTATTTTCACTCTCGAATGAAGATCGAGGCAGTCTCACGCTAGCAGCGAGGCAAAAGATTGTTTCCGAGCACGACATTGTTGCCCTCACGCGTGATCTCCACGTGTCTCTCACACGCTGTGCACGTTCCCATGTCTAAAGTTACCGTGCTGACATTTGCCCGATATTATCTCCCTGGGTTCAAGGCTGGAGGCCCAATAAGAACCATCTCAAACATGGTGGAGGCGCTTGGGGACGAATTCGATTTTCGCATAATCTGCTCGGACCGCGATTTTATGGATGGGGCAGCGTATCCGAGCGTTGTCCCTGCGAGCTGGATTCGAGTCGGAAAGGCCTGGGTGTACTACACACCTCCTATCCGGTGGGTTGCGTTGCGGTGGTTGCGTCTACTCCGCAACACCCCACACGACATCATTTACCTTAACAGTTTGTTTGATCCTAACTATACTCTGAGCCTCCTTTTGGCCAACCGAATGCGTGGAGCCTCGGCAAGGCGCGTCGTACTTGCTCCAAGGGGAGAATTTTCCGTCGGCGCTTTGGGAATTAAATCCTGGAAAAAAATTCCTTTTCTAACGGCGACGAAACTGCTGGGCCTCTATCGAGGGGTGATCTGGCATGCCTCCACGCCGGGAGAAGCAGCGGATATTCAACAACGTATGGGAACTTCTCAACATGTTGTGGTGGCCAGGAACTTTCCCACAAAAAATTTTTTGAAGACATGCCCTAGTGTTATTCACGATTTTGGCGGTGCATTGCGTATGGTCTTTTTATCCCGCATCACACGAATGAAAAATCTCGATTATGCACTGCGCGTACTTTCGCATTGTAAGGTGAACGTCCAATTCGATATTTGGGGAACACTGGAGGACCGACAATATTGGCAGGAATGTCAGGCCCTAATGCGGAACATGCCGGCACATGTGACAGTCAAATATTGCGGAGCAGCGGAACACTCAGCGGTGGCAAACATCCTGTCCAATTATGACATGCTATTTTTGCCCACCCGCGGAGAGAACTATGGTCATGTCATTTCTGAAGCTCTATCAGTGGGGACGGCGGTCCTCATCTCGAATCGGACGTTCTGGCGTAACTTGAACCACTCGGGGGTCGGCTGGGATTTGCCATTAGAAAATGGAGAGGTGGCTTTTCGGATGGCCATCGAGGAGGCGTCGCATAAAGTGAAGGCCTCCCGTCTGGAGTGGCGCCGGACCGTCTTCCAATTTGCAGAGACTCAGTTCAACGACAAATCGTTACTAGAAGCCAATCGTTCAGTATTTCGGCATGCTATCGATACTCCGGCCGAAGGAGTATAAATCAGTCGCTCAAGCAGTTCACGATGGGTGATTTTTATGCCTGCACAAAACGTCTACATCTATGGGTCCGATCCTGATCTCTCCTTCATAACAGTCTTTGCTGGAGACTGGGTCGTGATCAAACCCAATCTGGTTAAGGAGGCGAAGGAAACAGATCCCAATGAATGGGAAAGTGTGGTCACGAGTCCGTCTCTCATTCGGCAAGTGTGCGAGCATGTTTGTAGACAACTGGAGGGGAAGGGACGCGTGACAATCTGCGATGCACCCCAAACAGATTCCTCGTTTGCGCGGATTGCCGAGCTATTGGGCCTGTACCATATCGCGCGAGACTGTTCTCAAAGGTTTGGAGTGGCGGTGGACGTGCTTGACCTACGCAACGAGGAATGGACCAACCGTGGTGGGGTGATCACAGAAAGAATGCGTCTAAAAGGCGATCCGGAGGGGACTATCGCGTTCGATCTCGGGCGCAGAAGTCTATTCTATGGTTTCAAAGGTGAGGGTAAATATTACGGCGCGGATTACGATTCAGGGGTAGTCAATAGTCACCATCGGGGAGACCTGCAAGAGTACCTCATCTGCCGCACCCCGATTCTGGCAGATGTGTTCATCAATTTACCTAAGCTCAAGACACACAAAAAGACAGGCGTCACCCTCAACCTGAAAAATTTAGTCGGAATCAACGCGGATAAAAACTGGCTCCCTCATCATACCGAAGGTTCTCCCCAAAACGGCGGGGACGAGTTCCCGGATATGCCAGTAATACGGAGACTGGAGCGGGCGTCTGTCAAGGTAGCTCGTAGCGTGGCTCTTCACGTTCCTGGTCTGGGGCCTCGAGTGGCTCAAAGGATGCGTAGGGCCGGAACTGCCGTGTTTGGGGATGGCCATCATGTGATTAGAAGTGGAAATTGGTATGGAAATGATACTACTTGGCGGATGGTATTGGATCTCAACCGCTGCCTTCTCTATGGAAATAATGATGGTTCGTTGCGCGACGCTCGCCCTAAACGTTATTTTTCCTTGGTTGATGGCCTAGTAGGCATGGAAGGAATGGGGCCGATGCAAGGCGATCCAGTGAAGTGTGGAGTGGTTATCGGTGGTACTGATCCTGTTGCTGTTGATACGGTCGCGGCCAAGCTCATGGGATTCGATTGGCGTAAGATCCCCGTCATTCGCAAAGCCTGGTCAATTCCCATCCTTCCAATCACAGCTTCCACCCCCGCAGAGGTCATTGTTCATTCAGTGATAGATAAGTGGGTAGGTACCCTGGAAGAATTTGAACAACGCCCATACTTTCGGTTTCAGCCGCATTTCGGATGGCAGGGCCATATTGAATGGGACGGTGCATGAATCTTGAATCGTTGTACTTACGATTACCACTTCCTCTTCAAAATTTGGCCATCGGCCTTGAAGGTCGGCGAGTCCAAAGGCGTCGCTACGGAGCTGGCTTTGACCACATTCAGGGTGAGGTTCAGACCAGAGAGCAGCTAACTCAAATTCAACTGGAGGTGTATCGAGCCGAGCGCCTGAGACAGCATCTTCGCATGGCTTCTCAGACATCTTATTGGCAGCAGCGATTCGCCGATTGTGGAATTGACTGCAGTAGGTCCGAACCCTTCGTCGCATTAAGCAAGCTCCCCATACTTTCAAAATGCGAGGTTAAGGATCAGTGCGCTAGGATCATCAACCCCACTTTGAATCCCAAGCATCTCGTCTCTGTGCATACCAGTGGCACTACAGGCAGTGGCCTCCGCTTTTGGCAGACCAGAGAGATGGAGCAAGTGACGTGGGCGACTTGGTGGCGATATCGAGGATGGCACGGTCTCCGTCGTGGGGATTGGTGTGCATATTTCGGTGGCCGTTCAGTTGTGCCATTGGTCCAACACTCTCCGCCTTTCTGGCGCCGAAATACGCCGGGCCAGCAACTGCTCTTCAGTGGCTATCACTTGAGCCCTTCGACAGTGTCGTATTACACCAGAGCCCTATGTGACTCAGAAATCCGCTGGCTTCATGGTTATCCGTCCATGCTGGCCCTATTGGCTTCGCTCATCCTTGAACTGCGTCTGCCTGTACCTAAGATCAAAATCGTCACGGTCGGAGCCGAAAATCTCCTTGCTGCGCAAAAAGCAGTCATCGCTGATGCCTTCAATGCTCCCGTAATGCAGCATTATGGGCAAGCCGAGGGTGTTGCCAATTTTTCAGAATGCCCAATGGGAAGGATCCACGTTGACGAAGATTACGCAGGGGTAGAGTTTGTTCCGTTGGATGATGATCCCAGTCTATTTCGTGTGGTGGGCACAAACTGGCACAACCAAGCGTTTCCTCTCCTGCGGTACGACACAGGGGACTTGGTCGAACTGCAGACAGAGGGTGATTGCGCTTGCGGAAGGCCAGGCAGATTGGTGAAAGTCATTGATGGAAGACGAGAAGACTACCTCCAGTTGAATAATGGGGTGCAAATAGGGAGACTCGACCATGTTTTTAAGGATATGGTCAACGTACGAGAAGCTCAAATAGCACAGCGCAGTGACCGACAGATAACCATTCGTATTGTGAGGGGATCGCGCTACACGCTCAGAGATGAAGCGCTTCTTCTTCGGGAATTCAGGAATCGGGTTGGAAATGAGGCGAGCATTACGATTGAGTACGTGCCCCACATTACCCGTACAAAGTCCGGAAAGCTCCGATTGGTTGTGAGAGAGTAATTACCGTTTCAGCCTCTCCATGTGAGACCGGTTCTCATCTCTTCCCTTATGAATCGATTTCTCCTCTACGCCAGAACGCTTGCCCACCTCCAACTCCAGCAGATTTTCGCACTAGTGCAAAAGCGAATCCTGCCTGCTCGAACAGTGATTTCTGATTTCAAAGACGTACAACTTCGCGAGGGCATAGGGTTGAGCGCATGTATTTCGCGATCACGCCTGTCGGGCAATGAATTCGTCTTTTCCTTTTTGAATCAGACACGGGAATTTCCCGAAGGGAAGATCGACTGGCTCTGCAAGGACATGCCGAAGCTGTGGCGTTACAACTTGCATTATTTTGATTATCTTCTGGATTCAGATCGGTGTTCGAAGGCGAAGGCCCGCCTTATCTCGGACTGGATTGACAGAAATCCCATTGGCATCGGAGACGGATGGGAACCCTATACCCTTTCACTGCGTATTGTGAATTGGATTAAGTTTTTTTTGGGGGGCGAGGGTTCTGTGCTAGAGAGGTGGTCTCATAGTCTTTACCACCAGACGCTCTGGCTGGAGCGCAATGTCGAGACACATATTCTTGCCAATCATTATCTGAAGAATGGGGTGGCGCTTTTTTTCGCTGGGATGTACTTCCGTGGGGAGGACGCCGATCGCTGGCTCTTGAAGGCTCGACAGATTCTTCATCGACAGCTGGATGAACAATTTCTTGGCGATGGGGGGCATTACGAACGTAGTCCGATGTACCACGCAATCAGCGTGAGGGATTACCTAGATGTCCTTAATCTTATCTATAACTCTCGAATTGGCATTACCTATGAAGGAACTGAACGCCTGGAGGTACGTACACGCTTAGCAGTCGAATTCCTTCGTGACCTTTGTTTGCCTGATGGAGAAATACCGCTGTTTAACGATGCGGCGTTTGGGATAGCTCCTTGTCCGGCAGATGTCATTTCCTACGCTCACAGTGTATTCGACTACGTTCCTCAACCTTACAACTCCTCCTTCGCAGTCAAAGAGAAGGCTTTCTCCGGATACTATGTAACGCGTGAGGGTCCGGACATGATGGTCATCGACTGCGGACCCGTGGGGCCAGACTATCAGCCGGGCCATGCCCATGCCGATACGCTGAGCTTTGAATTGGCCCTGGATGGCCGGCGTGTCGTCGTGGATACGGGTGTTTACGACTACGAACCTGGCTCGCGGCGCGCCTATGCCAGAAGTACGCGGGCCCATAACACGGTCTGTGTGGATGGCCAAGACCAGTCCGAGGTATGGGGAGTGTTTCGCGTGGCACGCCGCGCCTATCCGCTATATGCCAGCCTGACATCTGATCGGCCAGGACACGCCCTTTTTCTGGGTGCACACGATGGGTACCGCCGGCTACCTGGACGGCTTACTCACGAGCGGATGATCGAGTACTTTTCGCCGGGAAGGTGGACGGTTCGAGACACTGTTCAAGGCAAGGGAGAGCACAGCATAGAAAGCTATCTGCACCTCCATCCCGATTACGAGCCCCATATTGTGGCAGGGGTTGTGGAGGTGAGAGATCGAACGGGAAGGGTACATATGGTGGTCGAGCCGCCAGCCAACGCAACTACAACCCTTCGATCTGGTTGCTACTTCCCCGAATTTGGCAAAGAACTCGCCAATAGCATAATCGTCATGGCCTATCGCGGCCGCGTACCAGTCACATTGACCTATCGAATGCTAAAGACGGTCACACCGCAGTAAATTACTGATAACCTGCTATCGTTTTAGGTGTTCATGCTTACCATGGGTAAACCATTGCATATTCTCTTTTTGTCCCACTATTTCCCACCCGAAGTAAATGCTCCGGCGTCTCGTACCTATGAACATTGCAGGGAGTGGGTACGGAACGGTCACCGGGTGACGGTCGTCACCTGCGCGCCCAATCACCCGAGAGGAAAAGTCTACGATGGGTATCGCAACGCACTGTGGGAACGTGAGGGGCGCGATGGCATTGATGTGTGGCGAGTGTGGACGTACGTGACGGCCAATGAAGGTTTCCTTAAACGGACTCTGAATTATCTGTCCTACATGGCAGCGTCCATAGTGATTGCTCCCTTCCTCCCAAAGGTGGACGTCGTCATTTCGACATCGCCACAGTTCTTCAATGGTCTTGCAGGGTATGTGGTGAGTCGGCAGAAGCGTGCACCTTGGGTGCTGGAGATCCGCGATCTCTGGCCGGAATCGATCCTTGCGGTAGGGGCGATTTCAAACCGTGCCATCATCAGAGCGCTTGAATGGTTGGAATTGTTTGCCTATCGAAAAGCCGATCGAATCGTTCCTGTGACGAATGCATTTCAGCGACACATGGAGAAGAAGGGCATCCCCGTATCCCAAATCATGGTGATTAAAAATGGGGCGGATCTCAGTCTGTATAAGCCTGTTGCAGGACAAAACCCGCTCATTCAGGAACTGGGACTCAATGGCAAATTCATCGCGGCGTATTTCGGTACCCATGGAATGGCACATCATTTGGAAACAATTCTCCATGCCGCTGAACGGCTCCGCCGGTATCCGGACATCGTTTTCTTGCTCGCCGGCGACGGAGCGGAACGCGAGCGTCTGCTGAGTTTACGAGACCAACTAGCGCTGACGAATGTTGTCATGCTTGAACAACAGCCGAAGGAGCGAATGCCGTGGTTGTGGGCGCTCTGCCATATCAGTCTGATCCTGTTGAAGAAGTCGGAACTCTTCAAAACAGTGATCCCGTCAAAGTTGTTCGAAAGCATGGCGATGGAGAAACCCATCATCCTTGGTGTTGAAGGGGAAAGTGCGGAGATTCTTCAAGCTGCTAAGGCTGGCTTCTGCATTGAGCCCGAAAACGACGAAGAGCTAGCCGCACGCATACTCGAACTCTGGTCCAATCGTGCTCTGTGCCAGACGTACGGTTTAAACGGCAGGAGGCATGTCCTGGAGAATTACGATCGATCCCAGCTAGCCAAACGTTATCAACAGCTCCTGCAATCTTTGTCGTAAAAAATAGGGTGCGGAGCCGATTGTGACATGAGGGCCGAATGGACAGGGCTATTCGGGGGCAATTGTGTCTCATTTGGAAACATGTCGTGTGTCGCGAAGCATCGAATAGAGGGCAATTTCCCTCATCTGCAGCAAATACGTATCGATATTCCATTTATTAATAAAAAAACTCTTGCGCTGGTTTTTACTTTTAAGTACTCTCCCAAAATACTTGAAATCCAGAGTGTGATTGCGGGCCTTTCGTACGTCTTAAGGTGAGAAGGGTAGATAAGGAGACGCGATATGGAGATGGTAATGAAAAAACGAGGTGCGAGGACTCTCAGCCTGGCGATAACTGGTCTGTGTGCATTCCTTGTCCTAGGTGTCCCACCGATTAATGCCGCAAATGTCCAGTTCAACTTCGGCGGTTCTGTGGCTGAAGTACATGGGGGTGTGTTTACGGCTGGGGGGACTGGTTCGAACGGCTTCGGGTCGTCCCTGCCACTCTCCGGAAGCTTTACATACAACTCCGCGAATCCGGATCTACTACCTGGCGATCCTATGTGGGGACTGTATGCTAATCCGGTTCAAAGCATGAACCTAAAGATCGGCAACTATACGGCAACGTTTTCGCCTGGATCCAGTGTGATGCAGGTAATCAATAATCCCGGTCTTGGCGACACCTTCAAGCTCACGCTCAATGGGTTTACCGGCAGTACGGTCAATGGCCTGACGCCGACGACCTTCGAGATGGAACTAATCAATCCGAACGGCAGTGTATTCGCAAATGATCATCTTCCGACCACTCCTCCAAGCCTCTCGTCCTTTGCCTCCAATCAATGGCGGTTGGTGTTTAGCGGGGTGGGGAACAGAGTGCAGGGCGCACTGACATCCCTCGTACCCTTGCCGGCGGCCGTGTGGTTGTTTGGTGCTGGGTTGATTGCGTTGGTCGGGCTTGGGTCGCGCGGCTTGGCTACGCGTAAGGAGTCGTAGGCTCACGTCATCTCTTCCGCTTCAGCGCCTGTACCGTCCTTCCAACTCGCCCTTTCTCATCCTCTCCCCCGACCGGGGGAGAGGATGAGCTTTTCACCTAGGTGTTTCGTGGCTGTCATCGCACTGATCATGGTTGCCCTCTTGGGCTACATGTATGCGGACAGCCTGGTTTTTCTAGTAAGACAATGGGGCAGCGACGACTATAGCCACGGGAGTGTTGTGCCTCTCATCAGCCTCTTTCTCGTGTGGCAGCGGCGGCAGCGGTTGACGGAAGCGGGGCTGAATCCCTCATGGTCTGGGCCTTTCATCGTATTTGCAGGCCTGCTGCTCTATTTCATCGGAAATTTGGCCACCCTATATGTGGTCTCACACCTGTCCCTCTGGATCGTGATCGTCGGGCTGGTGCTCTCATTCCTCGGGGTCAAAGCCTTGCGGGAGCTAGCATTTCCCGTGGCCTATCTCCTGACTGCCATCCCGCTTCCCGTCTTTCTCTATAACGCCCTTTCGAGCCGGCTGCAGCTCTGGTCTTCCGCGCTGGGGGTGGGGGTTCTCCAGTTCATCGGAGTCACCGCGTTTCGGGAAGGAAACGTCATCGACCTCGGACCGGTTCAGTTACAGGTGGCGGAAGCCTGCAGCGGCATTCGATATCTGTTCCCGCTGACGGCTCTGGCCCTGTTGTGTGCGTACTGTTTCCGCGATCGCATGTGGAAACGCATCGTGCTGGTGCTCTCGGCCTTGCCGATCTCGGTGTTGGTCAACGGCTTGCGGATCGGGATCGTCGGGGTTCTGGTGGAGTGGTATGGGCCCCAGGCGGCGGATGGATTTCTGCATCTATTCGAAGGATGGGTGCTGTTTATGGCGACCCTGGGGCTCATTGTGCTTGAAATGTTGGGGCTCTCCCGAATTCAGCCTCTGCCCGGCGCTCACGGGCTCCTTGACCGATTTCGGCTGTACGACCAGGAGAATCGGTCCGGCTCGCGGTCCGGGGTCGCATCTCCTTCGACTGCCACGGTCCTCAGGGTTCCGGCTTATATCGGAAGCCTGGCCCTCATCCTCCCTGCGGCCCTGTTTTCCTGGTCAATGGGCGATCGGCAGGAGGCCACCCACGAACGTGCCCCCTTCGTCGATTTTGCCATGCGTATCGGAGAGTGGCAGGGAACTCCCTTGCCGGTAGAACCGCAGTTTATTACGGCGTTGCGTTTCGACGATTACCTGTTGGCTGACTATGCCACGCCCCACTCGAGTCCCATTACGCTCTACATGGCCTACTACCAGTCTCAGCGAAAGGGACAATCCGCCCATTCTCCCCAAAGCTGTATTCCTGGGGGAGGGTGGGAGATTTCCTCC
>JAANMY010002253.1_pt1 | contig 18692 bp, 18 predicted proteins | sample 7279691 | NCBI WGS metagenome assembly JAANMY01 (sample SAMN14094543, study PRJNA606508) | bioreactor metagenome | isolation source: A lab-scale SPAN reactor treating ammonium-rich wastewater day 388 | place: Ireland: Galway | collected 2018-02-07
TCGCGATCGACCGCGTAGACGATCGTCGCATTCCACGGCGCGCTGTCGCCCAGCAGCGCGCGCAGCGCCGGCACGCCGCCATGACGCAGCGTCGCCGCCGCTGCCTGTAACGCGAGGGCTGCGCGCGGTCCGGCGGCCAGCACCGGCTCGTCGCGTGCGCTGCGCTGCTGGTGCAGCCACACGAGCGTGCCCACCGCTGCGCCGGCCAGCAGCAGCGTCAGCCAGAAGGCGAGAAAGAATTTCCAGAACAGCCGACCCATCGTCGCTTCGCCCGTGCAGCTTCACCCGAGCAGGAACTGGTAGCCGCGGCCGCGCACCGTCTCGATCCACGAACGTCCGTCGTCGCGCTGGCCGAGCTTCTGGCGCAGGCTGCTCACGTGCACGTCGATGCTGCGGTCGAAGCGCGCCAGCGGGCGGCCGAGCGCCTGCTCGGACAGTTCGGACTTGTCCACCACGCGGCCGGCCTGGCGCGCGAGCACTTCGAGCAGGCCGAACTCGGTGCCGGTGAGCGCGAGCGTCCCGCCGCGCCACTGCGCGTGACGCCGGCCCGGCCACAGCGAGAGCGGTCCGACGACGAGCGGCTCGTCGGCGCCGCGGGTCTCGCCCGGCGGTCGCGCACGTCGCAGGATCGCGCGCAGTCGGGCGGCGAGCTCGCGCGGCGTGCACGGCTTGGGCACGTAGTCGTCGGCGCCCAGTTCGAGTCCGACGATCCGGTCGACGTCGTCGCCCCTGGCGGTCAGCATCAGCACCGGTATGCGGCTCGCCATCCGGATCCGGCGCAGCGCCTCGATGCCGTCGACCCCGGGCATCATGACGTCGAGGACGACGATGTCGAAGCCTCCGTCGAGAGCGCGGGCGACACCGGCCTCGCCGTCGTGCACGGCGTCGGTGTCGAAGCCCTCCTGCTGCAGGTACTCGCCCAGCAGTTCGGAGAGCTCGACGTCGTCATCGACGAGAAGGACCTTCGGCATCGTGCAGGGGTGTCGTGCGCATCGCTGCGATCATATCGGCCGGGCGACGGAGCCGGAACCTGCGGTTCGCGGGCCGATGCGCTTCTTTACCAACGTTTACACATGGTGAACGACGATTAACGCGCGGCCCGCGCATCCTGCGGGCGTGCCGGGGCAGTTCCCGGCCGGCCGGACAAGCGCCCGGCCGATCCACCGAACCACCGGGCCGAGTCCCGATCGAAGGAGTTTTCGATGAAGAAAGCACGAATCGCCGCCGTCGTCGCCGCTGCAGGTGTCGCGCTCGCGGTCCCGTTCCTCGTGTCGGCGCAGGGCGCGCCGGACGGCGCCGGGCCGGGGATGCGCGCCGGCGCGTTCCAGCGCATGCACGCGCGCCAGGCTGGCCACGGCAGCCATGGCGGATACGGCGAGCAGGCGATGATGGGCGGCGCGTTCATGCGCGGCCTCGATCTCACCGAAGCGCAGCGCGACAAGATCTTCGCGGTGAGGCACGCGAACGCGCCGGCGATGCGCGAGCAGGGCAAGATCATGCATGCTGCGCGCGCCGAACTCGCGAAGCTCGCGCTGTCGAACGACTACGACGAGGCCAGGGTCAAGGCGCTCACCGATCGCAGCGCGCAGGCGATGAGCACCATGGCGCAGTTGCGCGCGCGCAGCATGAACGAGGTCTTCAGGGTGCTCACGCCCGAACAGCAGGCAAAGGTGATCGAGCGCCAGGCGCGCTGGGAGCAGCGTGGCGAGGGGCGCCGTGGCCCCGGCGTGCCCGGCCGCCAGGCTGGCCCGCGCGGCTGAGGTCGGGCCGGTGGCGGCACCGCGCGTCGCCTGCGGCGCGCGGCCCTTCCGGTACAGTGCAGCATGGCGCTCGGGGCTACGATCCACAAGGCCGCGTTGTCGGTGGCCGACATCGACCGCGGCCACTACGCCGACTACTCGCTGACGATCGCGAGACATCCGTCCGAAACCGGGGAGCGGATGATGATGCGCCTGCTCGCATTCGCATTGCGCGCCGACGCGGCGCTCACGTTCGGTCGCGGACTGTCCGCCGACGACGGTCCCGACCTGCTGCGCACCGACCCGACCGGCGAGATCGACACCTGGATCGACGTCGGCTGGCCCGACGGGCGACGGGTGCGCCGCGCCTGCTCGCGTGCGCGCGAGGTGCTCGTGGTGACCTACGGTGGCGCGAAGGCCGAGGCCTGGTGGCGGCAGGTCCGTCCGGCGCTCGCGCGCTGCGATCACCTCGAGGTGATCGAGGTACCGGCCGATGACGCCGCTGCGCTCGCGCGTTGCGCGCGCCGCGCGATGCAGGTGCACTGTTCGATCCAGGACGGTCAGGTGCTGTTCGCCTGCGACGACGGCGAGGTCGCCTTCGAGCCGGTCGTGCTGCGCACGCGCCTGGCGCAGCGGTGAGCGCCCGATCCCCGTGGGCGCGCAAGATCGCGTCATGATCACCGAGGCAGCGGTCTCCGGCGCCGATCGAACACCACTGGGCGATGTCGACCTCGACCGCCTCGACCGACTGCTTGCCGAACTCGGCAACGACGACGCGATGATTGTCGAGGAGCTGGACGGATTCCTCGCGGCGCTCGCGTGTGCGCCGGAACCGGTCGGCGCCGATGACTACCTGCCGGTGGTGTTCGGTCTGGAAGACGGCGCCGCGCAGGCCCCGCAGGCCGGGGCGGTGCCCGACGAACTGACGTCGCTGGTGCGCCGCCACGCACGCGCCGTGACTGCGGCGCTCGATGCAGGCGACTTCGCACCCGTGCTGGCCCATGACAACAGCGGCGCGCCCGACGGCAGCGCCTGGGCCGTGGGTTTCCTGCGCGCGGTCGAGATGGCCCCGCAGAGCTGGGACGCGATGCTCGCCGAGAAGGAATTCGGCGACGCGCTCGACGCCATCGATGCACTGGCGGCCACCCTCGACGACGAAGCGGGCGATCGGCCGTTGTCGCGACGCGAGCGCGAGGCGCTGATCGAACGGATGATCGCCGACACCGGCGACGTCCACGAGTTCTTCAGGCCTTACCGGCAGGCCGGTGCCACGCCGCAGGCGCTGCGCGTGCAGACCGTGCGCCGCGAGCAGCCGAAGGTCGGTCGCAACGCGCCGTGCCCGTGCGGCAGCGGCCGCAAGTTCAAGGCCTGCTGCGGGCGTTAACCCACCGCGTTGCTGCTGATGATCAGCACCAGTGTCGCGAGCACCACCGAGACGAACAGCGCGGTGCCGAGCACGCAACCGGTGAACGCTAGCCATTCGCGCCAGTCGAAGCGCGGCGCGGGGTCGGTGGCGGGCATCGGGTCGGTGGCGATATCGTGGGGCATGTGGGCATTCTCCCGTCGCGATGCGGCAGCGTGCCGCAGCTGGCTCGATTGGGCACCCCCAGGTCGGCTGCGGCGGGGCGCGAATCGGGCCGCAACGGGCGCGAATCGGGCATTTCGCCGACGCTGCCACCAGCGGGTGCCGGGGCGGCAGGGCTTTGCGCTACATTGCGCGGATGAGCCGGCGCATCGCCATCGTCGAGGACGAACCCGCCATCCGCGAGAACCTGCGCGACGCGCTGGCACGCCAGGGCTTCGAGGTCCAGGGTTTCGCCGACCGGCGCGACGCGCAGGCGGCCTTCGGTTCGCGGCTGCCCGACATGGCGATCATCGACATCGGGTTGGGCGACGAGCCCGACGGCGGTTTCGAGCTGTGCCGGTGGTTGCGCGAGCGCGCGCCGGCGTTGCCGATCCTGATCCTGTCGGCGCGCGACTCCGAGATCGACATCGTCTCGGGGCTGCGGCTGGGCGCCGACGACTACCTGACGAAGAACGTGAGCCTGCCGCACCTGCTGGCGCGCGTCACCGCGCTGTTCCGGCGTGTCGATGCGTTCGCGCAGCCGCTGGGCGCGGCCGAGCAGCTGGTGCGCGGCGCGCTGCGCCTCGACGTGCCGCGCTTCGAGGCGCGCTGGCGTGACCACCCGATCGAGCTGACGGTGACCGAGTTCTGGATGCTGCACGCGCTGGCGCGCCATCCCGGTCACGTGAAGGACCGCGAGGCGCTGATGCGCGAGGCCAACCTGGTGGTGGACGACCAGACGGTGACGTCCTACGTGAAGCGGATCCGGCGCAAGTTCGAGGCAGTCGATCCCGCTTTCGGCGCGATCGAGACCGTCTACGGACTGGGCTATCGCTTCGTCGAGCGCGATGGGGTCGCCGCCACGTAGCACGCGTCGCTGGCGCCTGCCGCTGCTGGGTCTGCGGTTCACGCTCGCGCTGGCGATGGTGCCGATGCTCGCGCTGCCGTGGATCGGGCTGCGCTTCGCCGAAGTGATGACCGAACTCGCGCGTAACGAGCGGCTGGAGAACCAGGCGCAGGCGGCGCGCAACCTCGCGGCCACGCTGCACGAGCGCCGCGAGCTGTTCGAGGCTGCGACTCCCGCGGCCGACCGGCGGGCTGGCGCCGAGCCACTGCCGGTCGAGTTGCTGGCCCACGTGGTCCTCGATCATCACGCGGACGAATGGCTCGAGGTGCCGGGTCGCGCGCTGCCGATGCGCGCGCCCGACGGCACGGTGGCTGCGCTGTTGCGCGTGCGCCTGGCGGCGGCCCGCTCGCAGGAGCAGCCAGGCAGGTTCTTTCTGCTGGTCGACGCCGACGACGAGCGCCTGGTGGTGCCGGAAGTCCGCGATGGCGCCAGGCTGGCGGGCGACGAATTGTTGGTGGATTTCGGCTCCGACCCCGATGCGCTGCAGACGCGGCAGGTGCAGCCGGTGGAGCGGCCGCGTGGCTGGATCGCGGAGATCGGCTTCGACACCGAGCCGGCGCTGCTGCGCGTGCGCATCACCGACGTCGACTACCTCGGCTCGCGCCGCATCGAGGGCGAGGCCGATTCGGGGCTGCTCGCGCCAGTGCGGCCGTTCGCCGCGGCCACGCGCCGGGATCGGCGTCCGGCGCTTTGGGCCGATGCGGTGCGCGGCCTGGCGCGTGCCAGCGGTCGTGTCTCGGTGTTCGATTCGAGCGGTGCGTTGCTGGCCCAGTCGGGCCGCGTGTCGGCCGGGCCGCCTGCCGCCGACGACTGGCAGTCGCGCCTTGCGCGCCGGCTGCTGGCGGCGACGTTGAGCCTGCGCCCCGAGCGTTTCCTCGACGAATCGCCCAGCGGCGGCATGTCTGCGATGTCCCCACTCACCCGCGCGCTGTCGGGCGTACCCGCCCAGCAGTCCGAGCGGATCGCCGTCGAGGCCGGGCTGCCGGTCTGGATGCTCGCCAGCGCGCAACCGCTGTGGGTCGGTGACCGGGTCGTCGGCGCGCTGGTGCTCGAGGAGAACACCGGCTCGCGGTCGGGTGTCGCGCGCGGGGCCATCGAGCGGCTCGCCTTGCTCACTGCAGCGGCCATGGCGGCCAGCGCGCTCGCACTGCTGGCGGTCGGATCGGTGACGGTGGCGCGGATCGTGCGGTTGCGCCGCCAGGCCGAGCAGGCGATCGATCCGCGCGGGCGCGTGGTGGGCGGCGTGCGCGCGCCGCTGATCCACGACGAGATCGGCGCGCTGGCCGCGAGTCATGCGAACGTGCTCGAGCGGTTGCGCCAGCACCAGCAGTACGTGGGCAACCTGCGTGCTCGACTGGTCCACGAGTTGCGTACGCCGATCATGGTGGTGCGCTCGTCGCTGGACAACCTGGCGGGCGAAGCGGCCGTGCAGGCGCGCGAAGCCTGGCTCGGGCGCGCGCGCGACGGGGCGCAGCGCCTCGAACGGATCGTCGCGAGCATGGGCGAGGCCGCGAGTCTGGAGGCGATGCTCGCGCAGAGCAGGCTGGAAACGGTGGACCTGGCCGCCCTGCTGCACGCCTGCGCCGACGGCTATCGCGGCGCTTTCGCGGCGCACGCGTTCGTGGTCGATTGCGCGGCAGGCGTTGCGCCGTGCCCGGTGGTTCCGGAGGCGATCGTGCAGGCGCTCGACAAACTGGTCTCGAACGCGGTCGACTTCGCCGCCCAGGGCTCGCCGATCGTGCTGGCGCTGCGGCACGACGCCGACGCCGACGGGGCGCGTCACGAGCAATGGGTGTTCTCGGTGCGCAACGACGGGCCGTCGTTGCCGCGCGCCATGCGCGACAACCTGTTCGATTCCATGGTGTCGATCCGCGAGCGTCGTGGCACCGGCGAGGCACACCTGGGTCTGGGGCTGTACCTGGTGCGGCTGGTGGCCGAGTTCCACGGCGGCCAGGCGTTTGCCCACGACGTTTCGGGCGGCGTCGAAGTCGGCTTCACCGTGGCCTTCCCGACACGGCCGGCCTGACCGGCGGGCGCGAAGCGCCGGCCACCCGTCGGCCGCCCTCTGGGCCGCGCGGCCGCCACGACCTGTACTGTCTGCTGGACCCCCATCCTGAACTGTCCACCACACCGCTGAACGAAGTGGCTTACGCACCGCTCGAACTGCTGGCGAAAAACACCGCGCACGAGCGCCTGCGCGAGGAGCGTTCGCTGCGCCAGCGGCTGCTGAAGTACGAGGCGATCACCGAGCACGCCGCGATCGGGATCGCCTTGACCCGCGATCAGCGCTTCGAGCACGCCAATCCGCACTTCGAGCAGATGCTCGGCTGGCCGCGCGGAACGCTCTCCGGCCAGCCTGGGCACGTGGTCTGGCGCTCGCGCCAGGAACACGCCGCGATCGGCGCCTTCGTCGGGCCGCTGCTGGCGCGCGGCCAACCGGTGGATTTCGAGCACGAAGTCGTACGCCACGATGGGACCCGCTTCCTCGCGCGCATCCGTGCCAGGTCTGCCGATCCGGCGCACCCGACCCGGGGCGGGACGATCTGGATCGTCGAGGACGTTGCCGAGGAGCGGCGCTCGGTCGAAGCGCTGCGCCGTGCCCATGCCGAACTGGAAGCGCGCCTGGGCGAGAGCACCGAGGCGCTGGCCGAAGCGAGCGCGCGACTGCGTGACGAGATTGCCGGGCGCGAGAGCGCCGAACGGCGGATCCGGCATCTCGCGCACCACGACCCGCTCACCGGTCTGCCGAACCGGCGGCTGCTGCACGAACGGCTCGAACAGGCGCTGGCGTCGGCGCGCGAGAGCGGTCGCAGCGTGGCGGTGATCTTCATCGACCTCGACCGGTTCAGGACGATCAACGACGCGCTCGGGCATGCGGTCGGTGACGCGCTGCTCGAAGCGGTGGCGCTGCGCCTGGCCGACTCACTCGGCCCCGGGGACACCGTTGCACGCGTGGGCGGCGACGAGTTCGTGGTGGTGCCGGCCGAGCCGGCGGGAGCCAACGAGGCGGCCGCGGTCTGCGCCCGGCTGCTCGAATGCCTGTCGCAGCCTTGCGAGATCACCGGCCACTGCCTGCGCGTGACGCCGTCGATCGGCATCAGCGTCTATCCGCGTGACGGCGAGGACCCCGAGACGCTGCTCGGGCGCGCCGACGCGGCGATGCAACACGCCAGGGCCGAAGGGCGCCAGTGCTACCGGTTCTTCACCGAGCCGGTCGCGCGCGCCCCGGCAGACAGCCTGCAACTCGGCAACGAACTGCACGCGGCGCTCTCACGCGGTGAGCTGGTGCTGCACTACCAGCCGCGCTTCGCGCTGGCGCGTCGCCGCTTCGTCGCGATCGAGGCGCTGGTGCGCTGGCAGCATCCCCGGCGTGGCCTGATCGGCCCGGCCGAGTTCATTTCGCTGGCCGAGGAGACCGGCCTCATTCACCCGATCGGCGAGTGGGTGCTCGGCGAGGCCTGCCGCCAGTTGCGGCAGTGGCGCGAGCGCGGCTTCGTACCCGGATCGATCGCGGTGAACCTGTCTGCGCGCCAGTTCCGCACCCCGGAACTGGCCGATACCGTGCGCAGGATCGCCGCGGACGCGGGCGTCGATCCGCGCACCCTCGAGGTCGAGGTCACCGAGTCGACGCTGATGCACGACGGCGGCCCGGCGCTGGCGACGCTGCAGGCGCTGGCGACGCTCGGCATCCGCATCGCGATCGACGACTTCGGCACCGGCCATTCGAACCTGGCCTGCCTCAGGCGCTGGCCGGTGCACCGGCTGAAGATCGATCGCTCGTTGGTGCGCGACCTCCCGGCCAACGCCGACGATGCGACGATCGTGCGCGCGATCGTCGGGCTCGCGGCGAACCTGGGCCTGCGGGTCGTTGCCGAAGGCGTGGAAAGCGAAGACCAGATGCGCTTCCTGCAGGATGTCGGATGCGAGGAGGGGCAGGGTTTCCTGTTCGCGCCGCCGATGCCGGCCGCCGAGCTCGAGCGCCGTTTCGCGCATCGCGGGGCGATGCGCGAGCTCTGCACCGGCTGACGCAGGCCCGGCGCGCTTCAGAGCGTCCCGCGCCCCTGTGGCGCGCGTCCGACACGGGCGATCGCCACCGCGACCGGACTGCGGCGAAACGGCAGCACCATCGGGCAGGTCGGCCGGCGTGCGTCGCCGGCGCTGACGGGCCACTGCGCGACGACCTTCGGAACGGGCTCGCCGGCAGCAGGTGTGCCGATCGACCAGGCGGCCGCGGTGGTCATCAACAGGGCACGCACGGCCGGTCGCTGGTCTCGCATTGCTCGCTCTCCCTCACCCGAGCCGCACGGGCACGAAGATCCGCAGGTCACCGCGCTGCACCAGCAGCGCCAGTTGCCGCGCGTCGCCATTGACCAGGCCGCGCAGTTGCTCGACGGTGGCCACCGGCTTGCCGTTCACCGACAGGATCACGTCGCCCGGCTCGATTCCGGCTCGCTGGGCAGGTCCCGAGACGTCCTCGACCACGAGCCCGGTGCTCAGCCGGGCGGCCTGTCGCTCCTGGGGCGCCAGCGGGCGCACGGCCACTCCGAGCCGGCGTTCGCTGCGCTCGGATGACGGCCTCGGAGCGGCCTCGGTCTTGCCCGGCAGCTCGGCGAGCACCGCAGTGAGCGTCTCGCGCTTGCCCTGGCGCACCACGTCGAGGGCGACGCGGTCTCCGGGATTCGAGCGGCCGACCATCGCGGCGAGGTCGCCCGAGCGCTCGATGCGCTCGCCATTCAGGGCCAGCACCACGTCGCCGGCGCGCAGCCCCGCTTTCTCGGCGGCGCTGCCGGGGGCAACGCCGGCCACCAGCGCCCCGCGCGGGCTGTCGAGCCTGAACGATTCGGCGAGTCCCTGGTTGAGTTCCTGCACCGTGACGCCGAGGCGGGCGTGGCGCACGCTGCCGGTGGCGAGGATCTGGTCCTTCACGCGCACCGCCACGTCGATCGGGATCGCAAACGACAGCCCCTGGTAGCCGCCGGTGCGCGAATAGATCTGCGAATTGATGCCGATCACGCGGCCGCGCGCGTCGAACAGCGGCCCGCCCGAGTTGCCCGGGTTCACGGCGACGTCGGTCTGGATGAAGGGCACGTAGGTGTCGCCCGGCAGCGAACGTCCCTTGGCGCTGACGATGCCGGAAGTGGCGCTCTGCTCGAAGCCGAACGGCGAGCCGATCGCCAGCACGTAGTCGCCCACGGCAAGCTGCGACGGATCGCCGAACTGCACCATCGGCAGGCCGCTGGCGGTGATGCGCAGCACTGCGACGTCGGTCGCGGGATCGACGCCGAGCACCTTCGCCTCGAACTCGCGGCGATCGGCGAGCTTCACCGACACGCTGTTCGCGTCGCGCACGACGTGTGCGTTGGTGAGGATCAGGCCGTCCTCGCTGACGATGAAGCCCGACCCCTGGCCGTGCAGCGGGACGTCGCCGCGCGGCGACGGCGGGATCGGCAGGCCGCGATAGAAGCGGAAGAACGGGTCGTTGTCGAACTCCGGCGCGCGCTCGCGTGCCGGCGCGACGGCGCCCTCGACGGTGATGCCGACGACGGCCGGCCCGAAGCGCTCGAAGATCGTCCGGTAATCGGGAGCACTGATCGGCGCGACGAGACTGGGTGTGACGGCGTCCGTCGTGGGCGGCGATGTGCTCGCGGCGGGGGCGGAGGTCCGCGTGAACCACTCGGCGGGATTCAGGCTCCAGCCCCAGGCGGGGCCATGGCCGGCCAGGCCGGCCATGGCCGCCGCTGCGATCAGCGCGTATCGATTCATCCGTGGGTTCCAGCCGTGCGAAGCGGGCAAGGCCCGTCTGCCGCACGATAGGGACCTTGTCTTAGACGATCCTTAAGTCGCATCGGCCGGGTGCGGCAGGTGTACGGCCACCCGCAACCCGCCGAGGACGGATCGGCCGAGTTCGATGCGACCCTCGTGACGCTCGACCACCGTCTTGGCGATCGCCAGCCCCAGCCCGCTGCCCGCCGCTTCGCCGGCATTGCGCCCGTAGAAGCGATCGAAGACGCGCTCGCGTTCCTCCACCGGGATGCCCGGTCCGTCGTCGTCGACGCTCAGTCGTACCGCGTCGCCTTCGGCAGCCACTTCGACTTCGATGCGGCTGCCACCCGGCGTGTGCCTGAGCGCGTTGTCGATCAGGTTGCCCACCAGGCTGCGCAGGGCCTTCTCGTCACCGCGGATCGCGGCCGGCCGGGTCGCGGTGAAGCCGATGCGCGAGCCGCGCGCCTGCGCCAGCGGCAGCATCCCGGCGACGGCGTCGCCGGCGACGCGGGCGAGATCGACGTCGGCGCCGGCGCTTGCGAGCGCCTCGGGCTCGCTGCGCGCGAGCGTCAGGAGCTGGTCGATCAGGTGCGCCGAGCGATCGATGCCGGCGTTCAGTTCGCCCAGAGCCGCACTGCGCGCAGCGTCATCGCGTGCGCGCGCCACCAGCCCCGCCTGCAGCTTCAGCGCCGCGATCGGTGTGCGCAATTCGTGCGCTGCGTCGGCCACGAACGCGCGCTGCGCGGCGAAGGCGCGGCGCAGCCGCTCGAGCAGGCCGTTCAGCGAGCGCACCATCGGCTCGACTTCGGTCGGCAGTTGTTCCGCAGGGACCGGATCGAGACGTTGCGCGTCGCGTCGACGCAACTCGGAGGCGATGCGCTCGACCGGGCGCAGCGATTGTCCGACGAGCCACCAGATCGCGAGCGCCACCAGCGGCGCGAAGATCAGCAGCGGCGTCAGGCTGCGCAGCGCCGCCGACGCCGCGATGCGCTCGCGCACTTCGAACGGCTGTCCCACCTGGATCACGCGTCCGCCCGCCAGCGTGCTGTAGACGCGCCAGCGTTCGCCGTCGGTGACCACGTCGGCAAAGCCGAGCGTGGCACGCTCCGGCAGGCGTGCACGCGAGCGTGTGTGCGACAGGTAGATCTTCGAGCCGTCGGCGCTCCAGATCTGCACGACGAAGTCGAACTGCTCACGGTCTTCCGGCGGGCCGGGCGGGGGCAGCACCGCGCCCTGGTCGCGCAGCGACAGTGCCATCTGGCGCAGGTGGTAGTCGAAGAGTTCGTGGCTCTCGCGCAGCACGTACCGATAGCTGACCGTGCCGATGACGGCCTCGGCGAGAATGAACAGCGGCAGCAGCGACAGCAGGAGTCGGGCGCGGATCGACGGATGTCTCATCCGGTGCCCTGCGACTCGTCCCTGGGAACGAAGTAGCCGACGCCGCGCACGTTCTGGACGAAGTCGTGGCCGAGCTTGCGGCGCAGGCCGTGGATGTACACCTCGACCGCATTGCTCTCGACCGACTCGCCCCAGCCGTAGAGGCGGTCTTCCAGTTGCGCGCGCGACAGCACCGCGCCGGGGCGCAGCACCAGTGCCTCGAGCACGGCGAACTCGCGCGGCGACAGAGTGATCGATTCGCCGCCGCGCGTGACTTCGCGCGTGGCCGGGTCGATGCGCACGCCGCGGTGCTCGAATACCGCTTCGCCGCGACCGGCGCTGCGGCGCAGCAACGCGCGCATCCGCGCGCCGAGTTCGTCGAGGTCGAAAGGCTTGACCAGGTAATCGTCGGCGCCGGCGTCCAGTCCGCCGATGCGGTCATGCACCTCGTCGCGCGCGGTGACGATCAGCACCGGCGTCGCGTCGTGGCGCCCGCGCATGGCGTGCAGCAGCGAGACGCCGTCGCGCCCCGGCAGGCCGAGGTCGAGCAGGACCAGATCGAAGTTCGCCGTCGTGAGCGCGGTATCCGCGGATTCGGCATCGCGCATCCAGTCGACCGCGTAGCCGTCCTGCCGCAGCGCGGTCTGCACCGCCTGCCCGATCATCCGGTCGTCTTCGACGAGAAGCACTCTCATGGTCACGGCATTCCGACCGCGAGGATAGCGCGTCGCGGCCCGCGACCCTGGCGCCGTGCGGAGATCCCGACGCGTCGCGATACGCTGCGGCACGCCGCGCGGCGCGCCGTCACGCCGCCAGCGGCCGGAAGCGCAGTCGCTCGGGGCGGTCGGCGTCGTCGCCCAACCGTCGGCGCCGGTCGGCGAGGTAGTCGGCGTAGTTGCCCTCGAACCAGACCACGCGGCTGTCGCCTTCGAAGGCGAGCATGTGCGTGGCGATGCGGTCGAGGAACCAGCGATCGTGCGAGATCACCACCGCGCAGCCGGGGAAGTCGAGCAGCGCCTGCTCGAGCGCGCGCAGCGTCTCCACGTCGAGGTCGTTGGTCGGCTCGTCGAGCAGCAGCAGGTTGCCGCCGGTGCGCAGTACCTTCGCCAGATGCACCCGGTTGCGCTCGCCGCCGGAGAGTTCGCCGATCGACTTCTGCTGGTCGGCGCCCTTGAAATTGAAGCGTGCGACCCAGGCGCGGCTCGGCGTCGAGTAGCCGCCGACCTGGATCACGTCCTGGCCGTCGGAGATTTCCTCCCAGACCGTCTTCTTCGGGTCGAGCGCGTCGCGACTCTGGTCGACGTAGGCCGCCTTCACCGTCTCGCCGATGCGCAGCGTGCCGGCGTCGGGCTGCTCGCGGCCCATCAGCATCCGGAACAGCGTGGTCTTGCCTGCGCCGTTGGGACCGATCACGCCGACGATGCCGCCGGGAGGCAGGGCGAACGACAGGTCGTCGAACAGCAGCCGCTCGCCGAAGGCCTTGCGCAGCCCGTCGGCCTGCACCACCAGGCCGCCCAGCCGCGGCCCCGGCGGGATGTAGATCTCGTTGGTCTCGTTGCGCTTCTGCGTCTCGGCCGAGGCCAGTTCCTCGAAGCGCGCCAGTCGCGCCTTGCTCCTGGCCTGGCGCGCCTTCGGGTTGGCGCGCACCCAGTCGAGCTCGACCTGCATCGCCTTGATGCGTGCCGATTCCTGCTTCGCCTCGAGCTCGAGCCGCTGCTCCTTCTGTTCGAGCCACGACGAGTAGTTGCCCCGCCACGGGATGCCGTGGCCGCGGTCGAGCTCGAGGATCCAGCCGGCCACGTTGTCGAGGAAGTAGCGATCGTGCGTGACCGCGATCACCGTGCCGGGGAAGCGCTCGAGGAACTGTTCGAGCCACTGCACCGACAATGCATCGAGGTGGTTGGTCGGCTCGTCGAGCAGCAGCATGTCGGGCTCGGACAGCAGCAGCCGGCACAGCGCGACGCGCCGGCGCTCGCCGCCCGAGAGCTTCGTCACGTCGGCGTCCCACGGCGGCAGGCGCAGCGCGTCGGCCGCCACGTCGAGCTTGCGCTCGATCTCCCAGCCGCCGGCCGCGTCGATGCGGCCCTGCAGCTCGCCCTGGCGCTCGAGCAGCCGGTTCATCTCGTCGTCGTCCATCGGCTCGGCGAAGCGCTCGCTGATCGCGTTGAACTCCTCGAGCAGCGCCCCGATCTCCCCCAGGCCCTCCTCGACGTTGCCGCGCACGTCGCGCGCCGCATCGAGCTGCGGCTCCTGCGGCAGGAAGCCGATGCGCAGGTTCGGCATCGGCGTGGCCTCGCCTTCGTACTCGCGGTCCACGCCGGCCATGATGCGCAGCAGCGTCGACTTGCCCGAGCCGTTCAGGCCCAGCACGCCGATCTTGGCGCCGGGAAAGAAGCTGAGCGAGATGTCCTTCAGGATCACGCGCCTGGGGGGGACGATCTTGCCCACCCGGTTCATCGTGTAGACGTACTGGGCCATCGAAAAGGGTTCCTGTCGAAGCGGGACGGCGGTTCGGCGTGCCGTGGTGTCGGTTGTGGCCGGCGACGGCCGCGGGCAATTGTCCCACGGACACCGCACTGCCGACCGCGGCCACGGCGACATCCATGGAGGGCGGGACTGCGGCGGCACCAGCGGGTGCGTGCGAAACCCCGCGGATCAGCGTTGGCTGCCCGTATATTTGCCCTTCCGGCCCATTGACGCTGCCAGTCTGCAGGACGGGTGGTATCCGGAGTTCCAGAGAGGATCGAACCATGAGGATGTTGTTCCTGGGTGCCGGCGGTGTCGGGGGTTATTTCGGCGGGCGGCTCGTCGAAGCGGGCGCCGACGTGACCTTTCTGGTGCGGCCGGCGCGTGCCGAGCGCCTGCGACGGGACGGGCTGCGCATCCTCAGCCCGCTGGGCGATGCGCAACTTCCAGTGAAGACCGTCACCGCTGATGCCCTGGCGCCGCAGTACGACCTTGTCGTGCTGGCGCCCAAGGCCTGGGACCTGGACCAGGCCATCGCGGCGCTGGCGCCGGCCGTCGGTGCGCAGACGTACGTCCTGCCATTGCTCAACGGCATCGCCCACATGGACGTGCTGGACCGGCGTTTCGGGCGCGAGCGGGTGCTGGGCGGAATCGCGCACATCAGCGCCGTGCTCGACGCCGACGGCACGGTGCGCCACCTCAACGAGTTGCACCGGTTGATCGCCGGCGGTCGTGATGCGCAGGCCGCGCGCGCGGCAGCCGGGTTCATCGCGCAATGCGGGCCGGCACGCTTCGATGCGGTGCTGTCGGCCGACATCGAGACCAGCCTGTGGGAGAAGTGGGTCTTCCTCGCAACGCTGGCCGGCATGACCACGCTGGCGCGTGGTTCGATCGGCGAAATCGTGCAGACGCGCGATGGCGAGAGGCTGATTCGACGCCTGCACGCCGAATGCGCGGCGGTGGCTGCGGCTGCAGGAGTCGTCATTGCGCCGCAGGTGCACGCGCGCACGCTGGCGGTGCTCACGCAGCAGGGTTCGGCGACGGCCGCATCGATGCTGCGCGATCTGCAATCGGGCGGGCGCACCGAGCACGAGCACGTGCTTGGCGACATGCTGTCGCGCGCCGACCGTTTCGGCCACGATGCGCCGGTGCTGCTTGCCGCCTGCTGTCATCTGCGGGTGCAGGCGGCGCGTCGCACGCCGCGTTCGACTTGATCCAGATCAAGTCACGTTCGACGGGCTAACCCCGATGGGGGGCGCGCACCCCTTGCGGGCGGCCAATCCATAATGGTAAAACGGTACCGAAATACCGGAGTGGCTACATGGTCATGCACATCGTCGTCTGCGTCAAGCAGGTGCCCGATTCGAGCCAGATACGGGTGCACCCGGTCACCAACACGATCATGCGTCAGGGCGTGCCGGCGGTCGTCAACCCGTACGACCTGGTTTCGCTCGAGGAGGCGCTGCGCATCAAGGACCGCTTCGGCGCCAGGGTGACGGTGCTCAGCATGGGCCCGAAGATGGCGGCCGAGGCGCTGAAGAAGTGTATCTCGTTCGGTGCCGACGACGCGATCCTGATCACCGACCGCGTGTTCGCGGGCTCCGACACGCTGGCGACGTCGTACGCGCTGTCGTCGGCGATCCGCACGATCGGCGCCGGGCGCCCGGTCGACATGGTGTTCTGCGGCAAGCAGACGATCGACGGCGACACTGCGCAGGTCGGTCCCGGCATCGCGCGCCGCCTCGGCCTGCAGCAACTCACCTACGTCGCGCGCATCGAGAGCCTCGATCCGCAGGCGCGCGAGATCGTCGTGCACCGCCGGGCCGAGGGTGGCGTGCAGGTGATGAAGACGGGATTGCCGTGCCTGGTCACGATGATGGAGGGTGTCAACACGATCCGCTTCGCCGACATGGACGCGATGTTCCGCGCGGCGCGCTACGCCGTGATCGAGTGGGACCACAAGGCCGCCGGCATTCCCGAGGTCGTGCGCTGTGGACTCAAGGGCTCGCCGACGGTGGTCAAGAAGGTCTTCGCGCCGCCACCGCGCGCCAACCGGGCCGAGATCGTCGACGCCGCCGGCAAACCGGCGCGCGAGGCGGTCGATGCGCTGCTCGCGAAGCTGTTCGCCCGACACCCGGAACTCGCAGAGGAGATCGGTCGATGAGCCACGACGAGCGGCCCGGCGTCGCGTCCGCGGCGGCACCGCGGCGTGCCGGCGGGGCCGACACCGACCTCGGCGCCTGGCGCGGTGTCTGGGTGTTCGTCGAACTCGAGCGCGGGCGCGTGCACCCGGTGTCGTGGGAGCTGATCGGCGAGGGCCGCAAGCTTGCCGATCACCTCGGCGTGTCGCTGTCGGGCGTGGTCATGGGGCCCGACGAGGCTGCGACTTCGCAGGCCTGCGACGAGGCGTTCCGCCACGGCGCCGACGCCGTCCACCTGGTGCGCGACCCGGTGCTCGCGCACTACCGCACCGATCCGTACACGCAGTCGCTCACCGAACTGGTCGAGCGCAACCAGCCCGAGATCCTGCTGCTGGGCGCCACCACGCTCGGTCGCGACCTGGCGGGGGCGGTCGCCACCACGCTGGGCACCGGCCTGACCGCCGACTGCACCGAGTTGCGCATCGACGACGAAACGCGCAGCCTGGCCGCGACGCGCCCGACCTTCGGCGGCACGCTGCTGTGCACGATCCACACGCTCGAGTACCGGCCGCAGATGGCCACCGTGCGCCCGCGCGTGATGGCGATGCCGAAGCGCGATCCGTCACGCACCGGCACGATCGTCGAGGAGCGGGTCGCGCTGGCCGAGGACGACGTGGTCACCAAGATCCTGTCGTACATCCCCGATGCCGACGCCGACAAGGCGCAGCTCGCCTACGCCGACGTCGTCGTGGCCGGCGGACGCGGCCTGGGCAAGCCCGAGAACTTCCGGCTGGTGCGCGAGCTGGCCGAGGTGCTGGGCGGCGAATACGGCGGCTCGCGGCCGGTCGCGCAGGCCGGCTGGGTCTCGGCCGACCGCCAGATCGGCCAGACCGGCAGGACGATTCGCCCGAAGCTGTACATCGCCGCCGGCATCTCGGGCGCGATCCAGCACCGCGTCGGCGTCGAGGGCGCCGACGTGATCATCGCGATCAACACCGACCCGAAGGCGCCGATCATGGACTTCGCCACCTTCGCGGTGGTCGGCGACGCGTTGCAGATCCTGCCGGCGCTCACCGAGGCGCTGCGCGAGCGGCTGGGCCGACGGGTCGCCGCCTGACGGGCGCAACCAGGAGCGATCGATGGCCGAGAAATTCGATGTGATCGTCGTCGGCGCCGGGCCCTCGGGCAACACCGCCGCCTACCTGATGGCCAAGGCCGGCATGAAGGTGCTGCAACTCGAGCGCGGCGAGTATCCCGGCTCGAAGAACGTGCAGGGCGCGATCATGTACGCCGACGCGCTCGAGACGGTGATCCCCAACTGCCGCAGGCAGGCACCGTTCGAGCGCGCGGTGCTCGAACAGCGGATGTGGCTGATGGACGAGCGTTCGCACGTCGGCTCGCACTTCCGCGGCACCGTCGACGCCGACGAGCAGCCGACGCGCTACACCGTGATCCGCGCCAACATGGACAAGTGGCTCTCCGGCAAGGTGCAGGACGCCGGTGCGCTGCTGATCTGCGAAACCACCGTGCTCGGGCTGCTGAAGCAGGGCAACCGGGTGGTCGGCGTGCGCACCGACCGTGCCAACGGAGACATCCTCGCCGACGTGGTGGTGCTGGCCGACGGCGTGAACTCGCTGGTCGCCACGAAGGCGGGTCTGCGCCCGCCGGTGAAGGCGCACGACGTCGCGCTGGCGGTCAAGGAGATGCATTTCCTGCCGAAGCACACCATCGAGGAGCGCTTCAACGTCTCGGGCAACGACGGCGTCGTGATCGAGATGTTCGGCAAGGTCACGCGCGGCATGGTCGGTACCGGCTTCCTGTACACGAACAGGGAGTCGATCTCGGTCGGGATCGGCTGCATGGTCGAGGACTTCAAGACGTCCGGCGTGAGCCCGTACCAGCTGCTCGAGGAGATGAAGGCGCACCCGTCGGTGAAGCCGCTGCTGGCCGGCGCCGAGGTCAAGGAATATTCGGCGCACCTGATCCCCGAGGGCGGCTACAACGCGATCCCCACGATCCACGGCGAGGGCTGGGTGATCTGCGGCGATTCGGGCGGCTTCGTCAACTCGGTGCACCGCGAGGGCTCGAACCTGGCCATGACCACCGGGCGGCTGGCCGCCGAGGCGATCATCGCGGTGCGCGACGAAGGCAAGGCGTTCGGCGCGGCGAACCTGAAGCGCTACCGCAAGGCGCTCGAGCAGAGCTTCGTGATGAAGGATCTGAAGAAATACCGCGACCTGCCGGAGATCATGCACGGCAACCGCCAGTTCCTGACCACCTATCCGGAACTGCTCACGCGCGCCGCGCACACGATGCTCAAGGTCGACGGCGTGGACAAGCTGACGAAGGAACGCGAGATCAGGCGCGATTTCGTGGCGAAGCGCTCGCGCTTCGGCCTGTTCGGAGACGCGATCAAGCTGATGAGGGCACTGCGATGACGGTGAAGGTCGAAGAGAAGCTGTTCGAGAACCGCTACCGGGTCGACGAAGGCCGCGCGCACATCGCGATCAGGACACCCGAGATCTGCCGCGACCGCTGCGAGACGCCGTCGTGCACCTGGGCCTGCCCGGCCGGCTGCTACACGAAGGCCGAGGACGGCAGCGTGATCCTGTCCACCGATGGCTGTCTCGAATGCGGCACCTGCCGGCTGCTGTGCAGCGAGCACGACAACGTCGAGTGGTCGTACCCGCGCGGCGGCTACGGCGTGCTGTACAAGTTCGGCTGAGCGGCGCGGC
>JAANMY010002255.1_pt1 | contig 18689 bp, 14 predicted proteins | sample 7279691 | NCBI WGS metagenome assembly JAANMY01 (sample SAMN14094543, study PRJNA606508) | bioreactor metagenome | isolation source: A lab-scale SPAN reactor treating ammonium-rich wastewater day 388 | place: Ireland: Galway | collected 2018-02-07
TTGGCCTCGCGCTCGGATTTGCCCAGACCGCGCACTTCCAGCGGAAAGGCGAGGTTCTCGGCGATGGTCATATGCGGGAACAGCGCGTAATTCTGGAACACCATGCCGATGCCGCGCTTGTGCGGCGGGATGTTGTTGATCGGCTTGCCGCCCAGCAGGATCTCGCCATGCGTCGCGGTCTCGAACCCGGCCAACATCATCAGGCAGGTGGTTTTGCCAGACCCCGACGGCCCCAGCATGGTCAGAAACTCGCCCTTGGGCATGCTGAGGTTCAGGTCTTTGACGACAAGCGTTTCGCCGTCATAGCTTTTCTGCACGCGATCAAAGACGACGAAACCGTCGGCGCGGCCTTGAGACACCTAGCTTTCCCCCTGTGGAAAGTTTTTGTTGTTCTTTGAGTCAGTTAAAACAACCGGCCCTGATGATTTCAAGCGAATATCGGTGACAGGCGCCTGACCCGGGGTCAAAGGCGACATTCGGCGCATCTTTAGCGTCATCGGCAGGAGAATGGCCTGCCACAGGGGCAGTTTTCAGCCCGAATGTCTGCGGCGCGGGCGGGGCGGATCATCCGTGCCGACCAGCGGGCGGCAAAGGCAGCCGCGCCGCCGTCACGACGGGCCCTGCGGCGGCAACCGGAATATTTTGCGATCCCGCCCGGCATTTGTGCCAGATCATGGCCGGAAATCCGCCTTTCGGGCAGCCATTGGGTGGCCGCGACGATTGCGGTCGCCAGGTCGCCCGGAGGGGAGATCGACCAACCCCCGGGGCGACGCCAAGGGAGTGTTTCATGCGCATATTCCTGTTCTCGATGGCCTTTGCCGGTGTTGTCCTGGCGGGCCCGTCATGGGCCCTGCCCCCGGGTTCGGGCCTGACCGCCAAGGGGGATGTCGTTTGTCTGGATGGCGAGCTGCCGATTCCGGGCGTCGGCTGCCCGCCCGAGGGGGCAGCGGGGCACACCCCCAACACCCCGGCGCAGCCGACCCAGCCGACGCAGGGGCAAGGGGTCTGTGCGCCCCAGATCCCGTATTTTCCGAATCTCAACGACACCTGCCAATGGGCGCCCGACAACGAATGCGACGAACGGCGCTATGGGGGCACGGGGGCATGCCCCGACGGCACCGACACCACCGATTGCCGCGGTCGGGGCGGCATGGGGCCCGACAGTTGCCCCTGGTCTTATAACGGCGTCTGCAACGAGGCGCGCTATGGTTGCGACGGCGCCTGCCCGGCGGGTTCGGACACGGCTGACTGCTCGGGCCCGCGCTCGTCCTGGCCAGCCCCGGCGGCTCCGTCGGCGTCGCAGCCCGCTGGCAACAACTCGTGCCGCTGGGCCAATGACGGCGAATGCGACGATCCGACCGTGCCGGGCCATATTACCACGGCCTGCGCCCCGGGCACCGATGCGGCCGATTGCGCGCGGGTTCAGGCCAGCCCGGGGAACACGTGCCGCTGGGCCTATGACGGTGAATGCGACGATCCCACCGTGCCGGGCCACCTGACCACGGCTTGCGCCCCGGGCACCGACAACGCCGATTGCGGCCGCTGAGCCACCTGCCCGCACCGGTCCTGCCGGTGCGGGCGGACTGCGGCGATCACGGCGGGATCGGGAAATGCAAAAACCCTTGAGAACAAGGAAAATCTTTGTTCTCAAGGGCTTTTAAATGGTGCGGTCGAGACGCACCTAACACAAGCCCAAGCCCCACGCAAGATGCCCAAAGTTGCACAGCCTGAATCCGTTAGGCTCTTGTCATCGTTACATAAACGGTGATTTTTGCACAACATGGCACATCCCCAGCGCGTGAGTCGCTGGTGGGCTGGATGGGGGGCTGACCGGCAGCTCCACGAACAATGTTACAGGAGGGATCAGGCAAGGAAATGGCTCTTACAGCAATCTTCCTCAAGAAGGCCCCGGACGGCCAACATGCAGACGGCGGCGGCCTCTACTTCGTCAAGAGTGGTGGCAGCGCGAAGTGGATCTACCGGTACTCTTACGGAGGCAAGCGCCCCGAAATGGGCTTGGGCTCGTACCCAAGTGTGTCTCTCGCGGAGGCTCGGGAGGCTCATGACAAGTGGGCAAGAATCCTGAGAAGTGGCAGAAATCCCAAATCCGTACGCGATGAGGAGAAGGCGCTCATCGCAGCTCAGCTGGCCAAGCGCGATCCCACACTTCGAGAAGTGACCGAGCAGGTCTTCGAGGGGTATAAGGCGAGACTGAAAGGGGACGGCAAAGCGGGCCGGTGGATGTCGCCCCTAGAAAGGCACGTCTTCCCCAAGCTTGGCAACACGCCCGTCTCCGCGATAACGCCAGACGACATTCACTCTGTGCTTCGGCCGATATGGAAGAAGAAGTTTCCGACAGCCGAGAAAGCCATTCAACGACTTGGAATGATTTTTGAAAGCGCAGAGATGAGGGATCTCGAATGCTCGGCCATTACAGTCAAGAAGGCGCGTCACATGCTAGGGCATGTCGAGCACAAGACAGTTCCGCATAGGTCGACGCCATGGCAAGACGTTCCAGAGCTGTTTGCTTATCTTGAAGGCCGTAGTGCTGCCGCTTCCTGCTTACAGTTTACGTTGCTCACCGTGGTTCGAGTGGGAGCATCCCGGGAGGCACGCTTTGACGAAATCAAAGGAGATATTTGGACTGTTCCAAAAGAGCGAGTGAAAGGACGGCGGGGATCTGTCGAGGACTTCCGTGTTCCTCTTTCGCAAGCCGCAATCGACTTGGTGGAACGCCGCCGGGAGATGGGAAGCGAATGGGTATTCACTGCCCGTCGAGGACGACCGCTTTCGGATATGGCGATGTCCAAGCTCATGAAGGACCAATCACTTGGCGGAACGCCACATGGCCTCCGTGCAAGCTTCCGAACTTGGGTTCAAGAGAATGAAGCCACTTCCAATGATGTTGCAGAAACTATCTTGTCGCACACTATAGGCAACAAGACTGAGAGATCCTACGCGCGCTCAGACCTACTTGATCTCAGACGGCCAGTTATGGAGGCTTGGGCTCAGTACGTGACCAGCAAGTTGCCCAAGAGTACACCTGACAAATGACGAAATGCACTGAGGGATCGCTTCGCTAGCGGAACCAAGAGAGCGAACCCGATCCCTCGGCGCTGACGATTGATGGCGGATGGCAGGCGTTTCAACGGTGCCTGCCGACATGGCACGGCGCCCCAGGAAGCAAAGCCCCCCGGGAGAACTCGGTCTGCAATATTTCGGAGGTATTTCTTGAATACTTCAAATCTTGGCCGCCGTGCAGATTCACCATCAATATGAGTGGGGGTGGTAGCACGCCCAAACCCCCTTAAGCATCTGGGAAATATTGACGCAATATCCTGTGAACATTACAGCAATACTAGACCTATAGTATGTTGCTTGCAGCCAATCGCATCCTTGTGTGAGGGTGTCTTCATACAGAGAGGTCGATGTCACTGAGGCGCTATCTAGCTTCGCTATGATTTGTATAAGGCGGTCTGGAAGACGCCAATGTACAGGGTGGCTGAAGGCTCGGGCTATCAGGAGCAGGTCTCGCAAAAATCTGCCAGCGTATTGCAGCCCTCTATCCCAGCAGGATTACTGGCCTCATAAGAAAGCAGGCAAAGATATCCCAATCCCGTCCCTTGCTCCACCTGGACCAGGCATCCCGAAGGCCGTGATTCTGAGGCGAAGGTCTGCATGTACCAAAGTTGATATGTCTTCCATTGAATGGCAACCTCTCATTGACGATGTTTCAACCCTAAAGACTGGCACCCTTTGCTGTGCATCGATCCCAGTGCTACCACCGCGCAAATCCGGTTGGTTTACGTCCCATCCTCTATCGACCGGCTTTCTATCTTTGCTTACCGCTTCAAGTAGCACCAGTTTCCTTTCGGTCGGTTAGATCGGACCACGACTTTCAACTCCCGACCGAACCACCAGCGCAATTCGACGCAATTCTCAAGAAAGGAATGCTGATGTCCCAAGGCATCAACCGGTTGCCCGTCACTTATCCCAACGGTGAGCAGGGCGACAAAGTAAGAAACCAGCTTCAACGGATCGATTTCGACCAGGCGTACGAGGCGTTAAGCGATCTCTTGATCGAAACGGGCGCAGTTTGCTCGGCACTGTCGGACAACGCCGGATCCGCTGAAGTCCGCAACGAGCTTGCAGCGATCGCAGATCGACTTGCGAGCTTGAGCCAGGGAGGAGACCGAACTCACCTTCGCCGTGCCACCGTCCTCGAGTACGTTAGCCGCTCTCAGATGCTGGCTGCGCTTTGCTACCTCACAGAGTCGATCTACCACCTTGCGCACGCGTTCGATCTTGAGCTCAGTGAGGGTGTCGCTTCGATTCTTCGCGCTCGCCAGGAAGGACAAGGTTTGAACCACGGAACAAGCCCCACCGCCCCGACTCGTTCAAAGAAGCGACGCCCGATGGGTCCTGAACATTTCGAGAGGCATGTGTAATGAGCCTTAAAGGTATAGTGCCGGACCCCTGGCTACCGGAGAAACTGAAGGGATTGACGGAGCAAGAGCTGCAGAAAGCATTGGCAAATATTCTCGAAATACTGGCAACGAGATCAGAAGTAGCTCGAGAGGAAGCGCTTGCACAGATCAGGGAAATCGTTCGAACCGCGCATCTGTCCCACGACGAGGTGGCAAAAGCGATCAGGACAACTGCCAGGCGAGGGAAGGCGCCGGCCATCTACCGTAACCCCGACAATCCGCGGCAGACTTGGTCTGGCAAGGGACATCCGCCCGATTGGTTCAAAAAGTATCGTGACCCGGAGCAACTGAAGATTCCTTAGACAATGATTGCCTAAGCGCTTGATCGACGAGCCGGCCGCGGCGACACTGAGTCAGGACGACGGCCACTTGAGGAGTGTCGGGGGAACCGACCTCCTCGTTCCCGGGCACTGTACCAAAGGTGAAAATAATGACGCGGACAAGATTATTCCTTGGTCTCAGCATCCTTGGTGCAACCTTGTTCAGCGGCAGCGACGTAAGATCGCAAACCAACGAAGCATGTGAATCAGCAATATCTGAAATGGGTTACCCTGTCCAAAACGGATCTTTTGAAAGAGGGGGCATTTTTCGTAATGATCGATACAGCTATGGTGATGTAGTCTGCGAGGTCTCGCGATCGGGCGAGATAGGCGAAATAGTGCGTGATGGCCAAACTTTGGCAGAAGATGGAATCTTTGGTTTGGGCGCGCTGCTCCTCAGAGCGGAGGCGGAGCAAACATCAGCGAATAGGCTTGTGGAGGCCCGTCAGGCGAGAGACCGTGCAATTGAAGCGGCTCGCCGAGTCTACGAGGAGACAAGGCAGCTGGAACGGAGGAGATATGCTGAGATTGAGCTGGTTGAGCAATCAATGATAGAGGCCCTCCTGCAGGGCTTGCGAAACGGGGAGATTGATGAAGTGGCGGCTCTTCACTTTGCTATTTCCCCTGCGTTTCTCAGTGAGTTCGTTGAAGAAGAGTTTTTTGCCGCCCTGAGGGCACGCCGCGAACGAGAGCGTGATGATGAGCGAGCTCGAATCGAAGAGGAAACTCTTGATCGCGAGCGGGAAAGAACGCAGAGAGCCGAGCAGAGACGGCGAGAACAGGCCGCTGAAGAGGCCAGATTGGCAGATTTACGCCAAGCAAGAGAGCGAATTCTTGGAATTCCGGTTGAACCGGAGGCCAGCATTAGAGGTACTCGGAGCATCCCCGAAGGGGAGCTTCTTGAAGTTAGTCGGGTTGGGATTCAGATGATACAGGATCGCGGCTGGGTCTGCGATAGCGTTTCAACCTTGCATCCGTTTTTCTCAGGTGGAGGAGTTACAATTAGATGCAATATGTTCCGCTACGAGTATGAATTAACAGATCGGGGAGGGAGATGGCAAATTGAACTTAAGTGAGGAACGCTGAGTTGTGACCACCGAGTGGAAGCTACTAAGTGTGTTGCCTCACGGGCTGACGGCTGGTTGTGATTGGCGGGGCGCGCTATTGCATCTGCATTTCAAGCGGGAGCATTCAGTTGAAAGCGAATATCGAAGCTGACTCCTCGTGCTGCATTGCGGAGCAGCAATGGTCCGCTGGACTGCGAGTGAACTTGGGCGACTGACGCGTCGCGGTTGTCGATCGAGCAGTGCGCCGAAGGCAACTTAGTTCCGTTCACCGCGCGAACAGTAGTTGGGGACGGCACCAGGCCATGGCGTAGCCTGCGATTCTGCGTCGAGATATCGGCCTGAAGGATCAAATGCCGCGCATCGGCCGCAGTATCCATTTCGAATTAGCGTCTCACCGATATCCCCTTCTCCCGGAAGTTCGCAGGTCCCAGCGAATCGGTCGCCGGTGCGGCTACCGTCAAGGCGGCAGGAAACGTCCCGGTTCACTAGGAGCTCTCGAAGAAAGTCGGCAGCATGGTTGCCGCCCGCGGAACCGAGTTCCTCGCAATTCACACCACTAAGGCGGACTGGAAACTGTAAGCTGTTGAGGGTCGTCTCTGCCACGACAAATGTGTCACCGTCCCGGACATGCACGACCCTGCCCGAGATCGACGCAGCACCAGGCTGCAGACGTGATGCCTCCGCAGCAGCAGCAGGCTCGCTGCCGGTTGACGTTCGGGCTATCTCCTGGAGGACTTCCCGGTCGTCGAACTGGATGCTGAATTCGACGCGCCGCGAAGCAGTGGCGTCTTCAGCGCCAGCAGCGTCCAGAACCGGTCGGGCGGACGAATAGGCGATGGAGACGAGATGCTGTTGCGCCCATTGCCTGACTGCACTGTCGGAAATGCTGTCGAGGCACACCGCCAGAACTGCCGCGGAGCGCTCCTGAGACAGAGTGAGGTTACGTAGGTACGCTTCCTCAACGCTAGAGTTACCCCAAGACCTATCCGTGTGGCCTTCGATCGTCGCACCTGAAATGCTTGCTTCCGAGTTCATCAAGGTGCGCAGCCATGGCTCGCAGGTCGTTTGCAGAAACTCACGGAATTGCGGCGTAATGTTGGAGAGCCCTGTCCCGAACGACACGCTTTCAGGCAATACGATCGTGCCATCGCTGCGGATCCGCGCTCCGTCCAGCTGACTGAGCGCGGCGGATAGTTGATCACGGAGGCGCAGCACCGTTTCTGCCCGCGAGAGGTCAGCCCTGCGGCGTATGGCGTCGACTTCTGCAAGCGGGTTGGGCGCGGGGGGCGCGGCGACTGCCCGCCGAGTCTCCTCGATGATCCGCGCCAATTGCACCGGATCCTCGATCGTCACCATATCAGCAAGATCACGCTGAAGCTCCTCAGGGAGGTTTTCGAGCGAGTCTAGTGCGCGCAACAGTTCATCACGGTCGATGAGGCGCCAACGCTCTGCCTCATCGGGAAGGCCGGCGCCCCTTGTAAGGTCGAGGCCTTCCGATGTGAGACGAGTGGCGGCTTCGAGCTGCCCCGCCTGGCTAAGGGTAATGGCGGCAGCCATTTGCGCCGGCGAAAGATCTCCCCGTTCAAGTTCCTGGAGCCGCTCGGCAAGGACTGAGAGATCTGCGCCCTCTGCAACAATCGCTGCAGCTACTTCCAGTTGTCCAGACGCCCAGAGATCGCCCGCTGCAACTAATTCGCGCTCCGACAGCCTCCCGACGCTGTCATATCTCTTGGCTTCGGCATCCACTTGAAGTCGCCAGAGGGCAAGCAGCATCAACACCGCAAAGGTGATAAGTACAAAAGCTTCGGCGAGCGTCAGGCCCATAACCGCTCCACGGCGATACCCGCGGTTGCTCTTGTCGGAACTGCGCTGCAAAGAAAAAGTCCCTATCTCTTCTTTCCGAGGAGTGCGACCCACCAGCTGCGTGGTTCGTTCTCAACGATGTCAACGACCCGCCGTTCCAGCTTGGTGATGATTTTGTCGATCATCTCCTGGCTCTGTGACAGCTTCTCCGACACCTCGGAGATCGACGCGGCGCCGGCGTCGAGCCCTCCTTTGAATGATTGGACGGACACGGTGAACTGGTCCAGCGCTTGCTCGAGTGCAGTGCCGGATTCGCGGAGCGTGGTCGCGCCGGTTTCTTGCAGCATCACCAAATCGTCCAAGGAGCTGCGTAGTCCGTTGACCGCTTCCGTGACGCTGCTCGTCGCGCCCTCAACCCCGGTTCGGACACCAACTGCAAACTTTTCGGAGAGCTGCACGGGCATGGCCTCGAACGCCGTCGCGATTGCGATCAACCTCCTGCGAAGATCCTCGTCGCTCTTGTTCTGTTGGTTCTCGATTATGTCGAACATTTTCGAGTTGCGCTCTGCTACATGCTGGCCAAATTCGGTCGAAAGGCTCTTCATTTCTCGGGTAATCTGGGTCACCTGCCGACGAAACTCCCGAACGCTCTGCGACAGCTCAGTTCTCGCTTCCCTGTCTGCAGCAACTAGATCGGGTCGCATCTGGAAGAACAACACCCTCAGCAGTACTCCGGCGATCGTTGATGAGAGTGCGATGCCGAAACCGGAAATAACCTCTGCAATATCAAGCACCTCACCAGCGGCGCCGCCAGCAGAGTTGACGCGATAGAGAGTCAGTGCGAGGCTCGACAAGGTGAAGAGAAAGCCGAGATAGTAGCAATTGTCGCCGGCAGTTTCAGGCTCGATCGTGTTCGCGCGGCTGATTGCACAATAGATCGCATAGAGCGAGAGGACAGCCACTGGAAAGGCCGCAAGGAGAACGGCATTGGCACTGCCAAACCCGATCTTCAAGACAACAGTTCCAACAATTCCAACAACGAAGGTGCCTAGGAAGACCACCCTATCGAACGTGTCTTTTAGCCGAGTTTCATACATCCTCGCGCGCATTGTTACAGATCCCCCAAGACAGTGATCTCAAAGGGTGCCACCGCGCCTTTAGCATCCAAATAACGAGACCAGAAGGGTTCGAGCTCAGCCGAAACACACGAGCTGCCGCCTGGCCTACTTATTCTAGCCAACGAGATATGCGTGCCAGCTAGGTTTCGCGTAAGGGTATCGCCGCTTGATCGGAAATGCTCCCAGCCCTGGCAGGCATAGAAAGATACCCTGTCGCTGTTCTGGATCAAGTCAGATACTATGATCAAGTGAGTGGGCGAACGGCCGCCGCTCATCGACAGAGAGTCTTCGACTAGAAGCTGGAGAGATTCCACTATGGGAGACCGACTTTGCTCTTCGGCCTCGAGCATTCCGTCCAGTGCTATGCGAAAGGGAATGACAAAGCCGCTCTCGAATTGATCTGCAATCAGTCTGGGGTTTTGATAGATGACACTCGCGTCGGCACCGGTCTCCGGTTTGCAGCGTGAGAATTGTGCTCCCCACTCCGATGAAGACTCACTTACAACGCCGACCGATATCAGTGTTCCAGCCGGCGCAGCATCGACATGTTCGTGCAAGAGCCTGTAAAGCGTCCGCGACTGGGTCGCAGTGACCGGGTCCGTGAGATCAAGGAGAATCACCATGCTTGAAGTTGGGCCGCTTTGAGGGCAAAGAGTTGCTTCATTATAGGTTGGCGCATTGTCGACATAGTAATAGATCACTGCGCCGATAGCCCCAACCGCGATCAGGAGAAGGACAAGGAGTGCCCACACCAATACCGAGTTGCTGCTGCGGTGCTTCTTAGACCTTGAACGTTTTCTCTTGCTCATGGGAGTTCAGGAGCTTCGATTTCGGATACACCCCCCGGAGTGCGCCTGTCGATATTGCCAGGCGTGCTAATTCTAAAGGTCTCGGACGCGTGCATGTCCAGCCCGATCAACTTATCCGCATCGGGAAAATCTCTTTGAAGGACTTGATAGTTTTCTTGGATCTGCATGACCGCTTCATCCACGACGCGCGAGATTCGCTCCATTTCGCTCGCGGCAAACTCTTTCTGCCCCCGATCAACGTCGCTGTCCTGGAATTTTTCGAAGGTAGGAAATTTGCGGAACCGTTCCGGCGCGCCAGATTGCCGAGTCGCAACATTTGCGTCCCTGTACTTCTGAAGAGCAAGCTTCAGCTTACTGTCGCATTCGCTGAGAAAGCTTTGAAGGTGAGTCCGAATTTCGCTTTGTCCTTGGAGTGCGTCGATCGCATCTCCGATCGATGATCGGACCATCTCGCTTGCGTCTTGTAGTTCTTCGATCGCTTGATCTCTCCGATCTCGCAAGCTCTCCAACGCGTTATCGAGCTGCCGCTCATATTCGTCGAGGGCTGACCGAAGATGCGTTTGCACACGGGAGTATCCGAGATAGGACTCTCCTTGAGAAGCGAATTTCAAAAACATTGTCAGTGCAATGAGCACGCCCCAAGCCATCAAAAGCCATGATTCTATGCTGGAGAGCGTGAAAGGCTCCCGAAGGAGAGATTGGAGGCCTGCTTCGGCAGCGAGCGCCCAGTCACTAACCCGTTCGACTTCATCCCGGAAATGAGCCACTGCCAAGTTGTAGCCAAGCGTGAAAGCGATCCAGACGGCAACAATTGCACTGCCTGCAATCTTCAAGATCCAGTTTCGATTCGTTACGAGCTTAGCTCCTTGCCCACACAAGCCGGAAAATGTCACATTAACTATGGAAACCAGCAGTGCCACCATGACGCCACCCAACAGGCCCAACGTATTCCTCTGGGCAAATAGGTAGCCGTTGAGGGCCGTTTCAAGGATTAGGCAACCGACGACCGTCAACGCCACGGTGGCGGTGTTGGCAGCCTTAAAGGCGGGTCTATCAAGTCGATGTTTGGATCGAAACGCATTTACCGCGGCGTTCCATTCCTTAAGATCTTTGACAACAGAAACCATTCCACCGCGAAATGACCTGACCTCGGCTTGAAAGTCGCCAATGGCTGAACCGGCCGCTGTTCTGATTGCAGCATGGGCGGATTGAACTTGGTTGATCCGCCTCTGGTAGACCTCGCGATTGCGGTGGTAGTTCTCGAGTCCGCGACGCCGAAGATCGCCAATGCGCTCCATCAGGTCAATTTCAACGGCGTCAAGGGCAGTCGAATTCTTGGGAGGCAGGTCCTGTTCTGCGTTCTCTCTAGCCTTCCTTTCGAGCTCTGCGTCGCGAGCGATGTTCTCGATGTTGATCTGCGGGAACACAGCCGCTAGCGGCACGAATTCATCATCCGCAAAGAGCCGGCGTAATGGATTTGAGATCGCCAACTACTTGGTCTCCTTAGAAGGGTAACAAAAGGACACCGCACTCATCGAGTGTGTCGATCGGATCGCACGTCTCGTACTCCGTCAGTGTCATCTCATGGTTAGGCCGTGGCAGCCCGTTGATTTAGCCGCACTTGTACCGACTACTCTGCTTCCTCGTTGCCAAGACGATCCACTGATCAGCTCCATCTCCGCAGCCCTTGAAAAGGCAGCGGGTTCAGGTTCCCTGAGACTGTTTGTAGGCCAAGGGAACCGGGGATTACAACCAGTTATGGGCAGTGCACGCGGAAACTTGGGCTGCGTGGCCTGCTGCCGGTTTGGTGGACATCGCTGATTTGGCCGAGATTCAGTGTTGCAGAAAGAGGTCGCCCGGCTGCTGGTGGAGCGAGACATCTCCGCGCGGGAAGTGACATGAGGTGCGCCTTCATTGCTCCGGCACCGCTACATCCGGCCGGCCAGCATCCGCGAGATCAGCGACGCGAAGTTCGTCGCGGCAATCGAGACGAGCTTCGAAGCCAGCGACCTAACGTAAGGCGCGCGCCGCTTCTGGCGGGGTGTCTTGGAAGAAGGTCTAGCCTGCGAGCTTCACCTGACCGAACGACAGATTCAGCTTAATGTCCTGAGGGCGCGGCCATGGCGCCGCAGAAGAACCAGGGACGATGGCGAACGATCGGAGATCGCCAACATCCTCCTCGACAGCGACTTCCAGACGGGCAGGCCGAACCAGAAGTGGCCGGCCGACTTCACCTACAGCTGGACCGCGGAAGGTTGGCTCTATGTCGCGGTCGTTCAAGACCTCTTCTCCCGACGCGCCGTCGGCTGGTGCATGAGGGTTGACCGGGATGCGTCCTTGGTCACGGAGGGGTTGATCGCTCCCACTGATTGCTGCGCAATCAACTGCCGGGCTGACCCGCTGTCCCCCATACCGGCAGGAGCTCAATTGTAACGGAAAAGTTGAGGAGACAGCCTTCTGTTCGCTTGCTGCAGAAACCCGGTGCAAGGCAGAGCGGCACAGGCTAGGTTTGCGGAATACTTGCCAAATGTACCCTGTCCTTAGGCGCTCCTCATGACTGATTCCCTCGCAGATCTCGTCCTCGCCTGCACGCCTGAAGATGGTTCCACCATCGGGAACGGGGCTGTACTTGCTTTGCTGCGCGAGGCGTTGCCGGGGCTCGCCGACGAAGACTACACCGCGGTGAGAGAGGCGTTGATCGATCAGGGCCTTCTGGTTCGTGGCCGTGGCCAGAGTGGCTCGATAGCGCGACCGGTGAGTGACGGCGATGACGAGGAGGGAGAGGCGGACGACGACGGCTTCGCGTTGACTCCGACCGACGACCCCGCCCCAAGGGTCAGGGCCGGAGCAACCCGCAAGACTGCGGCACGTCGTGCCGAGGGGCCCGTCGAGGTGCTGAGCTATCGGCATGACGACAAGCGGGTGAACAATCCCGAAGTCGGCATGGTGCATGCACAGTCCGACCCGGATGGCGCCAAGACCAAATGGAACTACGATCCCCATCTTGATCCTGTCCTGAACTTCGACAGCGCGAGGGCGGGCATCGAGCAGCTCATCGACGATGCCCTAGCTTCGGCAGATCCAGAAAGAATGCGGGAGGCGCTGCTCGAGCTGAAGCGGCTGCAGGCGCCCTATCTGAACTGGACCGGCAAGGCTGAGAAGACGAGCTTCGAGGTCGACACCGTCAGCCTGCATGTCCATGAGAGGGTAGAACCAGCGACAATATTGGCTCACGCCGCCAAGCGGCTGAAGGGCAAGGATGCAGCGAACCAGTGGCGGCAGCCGGACCTGTTTGCTGCCCCGTTTGAAAACCTTCCTCTGCGTCAGGCGCTGGACTTCTACCGATATGAGAAGGGTTGGTCGAATCGCCTGGTGTCGGGCGATTCGCTGCTGGTCATGAACTCCCTGCTGACCAAAGAAGGCATGGGGGGCAAAGTGCAGATGGTCTATATCGACCCACCCTATGGCATCAAATACGGGTCGAACTTCCAACCCTTCACCAACAAAAGGGATGTGAAGGATCGGTCTGACGATGACCTCACCCAAGAACCGGAGATGATCAAGGCGTTCCGTGACACTTGGGAATTGGGAGTTCATTCCTACCTGACCTATTTGCGCGACCGGCTGATACTGGCACGAGAATTACTCAGCGAAAGCGGCTCGGTGTTCGTGCAGATATCGGATGAGAATTTGCATCACGTTAGGGAAGTGATGGATGAGGTCTTCGGTGTAGAAAACTTCGTGGGCTTGATCACATTTAAGAAAACAGGTGGACAAAGAACTACGTTGATAGCTGGCGTCGCCGATTACTTGCTCTGGTTCGCCAAGTCAAAAGGGCGGGTTCGATACAACCGCTTGGTGCGGCCCAAGACAGATGCCGACGATGAGGACGCTTTCGCAGGGTATAGCCAAGTTGATTTTGGAAATGGCGAAACTGGCACCGTCAAGGATGAACGCTGGATCGAAGCGCGTGCGGGTCGCTTGTTTCAGGCCACTAGCATGACGTCGCAAAACCCGGGATCAAAATTTCCGGTAGCCTATCAAGGAAGGGAACTAAGCCCTTCGGCGTCGCAGTGGTGGAAAACTGATTCAGAGCGCTTCCAGCGATTGATTACTGCCGGGAGGATCCTCCCTAGTGGGGAATCACTGAGATACAAGAGATTCATTGACGATTTTCCCGTGTTTCCGATAACGGCGTTTTGGGATGACACTGCGGGTAGCGTAGGGACCGACAAGACCTATGTTGTTCAAACCGGACTTAGAGTCGTTGAACGTTGCCTCCTCATGACCACCAATCCCGGCGATCTCGCGCTCGATCCCACCTGTGGCTCGGGCACCACCGCCTTCGTCGCCGAAAAATGGGGACGGCGGTGGATCACCTGTGACACCTCGCGAGTGGCGATCACACTGGCCAAGCAGCGGCTTATGACAGCTTCTTTCGACTACTTCGCTCTACGCTACCCGCATGAAGGGCTCAAGGGAGGCTTCGACTATGAAACCGTCCCCCACATAACGCTGAAAAGTATCGCGAATAATCCTGACATAGATACGATTCACAGCGACGAGCATCCGAAGATCGCCGTTGCTCTCGCCTCGCTGAACGCCATCCTGATCGAGCGCCGCGCCGCGCCCCTACTTCCCAACCAAGGGGTCCGCAAAGGAGTGAAGATCGATTTCGCCGGAGGCGAAACCCTGCACGAATGGGAGGTTCCTTTCGACTTTCCTGAAGACTGGCCCGACGCTGCCCGTGCTCCTTTTGAGGCGTTCCACAAGGCTCGGCAAGCCATGCAGGGACGGATGGACCAGTCCATCGCGGATCACGCCGAGCAGGAAACGCTCTATGACAAGCCCAGGATCGACAAGTCGAAGCTGCGCATCACCGGGCCCTTCTCGGTCGAGGCCGTCCCTGCACCGACAGTCATGTCGCTGGATGAGACCTCCCCTCCAGCCGAGGCCGATGTCACCATTGCCCGCAGCGGCGAGACCTCGCGCCAGTCGCTGTGGCGCGACGAGCTGCTGAAGACCGGGGTACGGGCAAAGGGTGGCGCCATGCTCCGGTTTGCCGAGTTCGAGACCCTGCCGGGCCTCCGCCACATCCATGCCAGCGGTTCGCTTGCCGAGACCGGCGAGCGGGTCGTTGTCAGCTTCGGCCCTGAACATGCAGCCATGGAGCAGCGGCAGGTAGAGCTGGCACTGAGCGAGGCAGAAACGCTGCGGCCCGCCCCTCGGCACATCCTGTTCTGCGCCTTCACTTTCGACCCCGAAGCAGCCAAGGACATCGACGAGGTCAACTGGCCCGGCGTCACTCTTCTGAAGGCCCAGATGAATACAGACCTGCTCACGGAGGACCTGAAGAAGAACCGTTCGTCCAACCAGTCCTTCTGGCTCATGGGCCAGCCAGACGTCGAACTGCGCAAACGCAAGGACGGCATGTGGGAAGTGGAGGTGAACGGCTTTGACTACTTCGATCCGCGCAAGGGTGACCTTGTCTCGGGTGGCAAGAAGCAGATCGCCATGTGGTCCCTCGACACCAATTACGACAAGCGATCGCTGATGCCGCATCAGGTCTTCTTCCCAATGGCCGATGCCAAGGGCGGCTGGAACCGCCTGCGCAGGACAGTCCGGGCGGAGTTGGACGAAGAGCTGCTGGAGCATTTCCACGGCACCGTGTCCCTCCCCTTCGAGGGAGGCGACAACCGCCGCGTCGCAGTGAAGATCGTCGACGACCGAGGAATCGAGTCGCTCAAGATCATGTCACTCGAGGACTGACCTCATGTCGCTGATCATCAACAGACCATGGGAGCGCCCTGCGCAGCATTGGATCGAGGGTAAGGGCAGCAAGCTGGAGATCAAGCCTGAGCGGCGGCCGGCGAGCTACGAGGTCTTTGATGCCCGCAACAACACCAAGCGCACGGAAGTTCTCGACCTGGTGAATACGATTCGCGCACGGGTTGATCAGTGGCGCGAAGACGGTTGGCCAGGAGTCACGATCGTCACCCGGAAGCTTCTAGATCACTGGCATGACCGCGAAGCGCGTCAGCACCCGTTCTATTTCTGTCAGCTCGAGGCGATCGAGACGTTGATCTGGTGGGTGGAGGGGGCGGAAGCCTACAAGCAAGGTATCGCCATTCCCGGAGACGGCGGTGAATGGGAGCGCCTCTGCAACAAGATGGCTACGGGCGCCGGCAAGACCACAGTGATGGCGATGATCATCACCTGGCAGGTTCTGAACGCGCTGACTTACCCCAAGCGGAACAAGGACTTCAGCCGCGCAGTGTTCATTGTAGCGCCGGGGCTGACTGTAAGGGAACGACTGCAGGTGCTGATGCCCCGCGAGGGCAGCTACTACGACGAGTTCAACCTGTGCCCCTCCGAGGCTATGCGCCAGCGGCTGAACCAGGCGGAAGTGGTCATCGAGAACTGGCACTCCCTGATGCCGCCGAAGGAAGCAGACCGCTCGGTCGTGAAGAAGGGCCGCGAGTCGGACGAGGCTTTCACCCGTCGTGTGCTCGGCAAGCTGGCCGCGTACAAGGATGTCGTCGTCATCAATGACGAAGCGCACCACGCGTATCGCAAACCGCCCGAGGTGAAGATCAGCAAAAAACAAGCCGCAGAGCAGGGGATCGACCTCGACGAAGCGACGCGGTGGATAGAAGGGCTGGACCGAATACACAAGACCCGCCGTATTCAGCGTTGCTTCGACCTCTCAGCCACACCCTTTGCGCCCACCGGCAAGAAGAGCACTGACACTGCTCTGTTCGACTGGATCATCTCTGACTTCGGCCTGAACGACGCGATTGAAGCCGGCTTGGTAAAAACGCCGCGTGTTGTGGTGCGTGACGACGCTCTTCCAGACGCGCGGACGCTGCGCCCGAAGCTGTATCACATTTACCGAGACGCCTCTGTCTCGGAAGACCTGAACCGAGCCAAAGCCCAACCCCATGAAGCATTGCCAAAGCTGGTCCAAGACGCCTACACCCTCCTCGGGGCAGACTGGCGCGAAACGCGGAACCAGTGGAAAGAGGCAGGGCACCATTCTCCACCCGTAATGCTGACAGTCTGCAATCGCACTGAAACTGCTGCCAGGATTGAGCATTACTTCAACCACGGCGACGCCCACTGGCCAGAACTGCAAGCACGAGATCAGACCTTGCGGGTCGACTCAAAGGTATTGGAAAAGGCAGAGATCGGTGAAGCCGCGACGAGCAACAAAGACTATGACGCACGCCTCAACAGCATCGTAGATTCGGCGAACATTTCAGAAATACGCAAAGCGCGATTACGGTCACTCAAGAAGGAAGAGCTGCTGCGCGAAATTGTTGACTCTGTCGGCAAGCGTGGTGGAGCAGGTCAAGATCTGCAAAACGTCGTCTCTGTCGCCATGTTGTCTGAAGGATGGGATGCGAAGAACGTAACGCACATCATGGGTTTGCGAGCATTCACATCTCAGCTCCTCTGCGAACAAGTTGTCGGACGAGGTCTTCGCAGGGTCACGTATGACATTGATGAAGATGGGCTCTTTCTGCCTGAGTACGTAAACGTATTCGGTGTTCCTCTATCTATTTCGGAGACTGGAGAGGGGGGAACACCGCCACCTCCGCCCAGACAGGCGACGCAGATCGAGGCGCTAGTCGACAGGCAGCAGTTCGAGATCAGATGGCCGAATGTACTTCGTGTCGAGACAGTGGTTAGATCGCAGCTTCAAGCAGACTGGAAGACAGCATCCCCCCTTGTTCTGGATCCAGCGAGCACACCGATTACGGCAGATCTCGCCCCAGCCCTTGGCGGGGCCACCGACCTGGGCAGGCTGACATCCATCGATCTTGAGAAGATTCCAGACGGGTTTCGCATTCAGCGCCTCACATTCCAGGCCGCACGTAAAGCCTTCGCTGAGATGCAGGATGGTTTCTCAAGCACACCTGAATACCTCGCGACGCAGCTCGTGAATATTGTCGACAAGTTTCTGAAATCTGACGCCCTGACAATACCTTCCCTGTTTCATTCTGATCCGGCTCGGAGGCGTATCCTGATTGGTCTGAACATGGATTTGATCGTCCAGCATGTTCTGCGACATGTTAGAGAGCAGAGCGTCGAGTTCTTGACGCCGGTTTTTGATGAAGAAGAGCCGATCGGAACCACGAGCTCTATGAGGACCTGGTATTCGACGAAGCCTTGCCTGCCAACGAAGAGGTCTCAGATAAGTCACATGGTGGGAGATTCAGCGTGGGAGGCAATGGCAGCGAACACTTTCGAATCCCATGGAGCCGTAGTTTGCTACGCTAAGAATGACCATCTAGGGATGCAGATCCAGTATCTTTGGGGCGGATCCAGGCGGCGGTATTTACCCGACTTCCTGATAAAGCTCGCTAATGGATTGAACCTGATTTTGGAAATCAAGGGAACTGATAGCCCACAGAACCAGGCGAAGCGGGAGGCATTGAATGGCTGGGTTGCAGCGGTAAACAGTTTTGGTGGATTCGGCGCTTGGGTGGCCGATGTTGCATTCGACCCAAGCGATATCAGAGACATCTTGATGCGACACTCTCGGGCGTAATAGTTCCGTTGTACGCAGATCTGCCACGCTCTGATTCCTTTACAAAAATTCAGCAATTCTGCTGACCTCGTGTTGGCGAGGCAACTCCAACTGGACGAAACTGTTTAGCATGCTCAAGAAGATCGCTCTCGCCTCCGCATTCATCCTAGCAGCCCTGACCGGTAGCTCTTTTGCTGATACCGCCACCTTGAGGGCGGGAGTGCTCAACTACTCCCTGCCCGATCATACCTTAGACCAGAGATACTTTTTCTCTGGATCTACGCTCGAATATTGGCAACGATCCTCAAACGTCTGTAGCTTTTCTGGTGGCCCCTCTGATGACCAGTACATCATGCTCACTCGCTTACTTGATCCAGAGACAGATGAGCCTCTTTACCTGTTCGCCTTGGTGCTACCTTTCCTGGTATCAGACTCACTGCCCGCAGCTCGCTTGTAACCGGCCGATTGCTACCGCGGTGGCTGAGCCTTGATGCGAGCGACGAGTTCCTCGTCGTGGACAAAGTCATCGAGGAACTGGTGCCAGCTTTCGGT
>JAANMY010002257.1_pt1 | contig 18675 bp, 16 predicted proteins | sample 7279691 | NCBI WGS metagenome assembly JAANMY01 (sample SAMN14094543, study PRJNA606508) | bioreactor metagenome | isolation source: A lab-scale SPAN reactor treating ammonium-rich wastewater day 388 | place: Ireland: Galway | collected 2018-02-07
CTCCCCCTTCCAGGGAGGGAAGCGGATCGACTCCTCCCCCACAGTGGGGGAGGTTGGGTGGAGGTGAGCAGTTGCAACAAAGAGTACCTGTTCAGCCATCCCACCTACTGCCCCTCCCCCTTCCAGGGAGGGAAGCGGATCGACTCCTCTCCCAAAGTGGGGGAGGTTGGGTGGGGGTGAACAGGTGCCTTCCGGAAAGGGATCAAGCAGGTTGGGCAAGTGCAGCCAGCCTGTGACCCTTTCCCGGAAGAGATGACGGACGCCAGGAATTTGTCCTCTAAACCGTTTTTGTCTGGGTTGACCAAGCCCGGCTCAGATTGTATACTTCATGGAACGTGTGTATCTATACCGTATGTGTCTATACCGAATCGGTCCATTCCCCAATAAATTCTGACGAACCGAACCCCATCCCCCACGGAGACAATTTGCTATGACTACCCAAGTGAACCCCATCCCTATGCGGGCTGTGCCTGGCTACTATTCCAGCACAGAAGGCATTCAGATCGCCATCCAGACCAATTCCGACGCCAGCGACGAGGACTTACAGTTCTTCCAGCAGCTGGGCGTGGAGTGGGCAATGGTGGGCATCCGCAGCCAGGAGCTGCACAGCCTGGACTACTACAGGCATCTGGTCAAGCGCTTTGGCGACTTTGGCTTGAAAATCTACCGTATCACCAATTTGGGCGTCCACAATGTGCCGGAGATCACCCTCAACCTGCCAGGGCGGGATGCCAAAGTGGAGGAGTTCAAGCAGTTTATCCGCAACATCGGTGCAGCGGGCATCTATTACAACACCTACGCCCATATGGCAAACGGGATTTGGTCGTCCGAGCGGGTGGAAGGCCGGGGCGGGATGGACGCCCGCTCCCTGGATATTACCAATGCCAAAGGACACTGGGCCGGTCAGATTTTTGAAGGCGAACTGACCCACGGGCGGCATTACAGCGAAGAAGAGCTGTGGGACAACTACGCGCATCTGATGCGGGAGATTGTGCCCGTGGCCGAAGAGGCTGGCGTGCGTATCGGTGTCCACCCGGACGATCCGCCCGTCTACGATCTGGGCGGCATTCCCCGCTGTATGTTTGGCAATTTTGCAGGCTATCAAAAGGCGATGGAGATCGCCGACAGCCCCAACATTGGCGTCTGCCTGTGTGTGGGCTGCTGGCTGGAAGGGGGCGAAAAGGGGATGGGCAATACCCCTGTGGATGCCATCAAACACTTTGCCGGGAAGGGGCAGTTGTTCAAAGTCCACTTTCGCAATGTGTCAAACCCTATGCCCGAGCCGTGGGTGGAAACCCTTATCGATAACGGCTATCAGGATATGCACCAGGTGATGCGCGCCCTGCGCGAGGTGAAGTTCGACGGCTGCATCATTCCGGATCATATCCCGGCGATGTTGGGCGGCCCCCGGGTGGGTGCGGCCTATTCGATTGCCTATATGCGGGCGTTGGTGCAAGCGGTCAACAACGAATTCGGCGGACCCGCATAATTTCAGAAGTTCGACTTTTCGGAAAAAGTCGAACTTCTGAGAATCGATAGACCGCAACGATTGCTCCCCGCCGGTCACGGACCGGCGGGCGGGTTACGGACTACGCCCAGAGCATTGGGATCCACTGAGAATAGACGAGGCTACTGTGAGCACAATTGGAATGAGCTTGGACGAACTCGACACACCCTTTCTTTGGGTGGATGTGGAACAACTGGACGCCAATATTCAGGCGATGGCCGCCTATTTTCGAGAGGCGGGGGTGAACTGGCGACCCCATACCAAAGGCATTAAGACCCCTGCTGTTGCCCATCGCATTCTCGCCGCCGGCGCGCTGGGCATCACCTGCGCCAAATTGGGCGAAGCTGAGGTGATGGCCGCGGCTGGCATACGCGAGATACTCATCGCCAATCAGGTGGTGGGCAAGCATAAATACCCCCGCTTGGCTGCGCTGCAACGTCAGGCCAATGTGCTGGCCGCGGTGGACAGCCCTGCCACCCTGGCCGGTCTGAGCCGCGCGGCCCAGGCTATCGGGGTTGTGATTCCCCTGCTGGTAGAGGTGGACGGGGGAATGAAGCGGGCCGGGGTTGCGCCGGGGGAAGCTACAGTTGCTCTAGCCCGCCAGGTGAACCAAACCCCGGGTCTGCATCTGGCCGGGCTGATGGCCTGGGAGGGGCATACCCTGGCCGTGGCGGAAGACGAACGAGCCGAAGCCATCCAAAAATCTGTGGGACTGCTCGTCTCCAGCGCCGAGGCGTGTCGGGCGGCTGGCCTGCCTGTGGAGATTGTCAGTTGCGGGGGCAGTGGCACAATGACCGTCACCGCGCATCTGCCCGGTATCAGCGAAGTGCAGGCTGGGGGCGCTGTCTTTGGCGATGCCACCTATCAGCGCTGGCACGCACCTACCCAGCCCGCGCTCTTTGTGCGCACAGTCGTCACCAGCCGCCCCGCGCCGGATCGGATTATTGTGGATGCGGGCTGGAAGACCCTGCCCGGCTGGATTACGCCGCCTGTCCCCCTGGGCGTGGAGGATGTACGCAAGGTGGCCCTTTCCGCTGAACACGGCATTGTCACTCTGGGCAGCCCGAATGAGAGAGTGCGGGTGGGGGATTTTGTCGATTTTGTCGTGGGCTATGGGGACAATACCCTCTTTCTGCACGACGAACTTGTGGGGGTGCGTCAGGGGCGGGTGGAAGCTGTGTGGCCGGTGAGCGGGCGGGGAAAACTCAGGTAGGCTATTTTGCCGGGTAACTGCGCACCCCCTCCCAACCTCCCCCACTTTGGGGGAGGAGTCGATACAGTTCCCTCCTTAGAATGGGGAGGGGTAGGGTGGGGTGGCTGAACAGTTACTTTGCCAGGGGTATGGTTTCGATGCGTACCCAATCGAAGAGCGCCCGGGCCGTTCCCTGGCTGCGGGAACCGGCCAACAGTCCCACGTCGCCCACAGGCAGGCGCAGGTCGGCTGTGCGATAGAGCAGCTCGCCCCCGGCATAGAAATACAGGCTTTGGCCGTCATCCTCCACCGCCAGCAGATTCTCGCCACCGACGGTTGCCAGGGCTGGGCTGTCGCTCCAGGGCTGAAGGGTGCGCCAGCTTCCCTGCTCCTGGGCCTGCACCTGATATTTGCCCCGGCCATCCACTACAAAAAGATAGAAATTCTGGTCGTTCTGATAGCGCACGATCAGCCCGGCATAGCCCCAGGCCGAGTTGTCACCCGAAGATCCGGTGAGCATCAAACTGCTGTCATAGCGGTATGCGCCCAGATCGATCTGCCCCAGCGTCGTCCAGGCCAGGACGCCGGGCTGGGTGATGCGAATCTGGTAGAGATCCCCCACATAGCCCATAGCCCACTCGGCGGTCACCACCTCTGGGGCCAGCCCCAACACGGGTTGTACAAAGTCGTCCCGCAGTAGTGTGGTCGATTCTGTGCCGCCGGTGACGGTCGCTGTTACCCCTGGCGGCGCGGCGCGCAGGAGCAGCCAGAGAGTCACAGCCAGCAGGGCCACCAGAAGCAGTACGGCCAGCCAGGGCAAGCTGCTGACCCCGCCCTGCACGGGTGGATGATAGACTTCTGCCCTGGCCGTCGGGCGCGCAGCCGAGAGGCCAATGGCCTGCCGTTTGCGCGCCCGTTCGTCCTGGCCGCCTTCGTCTGGGTTTGTCGGTTCCCTGGCCGTCAATTGCATAGGCTAGAGCAATCCAAATGCTTTGAGTATGGCGCCCAAACAGCCTACGGGCGGTTTGGTCGGATCCGGGGTGGGCGTCGGCGTCGGGTCGGGTGTCGGCTTGGGGTCCGGTGTCGGCTTGGGGTCCGGTGGCGGTGTCGGGTCTGGCTTGGGTGGCGGCGCCGCGGCCAGGACCGCGGCCAGGGAATCTACCCGCCCCTGGCCCTGGATGTTGGGGTCCATATTCAGGTTGATGGCGGTCTCCCGCAGAAGCCGTTTGACATCGGCTGGCGAGAGTTTGCGGTTTGCCTTCAGTATCAGCGCGCAGAGACCGGCTACGTGGGGGGTTGCCATACTGGTCCCCTGGGCGCTGGTATAGTTGTCGTCTACGGGTGTGCCCATACGGGTTCCCGTGGCCCGAGCCGCGATAATTTTTACACCGGGCGCTACAATGTCCGGCTTTACCCGGCCATCCGCGGTGGGGCCTCGGCTGCTGAAGTTTGCCATGCCGTCGGTGTCTGTGCTGGCCCCGACGGTAATCACCTTTTCCGCCGCGCCGGGGCTGCCTACTGTATTGGCCCCTGGGCCGGCATTGCCGGCGGCCACGACTACCACTTTGCCCGCGTCCACCGCGGCGTTGCACATTGTGCTCAGCGCATCCCGTCCGTCGCTGTTGCCATCGGACCCCAACGAAAGATTGAGTACATCCGCGCCATTCTGCACGGCCCACTCCACCCCGGCCATTACATCGCTCATGCGCCCGCCGCCGGAATCGGAAAGTACCTTCGCCACCATTATAGAGGCTGCCGGGGCCACGCCCACATATTTGCCATTGCTGGCCGCGCCCGTCCCCGCCACAGTAGAGGCTACGTGGGTTCCGTGACCGTTGCCGTCCTCCACCGAGCCTTTGCCGGAGAAGTCCTTCACCTGCCCGATACGCCCGGCAAAGTCCGGGTGATCGCTGTCGATGCCCGTATCGATGATGCAGACGGTGACCCCTTCGCCCCGGTTGCCCAACTGCTGCCACACTTTGTCCGCGCCCATATGGGGCACAGAGACATCCATCATTGTGTGGACCAGTTCGTCGAACCAGACGTTTTCCACCCCTTCCAGGTTGGCTAACTCATCGATGCGGTCTGGGTCCACGTCCACTGCGGCCGCGGGGATGATTGTATAGTCCTGGCGCACATTGAGTGCGGAGATGGAGCGGGTGCCCGTGGCAAAGACCTCCCGGCCCCGGCCCGTTTTGAACTGGACAATCACCGGTACGGGTTCACTGCCGCCTCTGGCGGACTGGATCAGATCACGCGTGCGGGGGGTCACCTTATCGTTTTCGTCCGAGGCCATTGGGTTTTCTCCTTGCTGGTGCAGGTGAAACGCGAGCTTACGTCGTCTGATGCCACCTCTTGCGTCTCACACGCCTTCCACAAAATTGGGGTAGCACAATTACTGCCAGGTATGCACGGATCTATCAGATTCTATGCCAACCAGCCATTTCTCATCCGCAAGGGAGAGGATGGCTTGGCCGGGGCCGGTTACGACGAATTGGGGAACGAGAGTAAGCCGATAGCGGACGGTCAGCCCGGCGGCTTCCAGTTTGGCCTGGGTCTCGTCGTCCGCGGCACGCACCCGCAGGATCAATTCAACCGTCTGCTGGGGGTTGGCCTGGATGAATTGACGCAGGGATTCGGGTAGTTTGCTGCTTTCTGGCTCTGTCATAGGCTGATTATAGCACTACGCGCACCGGTGCGCAACCACTTTGCAAAAAACAGCCGCAACTCCGCCGACAGACAAAGAGTGGGGCGCAGATTTTCATGGTTTGAATTGATCTGCGCTGATCTTTGTTTCAGTTTTTTTAATCTGCGTCGTAACTGCACACCCCCTCCCAACCTCCCCCACTGTGGGGGCGGAGTCGATCCGGTCCCCTCCCTGGAATGGGGAGGGGTAGGGTGGGGTGGCTGAACAGTTACTCTGCGTCCGCTTTATCCCCCCACTCCCTTCACCACCCGGCCCGGCGTTGTGCCCGTATGTGCCCCGTCCCGCAACACCCGGGCCCCGTTCACCCACACATCCCGCACGCCCACGGAAAGCTGGTGGGGATCCGTGAAGGTGGCCCGGTCGCCGACGGTCTCCGGATCGAAGATGACCACATCGGCGTAGAAGCCTTCGCGTAGCTGTCCCCGATCCCGCAGCCCCAGCCTGTCGCAGAGGGCGGACGACATCTTGCGCACCGCGTCCTCCAGGGGCAGCACTTTCTCCTCCCGCACATATTTGCCCAGGACACGGGTATACGTGCCATAGGCCCGGGGATGATAGGGGCCGGTGGGCGCGGCCCACACCGGGTCCAGCCCGCCGGCGTCGGTGGAGATGGTAATCCAGGGCTGCTGCAACTGGCGGCGCAGATTGTGCTCGCTCATGGCAAAGTAAATCGTCCCGATGCGCTGGCCTTCGGAGACGAGCAGGTCCATCACCGCCTCGGGCCACTCTTTGCCCAGCATCTCGGCAATCTCCGAGAGCCGCTTGCCCACATAACGCTGATTCTCCTCCTTCATAAAACCCGTAGGCATCACGCCGTCGATGCCGCACATCTCCGCCATCGCCTCCCACGTCCCGTCCGGGTGCAGGGCTGCGGCTGCGATTTTGGCGCGCATGGCCGGGTCCGCCACATTTTCATAGAGTTTGTTGCCCGCCGCGGCCCAGGGCGGCAGCACGGATGTCAGCCCTGTGCCGGCGGCGGTGTAGGTGTACATATCCGCGGTGATGTCCACGCCCTGGCTGCGGGCTTCGCTGATGCGCTCCATAGCCGAGGCGAGTTTGTGCCAGTTGCGCTTGCCCGCGGCCTTCAGGTGATAGACCTCCACCGGCACATCCGCCCGCTGGCCTACAGTAATCGCCTCTTCCAGGGCTTCCAGCAGAGTGTCGGCTTCCGAGCGCAGATGGGTGATGTAGATGCCGTTGTAGCGGCTGATGACTTTGCTGATCTCAACGATTTCGTCCAGATCGGCAAAGCTGCTGGGCGGGTAGATGAGGGCGAAGGAGACGCCGAACGCGCCATCCTCCATCGCCTCCGCTGTCACCCGGCGCATTGTCTCCAGTTCATCGGCGCTGGGTGGACGCATCTCCATTCCCATTGCATATTTGCGCAGGCTGCCCCCGCCCAGAAAGGAGCCGATGTTGGGGGAGACGCCGCTATCCGTCATCGCGGCCAGCCAATCCCCGAAGCGGCTCCAGCCCCGGATGCGCGCCTCCCACTCGTCGCCAATCAGCCCTGCGAAGGGGTGTTTGGGCAGAGGTTCGTCCAGCAGACCGCCGTAGGGCGCGGGGGTCCAGCCCTCGCCCATCACTTCGGTGGTCACGCCCTGGGTGATTTTGGATAGGCTGCGTCCGTCGGCCATCAGGGGCAGGATCGAATGGCTGAGGATGTCCACAAAGCCGGGGCAGACGACGTGACCGACGGCATCCACCACTTCGCCGCAGTTGGCGGCGTCGATATGGCCCGGCGGCGCGACGGCCGCGATGCGGTCGCCGGCCAGGGCCACGTCACCGTAGACCCAGGGATTTCCGGAGCCGTCGATGATGCGAGCGCCCCGGATGAGGGTGTCGTAGGTGGGCATTGGATGGCGGCTCCCTATTTCCTTACCCAGCGCACGTAGACCGAGGCCATACCCGTATCTTCAAAGTAGCGCACCTGCACGGTGTGGTTGCCGGCCGCGAGCGCAATCTCGCCGCTCTTCTCCGTGGCCGGGTGGATGTTCCAATCGTCCACAACCAGCGCGCCGTCCACGTAGAGCCGGATGCCGTCGTCCGCGGTGGTGGTGAAGCGATAGGTGCCTGCCTCGAAGCTGTTGATGGCTGTCCAGAGCACACTGAAGCCATCGCTGTTGACCGCAGCGCTGGGGCTGCCCACGCCCCAGTCAAAGTGGATTTTGCCGTCCACACGGGTTTCTACAGGGCTACCGCTCAGGTCTTTGTTGTTGTAATAGAGGGCTGTCCACGGCCCGCCAGTGGTGGGCGGTTTGGCCGTGGGGGGGACTGGCACGGGCGTGGGTGCTGGGTAGACGGGTGGGGGTGCATAGCCGCCGGGAATCCACAGCTTTTGTCCCACCAGAATCCGGTTGGCGCTGGTGAGATTGTTGGCGGACATAATCGCCCAGGTGGTGGTGCCGTAGCGCAAGGCAATCCCGCTGAGAGTGTCGCCGTAGGTGACTTTGTACCAGAAGCCGCCGCTGGGCTGGGGCCCAGGGCCACCGCCCCCGGGTATGCACAGCGACTGGCCGCTGTAGATGTGGTTATAGTTGGTGATGTGGTTGGCCTGGGCCAGGCTGTAGGCAGAGACGCCGTACCAGACCGCGATCCCCGAGAGGGTCTCGCCATAGGCCACTGTGTGATAACGCACACAATAGCCGCTGCCCGAAGGTATCTTCAGCTTCTGGCCTACCCAAATGTGATTGGCATTGGTCAAGCCATTGGCGCTCATCAGCGCCGATACTGTTGTGCCATAGCGCAGGGCAATTTTGCTCAGTGTATCGCCGGGCTGCACTGTGTAGTAGGTGTAGTGGGCCTGGGGCGCGGCCGCGCTGGTCTGGGCGGGCGCGGCCTGGGCTACAACGGGCAGGCCAACCAGCAGCAGCCCCACCAGAATAACGGCAGAGATGAGACGATAGATCGGTAGATGTCGATGCACTTTGTTCACAGCAATTTCCTTTCGCTGAAAAAAACATGAGTATATGAACGCTACTTCTGGCTTAATTTTCATAGTTTTTCGGCTGAATGTCAAGGACGGAAAAAATCCATTACAAAACCAGCCCCAGCCAGACCGCTCCTACCAGCAGACTGAGCAGTGTAATTGGGACGCCCGCCCGCAGATAGGCCAGAAAGGAGAGGTGAACTTCCTGACGCCGGGCACTCTCGGCCACAATCAGATTGGCGACCGATCCCAGAAGGGTCAGATTCCCGGCCAGGGTAGTTGCCATTGCCAGCACCAGCCAGGTCTGTTCCGGGTTGGGCAGGCTGGGTACAAAAGGGCGAAAGAGCAGCACCGCAGGTACATTGGAAATGAGATTGCTCAGCACCGCAGAGACAGCCGTGAGTGGAGCAATGCCGCCGGAAGCCACCGGTTGGGCCAGGGCAAAGAGTGCCTGGCTGATGCCCAGGGTCTCCAGCGCGCCCGTCACAATAAAGAGGCCGGAAAAGAAGACCAGCAGCGACCAGTCCACCTCCCGAAAGACCTCTTCAGGATGGACCCGGCGGGTGATGAGGAGCAGAGACGCGGCGGCCAGGGCGGCCAGGGGCACAGACATTCCCAGCACAAAGGCGAGCAGCATCAGCCCGGTGGCTGCCATCCCTTTGCGCAGCAACGGCCATTGTATCTCCTGGAGGGCTATTTCTTCCTTGACCACCACAAAATACGCGCCTGAAAACTCATCCCGATAGAGCAGGAGAAGCACCCCATAGATGATTCCCATTCCCAGCAGGGCAACCGGCGCAAGATAGCCAGTGAATGTGGGAAAAGGAATGCCGGAAGCAATGCCGATAATCATATTTTGGGGGTTGCCGGTAATGGTCGCCACGGAGCCGATGTTGGCCCCGGTGGCCACAGCCAGCAGATAGGGGATGGGGTCACGCCCCAGGCGACGGCAGATTTCCAGGGCAAGCGGCGTAAATACCAGCACAATTGTGTCGTTGAGGAAGATGGCAGAGAGGATGGCGGACGCCACAATCACCAGCGCCAAAAGCTGCCGGGGGGTCTTCGCCCAGAGCACTACCCGCCTGCCCACCAGTTGGAAAAAACCGGCCAGCCGCAGATTCGTGTTCAAAATCATCATCCCAAAGAGCAGGACGAGGGTATTCATATCCAAACTGGCGTAGGCGGCTTCCAGAGGAATCGCGCCCAGCAAAATCAGCCCGGTCCCACCCACCAGGGCAATGGTGGCCCGGTTCATGCGCAGGAAGGGGTAGCGCCCGACCGCAACGCCGATGATTGTCAGAACGATGACGAAGAGAGAGAGCAGGTGGAGTGGCGGCATGGGAGAAGGAGGAGGAGATGACAGGAGGAAGGGATGCTGATTGACCGATAGATTTTGTTTAATTTCTTATCCATCTTTATGCTCGAATGAATCAAAATCTTACTAAAACATGAATTAAATCTGTCAATCAACCAACACTCCTTGCAGTGATTTCAGTCTTGATTATTTCCACATCGGGGATATCCAGAGGCAAAGTGATTTGAGAATTCATTGAGATACATTCTTATTGATGGGTTGGTTGATTCACTCCTTGTAGGATACACACTCGGCGTAGATTCTCAAAAGATATGCTCGGCTATACCCCCTGTTCTTATGTCTATAACCACGGACATTCCCAATGAACCGCTTTTTCAAGGTGTTCGCTGGGTAGAGATGCAGAGGAAGGAACGCATCATCGCTCTGGAACGACGCCTGAAGTTACCCGGCTCAATAGCCAGATAGAAACGAAGAGTGCAATCATCAGAGCTAACGTCATAGCATAATTGATGATTTGCTGCCAGAATGGCCCGTAGGCCAGGGGCAGAAATAAGGTGACGATAGAAAAAGGTGCCGCCATGATGAGAATAAAAAGAGATAGAAACCCAATCAGCAAATTGCGCTGCCTGGGTGTGAGATGCCACAAATCAGGCTGATTAAGCCCATAAATGATGAGGGAGAGGAAAAAGATGACGAGCGTAGTATCATAGGCGCGGTGATAGCCAACCAGAAGCGTCCATAAGCTCAGTATGACAAAGATGTGGATATTGTAGGTACTATCTTTGTGACGGTGAAGATGATATTGGTTGGCAATGACCAAGCCGATCAACAGAGTACCGCTCACGAGTAACCCATAGTAGAGCCAAGTAGGCTGAGCAAAGAGGCTGCGAAAATGGATGCCAGGTAGGGTGTTGTGGTGGAAAACCATCTTGACATAACTTGCGCCAATGTCATAGGGCATAGTTCCAGTCAATCCACTCAAAATTAATAAGGCAGCAAGTTGAACGAATAGACTGATGAACAGAATTTTGTACTTGCGGGCATAGAGGTAAAAGAGTGCAACAGGCAAAGAGAGCGAGTATTTGGACAATGCAATTCCCAGAGACAAACCGGAGAGTAGCGGCTTGCGCAGGGAGGCCCGCAGCGAACTGAGCATGAGCGCAAATGTGAGGAGGGTGGTTTGGCCGACCCAAATCGAGACGCGCGTGCCTTGTAAACAGTAATAGGTCAGGACAATCACAAGCGTGTAGCGCCAGGGTAGCTTGCCAGGCAGAAGGCTGATGACCAGCCAGGGGATAAGTAGCATCAAACCGACATTGAAGAGTGACCAGAGCAGCTTGGCCGGCAGCCAACTGAGAAAGGAGAAAGCCGAAAGCAGCAAGACGATGGGTGCAGTATTGGCGGGAGTAACAGAAAGGCCCGGTACGGAGATCGGTCCTTCCCGGTGAACCACGCCATCCACATAGTAGACCGGCAGAGCGGGTTGGCTACGGCTGAAGTAGGCGACGTAGGGGTCGTTGCCCTGGCGCACAAAATGGCCGGAAAACCAGTAGGAGTGAAAGTCGATAGCTCCTTGTGGTGACCAAACTTGCAACCCACTGTGGACCAGAAAGAGAATACTACCCAGCAGCGCGGCAAGCAGATAGAAGTCTAGCAACCGACGAGAGAACGATGTCATAGTTCGGTTTATCTCAATTCTTCGGCGGCGCACTGAATTCTGGCGAAAGGAGGGGAAAGGGTAATTTCAGGGAATCACCGTCTGTACGGATTGCTCCCGTCTCGCTTGCCACAACCGGCAGTTTCTCCAACGTCGTAACGGAGTATAGTTGTAGCGAGAGCATTACCTCCTCATCGAACGATGCTGGCAGTGCGCCGATTTCACTTTCTTCCACGATCAGACTGTCTGGCGTCCACCAAATAGATGGCAAAAAGCCGTCGTAGAACTCCCGTTCAGTAGGATGAATCGGGACTGCTGCCAAAGCAGCGGGGAGAGATTCTAACCTGGCAATGTATTTGTAGTGCTGGTCGAGTGGACGAAGCCCACGCCAATAATAGGTGACGGGGATGACCGCACCTGGCCAAAGGGGCCGTCCAACCCGATAGCCTCGCAAGCCGATGGCGTCGCCAAAATCGGCCTGGACAAGCAATGTATCAGACGGCATTGCGTGGGTCACCGCACCACCTAATAAAAAGAGATCCATCTTCAGAATTGAATTGGGGCTATAAAAACTCTGCTCGCGAATCCGCATGGCGCGGCTTTCCAGCCACCCTTCGATCTGCTGCTCTGGATCGGCAAAGGGAAACATCTGTGATGTGACCAGCCAAGCCCGGCGATAGTTGCTCGTCAGTTCTGTCAGCATACGCTCGTTTTCTGCCCAACCATTGGCCGTGGGCACACCCCACCAGTGAACCGATCCGCCCTCGCTCTGGATAGATGAGATCGTATCCACAGGCAAGTAGTAGCGAAAGAGACGCAGCATATGGGGCGGATTTAGCAATAACACATCCCCGGGCATCATCTTCTGGCGCAAAACGTCACCCAAACCGGCAAAATCATCCTTGCTATACTCAGGCAAAGTAAAATAATTGCGCGTGCTGAAGCCCATCCCCACCATCAACAGTAGACAGAGCAGTCCACCAGCGACCCAATTACGCTGCCAGACCAGTCCAATACCACCTGCTACGGTCAGAAGAAAAAATCCCGAAATTACCGACAGGTGGCGGGCATTCATATAGGCAGGCTGAATCTGGCTGACCAGCACCAGCAGCAGAATAGGGGTTACAACCAGCGCTGGAATCAGCCAGCCTCTCTCTTGCCATCCATTCCGACGTATTGCCCACAAACCGCCCAATAGAGCCAGCACGCCAAAAACCAGGTCCAGCCACCAGACCTGCTCGATATTTACGCTCAGCCCCAGGCTATAGGCATTGAGCAGATCGGGCAGCAGAATGGAGAAGGGCAATGAGACGAAATTGATTCCACTGTAGGGTCGGCGCAACATGAACCAGGCCGCAGTTCCGATCATTCCGACCACGACCAGCAACCCAGTGCCGACCAGCAGAAAAGCTAATTTACGTCTGGATCGCACGCCCCCCACCAGCACAAGCGCGTGGACGGGCAGTAAGAACGCAGCGAAGTAGTGGCTCAAGACAAAGGCAAGGGTCACACCGCAATAGGCGATCAGACGCAAGCAGCGGGTATGTGGCTTGCTCTCTTTGGCCCAGCGCAGGAGCAGATAACTGCTGATTACCGCCAGCAGCGCCACAAGCGTGTACATGCGCGCCTCCTGCCCATACCAGAGGTAGAAAGGACTGCCCGCGGCCAGGAAGAGTGCCAAGGGCGCGGTCTGCCCCGGCAGAACGCCTCGGCGCGCAAAAAAGCGGGCCAACACCCATAGACCTGGCAGTAGCAGGGTAGAAACCATTACCGATGGAAAGCGCAGAACAAACTCGCTCTGACCTGCCAAATACACAAACAATCTCAAGAGTACAAAATAGCCAAAGGGATGTTGATCCACCGTGGGGCGCTGGTAGATGCCATCGTCAATCGCAATGCGTCCGGCCAGCAAATCGATCCAATCGGATTCTGCCCGTTGCAAACTTAAGCTCTCGTCCCACCAAAGATTTTTGGTTTCCAACTGCCAGGTGAGCCGGGCAAAAGCCAGCAGAATAAGCAGGATAAGCAGCCAACGACCACTAGTATGTCGCCAACTGACAAAGCGCGGTGAAAATGGAGAGGCGAGTTCAGAATTCATAGCGACTGATTATCCGGCAGTGAGCCAGGAATAGCCAAACCGGAGGCTGCGCCGTAAAGTGGCAGGTGGCGGGCGGCGATGCGCTCCCAACTGTAATTGGCGCTGGCCCGCCGGGCATTGGCCCGCAATTTTCCAGACAGAGCCGGGTCATCGGCCAGGCGGGCCACGGCCTGGGCTGTGGCCGTCGGGTTTTCGGGGGGGACAGCCAGCCATTCCAGCCCATCCCGCAGATCGGGCAGGGGAGATTGGGGCGTGGTTGTCACAATCGCGCAACCATTCGCCAACCCGGCCATCAGTGTGCCCCGGCGCAGGCTGGCCCCATCCGTATAGGGCATCACCAGCACGTCAATCCCATTCAGCGCACGGGCCACCTCTGGGTCATCCAGCCGCCCGCTCCAGTGGACCCGTTCACCCAGCCCCAGCCCAGCAATCCGGGCCTCCACCTCCTGCAAATAGACAAAATTTGTGGGATCGCTGGCCCCCACCCGTTCGCCAATCAGCAGCAAATGGGCATTGCGCCCGTCGGCCACCAACCTCTGTAGGGTCTCCACAAGGGTGATTCCTCCTTTGGAGCGGTTGAGAAATCCGAAATAGGCCAGCAGCAACACATCATCCCCAACGCCCCACCCGGCACGCAGACGGCGACGTTCCGCTTCGCCCACTGTGGCGCTCTGAATGTTGCTGCCGATGGGAATGGCCGTCAGCGTGGGAACGCGCCCGGCCAGCCTTTCCCTGTCCTGGGCATTGGTCACAATCGTAACATCGGCGGCAAAGGCGGCTCTTTCGGTCACCCAGCGGCGCAGCCGTTCTCCGGCTTTGGGGAAAAGGTAGGGGACCAGCAGGTCGTGATAGGTCCACGCTACCCGAAAGCCCTGGCGCTGCCAGAGGAGGGGGCCAAAATTGATGGCGGGGTGCATCCCGTAGGCCGCGGTCTGGTATTGGACGTGAATCCATTGGGCGTGGACAGAGCGGGCGCAGCGGGCGATCTGCCCCAGGCTGCCCCATCCCCACCTGGTAACCTGCGGATAGGTTTGGGGCGAACCCGGCGCTCGGTGGAGAGGTATGGCCCGGCTGTCCGTCAAAACCGACACATCCAGCCCCAGCCCCAGCAGGGCCTTTGCCAGCTCTTCTGTGTAGGCCCCCACGCCGCCCTGCATAGGGGGATATTCCCCAGACACCAGTAGAACGTGCATCAGAGTTGTTTTTCCAATGTATAGCCCCGGTAATTCATCTCTTCAAAACCCGTCTGACGGCAGAGTCCCAGCCCGGCCTGGTTGGCGTGGCTGACAAATGTCACGAAAGTTCGGTTGCCGCGCAGAAAGGCATCGTTGATCATCCGGCGCAGCAGCCAGCGCCCAATGCCCTTGCGCCGCCAGGCCGAGGCTACAATCAGCTCGATCAGCCCAGCCACCGGATTGGCCTGGGCGGGCGACTGCACCCTGCGCTCGATCATTCGGGTAGCGGCGATGCGCACCTCATCCTTTTCGTAGACCTGATAGCGCAAACTCTCTGCGTCATACTGGGGATAGAGGGAATAGCCAGGCGGGGGGATATCCTCCCGGGTGGGCCGCAGGGGGTATGTCAGGCAGTAGTAGCGCTCCACTGGACGATAGCCCGTCTGGTGCAGCCAGCGTTGATGATCTTCCCAACTGCCGGGCAAAATGCCCGCGCCCAACTGGAATTCCGGATAACCCGTACTCAGCGAGAAGGCCCGCACCCGGCGCACACTCTGCTCCCGCCAGAACTCCTCGGCAGCTTGCAGCAGCAGATGCGCCACCCGACCCGAAAAGGTATAGTCCTGGGGCAGAGCCAGAAAGCGCAGCAGACCGATGGGCCGATCATTCATCAGATGTTGGGTGGCGTGGTCAAAGCCGACCGCCACATCGACAAAGCCCAAGAGCCGCTCTTCGGCCAGCACACCCAAAAGCTGGCGGCGCAGCCAACGCACGCTATGCAGGGAGGGGGGATCTGGCAGGAAGGAGTTGGCCTGAATAGCTTCATCATCCATCGGACAGGTGTAGACCGCTCTCTCCAGGTTGGCCGTCAGCAGCGCGGCCATCTGGCGGCTGTCTGGCGGGTAGAGAACCCGGGTGTAGAGACGTTCGGAGGCCATAGGGCTAATCGACCATCTGCGCTTGGATGATTGCCAGCAACTCTTTCTGCGCTTTCAATCCGGGCAGAAAGAGGGAGCGGGGCCCGTCCAGATCGATCATCTGCCTGTCGTTCAGCGGAAAGTAGACGAGGGTGAGTCCGGTGGTCATGCGGCCTGCTTCTTCGATGCTGGCGATCTGGCGAAAGTCGATGGGGGTAGGCGGAGAGAACAAACGGTATACGGCCAGGCCGGTTGGTGTCAGTTCCACCCGGTCGGCTGCCCAGCGGCTGTAGGTGGCGGCGAAAGCAAGCGCAATCCCCAGGAAGAAGATTGTCGGCCAGGCGAAGCTCTGGCCCAGCTCCCAGGCAAAGAGCAGGGCGACGCCCAACCCCAACAGGGCCAGATACCGATAGACCGGTCGGGAATGATAGATGATAGGCTCAGACATCCTCGTCGATAATCTCCACCAGCCGGTCTTCCAGTTCGGGAACCAACCTGTGCAGACGGGCGAAGCGCACCAGCTCCCGCCCCAGAAAGCGCACCCGATCCTCCATCGCCTTGTCCACCAGCTTGCCATTGTGAAAGGCGCTCTTTACAGTGGGGATGCTAATCTGTGCCGGAAGACTCCAGCCACCCACGCCCCGCACCACAACCCGCAGATGGCCCAGAGTATTCACCGCGCCCGCACTGCCCCCGGCCACCCCCAGCAGCCCAAATATCTTGCCCCGAAACTCGTCGCCGCCCATCAGGTCCAGGGCATTTTTCAACACGCCGCTAAAGCTGTTGTGATATTCCGGCGAACCCAGCAGAATGCCCTGGGCAGCCGAGACCCGGGCCTTCAATTCTATGATTTGGGGATTGTCGTCCCGATCCTCCGGGCTGCTGCACAGGGGTAGGTTGCAGGTGGCGAGATCGATGAGGTCCGTCGTGGCCCCTGCGCTGCGGGCGGCGGCCAGGGCGGCTTCCAGGGCCAGCCGGGTGTAGCTCTGGTCGCCGCGCATACTGCCGCAGATGGCCGTGATGTGGACTGGAATAAGCGGCGCACTTTCTGTTGCCATGGGAATGCTCCTGGAATCACTTGGTAACTGTCAAGAAATAAGTCGCGGGTATGATTCCGGGAATCGGCCAGACGATAGGGGGAAAGCCGAAAGATGTTGTGGCCGATTCCCGGAATCTCGTCTGCGAAACCCCTACATTATTTCTTGACAGTTACTTACTAATCAACGAAGACTTTCCTTCTGCCGGGGCTTTGTCCCTGGCCGAGAGGACGCCCAAAGCGACAAAACCCACCAGCGACGCCGCCCCCGCAATCAGAATCACCCCGCGCAGGACGCTGCTTTCCCATACAGAAGGGGCAAGCCCGGCAAAGCCACCCAGTATCCCCGCCAGAGGAACCGCTGCAATCAACAGCATCCGCACCATTACCTGGGCGGGAGAAGGCAGGGGGCCAGGTTTGCGGTTCATGCGTTTCATCAGCCCAAAGATAGCGGCTAGAGGATAGATCGCCCCCACCAAAAGGAGAAGCACGGCCGCGGTTTTGACCAGAATATCCATAGAACAGACCTCTGCTATTTGGCGAATTGTCTGTCTATCATACCAGTAATTTGGCCTGGACAGAAACCGCTTTGCGTTCGCAAAATCAGCAGATCACACCCAGAGTGTTGCGAGCTATTGACAACAGCCAATGCAAAGGGGACGATCCAGCGGATCGTCCCCTTTGCATTGGCTGTGGCGAGACAGACTTCGAATTGCTTTGATCTACGCGTGATGGTGGAAATGGCCGTAAATTTCCAACAACTGGCCGGCGTGTTCTGCCATCACCGGTGCGGGGCGGATCAGCCGGGACATCTCGCGCAGGGCTTCCGGCGCAGCGGCAATCTCGGCCAACACAGCAGCCAGGGCATCCACATCACCCGCGGTGAAAAGACGGCCCGTGCGTCCCTCTTCCACTTTCTCGGTCAGCGCGCCCAGACGGCTGGCAACCACCGGCGTGCCCACCCCAAAAGCCTCCTGAATCACCAGGGGTGAATTCTCGTACCAGAGGGAAGGCACCACCAGACAATCTATCTGGCGCAACGCTGCGCCCACCTGTTGCGACGGCAGCAGCCCGGCAAAGCGGATGTTTGGGTGGCGGGCCAATCCTTTGATCTGTTCCACATAGTCGGGGAAGGTCTGCTCGCTGCCATAGATAGTCAGCGACGCATTTTCGCCCAACTGATTGAACGCCTCCACCAATACGTGAACCCCCTTTTGCCAGGCCAGTGAGCCTAGAAATCCGAAATGGGGGCGGGCGGGTGGTTCTGGCAAGGGCTGGCTGGGCCGCTGCACCAATTTTCGATCATCCAGCCCATTTTCCAGCACTGTAATTTTTTCGGGGGGGAAGCCGTGGCGAATGTACTGATCCCGCAGAAAAGAGCTGGGCGCTATAAATAGGTCTACGCCCTCGGTCACCCGGCGCAGATAGCGGTTGCGGTAGACAAAGGGCAGGGCGACCAGCGGGCGCAAGGCGCGCATCCAGTTCAGGTCAGCCCGCTCGGTGGCACAGTCCACACAGTTCAGGCAGCCGCTGGAGGGCCCATTACAGGGGGTGCGGTCGGGCCGGATGAGCTGGCTGTTGGCGCAGAAATACCAGTAATCGTGCAGGGTCACAATGCGCGGGTAGCCTGCGGCCAATTCAATCAGCCGGGCGGAGACGCCCTGCACGTGCTGAAAATGGACCACATCGGGTCGGGTTTCGGCCAGAAATGTGCGAAAATTTTGCTCAAAGGCCGTGTCGCGGAAGGTATGCCAATACTGGCGCACCGGGTCTTCGCTGCTGCGCTTGTCGGGCAAGGGCACGCGCCAGAGTGTCACGCCCTCCCGCAGGATACATTCGCTGCCAGGCAGCAGGTCGGGTGTGGGGTAGAAGATGTGAACCGAATGGCCGGCCTGGGCCAGCTCCCGGGCCACTCCCCAGGTGTAAATTTCGGTGCCGCCCACGCTTTCTGGCGGGAATTTATGGACAACAAAGGCAATGCGTCGCCGCTCTTCCGGTGGGGTAGGGGGCAGGCTGACGGTCCACCCCGCTATCTGTGCGCCAGGCACAAGCGGACTACGCGAGACGCTCATCGGCTCATCCACCTGCGGGGGCAATGATTCGGGCTGCAATTTGATAAAAAGCGTCATAGCATTTGTCCCA
>JAANMY010002264.1_pt1 | contig 18607 bp, 22 predicted proteins | sample 7279691 | NCBI WGS metagenome assembly JAANMY01 (sample SAMN14094543, study PRJNA606508) | bioreactor metagenome | isolation source: A lab-scale SPAN reactor treating ammonium-rich wastewater day 388 | place: Ireland: Galway | collected 2018-02-07
GGGCACGTACACGGCCTGGATCGAGGTGATCGAACCGGTCTTGGTCGAGGTGATGCGCTCCTGCAGGACGCCCATTTCCTCGGCCAGGGTCGGCTGGTAGCCCACCGCCGACGGCATGCGGCCCAGCAGCGCCGACACTTCGGTACCGGCCAGGGTGTAGCGGTAGATGTTGTCCACGAACAGCAGCACGTCGCGGCCTTCGTCGCGGAAGTACTCGGCCATGGTCAGGCCGGTCAGCGCGACGCGCAGGCGGTTGCCCGGCGGCTCGTTCATCTGGCCGTACACCATCGCCACCTTGGACTTGGCGTGCTCCTGCACGTTGACGACGCCCGACTCCTGCATCTCGTGGTAGAAGTCGTTGCCCTCGCGGGTGCGCTCGCCCACGCCGGCGAACACGGACAGGCCGCTGTGCTCGGTCGCGATGTTGTTGATGAGCTCCATCATGTTGACGGTCTTGCCCACGCCGGCACCGCCGAACAGGCCGACCTTGCCGCCCTTGGCGAACGGGCACATCAGGTCGATCACCTTGATGCCGGTTTCCAGCAGCTCGGTGGTCGAGGCCTGGTCTTCGTACGACGGCGCCGCGCGGTGGATTTCCCAGGTCGCGTCGGCCTGCACCGGGCCGGCTTCGTCGATCGGGTTGCCCAGCACGTCCATGATGCGGCCCAGCGTGCCGATGCCGACCGGCACCGAGATCGCGCGGCCGGTGTTTTCGGCAATCAGGTTGCGCTTCAGGCCGTCGGTCGAGCCGAGGGCGATCGTGCGCACCACGCCGTCGCCCAGCTGCTGCTGCACTTCCAGCGTGATGGCGGTGTTCTGCACCTTCAGCGCGTCATACACCCTCGGCACGCTCTCGCGCGGGAATTCGACGTCGACGACCGCGCCGATGATCTGTACGACCTTGCCCTGGTTGCTCATGGTTGTTTCCTCAAGACTCTCTAATGCTGCTTTTGTAGGAGCGGCATCCGCCGCGATCAGTTCCCGGTCGCGGCTGGTGCCGCTCCTACAGGAATGTTTGGGTCAAACCGCCGCGGCGCCGCCGACGATCTCGGAAATTTCCTGGGTGATCGCCGCCTGCCGCGCCTTGTTGTAGACGAGGTTCAGGGTATCGATCAGCTTGCTGGCGTTGTCGCTCGCCGCCTTCATCGCGACCATGCGCGCGGCATGCTCGGAGGCCACGTTCTCCATCACGGCCTGGTACACCAGCGACTCGATGTAGCGGGTCAGCACGTGCTCCAGCACGGACTCCGCGTCCGGCTCGTAGATGTAATCCCACTCGTGCTTGGCCATCTGCGTTTCCGCCGGCGGCAGCGGCAGCAGCTGGTCGAAGGTGGCCTTCTGCGTCATGGTGTTGACGAAGTCGTTGTAGGCCAGGAACACCTTGTCGACCTTGCCGTCCGTGTAGGCGTCCAGCATCACCTTGATCACGCCGATCAGCTGCTCCAGTTTCGGCGCATCGCCGAGGTGGGTGACCGACGCCAGCATTCCGACCTTGATCCGGCGGAAGAACACCGACGCCTTCTGGCCGATCGTGACCACGTCGACTTCGATGCCCTGCTCCTGCAGCGCACGGAACTCGACCAGCAGCTTGCGGAACATGTTGTTGTTCAGGCCGCCGGCCAGGCCGCGATCCGACGACACCACGACGTAGCCGACGCGCTTCACGTCCGCGCGCTGGACCAGGTACGGATGGCGGTAGTCGGTGTTGGCCTGCGCCAGGTGGCCGATCAGCTGCTTCATCGCCCGCGCATAGGGGCGCGAGGCCTTCATCCGGTCCTGCGCCTTGCGGATCTTGGAGGCCGAGACCATTTCAAGCGCGCGCGTCACCTTGCGGGTGTTCTGCACGCTCTTGATCTTGGTTTTGATTTCGCGTCCGCCTGCCATCTCTTCTCTCGCTGCTGCTGTTCTGTAGGAGCGGCTTCAGCCGCGACTGCCATATCTGGTCGGGGCCGAAACCCCTCCTACATGGATGCCCGGATTACCAGCTGCCGGTCGTCTTGAACTCTTCGATGCCCTTCTTGAAAGCGGCCTCGATGTCGTCGTTCCAGTTGCCGGTGGCGTCGATCTGGGCGACCAGCTCGCCGGCGGTGTTGGCGAAGTGGGCCTGCAGGCCTTCCTCGAACGCCAGCACCTTGTTCACCGGCACGTCGTCCAGGTAGCCCTTGTCCACCGCGTAGATCGACAGCGCCTGCTGCGCGACCGACATCGGCGCGTACTGCTTCTGCTTCATCAGCTCGGTGACGCGCTGGCCACGCTCCAGCTGCTTGCGGGTGGCGTCGTCCAGGTCGGAGGCGAACTGCGCGAACGCCGCCAGCTCGCGGTACTGCGCCAGCGCGATGCGGATGCCGCCGGACAGCTTCTTCATGATCTTGGTCTGTGCCGCGCCACCCACGCGCGACACCGAGATGCCGGCGTTCACGGCCGGGCGGATGCCGGCGTTGAACAGGTCGGTCTCGAGGAAGATCTGGCCGTCGGTGATCGAGATCACGTTGGTCGGCACGAACGCGGACACGTCGCCGGCCTGGGTCTCGATGATCGGCAGCGCGGTCAGCGAACCGGTCTTGCCCTTCACGGCGCCGTTGGTGAACTTCTCGACGTAGTCCTCGGACACGCGCGCGGCGCGCTCCAGCAGGCGGCTGTGCAGGTAGAACACGTCGCCCGGGTAGGCTTCGCGGCCCGGCGGGCGGCGCAGCAGCAGCGAGATCTGGCGGTAGGCCACGGCCTGCTTGGACAGGTCGTCGTACACGATCAGCGCGTCTTCGCCGCGGTCGCGGAAATACTCGCCCATCGCGCAGCCCGAGTAGGCGCTGATGTACTGCATCGCGGCCGATTCGGAAGCCGAGGCGGCGACGACGGTGGTGTAGGCCATCGCGCCGAACTCCTCGAGCTTGCGCACGATGTTGGCGATGGTGCTGTTCTTCTGGCCGATCGCCACGTACACGCAGCGGATGCCGGAGTTCTTCTGGTTGATGATCGCGTCGATCGCCAGCGCGGTCTTGCCGGTCTGGCGGTCGCCGATGACCAGCTCGCGCTGGCCGCGGCCGATCGGGATCATGCTGTCGACCGACTTGTAGCCGGTCTGCACCGGCTGGTCGACCGACTTGCGCCAGATCACGCCCGGCGCGATGGTTTCCACCGGCGAATGGGTCTTGGCGTCGATCGGGCCCTTGCCGTCGATCGGCTCGCCCAGCGCGTTGACCACGCGGCCCAGCAGCTCGGGACCGGTCGGGACGGAGAGGATCTGCCCGGTGGTCTTGGCCACGTCGCCTTCGCGCAGGTGCTCGTAGTCGCCCAGCACCACCGCGCCCACCGAATCGCGCTCCAGGTTCAGCGCCAGCGCGGTGGTGTTGCCCGGCAGTTCGATCATTTCGCCCTGCATCACGTCGGCCAGGCCGTGGATGCGCACGATGCCGTCGGACACCGAGGTCACGGTGCCTTCGTTGCGGGCTTCGGCGGCGAGCGCGACCTTCTCGATGCGGGTCTTGATCAGTTCGCTGATTTCGGACGGGTTGAGCGTGGTGGTGGCCATCTTGGTTTCCTTGGTGCCGGCGTTGCCGCCCGCGTATGCAAATGAATTAGTTCGACAGCGCCGACTGCAGGCGCTCCAGCTTGCCCCTGACCGAACCATCGATCACGACATCGCCTGCGTCGATCAGCGCGCCGCCGATCAGGCTTTCGTCGATCGCGGTTTCGACCTCGACCTCGCGGCCGAAGCGCTTGCACAGCGCCGCCTTGATCGTCTCGAGCTCGGCGTCCGCCAGCGTGGCGGCGGAAGTGACCTTCGCCCGCACCACGCGCTCGGCTTCGAAGCGGAGCTCGTCGAACAGGCCGGCGATCTCCGGCAGCAGCGGCAGCCGGCGGTTGTCGAACAGCAGGCCGAGCAGGTTGTGGAACGCGTCCTGAGCGCCATCGGGCGACAGCAGGGCGACCACGTCGGCGCGGGTCAGCTTCGGGTTGTCCAGCAGCACGGCGACCTGCGGCTCGGCGGCGACGCGGGCGGCGAAGCCCAGCGCGGCGGACCAGCCGGCAAGCGCACCGGCCTCGCGCGCCACCGCGAATGCGGCGCGGGCGTAGGGACGGGCAAGAGTGAGGGCCTGGCTCATGGTCCGGGCCTCAGAGCTGCGCGGCCAGTTCGTCGATCAGCGCCTTCTGGTCGTTGGCATTGATCTCGCGCTTGAGCAGCTTCTCGGCACCGGTGACGGCGAGCAGGGACACCTGCTTGCGCAGGTCTTCCTTGGCACGGTTGGCGGCGGCCTCGATCTCGGCTTCGGCCAGCGCCTTCTGGCGCGCACCTTCGGCGATCGCATCGGCCTTGGCCGCGTCGATCAGCGCATTGGCGCGCTGGTGGGCCTGTTCGATGATCTCGTTGGCCTTGGCGCGGGCAGCCTTCAGTTCGTCGGCGACCTTGGCGTCGGCCTGCGCGAGGTTCTTCTGCGCATTGTCGGCGGCGGCCAGGCCTTCGGCGATCTTCTGCTGGCGCTCCTCGATCGCCTTGATCAGCGGCGGCCAGATGAACTTGACGGAGAACCAGATGAGGATCGCGAAGCTGATCATCTGGCCCAGCAGGGTGATATTCGGATTCATGTCGTGACCTGACGTTTCAGAAGACCCGGCGCTGCGGGGCTTTCTTCAAGGCTGCGCCGCGGCGACATGCCGCGGCGCGATGTTGCCGGCACGCGCCACCCACGGGCGGCGCGCACCTTCACCACGCGACGCGATCAGGCGCCGGCAGCAGCCTGGACGGCGGCCAGCAGCGGGTTGGCGAACGCGAACATCATCGCGACGCCGACGCCGATCAGGAACGCCGCGTCGATCAGGCCGGCCAGCAGGAACATGCGGCCCTGCAGCATCGGCACCAGCTCCGGCTGGCGGGCGGCGGACTCGAGGAACTTGCTGCCCATGATGCCGATGCCGAGGGCGGCGGCGAGGGCACCCAGGCCGACGATGATGCCGATGGCGATGGCGGTGTAGGCCTGGACTTGGGCGATGAATTCCATGGTGGATCTCCAGTTGCGGTGCTTGCGGTGAATTGAAGGTGGAACGACGGAAGGTGGAACGGAACCGGGGTACAGCGATGGATCAGTGGTGCTCGTGCGCCATCGCCAGGTAGACGACGGTCAACACCATGAAGATGTAAGCCTGCAGCAGGATGATCAGGATGTGGAAGATCGCCCACATCGACTGGAACACGATGCCCGGCAGGAAGGTGAACCACGACACGAACAGGCCCGCGATCAGCATGAACACCAGCTCGCCGGCGTACATGTTGCCGAACAGTCGCATGCCCAGGCTGACCGGCTTGGACAGGTACTCGACCACGTTGAGGAACAGGTTCGGCAGCGCCAGCACGATCTTGGCGAAGGTGCCCTCGGCGTGGAACGGCGCGGTGAACAGCTCCTTGGTGAAGCCGCCTGCGCCCTTGGCCTTGATCGAGTAGAAGATGATCAGCAGCAGGACGGTGAGCGACATGCCGAAGGTGGTGTTGATATCGGCGGTCGGCACCCAGCGGAAGTAGGTGTGGTGGGCGACTTCCTCGCCGGCCACGGCCTGCACGGCGGCGCTGGGGATGTCCAGCGGCAGCAGGTCCATCGCGTTCATGAAGACCACCCAGACGAAGATGGTCAGCGCCAGCGGCGCGATGAAGCGGCGGTCACCATGGAAGGTGTTCTTGACTTCGGAGTCGACGAACTCGACCACCAGCTCGACGAATGCCTGCCCCTTCGACGGCACGCCAGCGGTCGCCTTGCGGGCATACCACCACAGCCAGAAGCTGGCGAGCAGACCCAGCGCAAGCGCGACCACCCACGAGTCCATGTGGACCGTGCCGAACGAGAACTGCTTGGTGTTGTGGGTCAGGTGGTGGACGATATAGCCGGTCAGGCCGCCGCCGGTGTCGCCGCCTTCAGGTGCCAGTCCCATAGCTTCCAGGATCACGCGTTCGTCCTCGTCGTACTGCGCTGTGCCACGAATTTCATCGAAACCACGAAGGCCGCCGCGGCCATCGCCGCCCCGGCCAGTACCGGCACCGCCGGCAATTTCCACACCGCCATCGCCAGATAGAGCCCGACGATCACGACCAGCCACTTCACCGCGGTGCCCAGCAGCAGGCGCCCCAGCGCCACGCCGGCACCGGCAACCCCGCCACCGAAAGCACCCCAGGCCGCCAACAGGCTGCCCAGCGCCATCGCACCACCACCCGCCAATGCGGCGAGCGCGGCCCGCGGACCGCTGATGTAGCAGGCTGCTGCCGTCGCCAGCGTGGCGATGATCTGGAAGACCACCACCCGCAGCGCCAGCCGCCAGCCCGCGTTGACGGAATTGAGCACGCGGACGTTCCCTGCAAAATCAGCCGGTATCGGCACGGAATCGCAGGGCGGTTGCGAAAACCGTCCTGCGAAGCCGCCGAATTATAGCAGGCGCTCTTTTTCAGCGGCAACCGCCAAAAGCCTTGCTGATCCGCTGGAACTTCCAAGCGTGGGCCCGGTCACAACCTGCAGCGTCCGCAAATTCCTCGTCAGATCCCGTGCGGGCGCCCGAAGCCCCGGCCCATCCCCGGCCGGGGCTTCCTTTTTCTGCCGCACCGGGCATGTGCGGAGGCGATTGCAGCGATCATGAATTCCCGCTGGAGTAACTGCACTGCTCATGCGATAATGCGAATGACTCTCAATTACAAGACTCCGCCATGCGCAAGACCTTGAGCTTTGCGTCCCTGCATTTCCTGGTGGCGTTCTCGGTGGGCTGGCTCATGACCGGCAGCTGGCTGGTCGGCGGCGCGCTGGCCCTGGTGGAACCGGCCTGCAATACCGTGGTGTTCCACTTCCACGAGAAGGTGTGGAAGCGGATGGAGGCGCGTCGCGCCCACGATGGCCTGCCACCCCATGACGCCTTCACCGCCTGAAGCGACAGCGGCGCGGACCTGCGCCCGCGCCACTGTCGCTGCAGGACGGATGCAGCGCCTACTTCTTCTTCGGGATGTACAGGTCGGTGATGCTGCCGTCGTAGACCTCCGCCGCCATACCCACCGACTCGCCCAGCGTGGGGTGCGGGTGGATGGTGTGACCGATGTCGTGCACCTCGCAGCCCATCTCAATGGCCAGCGCGATCTCCGGGATCAGCTCGCCCGCGTGCACGCCGACGATGCCGCCACCGATCACGCGGTGGGTGGCCTCGTCGAACACCAGCTTGGTGAAGCCCTCCGTGCGCGACAGGCCGATCGCACGGCCCGAGGCCGCCCACGGGAACTTGCCGACACCGACCTTCAGCCCCTTGGCCTTCGCCTCGGCTTCGGTCACGCCGACCCACGCGATTTCCGGATCGGTGTAGGCCACCGACGGGATCACCCGCGCCACCCACTCCTTCTTCTCACCCGCCGCGACTTCCGCCGCGAGCTTGCCCTCGTGCGTGGCCTTGTGCGCCAACATCGGCTGGCCAACCAGATCGCCGATGGCGAAGATGTGCGGCACGTTGGTGCGCATCTGCGCATCCACCGGGATCAAGCCGCGCTCACCCACGCGCACGCCGGCCTTTTCTGCATCGAGCTTGCCGCCGTTGGCACTGCGGCCCACCGCCACCAGCACGCGGTCGAACAGCTTGCCGTCGGGAATGGACTCGCCCTCGAACGTGCAGGCGATGCCGTTCCTCGAAGCCTTGGCTTCGACCACCTTGGTCTTGAGGTGGATGGCCACGCCCTGCTTCTTCAGGCGGTCGGCCAGCGGCTTCACCAGGTCCGCGTCAGCGCCGGGGATCAGCTGCGGCATGAACTCGACCACGGTGACCTCGGCGCCCAGCGCGCGATAGACCGTGGCCATTTCCAGCCCGATGATGCCGCCGCCGACGACCAGCAGCTTCTTCGGCACCTCGGCGAGGTCGAGCGCGTCGGTGGAATCCATGATCCGCGGATCGCTCCACGGGAACGACGGCAGCTTCACCGGCTGGCTGCCCGCGGCGATGATGCAGTGGGCGAAGCGCAGCAGCTGGACCTTGCCTGCGGCATCGATGATTTCCAGCTCGTTGGCGGAGACGAACTTCGCCACGCCCTGCACCGTGCGCACCTTGCGCTGCTTGGCCATGCCAGCCAGCCCCTTGGTGAGCTGGCCGACGACCTTGTCTTTGTACTCGCGCAGCTTGTCGATGCTGATCTTGGGCTTGCCGAAGTCCACGCCGTATTCGCTGGCGTGCGCGGCCTGCTCGATCACGTCGGCGGCATGCAGCAGCGCCTTCGACGGGATGCAGCCGACGTTGAGGCAGACACCGCCCAAGCTGGGGTAGCGCTCGACCAGCACGGTATCCAGGCCGAGATCGGCGCTGCGGAACGCGGCGGTATAGCCACCGGGACCGGCGCCGATCACCACCATCCCGCATTCGATGTCCGCCTTGCGGCCGGAGGAGGCGGTGGCCTGCGGTGCGGGCGCCGGCGCTTCGCTCTTCGCCGGCGCGGGGGCAGCCGGCGTCGGCGCGCCTTCGGACGCTGCACTGTCGATGACGGCGATTACGCTGCCTTCCGACACCGTATCGCCCAGCTTCACCTTCAGCGCCTTGACCACGCCGGCGGCAACCGCCGGCACCTCCATGGTCGCCTTGTCGGACTCCAGCGTGACCAGGCCCTGATCTTTCGTGACCGTGTCGCCCACCGCCACCAGCAGTTCGATCACCGGCACGTCGCCGTGGCCGCCGATGTCGGGCACCTTCGATTCGATATCCGCCATGTCCGTCTCCTCAGAGCATGGCCCGACGCAGGTCGGCCAGCAGCTGTCCCAGGTAGGTGGTGAAGCGGGCGGCGGCAGCGCCGTCGATCACCCGGTGGTCGTAGCTCAGCGACAGCGGCAGCATCAGCCGCGGCTTGAACTTCTCGCCATTCCAGACCGGCTTCATTTCCGACTTGGACACGCCGAGGATGGCCACTTCCGGCGCATTGATGATCGGCGTGAACGCGGTGCCGCCGATGCCGCCCAGCGAGCTGATGGTGAAGCAGCCGCCCTGCATCTGCTCGGGCTTGAGCTTGCCGTCGCGCGCCAGCGCCGCCAGTTCGCCCATTTCCTTCGCGATCTGGGCGACGCCCTTCTGGTCGGCGTCACGCAGCACCGGCACCACCAGCCCGTTCGGGGTATCGGCGGCGAAACCGATGTGGAAGTACTGCTTGAGGACGAGGTTGTCGCCGTCCAGCGAGGCGTTGAAGGTGGGGAATTTCTGCAGCGCCGCGACGCAGGCCTTGATGAGGAAGGCCAGCATGGTCAGTTTGCCGGTCTTGCCGGCGGCGATGGCCTTGGCGTTCTCCTCGTTGAGGGCGACGCGCAGCGCCTCCAGCTCGGTGATGTCGGCATCGTCGTGCTGGGTGACGTGCGGGATCATCGCCCAGTTGCGCGCGAGGTTGGCGCCGGAAATCTTCTGGATGCGCGACAACGGTTTGGTTTCGATGGCGCCGAACCTGGCGAAATCCACCTTCGGCCACGGGATGAGGTTGAGCCCGCCGCCAGCGCCGGAAGCCGCCACCGGCGCGGCGATGCCACCGGCCAGCGCCGCCTTCACGAGCTTCTGCACGTCTTCCCTGGAAATGCGGCCACCGCGCTCGCTGCCGCTGACCTGCGCAAGGTCCACGCCCAGCTCGCGCGCGAACAGTCGCACCGCCGGGCTGGCGTAGGGCACCTTGGCCGGCAGCACCGCGTCGGCCTCGAAGCGCATCGGCGGGATGCCGGGCTGGCCGGGTTCGGCCACCGGCGCCAATGCCGGCACCGGGGCGCCGCTTTCAACCACCACCGGTGCGGGTGCAGGTGCAGGTGCAGGCTTCGGCGCTTCAGCCGCTGGCGCTGGCGCTGGCGCGGGAGCCTGCGCAGCCGGGGCGGCGACAGCTGGCGCGGCATCGGCAGCTTCGATGACCGCCACCACCGCGCCCTCGGACACGGTGTCGCCCAGCTTCACCCTGACCTCCTTGACCACGCCGGCGAACGGCGACGGCACTTCCATGGTCGCTTTGTCGGATTCCAGCGTGACCAGGCCCTGGTCCTTGGCCACGGTGTCGCCGGGCTTTACCAGCAGCTCGATCACCGGCACATCACCGTGTCCGCCGATGTCGGGGACGCGCGCTTCCTTCAGCTCGGCCATGGCCGGAACTCCGCTCGTGGGGAAAGCGCCATGGGAACATATCGCGGGGCCGGCCACAAATCGCAGCGCAGCAAATTCTTAATTTTATCCGGGCATTTTTACCCGTCGCCCCGAATTCAGCCGCCGGACGCTCGAACACCCTCGAAATACAAGGGTTTCACCCCCACCAAAATCACGGATGCTCGGCCTCCACGTGCACCCGCTCGCGGCGCAACAGGTACAGCCCGCTGGCGATGATGATGCCCGCGCCGGCCCAGGTGACGGCGTCCGGCAGCACACCCCAGAGCAGCAGGTCCAGGCCCACGCCCCAGACCAGCGCGGTGTATTCCAGCGGCGCGATCAGCGAGGCTTCGCCCACCCGGAACGCCTCGGTGATCGCGTACTGGCCCAGCGCGCCTGCCACGCCGATCGCGGCGACGATCCACAGGTGTTCGCCGCGCAGCGCAACCCAGCCCGGCGCCGCCAGCGCGCCAGCGCCCAGCGCCATCAACGCCAGCAGCCAGAAGGTGATCGCCTGGGTGCTGTCGGTACGCGCCAGCACCCGCACGGTGATCGCCGACACCGCATAGCCGAAGGCGGCCAGCAGCACCGCGCCACCGGCCAAGGTGAGCATGCCCTGCCCGGTCGGCCGCAGCACCACCAGCACGCCGAGCAGGCCGATGGCGATGGCGGTCCAGCGCCGTGGCCCCACCCGCTCGCGCAGGAACGGCACCGACAGCGCGGTGATCAGCAGCGGCGCGACGAAGAAGATCGAATATGCGGTGGACAGCGGCAGCGTCTTCAGCGCGTAGACGAAGCTGGCCATCATCGCGATGCCCAGCGCGCCGCGCAGCAGATGCAGCGGCCAGCGCACCCGCAGCAGCGCGCGCGGGCCGGCGGTGGCCAGCGCCCAAGCCAGCACCAGCGGCAGCGAGGACAGGCCGCGCAATGCCGCCACCTGGAACGGCGGGTAGTGTGCAGCCAGCGTTTTCAGCCCCGCATCCATCAGCGAGAACAGCGCCACCGAGGCCAGCATCAGCCAGATGGCGCGGCGTGGGTGCGGGTCAGGCATCGTGGGGGACATCGGCATCCGCCCAGCATGCGGTAACCTGCCCGCCCCGTCACCGTGCCGAATGCCATGCCTTCCTTCGACATCGTCTCCATCGTTGACACCCACGAACTCACCAACGCGGTGGACCAGGCCAGCCGCGAGCTGACCACGCGCTTCGACTTCAAGGGCGTGGACGCCAAGTTCGCGCTCGACGACAACGTCATCAGCCAGTCCGCGCCCAGCGATTTCCAGCTGCAGCAGATGACCGACATCCTGCGCGCGCGGCTTACCGCGCGGAAGATCGACGTGCGCTGTCTCGAGTTTGGCGACATCGAGACCAACCTGGCCGGCGCGCGCCAGAAGGTGACCGTGAAGCAGGGCATCGAGCGCGAGCTGGCCAAGAAGATCCAGGGTGCGCTCAAGGACGCGAAGCTGAAGGTCGATTCGCAGATCAACGGCGACAAGCTGCGCGTCACCGGCAAGAAGCGCGACGACCTGCAGGCGGCGATGGCGCTGCTGCGCGGGCAGGAATTCGAGCTGCCGCTGCAGTTCGACAATTTCCGTGACTGATTCGAGCCAGCGCCCCCCGGGCGCGTCGGCAGGCTACCCCGGGGATGCCGCAGCCGACGCCGCAGGCATCGAAGCCGGCGTACGCCGCTGGCTGGAGCGGGCAGTGATCGGGCTGAACCTCTGCCCGTTCGCGAAGGCGGTGTATGCGAAGCAGCAGGTGCGGATCGTGGTCAGCGACGCCAGCACCGAACGCGCGCTGCTGGAACAGCTGGGCGAGGAGCTGGCGTTGCTGCGCGACACCCAGGCGGACACCATCGACACCACCCTGCTGGTGCATCCGCAGGTGCTGGCCGATTTTCTCGACTACAACGATTTCCTCGGCGATGCCGATGGGCTGGTCGAGGCGATGGACCTGGACGGAGTGCTGCAGGTCGCCAGTTTCCATCCCGACTACCAGTTCGCAGACAGCGCGCCGGATGACCCGGCCAACCTCACCAATCGCGCCCCGTGGCCGATCCTGCACCTGCTGCGCGAAGCCAGTATCGACCGCGCGGTGGCGGCCTATCCGGAACCGGATGCGATCATCGACCGCAACATCGCGGCTGTGCGGGAGCTGGGTTTCGAGGGTTTCCGCGCGCTGCTCTCAGACAAAGCACCCCACTGACGGCTAAGCCGCGGATCAGGTCGCGAACAGCTGTGCGCGGTCACCTTCATCCAGCATCCGCCATTCGCCCACCGGCAGATCGTCCAGCGCAAGCCCGCCGACGCGTTCGCGATGCAGCGCGGCGACATGGTTGCCGACCGCAGCGAACATCCGCCGCACCTGGTGGTAGCGGCCCTCGTGCAGGGTGAGCCGGGCGCTGCGCGGCCCCAGCACTTCCAGTTCAGCCGGCAGCAGCGGGGTCTGCTCGCCTTCCAGCATCAGCGTTCCGCTGGCGAAGACCGCCGCCTCGTCGCCGCGCAGATCCTCCGCCAGCGTCGCCAGGTACACCTTCGGGAGCTTCGACTTTGGCGCGATGATCCGGTGCAGCAGCTGACCATCATCGGTCAGCAGCAGCAGGCCGGAGGTGTCGCGATCGAGCCGGCCCACCGTGGACAGCGCCGGACTGCGCAAGCGGTAGCGCGGTGGCAGCAGGTCGTACACCACCCGCCCCCGGTCCTTGGTCGAGCAGGTGAAATCCACAGGCTTGTGCAGCATCAGCAGCAGGCCGGGCGGCGGATCCAGCGGTTCGCCGTCGATGCGCACGTCATCGTGGTCCAGCGGATCGTCCGCATACAGCACCTCGCCGGCGGCGTTGGTGATGCGGCCTTCGCGGAACAGCCACTGCACGTCCTTGCGGCTGCCATAGCCGAGATTGGCGATGTGCTTGACCAGCTTCACGCCTTCACCGCATGCACGATCTTGAAGCCGCCAGCCTGGGCAACGCTGCGCACCTGTGCGAAGCCCGTGCCCAGCGCGTCCTCGTAGGGAAGATGGCGGTTGGCCACCAGCCACAGGCTGCCGCCGGGCGCCAGCGCAGCCGCGGCCGCGGCAATGAAGGCGCGGCCGATGTCGGGCCGGTCGCCGCGCCCCAGTGCGTGGAACGGCGGATTGCAGACGATGGCGTCGAAACGGCCGGGCACGCCCGCTTCGACATCGTGCCAGTGGAATGCCACCGAAACATCCGGTCCGGAGGCCGGGGCATCGGCCAGGTTGCGCCGCGCCAGCGCCAGCGCGCGCGCGTCGGCCTCGAACAGGTCGAGCGAGGCGATGCGCGAGCAGCGCGCCAGCACCTGCATCGACAGATAGCCCCAGCCGGCACCGAAGTCGGCCACGCGGCCATGCAGCTCAGCCGGCAGCACGGTGGCCAGCATCGCAGAAGCGGCGTCCACGCGGTCCCAGGCGAATACGCCGGGCCGGCTCAGGAAGCCTTCGCCGGGCACATCCTGCGCGGAGACCCGGCGCGGGGCATCCAGCTGCCGCCACTGCGACAGCAGCACCTTGTCGCAGGCCGTGTCCGGCTGGGTCCAAAACGTGCGGCAATGGTATTTGCTGAGCGAGCTGACGCTGTCGCGGGCCAGCTGTTTCAGATCAGCCTCGCGCGATTTCGCGCCCTCGTCGTTGGCCACCGACGCCACCACCCTGCCGCCCGGCGCGACCGCCGCGCAAGCCTTCGCCAGCAGCGTGCGTGCTTCTTCGCGCTGGCGTGGCGGCAGCACCAGCACCAGCGGGTATGTCGCCTCCGGCAAGGCGTCCTCGTCCAGCAGGTCGATGCCGAGGCGCTGCAGGCGCACGGCCTCCGGCCGGAACGGCTGCGTCGCGGCCAGTCCGGGCCGGCGCGCCGCGTGCAGCGCCGCGCCTCCGCGGGCACGCAGGAACAGCACGCTGCCGGCTTCCGGCCATTGCAGCAGGCCATCGGCAAAAGGGTGCAGCAGGGCTTCGAGGGGGTTGTCGCGCTGGCTGGATGACATGCGCAAAGTCTACCGCGCAGGCGTCCCGGACCCGACCGGACGATCAACGCGATGGCTGCGTTCCGGTGCCTGCGTGGCAGGCGCGATCAAAGGCAAACGCGATCCGGCAACGGTCGGCGCAACGGGATCATCCGGCCGCCGATGCCCGCCGTCGCAGCCCACCCATCCCCCAGTTGGCCAGCAGGCACAGCGCCGCCGCTGCGCACCAGCCCAGCGCATCGCGGCCGCCGGGCAGCACCAGCGCCAGATCCGCGGCCCAACCTCGGCCGTACCAAGCCACCACGCACGCCGCCGACAGGGCAAACACGACGCCCAGCCCGCGCAGCAGGCGCTGCTCCAGCAGCGTGGAGGCCTCGCGACGGGCGCGCGCCAGGGCCGCCACCTGCGCGGCAAAGTCAGGCGGCAGCGCCACCGGCGGAGCGCCACGCAAGGCGCGGGCGATGCGCAGGTCGCCAGCGTCGGCGTCGGGTTCGCCACGGCGGGCACGCTCCTGTGCCTGCCAGCGGCGGGCATCGATGCCGGCGGCGTGCTCGTCGTGTTCGCGATCGTGGTCTTGGATGCTCATGCGGCGACTCCAATGCGCGGGGCAAGCAGCTCGCGCAATCTGTTGCGGCTGCGGAACAGGTGGCTCTTGATCGTGCCGTCGGCCAAGCCGGTGATGGCGGCGATCTCGCCGATCGGCAGCTCTTCCAGGTGGTACAGGGTCAGGATCATGCGCTGCAATGGCGGTAGGCGCTCGATGGCGGCGTGCAGTTCGCGCTCGGCCTCGGCGCCGGCATGCGCGGCGGCGAGGTCGAAGCCGTCGCCCACGTTGTCGAGCAGCGACGCACCGTCCTCGTCGCCCGCCGGCTCCGCCAGCGGTATGCGCTTGCGCTCCAGGTGCCGCTTCGCCACCGAGTAGGCCACCTGCCCGATCCACGATTTCAGCGGGCTGTCGAAACGGTACTGGTGCAGGTAGCGGTGCACGCGCAGGAACGCGTCCTGGCACAGCTCGCGGGTGTCCTCCGGGTGCCGCACCATGCGCTGGATCACGTGCCAGCACAGGCCCTGGTAGTCGCGCACGAGCTGCTCGAACGCGCCGGGGCGGTTTTCGAGCACGGCTTCGACAAGGGCGCGATCGGCATCCATCCCACATGGGATACGGGCAGGGGCGCACCGGTTGCAAGTCTTTTGCGACGAAACGACTGCAACCGCCGATGACCCCGCCGTATCCCTTTGCCCGAGCGGTGCATCACGCACCTTCCACCAAGGACACCTCCATGAACTTCGAATTGCTGATCCCGATTTCCCTGTTCGTCTGCATCGCCTATTCCATCAAGGCGGTGGTCGATGCCCGCGTGCGCAAGCAGCTGGTCGCCAGCAACGGCGACCCCTCGCTGGTGCGCAGCATCCTGGAAGGCGACGAGACCGCGCGCCGGCTGTCCTCACTGCGCTGGGGCATCACCCTGGTGGCGCTGGCCCTCGGCTTCGGCATCGTCGAAGCACGCGGCTGGGAGGACATCACCCCCGGCGTGATCGCGGTGCTGGTGGGCGCGCTGGGGCTGGGCAACCTCGCCTTCTTCGCGGTATCGCGCAGGCTGCGCTGAGCGCGCTCCGGTATGCTGTCGGCCCCTCAAGGCCGACCGCACGCCATGACCGACAACGCACTCGACACCCCGCCCGACCGCCTTTCCAACGATCCGCGCAGCCCGTTCTACCGGGCCGAGCTGCTGGAGCGCGGCATCGGCATCCGCTTCAATGGCGTGGAGCGCAACAACGTCGAGGAATACTGCATCAGCGAGGGCTGGGTGCGGGTGCAGGCGGGACGCGCGCTCGATCGCCGCGGCATGCCGATGACCATGAAGGTCAAGGGCAGCGTGGAGGCGTGGTTCCTGGATACCGCCGGGGAAGCCGGAACGCCGGCTGACTGAACCGCCCGGCCGGCCTCCCGCGCGCACGGCACCGGGCGCACACTGCTGGCAGACCCAAGCGGAGAACGTCCATGCACGCCAGACTCACCGCCCTCGCCCTGACCCTCGCCCTAGCCGGCTGCGCGTCCACCGGCGAGAACATGCTCGCTGCCGACGCGCCGCGCGCCCTTCCGGACGCCGGCCCGGTCGCCGTGAGCTGGGCCGACCCCGCCACGTTCACCGAGCTGCGCCGCAGCCTCAACCGCTACGACAGCCAGCGCGGCAGCTGGCTGACCGACCTGGCCAAGCACATGCGCAAGCGCGCCGAAGCGCAGCTGCCGGCCGGCGAACGCCTGCAGCTCACCATCGTCGACGTGGACCGCGCCGGTGACTACGAGCCATGGCGCAGCCTGAACCAGCAGGACGTGCGGATCATCCGCGACATCTATCCGCCGCGCATGACCGTGCAGTACAAGCGCTTCGACGCCAACGGCCAGCTGGTAGCGGAAGGCGAGCGCAAGATCACCGACCCCGCGTTCCTGGTGAACGCCGCGCCGTTCAACGACACCGACCCGCTTCGCTACGAAAAGCGCATGATCGACAGCTGGCTGCGCCGCGAACTCCGCGACCCGGTCGCCAACCGCTGACCGACGTCAGCCGGTACACACGAAGCCGCCTGCGGGCGGCTTCGTCGTTTCAGGCGGAAGCGCAGGCGGCCGCGCGCGCCAGCAGGGCCTCGCGCTCGCGCGCATTGCCGGTCAGCGCCGCTGCGCGGGCGAATTCGTCACGTGCCTCGTCCCGCCTGCCCAGCTGCTCCAGCAGGTCGCCGCGCACCGCCGGCAAAGGTGCGTAGCCGCTCAACTTGGCGTCGGCAGCCAGTGCATCCACGATCGGCAGCGCCGCCGCGGCGCCCTGCGCCCTGCCCACCGCCACCGCGCGGTTGAGCTCGATCACCGGCGAAGGCGCGACATGCATCAGCCGTGCATACAGCGCCGCGATCCCGGCCCAGTCGGTGTCCTCGAAGCGCGGTGCCCGTGCATGGCAGGCCGCCAGCGCCGCCTGCAGTACGTAGCGGCCGTCGTCGCCACCCAATTGGCGCGCATGCGCCAATGCCTGCAGCCCGCGCTGGATCTGCAGCCGGTCCCAGCGCGCACGATGCTGTTCGGCCAGCAGCACCGGCGAGCCGTCGACCCGCGTCCGCGCGGAAATGCGCGAGGCCTGCAGCTCCATCAGTGCGAGCAGGCCGAACACCTCGGGTTCGCGCGGCAGCAGGCCCGCCAGCACCCGCCCCAGCCGCAGCGCCTCCTCGCACAGGGCCGGCCGCATCCAGTCCTCGCCGCTGGTCGCGGCGTAGCCCTCGTTGAAGACCAGGTACAGGACTTCCAGCACCGCCTCCAGCCGTTCCGGCAACTCCGTCCTGCGCGGCACCTCGAACGGCACCTGCGCCGAGGCCAGCGCGCGCTTGGCACGGACGATGCGCTGCGCCACCGTCGCCTCCTGCTGCAGGAAGGCGCGCGCGATCTCCGGCGTCGACAGGCCGCCCAGCAGGCGAAGGGTCAGCGCCACCCGCGAATCCATCGGCAGGACCGGGTGGCAGCTGGCGAAGACCAGCCGCAGCAGGTCGTCGCCGATATCGTCGTCCGCGAAGCGCTGGGCGTCGTCGCCCTGCATGTCGGCTCCGTGCAGCGTCAGTTCGATGCCGAATTCATCCTGCTTGCGCGCGTGCAGCTGGCGCTGGCGGACGTGGTCGATGCCGCGGTGCCTGGCCGCGGTCATCAGCCAGGCGGCCGGGTTGTCCGGCACGCCCTCGCGCGGCCAGCGCTCCAGCGCGGCGAGGAGTACGTCCTGCGCCAGTTCCTCGGCAGTGTCGATGTTGCCGGTGATGCGTGCCAGCCGCGCCAGCAGCTTTGGCGATTCCATCCGCCACAGGGCATCGAGGCGGCGATGGAGGTCATCGGCTTTCATCCCGCCGATGACACCATCGCCAGCCCCCGCCATGCAAGCACCCGCTCACTGGGCCGGCATCTGCGACATGTCCATATGGAACACGCCCCACTGGTGGCCGTCGAGGTCGACGAAGGCCCATGAGTACATGAAGCCGAGGTCCTCCGGCTCGTGGCCTTCCGTGGCGCCGGCGGCGATCGCCTTGCGCACCAGCGCGTCGACCTGCTCCCGGCTGTCCAGCGACAGCGAGAACAGCGCCTCGGTGGCCTTGCGCGGGTCGGTGATCGGCACCTTGGACAGGGTGGAAAAGAACGACTCGGCCACCAGCATCACGCTGGTGTTGTCGTTGATGACCAGCGCGGCGCCGTTTTCGCTGGTGAAGTCGGGGTTGAACGAGAACCCGAGCGCCTCGAAGAAATCGACGCTGCGGTCCAAGTCCTTCACCGGCAGGGTGACATAGAGATTGCGAGGCATGGTGGTCCTTTCCTGTTGGTGGCGGGAGGTGCGGTCAGCCCTGCGCGGGCTTCCAGTCGGCGGCGGGGATGACATTGATCATCCAGGGCACGCCGAACCTGTCGATAAGCGAGCCGAAGCCGGGCGACCAGAACGTCTCGCCAAACGCCATCACCGTGCGGCCCCCCGCCGACAGGCGCTCGAACCAGCGCCGGGCCTCCTTCGCATCTTC
>JAANMY010002266.1_pt1 | contig 18591 bp, 14 predicted proteins | sample 7279691 | NCBI WGS metagenome assembly JAANMY01 (sample SAMN14094543, study PRJNA606508) | bioreactor metagenome | isolation source: A lab-scale SPAN reactor treating ammonium-rich wastewater day 388 | place: Ireland: Galway | collected 2018-02-07
GATGTTACGCAATGATACCCGTAACGCGAGACTGCGTAGCGTCTCGCTTTTCAGGCGTTTCCTGGGCAAGAGCGACATGAATGTCGCATTACGATGACCGATATAATCTTTTCTGCGTAACATCAATTATTAAGAGTGTAAGGTAATCAGTCCAATTCATTGCTTTCGTGCGGGAGGATTTCCTTCTTGAGCAGGAAGTACGCGCCGGTGAAGTGATCGTCCACGCTGTGGACCAGCATCGAGCGCCTTTGTGGAATGAAGGCGACGACCTCCCAGCCCTGAAGCCCGTGATTATCGAGCAGAGGCACGTTATATTCGTCCCTGAGCGGGTCGTCCCCCATGAGCGCGGCGGCGGGCAGGTAAGCCATCTTGTAACGGAAGACCTTTCCTCCGCTTTGAATGCGTTTTCTCGCCGTCTCGATGTGAATGCGGCGTTCGCGTTCGCGCTCGGCTTCGATCTCGTTCTTCATCCTTGCCAGGTCCGGGGAATTGAATATTTCCCGCGCCACTTCGAGTATCTCCTCGTCGTCGCTCATCAGGGAGGTGAGGAGGAATTCGTAGCCGCGCCGGTCGCCGAGTTTGACCAGTCCCTCCGCCGCTTCGAGTTGGACCAGCCAATCCTCGTCCTCGGTCATCAGTTCGTGGAGCGTTTCGCGATCGCGCATTCTGACAAGTTCGTCTATATGGGTGGACATGTCACCTCCGTGTATGGGACGCGCCTAACATTATTGTAACATCCCGCCGTAAACATTACCGTTTTGTGGGGGGTGTCCCCGGCGGGAATGGATTATCATTCGAGGCATAAAATTCATCGAGAAGCATTATGTTGAAGAAATTTTTTGGCGATACGCTGACCGATCTCGGACATCTTGAAGGCGATTATCGCGTTTCCCAGTTGAAGAGCGACATTTCGCAAAGCATCCTGTACATGATCATCGTCAGCGCCGGCGGGCTGGCAATGTTGAAGGTGGACGCCATGTTGTTCAGGGAGCGTTCCGACCTGTTCGTGCTGATGGCTGCGTCGCGGGTCGGCTACGTGCTGGTCACGGCTGTGTTTGGGACCATCCTGAGCAGGACGACCCGCGTGCGCGTCTTCGACCGCGTGCTGTTCGGCTGGATGCTCTTCACGATCGTTTGTTTGGGGCTGGCAAACTTTACGCGTCCTCCGTACTATCTCGCGACCGCCATTGACATCCTCGTGCCTTTCGCCATCTACGCGCTTTCCCCCCTCAAGTTGAAGTACACGATCGCGCTGGCGGTCGGTTTTTCGGCGGGGACGATCTACGTGGGCTATTTTCACAAATCCGGTGTGGATCCCATTCTCATGAACGACGTCGCCCTCGCGCTCGTCGTCGTCCACTTGTTGGGATGGATCTCCACCTTGCAGATCCAGACCTACCGCCGCAAATCGTTCCGGGCTTTCATTGACGAAAAGGACGCCAAGGAAATGGTGGCGTATCTCGCGAACATTGACCCGCTTACAAAAAGCCTGACGCGGCGTCAGTTCATGAACATCGCCGAAAGCGAGTTCCGCCGTTTTACGCGCTATCGCAGGCCCCTCTCCCTCCTGATCCTCGACGCGGATCTCTTCAAGAAGATCAACGACACCTACGGGCATCACGCCGGGGACCTTACCCTGCGGAGTCTTTCGCTCGTGGCGATGGAACAAAAACGCGCCCAGGATACGTTCGGCAGGCTGGGCGGCGAGGAGTTTGCGCTCCTCATGCCGGAGACCACGCTTACCCAGGCGCTCGTGGTCGCGGAACGCATCCGAAAAACGTGGGCGGACTCGCCGGTCAACCTGGACGGGGAACTGATCCACTCGACGATCAGCGTCGGCGTGGCGGAGGCGCTCGAAACCGACCAATCGCTGGAAGATCTCCTGCGCCGCGCAGACCGGATGTTATACAAGGCAAAAAGTTTCGGGCGCAACCGGGTCGCGGCGAATTGACCGATGACCTGCTGCGTAGTGGACGTTCTCTAACGTCCTACGCAGCAGCGGCAATTCTTATCTTTCGGCGCTTTGGAGGATAATGAATACGATCAATGCCGCAACCAGGAGGATGGCGATCTGTGTGCCTGGGCGCATGAACACCGAACGGCGGCGATATTCCGGGTTCCTTCGGCGGCGACGGTAGGTTGGGTATCTTCCGGGCATATCTCCTCACTCACGACGATCAAAATGACCGGATGGCGCTCTCGAGGTCGCTAAAGACCTTGAAGAAAAGTTTCAAGCCCGCATTCTCGATGGTCTTTTCCACTTCCGGCCGGGGGTTGAGCAGTTTGACGCGTTTGCGCGCGTTGCTGCTGTGCGTGAAATCGGGGTTTTCGCCCTCCTCCACCTTGTGCGCCGCGCCGCTATAGATCAACGCGATCTTGTGGATGGCGACTTGTCCCGCGCTGCTGATGCCGGTCACCTCGCCCAGGTCAATGACGAGGCTGCGGGCTGGGTTGTCGTAGAGTTCGCGCGCCTTGTCCACGATTTCCATGAAGTTCGATGCGTTGATCTCGCCCCTGAGTCTCATCACGGCAACGGGTTCCCTTTCCTGTTCGATGGAGACGTTGATTTCCATGCCGGGCTCCTTTAGCGGAGGTTGAATTCCTCGTAGTGGATGTTCCCTGCCGGCACGCCCAGCGACAGGAACTTGCGCTCGAACGCCTGCACCATCGGCAGCGGTCCGCACAGGTACACATGACGGTCGGCGACCTCCCCGCCTGCATTCTTCGTGATCTCCTCCGAGGTTAGCGGACCGTCCGCCGCCGAAAAGCGGATGCGCGGTTTCAGGCGCGGATTCCTATGCGCGGCGGCTTCGATCTCATCCAGGAACAACGCCTCTTCCTTATGGCGGACGGCGTAATAAAAGTCCACGTCACGGTCGAGGCTGCCGTCCATGTCGCGGATGAAGGACAGGAACGGGGTCAGACCGATGCCTCCCGCGATCCAGATCTGTTTTTGCCCGCCGGTCTTGTAATCGAACATGCCATACGCGCCTTCGACGATCGCGTCCATGCCGGGTTCGAGGCGGGCGTACAAGGCACGGGTGAAGTCCCCGCTCGCCTTGACGGTGACCCGCAAAACGTCCTCGTGAGGCGCACTGGAGATGGTGAAGGGATGCGATTCATCGAGAACCCTGTCGCCGGGAAATCGCACGAAGAGGAATTGTCCCGCGCGATGGCGGGGTATGGAATCCCTTTTGGGGCGCAGGATCACCTCGGTGGTGGATTTGTTCGGGTGGTTCACAGCCTCCACCGTGTAGGGAAGGTGTTTCTTGAAAAACCGCCCGAAGAGCTCGGTGTAGAGATACGAAACCGAGCCGAGGATAAAGAATGCCTGCACCCAGTTGATGGCGATGAACGCATCGAGCGGACGGGGAACCGTCAGCGCATGGATGAAGGCGACGATGAAAAAGACGCCGATGTATTTCTTGAGGTTCTTCCAGCCGTCGTACGTGCCGCCGGTCAATTTGTTCAGGAAGGCGATGCGCGGCGCGAGGCTGACGAGAATGATGGAGACGATGCCCGTAAACGCAATGACCGCCAGATAGTTCCCCAACGCCCAGCCGCTGAGCGTGATGGGGACGGTCAACACGTGAACGAAGATCAGCAGGAAAGCGGTGGTGGCGACGCGGCGATGCGTAACGTACATCCTGTCCAATCCGCCGAAATAGGGTTCCGCCCATTTGGGCCTCGTGGAGAGGAACAACGCGAAGGACATCAGCACGATGTTGACCGAACCGATGATCTCGCCGGCATAGGCGCGCTCGAAATGTTCGCGCCCGTCGTACACGGGCGGGAAGACGAGCCAGACCGCGACGGTCAAAAGGACACATGCAACGATAAAGAGATTACCGATATTACGTTTCATTCGTTCTCCGGGGAATCCAGCGGGCGCGCCGCGCGCATCGAGACTTTAAATCAAAAAGCGACGTGAGACCGCACCCACATCGCCTGACCCTAAAACGATTTCACGGCTTCGTCGAAATCGCTGAAGATATCGAAGGCTTTGCTGAAACCGACCATGTCCAGCACGCTTTTCACATCGTCACGCGGGTTGAACAATTTGACGCGCTCCTGGACGCCCGAACCGCCGGAACGTCCCACCGAGCGGATCGCCGGCCAGCCCGCCTCAGGGTCCGGCAGAGCCTCGCCGCGCGCCAGCAGGGCAACCGTGTGCAGCGCCACCAACCCGGCGCTGCTGATGTACGTCAGGTCGCTCATATCAATCAGGAAATCACGCGCGCCGCCCTCGTACAACTCCCTGGCTTTGGCGATCAGATCCTGGTAGTTCTGTCCGTCCAATTGACCGTCCAGTTTGATGACGGTTACGAGAACATTTCCCTGCGCCTGCGAAACGATAATGTTCATGTATCTCTCTCCTCTGGCTTTGGAATGTGACAGCCTGCTGCCGCGTAGAAGCGCGCTTCCGCACTTCGGGCAATTATATCCCCGCTTTGCGTTTCAGTCGCTCCATTCGATGCCCGATCTCCTCCACCCAGTATTTGCGCGCGTAGGCGGGCATGTCGGTCTTCTCCACGAGTTTCAACGCGGATTTCGTCCACTTCAACGCTGACTTTACATCGCGTCGTTTGTGTTCGTAATATTTTGCCAGTTCGATGAACGCGTACAGATGTCCTCTCTTCGCGGATGCCTCCCACAAACGGACGGCTTCCTCCAGGTCCCCGCGCCTCTTGTGCAGGATGGATAAACGCTTCACCGCGACGCCGAAATCTGCTTCATCCAACCCATGCCCTGATCCGGTCGAAGGGCCCGATTCGAGTCCGCGCTCGAACAGGCGCGCGGCTTCGTCCCAGCGGCCGAGGTCCTCGAACAGTTTGCCGAGCGCGACGAAATCGAGTCCGTGCCGCACCTTTCCGTTGTAAGGGTCCTCCATCATATCGTTGATGAACGCAAGCAGAGCCGCCATCGCCACCACGTCCATGGCGTTGTGGTAGAACACGCCGCTCAACGGACGCGCGTCGCCCGTGCGCAGGTAATCGAAATACAGCCAGGGGATCTCGTAGCCCGGTGCCTCCTCGCTCGAACGCGTCAACCCCAGCACGTGCTCTTCGAGGTATTTCAGGGCGCGCGATTCGAGGCGATCCCTCCACAATCTGCGGGCGAGGGGAAGCAGATCGAGGTGAGAGAAATCGGAAAATGGGCAGGGCGCGGCGTGCAACGCGTAGCGCGTCTTCAAAAGGGGCGCGTCGAAGGCTTTGCCGTTGAAGGTGACCAGCGCCTCGCATGGCGCGAGGAAGTTCGCCAGGCACTCGAGCAGGGCGGGTTCCTCGGCGGGGTCGCGCATGAAGAACTGTCTTAGGACGAAGCGGTCGTCAATGAACCGCGCCGCGCCGACGAGAAAGGCATACGTCCCCGTGCCGCCGGAGAGTCCGGAGGTTTCCGTATCGAGGAAGGCGAATTTGGAAAGCGGAAGCGCGGAAAGCCGGACGTCGTTTGCCCATTGGGAGATCAGGGAGAACGGGAAAGAGGAAAGGAGGGAGGTCGAGCCGTATTGATGGTCGAGGGGATATGTCTGTTCCGCGACGAACACTTCCCCGCGCGGGGTGGGGAGGAAGGTCCCGGCGACGACGGAGTCTATCGAAACGGAATCAGGCTTGGGCGGGGACCGAAGCGCACTTCCCGTTTTCACGCCGAGCGATTTGAGTTTGTCCGCAAGGGACGACGCGTTCGTTTTCATTCGAATCCTGTTTTGAATGATTATAATCAAATGACGCGCAAAACAAGATCAGCCCGTCGTGCGGGTGACGGGCTGATCCTTTTTGGAGGCGGTCGTCGAGACGACAGAAGCGGAGCGTCCTATTGATTGACCCGGTTCAGGCGGTCGAATCCCGTGTGTTCGCTTTTGGGGATGGCGATCACGAAAAGACGTCCCCAACTCAGATTGCCTTCAGCCTCGATGCAGGTCTGAAAGGCGACGCGTCGGTCGCCGAAATAGACGCGCTTGAACATTTGCTCGGCGGTGAGGGTCTCGTCCCTGTCGAGGCTGCGGAAGGAACTATAAGGGCTGGTGGGTTGCAGAGCCTGGTAGCGCAGGATCTCTGTTATCACGAACGTCTCGACCCGTCCGTCCCCGTATACCAGGCGGACCTCCTGCCCGATCTCGAGTTGGGAGAAATGCCTGCCGGAGAGGTAGTTATGGGCAAGCAGTCCCACGGTCCCGTATTGCGCCGCCATGCGGAACTGGGTCGCTTCGTCGTCGTAGGGCGAAACGTAGGCGGCGTTGCCCCGGGGTTGTTGCACGACCGGCAGCGCCAGCGTCTCCGGGACGTATACGCCGCGCAGCGCGCCTGCTTCGCCGTTTTGCACCGATTTGGAGAAGTCCGCGAAGGCTGGCAGGGGCGATTCATCTTTCCCCGTCGCGAGAGCGGGAATCGGATCGAGGAGCAGGGAGGCAAGGACGAGCAATAACAGGCTTGCGTTCTTAAAAGTTTTGAGCGCCATTTCGAAATCTCCTTTCGATAAAGGCGCCCAATACGAGCCGCACGCGCGGGTGTGTGTTTTGTTGGCAGCCTGGCTGTCGTGATCACACGGGGCGTGACGGTAGATCCACGGCTTTGCGTCCCCGCCTTTCGACGGGTTTGCCTTTATCAGTATGAGTTCATTATAGCGGGAGGTTACAGATCGTCTCCTTTCATTTCGGTAATATGGGCTTACAGGATTGAAACGAGGGATAGGTGTACAGGTACACAGGTGTTTACTTGTTTACCTGTTTACTTGTCCATTTGTGTACGTCAACTGTGCTACACTTGCGCATCCCTCCATGAACACGACTTCCCGATCGCGGCTTCCTCTCTGGCTCAAACTCCTCTACGGTTCCGGCGATTGGGGCATCTCCAGCATCGGGATGATGCGTTCGATCTTTTACGCCATATACCTCACCGACGTGGTGGGACTCGAGCCGCGCCTTGCCTCGTTCGGCGCGCTGGTCGGCATCATCTGGGATGCGGTCAACGACCCGATCATCGGCGTCCTGAGCGACCGCCTGCATACGCGCTGGGGACGGAGGCGTCCGTTTCTGTTGTGGTTTGCGATTCCCTTTGGGATGAGTTTCATCCTGCTTTGGTCCGCGCCGGATTGGGACAGCCAGGCGGCGTTGTTGACCTACGTGACCCTCTCCTTCATGCTCGCGGACACGCTACAGACCCTCGTCTCCGTCCCGTTTCTTTCGCTGACCCCGGAACTGACTCCCGATTACGACGAGCGCACCACGCTGACGAGTTTCCGCTCCTTCTTTCAACTGATCGGCGCGTTGTCCGTTGTGATCGCCGCGCCCGCCATCGTGGACCTCGTGATCGAAGCGGGCGGCACGCAGCAGCAGGGATTCATGCTGGTCGGCGCGATCTTCGGTTCCATCGGCGCGATCCCGCTGTTGTTGATCGGTCTCTTCGTCCGCGAACGGTCCACGCCGGAACAGCAGAAGAGTATGCCTTTTCGTGAGACGCTGCGCGCGGCATGGCAGAACGTCCCATTTCGCTTTTCGGTGGGCATCCACATGCTCAACTGGTCGGCGGTGGATATGGTCGCGATCACCTTCCCGTATTTCCTGCTCTATTGGGTCGCGCAGGGGGACCTGCTTGCGAAGATCAACGTTCTGGGAATTGACCTTGCCTACGAATCCGCGTTCTTCGGAATCCTCATGTCCGTTTGCATCCTGTTCATCCCGTTCTGGCTGTGGCTGGCGAAGCGGCGCAACAAACGCGAGGCGTACATGATCGGCATGATCTTCTGGGTCGCGGTGGCGTTGATGATCTACACCATCCAGCCGGGCGAAACGACCTACCTGCTGTTCCTCGCCGCGCTGGCCGGGATCGGCGTTTCCGCAGCGTACGTTCTGCCCGATTCGATCTTCGCGGACGTGATCGAATGGGACGAACTCCGCACGCGCCGCAGGCAGGAGGGCATCTTCTACGGCATCCGCACGCTCATCCGCAAATTGACCGGCGCGCTGGTGATCTTCGTTACGCTGCAATTATTGGGCTGGTCGGGATACCAGAACCCTCCCGAAGGCGTCACTCAATTCATGCAGCCCGCCTCGGCCGTGGCGATGATCCGCCTGCTGGTTTCCCCGATCGGCGCGGCGATCGTGTGCGGCACCATCGTCTTCGCGTGGTTGTTTCCGCTTTCGCGCGAACAACACCGGCGCATTCAGCAATTGCTCGAACAGAGACGTGGACGCACGGGCGTCATGTAGTTATTCTATGGGGAACCGTTCAGGCGCATCTTGTTCCAGCCTGCGATGCAGCCTGTTTGAAAGATCGCGTCCCTGTTGAGGGGTTCGCCGTTCTCGTATAGTTTCCCGGAGGGATATTCCTGCCGGAGCGAATAGGCGATGCGGGGACCGTTCCTGCCCGCTCCGTCCGCGCGAATGGTCAGCAGGTATAACTTTCCGTTCGAGGACCAGTCCGGTTCGAAGTCGAGGGGGAACCACGCGCCGGAGGGCAGATCGGAATTCGAAACGCTGAACTGCATCGCTTCACGATCCCGCTGGACATCCTTAAGAATAAACCGGGTGAACGCGTTCGGGTCCGCGTCCCTTGCGCTGACCCAGACGCGCAGTTCGGTCATGCCGTTGCACTCGGGGACGATCTCCTGTTGGATCGTCAGTTGATCGGAGACGGGAGGGGAATACAGTTCGTCCGGCGCCCAGTTCTTGTAGATGGGCTGGTAACAGAGATCGGCGCGGTAGTATTGCGATCCGCACGGTATGTGATAGGAGAGATACATGCCGGCAACGTACAGGAGCAAAGCCGTCCCGCCGAGGAGGGAGGGGAAAAAGGCTGGGGCGTGGATCCGCTTGAAGAGGGAGAGGCAGGCGAGGGCGAGGAAGAGAGGCGGCATGACCGTCACGAAGTACCTCCCCTGAATGCCCGCGATCGTTTCCGCTCCCGGAGGGTTGAACGTCACGTACAACGAAACGATGGTGGCGAGGTAGGCGGCGGCAAAGGTGATGAGCAATCTCCGGCGCGTTCCGCCGTCCGGCGCGCTGCCCTCTTTGACGAAAAGCGAAGCGGTGAGGGCGAGCGCGTAGAGCGGATAGACGAGGGTCGGGACGGGCCAGTAGTTGAACCCGTAGATGGCGAGCCAATCGCGCAGGTAAGCGGGGCTTCCAGTCCAGAGGTTGCGGGCGAGGATGGAAAGGAATTCGAGCGGCTGCGAAAGTATGAAAGCGACCTGACCCGCCGGGTCCGAACCTTCGGGGGAGGTGCGCAGTCTCGAATAAGCGATTGCGTTCCAACCGAGGACTTCCACGAGGAAGAGGGCGGCGGCTGTCGCGAGCAGGGCGATGTACGCGGAACGGGATGTGAATTGGGATGGGCGGATGACCAGGAACGGAAGGACGGCAAGCGGGGCGAGGTTGAGTTTTCCCAAAAACAAGATGAAGAAGAGCAGGGCGAGCGCGAGCCATTCCCGGCGCCCCATTTGTTTGCGGTTCGCGACGGCGAGCGTGCCGGCGACGAACAGGAAGGCGATGCCGTTGGAGATGGCGTCCGCGCTGACAGTGGATGCCTGGAGGATCGCGACCGGCGACGCGGCGAGGAGCGCGGCGATCCATTTGCCGAAGGGGATGAGGCGGACGGCAAGCCAGGCAAGGAGGAGGTAACTCAGCAGCCCGGCAACGCGGACCGCGTAGAAGACGGTCAGCGCGGGGAGTTGGAGACTCCTGCCCAGGTAACGCATGACGATCGCCTGCGGGAGCAGCAGCGGAGGGGAATAGACCGAGCGCGTCTCGACGCCCTGATAGACGTAATCGAGCGAGTCGAGCGAAAGTCCGCCGTACTTTTCCCAAAAGTCGGGTTCGACCGGGCGGACGAGCGCCTGCCTGCGATAGGACATCTCCCAATAGACGGCGGGGAAGGGCATCTCCCGGCGGAGCGCGTCGTTGGGGATGAATTCCAACGCGGACATTTCCCAGACGCGCATCAGGTGCGTCTCTTCGTCGTATCCGCCGCCGACGGGGAGCAGAAAGCAGGCGGACAACCCAAACACGAGCAGGGCGGCGATAAGATAGACCTCCGCCTCGTGAAACTTTCCTTTGAAGAGGGAGGAAACGCGGGTTCGGGCTTTCGAGCCATGCTCCATGTTCAACGCGATTCTCCCTATCGCGCCGCCGTGAACCAGATGATCGGCACAGCCGCGCACAACGCCAGATCGAAGACGACCAACAGAAACACCATCACCCACAGCGCGGGCGCCTTTCTCTCCAACACCGCGTCGGACGGGTTCTGCGGATCGTAGAACACCACCACCTGCGCGCCGACCGGGTAACGCGCCACCACCCTCCCCGCGCCGGTGCCGCCCACTTCGGGTCCCGGCGCGAGTTTTGCGCTTTGATACGTCTGCCCGCTGACCTGGTAGGAATACTGCACGACGGGATAATTGGTCGAACCGTCGTCTGACGACCTGCGTTCGAGATGGGAATTGACCACCGCGCCGATCGTGGAATGCCACCGACTCACCGCCGCCATCCTTGCGCGCATGAAGGAGATGACGCCGAGGAAGATGGCGTTGAGAACGAGAAACACGCAACCGATGGCGCCGAACGTAAGCAATAACTCCGTGTTGTTCATATATTCTCCAATTCTCCAGTCTCCAACTGCCCTTCGTTCATAACAACCGATCCAAAACGACGCTTCGCGAAGTTATCATCGTGGCTCCTTCACCGTCACCTGGATGACCGCCGACTCCACGCGCTGATCGGAGCGGATCACCTGCAACTGCACGGCGTACAACCCGCTCAAGCCTTCCGCGTTCCATTCGGCGAGCAGGTTGTCCGTGACCGGTTCGCTTCCTGCCGCGACCTGAATCCACTCGCGCGGATTCAATTCCCGACCGACCAGAACGCGATACGAAAGGAAACCCTCTCCTGCGGCGGTGCCGGTGATGCGGACCATGCCGTCCACCTCCGAGAACAATTCGGGCGACGCGATGTTCACATCGGGATTGATCTGCGGCGCTTGAATGACATCATACGAAACAGGCGGGATCGCCAGCCCCGCGCCCTCCGCCCAGCCGCGCGCCTCCGCCGGGACGACGAAATACACGCGTTCCTCGATCAATTGCGGAAGGGTGAATACGGTGGCAAGCAAGCCCGTCTCCCGGTTGACCGCCACCCTGCGATACATGGTATCGGGCTGGATCGGTTCGTTGCCGTTCAGGAAAACCTCGTTCACGACGTTCGGGCAATCGGGCGTGGGCAGCATGCCCGACGGGTCGCACACGTTGACCACGGAAACGCCTGTGGGAAGCGACCAATCCTCCACAGGAAGGTCTTGCGACGCGATCTGCATCAACGCGTTCCACAGCGCCGCAGTGACGCGCGGCGACAGGTCGCCCGGCGCTCGCGAACCCGCCCACACAACAACCACGCGCGACGGCGTGTACCCGATCGTCCACGCGTCGAGCGCGTCAGCGGTTTGACCAAGCTTCACGGCGGCGGGTCTGTTCACGTTCAACACGTTCGAATCGCGCAACGCGCCCTCCCGCGCCGATTCGTCGCTCAACGCGTGATTCATCAAGTATGCCAGCGCGGGCGTGACGACGGGCTTTGCCTGCGGAGTCGTCCAATCGAGCCAGATGCCGCCGTCGCTTCCCTCCACTTTCAGGATCGTCACGGGCGTGAACGCACCGTCCACCTCCCGGCCGAAATACACGCCCTCGCGGGCAAACACGCCGAACGCGCCCGCGGCGCCCATCAGCGGAAGATCCTCGTCCCGCGCAACGCCGAACGACGAAGTGATCTTCTCCACGTTTTCGAGTCCCATTTGCGAAAGCACCTGCGCGGCGGGCGCGGGATAATCGTTCGCCAGAGCGACGCGCAAACGCATCGGTCCGTGATATTCGCCGTCGAAGTTTTGGATGGAGGTCCTGCCGGGGATGTCCCAGATCAACGAGGCGGGACTCAAGCCCCTGGTGAATCCCGTGAGATGGATAAACGCGTCCAGCGCGGACCCGGGCCTGTGCGCGCCGACGAGGGGCGTTTCCTGCGCCTGAAACGTCTCCCCGACGACCGCCAGGACCTGTCCATTCTTCGGGTCGGCGACGATCGCGCTCGCGGACGAATCGGGGATCGTGATCGAGGGAGGCAATGCGGGCAGGAAGCGCAGCGCGTCACATTCGATCAACGGGTTTGGCAAGCCCGCCAGCCGCGCCGCGTAAAACGCGGTAACGCATGACGATTGTTTCTGCAAATCAAAGTCGAGCGTGGAAACGACGTTCAACCCGCCGCGTTCGATGCGGGCGCGCGGGAATTGCGAATCCAATTGGGTGAGGAGAAGGTTGACGAAGGCGGGAGCAGGCTGGGGTTGCGCGGGAGGCGGAGTTTTGAAGAGGGGCGATTCTCCGAGGGCATTGTCGGTCGCTTGATCGGAGAGAAGCCCGAGCGCAGACATCCTCCGAATCGTTTCCCTGCCGCGTTCGAGGGCGATCTGCGGCGCGTCGTGCGGGTTGAGACTTGGCGCCTCACTGACCGCCGCGAGGATGGCGGATTCGGCGTCGGTCAACTGCGCGGCGGATTTGCCGAAGTAGAGTTGCGCCGCGCTTTCCGCGCCGAAGGCGTGACGACCGAAGTTCGCCGAGTTGAGGCGCCACTCGAGGATCTGCGTGCGCCCAAACTCTGCGGTGATCTGCGCGGCAAGGATGCGCTCGCGCAGCGCGCGGCGCAGGGAGGGCGGCTCGTCGAAGAGAAGCAGGTCGGAAACGAGGCGCTGCGCGAGGGTCGGGTGCGACTCGTAACTCGCGATCCCGCTCAGGGTAAAGCCGGCGTGCTCGTGGAAGTCCGGGTCGGACGCGGCGATGACGGCGTCAGCCAACGATTTGGGTAGGTGTTGCGGATTGGTCTCGCTGAGGGGAATGTAGCGGCGCGGGGAATCGGTCGGCGCAAAGGTGAATAACACGATCTCTCCCGTGCGGTCGTAGACGCGCGTAGGTTGGAGGAGGAGACCGTCCGGGGGATTCAAGAGAATTGGGAGGATTTGAGGGGAGGGGAGGTCGCGGGTGAGGTTGACGTACGCAAACGCGGTCGCGATAATGAGCGCGGCGATGAGAAGCGAGAGGATCATCCCCGCGCTGAGCAGGACGCTGCGCCTGCGGGCTTCGTTTTTCCGTCTCTTCGCGATGCGCCGTTCCCGCCTCGCGCGCAGGATGGGAATGGTGGAGGGCATGGGGTAAGTATACACGCGCAGGCGGATGGGGAAACGCGTAAACGGTTCACCCTCCTCCGCTCGCGCCTCCCACGATCCCGCCCTCTGTCAACTTTCGCAGATCGCTCAATGCAGACTCGATCTCTTCCGGCTTCACGAGGCGGTCTTCGTCGCGGTGTTTCAACGCGCCGGCGCGCGCCTTCTCCAAAGCCAACTCTTTGATCGAAGCGTTCTTCGACAGCGCCTCTTTCACCAACGCCGCGCCCTGTGAATATCCGATGACCGGGTTCAGCGCGGTGACGATGATGGCGTTCTTCGCCAGCCAGCCTTCGGCTTTTTCGCGGTTGGCGGCGAGTCCCTTTACGGCGCGCTCGGTAAACGCGTCCACCGACCCGATCACCACCTGCATCATCTCGAACAGGTTGTGCGCGAGGATCGGCATCATCACATTCAATTCGAGTTGCCCCGCCTGCGCCGCCAGCGCGACGGTCGTGTCACAGCCGATGACGTGGAACATCGCCTGGTCCAACATCTCTGCCAGAACGGGATTCACCTTGCCCGGCATGATCGAAGATCCCGGCTGAACGGCGGGCAGTCTGATTTCGTCGAGCCCGGTCGAAGGTCCGGAGGAAAGGAGGCGGAAGTCATTGGCGATGCGGATGAGGGTCAATGCCAAAGTCCGTAGCGAGGCGGAGAAATCCGCCGCGTCCGCCAACGACTGCATGGATTCGAATAAGTTGTCGGATGTCTGCAACTCGAGCCCGGTCAACTCGGATAATTTCCCCACCATGCGCGCGTGATATTCGGGATGGGCGTTCAACCCGGACCCGACGGCTGTTCCGCCGATCCCAAGCCTTCTCAACCCCTCCGCCGACCTGCGGATTCGTTCCGCGTCGCGTTCGACCGCTTTGGCATACGCCGCGAACTCCTGACCGAGTCGCACGGGTACCGCGTCCTGCAAATGCGTGCGACCCGATTTGACGATGGCGTCGAACTCTTTGGCTTTGTCTTCGAGCGCGGTTTGTAAATTCTTCAATGCAGTCAGCAACTCGTCCACGCGCCACAACGCGCCGAGGCGGATGCAGGTGGGAATCACGTCGTTGGTGGATTGCGCCATGTTGACGTGATCGTTCGGGTGCACGTAATACTTGCCGATCTCGCCGCCGAGGATTTGCGTGGCGCGGTTGGCGATGACCTCGTTGGCGTTCATGTTGTGACTCGTCCCCGCGCCCGCCTGGAACGGGTCCACGACGAACTGCGAATCCCATTTGCCGTCCATCGCTTCCGCGGCGGCGTGGGCGATGGCGTCCGATAGTTGCTTTGCAGTGAAATGTTTACCGTCCGCCTCGCGGTCGTTGAACAGACCCAACTCAAAGTTGACGAGCGCCGCGGCGCGCTTGACCGCCGCGATGGACCAGATGAAGGCGCGCCAGGGACGCAGTCCGCTGATGGGAAAGTTTTCCACCGCGCGCTGGGTTTGCGCGCCGTAGAGCGCGTCCGCCGGGACGTTCAGTTCGCCGAGCGAATCTTTTTCCATACGGAAATTTTGTGGGGACATGATCTCTCCGATAAAGGTGAAAGGGTTTGCCGATATCTCAATGGTAACGCAAAAAGGGGACGCCGCGAATACGATTCGAAAAAATCCCTTCAACCACAGGGACTTACTTTTAGGGTCTTTCAGCGAGCGGATGTACGGCGGCAAATTTTTCGATGGAACATTTTATCGGTCCGGGAGGGAGTCCAGTGGGAGGGGGAAAGGATATTCGCAATAGATCACCAATCCCCTTTTGTCCGTATGGTATTCGAACGTTGTATCCCGGTTTTGCAGGCGGATCAGGTAGCCGGGGGTGAGCGCCTGTGTATAGAACGAACCGGGGTTTGGGCATCCGAGGCTGGAATCGGGCCAGGTCACTTCGGTCGCTTCCTTGAAGTGGATTTGATCCTCTGATACGGATAATCGTTTTGCCAGATCTTGAACGGCTGTTTCGATCAGTTTTTGGAGTTCCGGGTCGGAGGGCTTGGGCATGGCGTCTCCCTGGGTGGGTGAATCAGGCGTAGGCGTGGAAAGAGGCGGGACTTCGACCGGCTGGGTGGCGTTGGGGGATGTGTTTTCGGATGGGACGGCCGGCTCGTTCATGGAGGGCGGGGATTGCGGTTCCCCCGGCGCCTGGCTCCCGCCCTGACTGCAGCCCGCCAAAGCCATCGCCAAAAGTACGATCAACGAAATCCATCGGGTTTTCATACGATCTCCTTTACGCGTCGGACATTTCTTTCAGGACGGCGGGCGCGCACTAAAGGTTCCCCAATTCTCGAAGAAATCCCTCTTTTTGGAGTTGCCCACATTGGCGAATATTACATGGGTATTGAAATGTCGGACGGGATGATTATAATGATTATGTCGAAAAGGCAAACCCGCCGCAAGACGGGGGCGCAAAGTCATGGATCCCGCTCCTGGCGGGACCGCCAGACCGCCGAAAGATATCTCCGGCGGTTGTTTTTTTCAAGGAGGTGAATCGAAAAAAAAGACAAAACTTGTTGCCATGTCGTATCCAACCTGATGTAGTTCTAGCCATGAGAGGAGAGATGGTTATGAAAACAAAATGGTTTAGCATATTTTTGGTGATCGCGATCATGGCGATTGCCATTGTGCCAAGCGCAGGCGCCGCGCCGCCTCAACAGATCGAGATTCCGGTGAAGCCCAAGCCCAACGTGATGCACTGGCGTTCGGGCATCGTGGAGGAGCCGTTGTTCTTCACTCCCCAGGGTGATTTCCGCCCAGCCGCCAGCCAGTCGCCGGGACACAACATCCTGGTCAACCAGGATTTCAACTTCCGCGCGCAAAATGAGACTTCCATCGCGGTGAATCCCAACAATCCACAACACCTCGTTGCCGGTTACAACGATTACCGCGCTGGTTGGCCCATCGGCGGAGGCTTCTCCACGTCGTTCGACGGCGGTAAGACGTGGCACGACGGTTTGATCACCTTCCCTGCCCTGGTCACTGTGGAAGGCATCGTCGAGCCTCCGGTCGGCACGGGCGATCCAGCGGTCGCATTTGCCAACGATGGCGCTGTCTACCAGACCTCGATCGGTTTCAGCGCGACCTGGTGCGAGAACGGCGTCTTCGCCTATCGTTCGGATGATGGAGGCTTGAGTTGGTTCCGCCCGGTCGTTGCCACCGGTCGCGGGACTGTGGATTACTGGCCCTATGCGACCGACTGCTCCGTTTTCCTGGATAAGGAGTTTATGACCGTGGACACGAGCGGAGGACCGCACGACGGCCGCATCTACGTTACTTACACACGCTTCCTCTTCGAAGGCGGGGCTGCGTACTACGAATCCCCCATCTACCTTGCCTACTCTGACGATAAAGCCGAGAGTTGGATGGTGGTCGGCGAGATCAACGGCGCATCAGCCGACCTGTGTGAATACCAGGAGGACGTCACAGGCGGAGCGGGAGCCGGCGCCACAGGACCGGATGCCACCTCCTACGATTGCGACGAGAACCAGTTCTCCTACCCGGTGGTCGGTTCGGATGGGACATTGTACGTCCATTTCTTCAACGAGCAGAACGAAAGCGAATGGACGGGCGGCGGTTTTGACGGTTCCGGCGCGTTCGAGTTCGACAACCAGATCCTGGTGGTCCAGGTTGACCCGGATACCTTTGCCGTGACAGGACCCTATCAGGTCAGCATGGTGACGGACGGGTTGACCAACTATCCGTTCTCGCCTTTCAACGGCCGTCAGACCGTTTGCAACGGCGGCTGGCGGTTGAATGCGGCCGGGACGATTAGCGTCGGTCCCAGCGACGAACTGTACGTTGTGTGGGCGGACAATCGCAACGGCGATGAATTTGCCTATCCCACCTTCGTCAGCGCGTCAGACGGTTCCTGCCCCGGACCCGAACAGACCAGCACCGACGTGTTCATCAGCAAGTCCACCGACGGTGGAATGACCTGGTCAGCCCCCATGAGGATCTCAAAGGATCCCGCGAATTTCGACAACTGGTTCCCGTGGGTGGCGGTCGGCGACAATGGCTGGGTGTGGGTGGTTTACTATGACCGCCGTATCAGCGGCAATAACAACCTGACCGATGCCTGGGTGGCTCTTTCCAGGAACGGCGGGCAGACGTGGAAGGAGTACCGCGTTTCGGAAAAGTCGTCGAACTTCTTCAACGGCTTCTTCGGAACCCCGTCCTTCATCGGCGACTACAACGGCATTGCGGCGGCGGGGAACAAGGCTTATCCCTTCTGGACCGATTCCCGCATGGACGGCGATACCGACGTGTTCATTGATGTCCTCCAGCCGGGAGGAAAATAATCCCGGGTCGGAGTCTGTTCAATTCACTGGAGGCGCTCGACCAGAGCGCCTCCAATTTTTTCGGGCGCGATGCGGTGTAACCTTTTGATGCGTCCGAATTCTTGATTTTTTTTATTTTTTGTACTATATAACCATCATCGAAAAGGCAAACCCGTCGCGAGGCGGGGACGCAAAGTCATGGATCCCGCCGCTGACGGGACCGCCAGACCGCCGAAGTTTATGTTCGGCGTTTTTCGTTAATGACCGAAAGGAGGTTCCCCGCATAAATTTTCCAGAATATTCCGGTTATGCACGCATCTCAAAAAAACTCAAAGGAGAGAATAAAATGCGTAACAAATATTTCTTCGTTCTTCTTTCGGTGATCGCGATTCTCGCGGTCGCGGTTTTCCCGGTCGGCGCTATCACCGACGGCGAACCGGATGGCGACGGTCATCCTTTTGTAGGGTTGATGGTCGCGCAGCTTGCAGATGGCACCCCGCTGTGGCGTTGTAGCGGTACCCTGCTTTCACCCACTCTCTTCCTGACAGCGGGACATTGTACCGAAGCGCCGGCGGCGCATGTGGAGATTTGGTTCGACGCCGACGTGGAATCCGGCATTCCTGCGAATGGATATCCATTCACGGGCGAAGTCGGCGGTACGCCTTATACCCACCCGGATTACAACCCCAATGCCTTCTTCGTCCGCGATGTGGGCGTAGTCGTGCTTGATGAACCTTATTACAGCCCCAATGGCGAATACGGCGAACTTCCGTCGCTCAACCAGCTGGACGCGCTGAAGACCAAACGCGGTTTGCAGAACGTGACGTTCACCGCGGTCGGCTATGGGTTGCAGATGAGCTTCCCGGATGCCGCCTCGTGGAAGGAAAATAACGTCCGGGTTCGCATGGTGGCGCATCCCAAACTGAATCAGATCAACGTTCCCGGCTTCACCGGCGATTTTTCGATGCTCTTGTCGAACAACGCCCACACCGGCGGCACCTGCTTCGGTGATTCGGGCGGTCCCAACTTCCTCGGCGACAGCAACGTGGTCGCAGGCGTGACCTCCTTCGGCATCAATGGCAACTGTGCCGGCACCGGCGGCGTCTTCCGCATGGATCGTTCCTGGTCGCTCGAC
>JAANMY010002267.1_pt1 | contig 18590 bp, 16 predicted proteins | sample 7279691 | NCBI WGS metagenome assembly JAANMY01 (sample SAMN14094543, study PRJNA606508) | bioreactor metagenome | isolation source: A lab-scale SPAN reactor treating ammonium-rich wastewater day 388 | place: Ireland: Galway | collected 2018-02-07
CCCGCCTCGGCGTCATAGACGCGGTGGCGGACGTGGCAAAGGTGCCTGTCGGCCCCCGCGAAAGTAGGGTCGTATTGATAGCCCGCGTAGCCGATGCGGTTCCTGACCGCGGCCGATGTAAGAACATCGCGGCCCAGCGACTGATACCCGCCCGTGATGCTGTTGGCGTGCGTCACGTCCGCGGCATCGACATCGCCGTCGAGGTCCGTGTCGCGGCGGACCGCGTACGCGCTCCCGGGCGTGTAGTTCGAGCCGATGTCGGCTGCATCCGTCGCATCCCAATCGCCATCGCAATCGGTGTCGCCGGCGGGGAAGGCGGTGGGGATGCCGTAGGCGGAGTAGCGGGCCCGCTCGACCAACTTGCCCGCGCTCGTGACGATCGCAACGACGTCCGCGCGCCAGTTCTGGACGTAGTACAGGCGCTCTTCGAGCGTGCCGTCCGCGGCCGAGGCCCACGCCGTGTTCGCATCGCGTTCGCGCAGGATCACGCCATCAATATACGAGGATCCGCCGTAGCCGCCAAGCCCCGCCATCCCCGCGTTGTGATAGACGAACTGTTTCTTGGGGCTCGAATCGATCGAACGGCACCTTGCGAACAGATGCCAAGCATCGTCAGGCGCAAACTGGAAGTTGCGGGCGTCGGCGGGGGCCGTGCACCGCGCGGGGGCTGGTCGCCGAGCGACGAGTGCGTCCGACGCCTCCAGCGCCTCCGCCTCATGCGGCTTCCGGATCACCTCGTCCGTGCCAGGACGCTTCCGCTTCAACGAGATCTTGGGCACGTTGTACCCCAAAGGCTCTCACTCGGGCTGGATCAGGATTGCAAGGGCAGGTTACCGTGTCCGTTGAAAGGGATTCTGCGAGATGTCAGGGCTTGGCGAGAGGTTGGTCATGCTGCGGCGTGGCGGGTGGTGTCTTGCTGAAGCCCGAGAGAAGCCGTTGGAACGTGTCTCTGCGTCGCATGAGCAGGCTGCGCCGAGCCTGAGTTGTGCGAGGGCGTGGAAGGGGCGGCATGAAGGAGCGGGTGGCGTGGCCGAGGGTGGAGTCGCGGGTAGTCGAGCGAGCGGCTCAGGGGAGGAAGGGCGAAAGCAGGGGTTCGGTGCGAGACGTTTGGGCAGAAGTACGGCGGATGTACGGCAAGGCATGTGAGTGGAGGGAGTGAAGCGAGCAGGAGCGAGAAAGAGCCGATGGAGGAGCGGCTTGACGAAGGAGCATGGAGGGCTAGGCTACTGGCCCAAGCACGGCGGGCCGGGCCGAAGCCCCACCCCCCGAGTCCCCGATAGCTCAATGGTAGAGCGAGCGGCTGTTAACCGCTAGGTTCTAGGTTCGAGTCCTAGTCGGGGAGCTTCTCCGACCTCCGCGAATTCGCGGGGGTCGGTTGGTTTACGGCTCGGGCGTTGAGCCCGCAGCGGGCCGGATCGCGTCAATCTCCCGCAGATGCGGGCGTTTCTGGCCACCGGCCTTCGGCAGCGGCGCTCTCAGTTCCGAAGCCGAATCTCGGGGTCCGAGCGCAACCGTCACGGTTCCTCTCGGGCCACCGAGCGCAACCCTCTCGAACTCTCGCGCTCTCTGGTTGACGCCTCGCGTGAGTTTAACAGCAGGGTTCCTCTCGGGGGCCTTTCGATCACGCTTCGGAATCGGCGGCTTCCGACATCATCTCCGGGCGCTTCCAGCCAATCAGATGTCCGCCGCCTGCGAGTACCGCGTCAGCCACGAGCTCTCGCACTTCAAGCAGGAACTCGTTGGCGTCAGGGCCCGGCATCTCGTTGGGAACCGGCGCGGCGGACTCATAGATGCGCACGATGTCCCTCGCTCGCACGCGTGTCGAGCCTTCGCCGCGGTGCTCGAAAGCCTCCATCCAACCGCTGAATCGCTCATCCAGGACTCGGCGTTTGGACAGCTCGTGAAGCCGGGCAAACGCCTCCTTCCGGATGGCGTCGATCGCGACGGTTCTGGCTTCGTGTTCCTCGGGTGGCATGGACGGATTCCATCGATACGGATTGGAGAGGAACCGGCTCAAGTGACTCTGGAGCAGTCGGATCAGATCCGCGACAGGTCGCAGATTGTCGTACTCGTCGACTCGAAAGAGGCCGAGTCGACGCGTGAGCGCCTTGACACGAGTCCAGTGCTCGGGCGCGACGCCGGAGCGCGAGCCCATGCTCAAGATGCCATGCCAACGATCGTGGAACTCCATCGTCGCCGCTTGGATCGACAAGACAAGATTCGCGACGTCGTACACGGGAGCGTACTCGACGGGAGACGTCGGCTCGATCATTCGCTCGATCGCGTCAACAAGACGCTCGAGCTCATGCCGCGTGAGTCGGGCGTCCGGCTTGACCTTGTTCTGCACATTGGACAGGAACACGACACGCTCAGGGGCGACTCTCCGAAGCGCGTTCTCCGCATCGCGCCCGTGCGACTTTGCGATGGCGGCAACAACGTTGTCCCATGATCCGAGGACATGGTCCTTCTTCGCGCTGGTCCCGACGAGATTGTCGCCCTTCACCTCATCGAAGTGAGTGAAGCAGAGAATGAGCTTGGACTCGTGCCCGCTGGAGACCAGTGACTCGACTGCTGAGCATGGCGCAGCCTGCATGGGCTGCGCGGCGTTGTCGACAAGAACAATGGCATCGACAATCTGAAACCGCCTCGTGATCTTCGTGGAGATGCTCGTCGTTGAGTCGGCGGTGTGCCCGAGGCCCTGTCCATCAAGAATGACCAATCGAGGTTGTGTCGTTCGGCCCCAGCCTGGGGAGAACGGACCACTGACTCGAATGCCATCAACGAGCGGCGTCAGCAGACGGCCGAAGTGCGGGGCGAAGTTGCTGGAGAATCGATTGACCAGCCGAAGGAACTGAGCACGGTTGGCATCGGAGTACGTCCAGGTGCGCGGCCATCCGTCCCGGTGTCGAATGACTTCGCCCTCCGAGAGGAGCTCGAACCGCGACTCCACATCGTCAAGAATCTCGTCAACGAGGGCATGAAACTCCTCCTTCGCACCGAGTTCGTCCTCGACGATCTCCTGAACGGCATCCCGGTCGACTTGAGTTGCCGTCGAGAGATCCACACCGAGCGCCTTGGCTGCTCGGCGTACGTCCTGCTTCGACGCCTCCGCGAGCGTCTTGATCTCGGAGAGGTGCTCCTGCAGTCGTCCTCTCAAGCGTTCCTGATCGCCGGCGGTCGACGGATCGTCGCTCGCCAGCCCAGGCAGCTCCTCCTGCCCATCATCGTCTGAAAGTTCGTCCTCGTCGAAAGCGCGCAGCGTGCCGAGCAGGTAGCTGAGCCTGAATCTCTGGTCGCTGTGCTCGAGGAGCCGCCGCGCGACTTCGCCTTCCGCTCGTCCGTTGAGCGCCGTCACAACGGCGGCGAGCACGCAGTCCGCGATGTACTGTCGTACGAGATCGCGATCGATGAACGAAACGACGGCTCGGAACGGACCATCGGCCAGCACAATCTCCATGTCGCAGACTGTCGTCTTTGCGGCGGAGATCGACGGGAACCTTTCCTCGACCGGATCGGTCCCGATGAGCTGGCGGACAACGGTGGTCTTGCCCGCACCCGTCGTGCCAATCAGCATGGCGCGGCAATACCCATCGTCCGCTTCCTTGCCCCCGGGCAGCGGAAGCAGATCCTCGCGCTCCTGCCACGGATCTCGGGACGGTGGAGACATGTGGTCGTAGAAGGCAGCGACCACTTTCTCGTCGAACATCGCGGCGGCCCGCCCGCGCGAAGCGACGTTCCAGTAGGACGGGTCGGAGAGCAGTTGATTCAGCTCGCCCACCAGCGCTTCCGCCTCGGCTTGGACCTTTGTCCCCAAGCCGCGTCGGACTCGCAGGAACTCCCGGCCGTCAGGCGTGCGACAGACGGGATGGCGGAAGATGACGCACAAGCTCGCCTTGCCGGGGCTTATGGTCGCCACTTTCGGTCGATCTGCCATAGCGGGGCTCCTGTAGGTGTTCCGATGTGTTCCAAAGCCGGATCCTAGCATCGTCCAGAGGCCTGTCAACCCGTTTTGGAACAAATCGGAACACCGGCATCTCCGAAGGGATAATGGCGGGCAGTGGGCCCCGGAACCGGAGCCTTGGTTCACTCGGCTCGCGATGGCATCCCGCAACCCCGCCCCTCCACCGCGTAGGTATCCAGTAGGCGGCTGCGGTTAACAGCCGCCCCTGACCACCGAGCACGATCGACCGACCACGCCACCCGGTGATGGTCGCGCTTTCAACGCTCCCGCAAGGAGTCCGCGATGTCGCCGCGCCTCGATCACGACGACCCCGAAAGCATGTCCGCCGAGGAGCGCCGCGACGAAGTCGCGAGCATCTTCGCTCGTGGCATCCTCCGCCTTCACGGCCGCATGGTTGGCGACTTCGACGATCTGCAGAATCTCGTCGAGGACGCGCCGACATGCCTTGATCTCTGCGCCACCTCACGCCCTGATCGTCCCACTGGTTAACGGCTCGGAGATGCAGCGATGCCCGAAGCCAGAAAGGAGCGATGCGTGGCGTTGAACGTCGGACGGTTGATGAGCGAGCTCGAGCGCATGACGGTGACCGAACTGCGGCGGCGCTACGCCGAGGTCTTCAGCGAGGACACGCGTTCGTATCACAAGGCCTACCTCGTGCGGCGGATCGCGTGGCGCTTGCAGGCCAACGCCGAGGGCGACCTCGCGGAGCGGGCGCGGCGGCTCCGCGAGCGGGCGATGGAGATCGCCGACGACGCCGACCTGCGGATGCGGGCACCCGGCCCCGCGCGACCGCCCGGCCCAGCGCTCCTCGCGGCGCAGCCACCGGCCAGCGCGACCACGGCGATCTCGGTCGCCAGCGACGGTCGGCTCCCGATGCCGGGCGCCCTGCTCACCCGCGAGTACCGAGGTCGCACGATCCGCGTGCGTGTCCTGCCGAAGGGCTTCGACTACGAGGGCACCATCTACCGCTCGCTCTCGGCCGTTGCTCAGGCGGTGACCGGCGCGCATTGGAACGGCTACCTGTTCTTTGGCCTTGAGAAGCCGCGGTCCGAGGAGGCCACCCGATGAGCCGAACCCGCCCGGCCCCGGCCCGCACTTCCGCCGCCACAGTCCGCTGCGCCATCTACACCCGCAAGTCGAGCGAGGAAGGCCTCGAGCAGGAGTTCAACTCTCTCGACGCCCAGCGAGAGAGCGGCGAGAACTACATCGCGAGCCAGGCGGGCGAAGGCTGGACGTGTCTCCCCGATCGCTACGACGACGGCGGCTTCACCGGCGGCAACATGGAGCGGCCGTCGCTCAAGCGACTCATGGCCGACATCGAGTCCGGCAAGGTCGACTGCGTCGTCGTCTACAAGGTGGATCGACTCAGCCGCTCGCTGCTCGACTTCGCCCGCATGATGGAGACGTTCGAGCGCCGCAAGGTGTCGTTCGTCTCGGTCACGCAGCAGTTCAACACCGCGTCGTCGATGGGGCGGCTCGTCCTCAACGTGCTGCTCTCGTTCGCCCAGTTCGAGCGAGAGATTATCTCCGAGCGGACCCGCGACAAGATCGCCGCCACGCGCCGCAAGGGGAAGTGGGCTGGAGGCCACCCGATCCTTGGCTACGACGTCGATCCCCGCGGCTTCCGGCTCGTCGTCAACGAGGAAGAGGCCGCACGCGTCCGCGAGATCTTCGCGCTCTACCTCGAGCACCAGGCGCTGATCCCGACGGTGAAGGCGATCGATGAGCGCGGCTGGGTCAACAAGCGCTGGACTACCCGCAAGGGCGCGGAGCGCGGCGGGAAGCCCTTCGACAAGGCCAGCCTCTTCAAGCTGCTGACGAACATCGTCTACCTCGGGAAGGTGCGCTACAAGAGCGAGGTTCACGAGGGCGAGCACGCTGCAATTGTCGATGCCGACCTCTTCGAGCGGGCCCAGCGCCTGTTGGTCCGCAACGGCCGCACAGGCGGAGCCGCGGTACGGAACAAGTACGGCGCACTGCTCAAGGGGCTGCTGCGATGCACGCCGTGCGGCTGCTCGATGGGCCACACGTACTCGACAAGGCGCGACGGGAACGGCAACGGCTCGATCCAGTACCGCTACTACGTCTGCCTCAACGCGCAGAAGCGCGGTTGGCACACCTGCCCTTCGAAGTCGGTCCCGGCCGCCGAGCTCGAGCGGCTTGTCGTCGAGCAGATCCGAGCAATCGGCCGCGACCCGACGCTCGTCACCGCGACGCTGAAGCACGCGCGGAAGCAGGCGACGGAGGCACTCGCGACGATCGAGAGCGAGCAGCGGACGGTCGAGCGCGAGCTTCGGCGGTACGAGCGGGAACTGCGCGAGCTCGTCGCGGAGGCGGGAGCGACCACGGTCGCCGCATCGCGCTTGGGCGAGCTCAACGAGCGCATCCGATCGGGCGAGCAGCGGATGACGGAGCTGCGCGAGCGGGCGATGACGCTCGGACGCGAGATCGTCGACGAGCGCGAGGTCACCCGTTCGCTCTCCGCGTTCGATCCGGTGTGGGAGACGCTCTCGCCGAAGGAGCAGGCCCGCGTCGTCCGACTGCTGGTCAAGCGCGTCGACTACGACGGCATCACCGGGATGGTGGGTGTGACCTTCCACCCGAGCGGCCTGCGCGGCTTGGCCAGCGAGGTCGGCGCACCAGACGATGAGGAGGTCGCCGCGTGATTGACGGAGCCGAGCCGCGCATCGAGTTCAAGGTGCACTTCGACACCAGCCGTCGAGGCCGCAAGCGCGCGGTCGTCGGCGATCGGCCAGCGCCCGCAGCACCGACGCCCGGCCGGATGCCGCGGGTGACGCGGCTTATGGCGCTGGCGATCCGGTTCGAGCACCTCATCCGCGACGGCGAGGTGAGGGACCTCGCGGAGATTGCCCGGCTCGGGCAGGTGACGCGAGCCCGCGTCACGCAGATCATGAACCTGCTGCACCTGGCCCCGGACATCCAGCAGGAGATCCTCGCCCTGCCCCGGGTCGAGGCGGGCCGCGACCCCATCACCGAACGGGAACTGCGGCCGATCGCGGCGATCCCCGACTGGCGGAAGCAGCGGGCGGCGTGGCGGGCGGTGGCGACCTCTCTATAGAAGGTGCGCAAGTCCACCGGGCGTCAGTAGCCCATGTCGAGTTCCTGCGCCTGCTTGGTGAGCTTGTCCAGCACCTTGTGCCGCTTCTCGTCGATCGTGTCGCGATAGCGCGTCAGATCCTCGAGGCGAATGCGCCGATGCGTACCGACCATGCGCACGGGGATCTTGCCTGCATCGAGCTCCTTGACGAGGAACGGCCGCGAGACGCCGAGAACGTCCGCCGCCTGCTGCGTGGTGAGCTCAGACTCCACCGGCACGATGGTGATGGCGTTCCCGCGTGCGAACTCTGTCAGCACAACGACGAGCGCCTGTACCGCTGCAGCGGGCACCACGACGGTCGCGTCACCCTTCGGCCCGACTCGGGCACGGAGATCTCGCTTCGCCATCGGCGCAAGCAGGCTGCTCGCGTCCCGCGCCAACTTCGCATCACGCGCTGACGGAACAACAGGCCCAATTGGCCTGCGGTCAGAACTTAGTGCGGACTTGGACACCTGAGACCTGCCTCCATCTCCCTGTTGGACACTGTAGGCTGTATCTGCAATAATCGCAACGCCCGTCGGCCGGTTCGTCCGCACTCCACGACGCTCGGCAACGGCTCCTTGTGCTGATCCAGGACGGCATCGTGGTGTCCGGGCACAAGTACCATCGAGGCCGGAACTGGAGGCGATGGGACACATCCGCGGCCATTCTCCACCCGACACGCGGAAGTGGCTACCCGTCGTCGAGGCTGTTGCCGACGGAGCGGATGTCGCCGCTGTCGCGGGCGCGACGCTGGCGGCGGCAGAGAAGGGCCTCGAACAGGCAAAGGGCGACGCAGGGCTGGCGCATGCGGTGTGGCTGCTTGCCCACGTCGCGCTCGCGGCGCGCACCGACGATTTCCAAGCCGCCCTTGCGGCGAAGGGTGTGGAGGTTCCGACAGGCGCCACGGTCGTCGACATCGTCGCCGGCCTGAGTGACGCGATGGATCGGCAGCTCCGCGCGACGCGAGGTCGCACGGACATCGGCGAGATGGCTCAGCTTGCAGCCGCTGAGTCGATCGCCGAACTCGTCGGTAGAGAGTCTGCCAGCCTGTTTGGTCCATCCCCCGAGACAGTCCAGGCTGCGTTCCGGAGGTTCTCGTCGAAGGATGGTTTTGGCGACCTGGCGCACAGCTTCTTCTCCCGCTTCGTTGAGCGCTACCTCGGATACCACCTGAGCCGGGAACTTTCTCGCCATGTGGGCGAGAATCAGCGCTTTCGCGATCCGGATGCACACAGTGAGTTCCTGGATCGCCTTCAATCGCATAGCCGACAAGTCGCACTCATCCTGAAGGACTTCTCCCCCGGTTGGTATTCCAAGTCGAAGTTCGAGACGGGCATCTCAGAGCGGTCGGCACGCGGCTTCTCGGCATACGCGCTGACGAAGATCCGCGACGAGATCAAGCGGCGAGGTCAACGGGATGTCCGCTGACCACGCCATCCTCTGTGGCGGATTGAGTCTCTCCACGCGTTCGAAGCAGTGGAAGGCGGCGAAGACAGTGCGCCTCGCGATCGGACAAGGTCCCAGCCCGATCCACCTCGACATCGGCTCGATCCCAAAGCGCCTCGCCGCCAACCTGCCTCCGGTGGCGGCCGACCTCGTGGAGCTCGCCGCGTACGTCTACACAGCGGACGGAGCCTGCACGCGGGGCGGAGATCGCGAGTTCGAGTACGGGCAAAAGTGGCGGCGGAACTTCCGATTCGATGTGCCCGTCCGAGTGCCGCAGTTGTGGTCCTCCGCGGCAGTCCGGAGTGCGCTCACGGAAGCGCTCGGCTTCCTCTCCGATGATGATTACGAGTTCCACTTTCATCAGCTCGAGCGGCCACCGCTGCTCGAGTCGTATCTCTTCGATGGCGTCGACCTCGGCGACGGAGGGATCGAGGAGGTCATGCTCTCTTCCGGCGGCCTTGATTCCTTCGCGGGCGCAGTGCAGGAGGTTCTCGTTGGTCACCGGCGTACGGCGTTGGTGAGCCATGTTTCGACCGAGAAGATCGGGAAGCCGCAGCGCGACCTGTTCAAGGATTTGGAAGCAGAGTGCCAGCCCGGAAAGCCTCGCCCGTGGCATGTGCAGATCAATCTGAACAAGGCAAAGGCACTTGGGCGGGAGCCGACCCAACGCACACGCTCGTTCGTCTATTCGTCCATCGCCGCTGTCGTTGCCAAGATGCTCGGGCGTTCGCGCATTCGCTTCTACGAGAACGGCGTGATCAGCTTCAATCTGCCGACGAGTCTCCAGGTGATCGGCGGACGAGCCAGCCGGACGACACATCCGCTCGCGCTGGCCGGCATTAGCGCGCTGTTGGGCCAGCTCTTCGATGCACCCTTCCAGATCGAGAACCCGTTTCTCTGGAAGACGAAGACAGAGATCCTGCAGCAGCTCAAGGCAGCTGGGCACTCTCGCTTGGCGGCCAAGACGATCAGCTGCGCGCACACACTCGGGCGTACGAACCAGCACAGCCATTGCGGTCGGTGCTCACAGTGCATTGATCGCCGTCTGGTGGCCCTCGCTGCTGGATACGACGAGTCCGAAGACCCAGCGATTATGTACGAGGCGGGGATGGACACGCCCCGAGAGGACGAGCGCGACCGGACCATGATCGAGCGATACATCGGTGAGGCTCTTCGCATTCGCCGAATGGGAAGCGCGACGGAGTTTCTCACTGCTCATGGCGAGGTCGCGCGATGCTTGCGGGCCATCGGGACCGACACCACCGCCTCGCTGCAGCAGGTGTTCGCGCTCCACCGCCGCCATGCTGATCAGGTGCGCGATGCGCTAAGTGGGTTGATCGCGGCCAATGCGCCGCGCATCGTCGACAAGTCGATTCCGCCGACATCGCCGATCGGACTTGCAGCGGGACTGGCGTCCGGACTCGATATCGACCTGACGGCACATGATCCGGGCGCAGGCGCGTCGGACGAGTGCGCCGGCGACGGCTTCATGGTCGACCGAGATCGCTTCCGTGTGTGTCATCAAGGTAAGCCTTGTCCGCTGGGCAACACGCTTGAGTTCCGCGTGATTGAGCGGCTGGCGAAGCGGCCTGGGACCTATGTGCCGGTGGACACCCTTCAGAAGGATGTGTGGGAGGACGAGGTTCGTAGTCGCGGCACTGTGCAGAAGACTGTCAGCAACTTGCGGAGGAAGCTTCGGGAGTCGGGCCTCGAAGGGGTGACGCTCGATGGAAAGGAGCGGGGGCACTACCGCCTGCAGATTTCCGAGAGCGGTAAGCGCTAGTTCCAACGAGCGGTAAGCGCGTCCAACCAGAGTGCGAGCACCTAGTCGTCACGCAGACGACGGAAAGGAGCTCGACACGATGCACAGGACGCATCAACCGATTCCCCCGTACGCCTCCCGCCTCATCCGCTTCAAGGCCCGGCAGCTCTCCCGCCAGCCTGGCTTCAGCCTCGATGAACGCTGCGACCTCGAGCAGGACCTGCTCACCGATCTGATCGATCGGCTGCCGAAGTTCGACCCGGCCAAGGCGCAGCTCAACACCTTCGTCGCCCGCGTCGTCGAGCGCCGCGTCGTCACGCTGATCCGCTACCGCTTCGCGGAGATGCGATCGCCGGAGCGGGAGGAGTGTTCGCTCGACGACACCGCCCTCGACTGCGACGGCCGGGCGGTCCCGCGGCACCAGCTCATCGCCGAGTCGTCGAGCGTGCCGCAGCGGCTGCGCGAGCTCGAGCGCGATGTGGCCGAGGTGCTGGCACGGCTGTCCGAACTGCACCGCACCATCGCGCTGGGGCTCGTGACCGGCACCGTCAACTCGATCGCCAACGAGCTCGGCATCCCGCGCAGCGCGGTCGAGCGGCACATCGACGAGATCCGCGAGGTCTTCGAGGACGCGGGGCTGCGCGAGTACCTGTGATCGCGCGCAACTTCGCAGGGCCGTCGCGTAGGTATCCAGTAGCGGCCCATCACTCGCGGACGCAGAAGGAGCAACACGCATGACGCGTGAGGTCTATCGGTACGTCTTCAACCCGCAGGTGCCGTTCGCTGACGTGCTCGCCACGCTCGACCTGGCCCTGATCGCCGTGGAGAGCCTTCACGGCGAGGCGAGAGCGCGCATGGACGCGCGCTTCGCCGGGCGTCCGCTCACCCGCACGCTGGTCATCGACGCCTCGACGCACGTCGGGCAGGCGCTGAACCAGCTCTTCGTCGGCTACGCGCGCCGGGAGTACGGCGAGACGGCCTTCGCCGTCTGTCGGTGCGCGGAGCGCCCGGCACCCCCGACTCCATCGACCAAGGAGGCCGCGTGCCCATCCGCCGCCTGATGCGCTCCTTCTCGCGCCGACGCGACGACGGCAACGCGCCGCTCGTCCGCCTCGGCCAGGGCGACTACCGCCGCGACTTCTTCCCACCGGAGCCACCCATGCCGACCGCGACCGCACCGCAGCCCGACAAGATCGACAGCCGACTGCGCTTCCTGATCCGTGAGTCCGCCGACGCCTACCACGCGCGCCGCGGCGAGTGCTTGACCTCGCATTGGCTCGCGGAGTTCCGTCAGTGCCCGCAGCTCTTCCGCAGGAAGGAACTCGGCCTGATCCCCGACCGCGACTCGCTGGCGTTCCTCGTCGGGCGCGCTACGCACACGTTGATCCTCGAGGGACGCGGGCGCTTCGAGCAGGAGTTCGCGGTCGGCGGCCCGATCAACGAGAAGACCGGGAAGCCGTTCGGCTCGGCGACGAAGGCGTTCGCCGAGTGGGCCGAGAAGCGCGGCAAGCCCGTGCTCTGCGACGAGGACGCCGCGATCGTCGAGCAGATGGCGGCGAGCGTGAAGGCGCATGCCTTCGCACGCGAGCTCCTCGCGATGGGCATGGCGGAGGGCGTCGTGCGCGGCACGCTCGAAGGCGTGCCCTGCCAGGCGCGGATCGACTGGATCAACCCGACCGTCGACCGCGGCATCGTCGACTTGAAGACCGCCGACTCGCTCGACTCGTTCGAGTGGCACATCGGCGCCTTCGGCTACGTGGCGCAGCTCGCCTTCTACAGGGCGCTCGTCGCGCAGGCCTGCGGCCAGACGCTGCCGGTCCACCTGATCGCCGTCGAGAAGCGCGAGCCGTTCCGCTGCGGCGTGTGGCAGTTCTCGCCCCGCGTCCTCGACAAGGCCGCGGAGCAGAACGCCATCTCCATCCGCGATCTCGTTCGTTGCCGCGCCAGTGACTCGTGGCCCACCGGCTTCGAGTCGCTGCGCCTCTACGACCGCGACTGAGCCCGCCCTCCACCCAGCACACCAACCGCAGGAGACCGCACCGCATGACGATGCTTGCACACATCCAGAAGGGCCGCGCCGCGATGCCACGCCGCATCATGGTCTACGGCGTCCACGGCGTCGGGAAGTCGACGTTCGGCGCGATGGCCGAGAAGCCGATCTTCATCACGACCGAGGAAGGCACCAACGACATCGAGTGCGACCGCTTTCCGCTGGCGACGAAGTACGGCGACGTGCTCGCGGCGCTGTCGACGCTCTACTCCGAGGAGCACGACTACCAGACGGTCGTCATCGATTCGCTGGACTGGCTGGAGCGCTTGATCTGGTCCGAGGTCTGCGCCAAGCGCGGCGTCGAGACGATCGAGGACATCGGCTACGCGAAGGGCTACGTCTTCGCGCTGACGCAGTGGCGCGAGATCTTCGCCGGGCTCGATGCGCTGCGTGCGGACCGCAGCATGCAGGTGATTCTCATCGCGCACGCCGCGATCGAGAAGTTCGCCAACCCCGAGACTGACTCGTACGACCGCTACGCGCCGCGCCTCCAGAAGCAGGCGTCGGCGCTCGTCCAGGAGTGGTGCGACGAGGTGCTCTTCGCCACCTACCGCGTCCACACGCGGACGAGCAGCGAGGGCTTCGACCGCAAGCGCACGCAGGGCATCGGCACCGGCGAGCGGATTCTCCGCACCACCGAGCGGCCGGCGCACGTCGCCAAGAACCGCCTCAACCTCCCCGACGAGCTGCCGCTGGACTACCGCGTCTTCGCGGCGCTCGCGCGCGGCGAGCAGCCCGTGATCGACCCGACCCAAACCGAAACCTCCAACGAGCAAGGAGCCTGACCCACATGGCAGACCTGAACGGATTCAACGCGCACGACGTCGACCCCAACATCGGCTTCGATCCCATTCCGAGCGGCAAGTACCTCGTGGTCATTACCGCGACGGAGATGAAGCCCACCAAGAACGGCAAGGGCGAGTACCTCGAGGTCGAGATGGAGGTCCTCGAAGGCCCCCACAAGGGCCGCAAGCTGTGGGACCGCCTGACGCTCAAGCACACCAACGAGCAGACGGTCGAGATCGCGCGAGGCACGCTGTCGGCCATCTGCCGCGCGGTGAACGTCATGAAGCCGCGCGACTCGGTGGAGTTGCACAACGTGCCGCTGGTCGCCTCGGTCGCGGTGAAGAACCGTGAGGACACCGGCGAGCCGACGAACGTCGTCAAGGGCTATGCCCGCCGCGACGGCTCGACCGGTACGGGCGTGCCCGCGGTCGTCGGCAATGGGCGTCCCTCGCCGGGCGGTGCCGTCGCAGCGACCGCTGGCGCGGGGGTGCCGCCGTGGAAGCGGTGACCGGCGCGACTCCGCTGACGCTCGAGCTGCCCTACCCGCCGTCGGTGAACCACTACTGGCGGCGGGTGGGGACTCGAACGCTCATCAGCCGCGAGGGCCGCCGGTTCCGCGCGCGGGTCGCAGCACACCCGTCGCTCCGCCGCATTGCCCGGATGGATGGGCCGCTCGCGGTGCATGTCACGGCGCATCCTCCCGACCGTCGTCGCCGCGATCTCGACAACGCGATGAAGGCGCTGCTCGATGCGCTGGCGCATGGAGGCGTCTACGAGGACGACGGGCAGATCGATCGGCTGGAGATCGTGCGCGGGGATGTGGTGCCCGACGGCAAGGTCGTGGTGCGCATCGCGCCGCTCGGCACGGAGGGCACCGCCTGATGGAGCTTCGTCCCTACCAGCGCGAGGCGGTCGATGCCGTCTGGCGTCACATCGCCATGAGCGACACCAACCCCGCCGTCGTCCTCCCGACCGGATCGGGCAAGACGCACGTGATCGCCGAGCTCTGCCGCGACGCGGTGCAGAAGTGGAACGGCCGCGTCGTCGTCCTGGCCCATGTGAAGGAACTCCTCGAGCAGGCGGCTGGCAAGCTCCGCGCCGTCGCGCCCGACCTGCCCATCGGCGTCTTCTCCGCCGGGCTCGGACGGCGCGACCTCGGCTACGCCGTGACGATCGCGGGCATCCAGTCGGTCTACCAGCGCGCCCACGACCTCGGGCCGCTCGATCTCGTGATCGTCGATGAGGCCCATCTCGTCCCCCCCGAGGGCGAAGGGATGTACCGGCGCTTCCTGACCGATGCGCGCGACCTGTGCGACCACCAGCGCGTCGTCGGCCTGACCGCGACGCCGTACCGGATGAAGACGGGCCTGATCTGCGGCCCCGCGCCCGACCACGTGCTCAACGAGACATGCTTCGAGGCGGGCGTGCGCGAGCTGATCGTGGCGGGTTACCTGTGCCCGCTCAAGAGCCGCGCCGGCAAGGCAGTCGCCGACACCAGCGAGCTGCACATCCGCGGCGGCGAGTTTGTCGCCGGCGAAGTCGAGACGCTTATGAACAAGGACGACCTCGTCGGCGCGGCGTGCGCCGAGATCGTCGCGGCGACGGCCGCCAGGCGTGCCGTTCTCCTCTTCTGCTCGGGTGTCGCGCACGGCGAGCATGTCGCCCGCGTGCTGCGGGAGCGCCACGGCGTCGAGTGCGGATTCGTGGAAGGCGGCACCCCGACCAAGGAGCGGGATGCACTCATCGCTCGCTTCAAGTCGGGCGAGCTCAAGTACCTGGCCAACGTCAACGTGCTGACGACCGGCTTCGACGCCCCGAATGTCGACTGCGTCGCGATGCTTCGGCCGACGCTGTCGCCGGGTCTCTACTACCAGATGGTGGGCCGCGGCTTCCGTCCGCACCCGGGCAAGGCCGACTGCGTCGTCCTCGACTTCGGTGGGAACGTCCTTCGGCACGGACCGGTGGATGCGATCCGCCTGGCCGACAGGTCGGGCGCGCCCGGCGAAGCGCCGGCCAAGCAGTGCCCGCAGTGTGACGCCTTGATTCACGCGGCTTACGCGACCTGCCCCGAGTGCGGGCACAAGTTCCCGCCGCGGCAGGTCAAGCACGCCGCGATTGCTTCAGAGGCGGACATCGTCTCCGGGGCCGACGGCGCATCCCGATCCGAGGAGCGGGTCGTCGAGGTCGGCTACCACGTCCACTTCAAGCGCGACAACCCCGGCGCGATCCCGACGATGCGCGTCGAATACCGCTGCGGATTCAACCGCTGGCTCCGCGAGTGGATCTGCCTCGAGCATCCCCCCGGAAGCTTCGCGCAGCGCAAGGCCGCCGAGTGGTGGCGCAAGCGGTCCAGCGAGGCGGTGCCGACGACGATCGAAGAGGCCGTCGACTTGGCCCGCGCGGGGGCGCTGGCGCAGCCGCTTCGGATCACGGTCGAGCGCAAGCCCGGCGACCAGTGGGAACGCGTCGTCGGTCATGAGCTCGGCCCGATGCCGCCGCGGCTCGAGGACCCGGACAACCTGCCCGATCCGGAGCCGGTCGGCGCGTTCCACGGCATCCCCGACGAGGAGATTCCCTTCTGATGTCCGGGGACTTGCCGTCCAACCTGAACGGCTCGCTTCGGTCGCACGCCACCGCGTGCGTCGCGGCGGGCCTGTGCGCCTTGCCTGCGATTCGGCGGGGCGACGAGAAACGCGTGGCGCTCACCTCGTGGAAGCCGTTCCAGTCGCGTCTGCCGTCGGGCGACGAACTCGGATCGTGGTTCGAGGATTCACCCGGTGGCGCGGCGTCGATGTGCCTCGTCTGCGGTGCGGTCTCGGGCAACCTCGAGATGATCGACTTCGACCTCGACGGCGAGGCCTTCGCTGCATGGCGCAGCGCCGTTGAGGACAACGCGCCCGGCCTGGTCGATCGCCTCGTCATCGAGTCGACGCCATCTGGCGGCATGCACGTCGTCTACCGCTGCGCGGGTCCGGTGAGCGGCAACACCAAGCTCGCGCAGCGCCGGATCGGCGTCGATGGACCCGACCCGGTCATCGTCGGCACGAAGTCGCATGTGCCCCGACGCGACGCGGGCGGCGCGTGGTCCGTCACCGTCACCATGATCGAGACGCGTGGTGAGGGCGGACTCTTCCTCTGCGCGCCCAGCGACGGCTACCGAATCGTGCAGGGCGACCTGTGCGATCCGCCGGTCATCACGGCGGAGGAGCGCGACATCCTGCTCGGCTGCGCTTGGGCGCTCGACGAGCTGCCGGGAACAGTGGTCGGCCGGACGACACCCGTCGGCCACGCGCGGACGTCGCTCCGGCCGGGCGACGACTTCAACGAACGCGGCGACCCTCGGGACGTGCTCCTCGCACACGGGTGGACGCTGGCCAAACCGGGGGAGAACGAGTACTGGCGCAGGCCCGGCAAGTCGAACGGATCGAGCGCGACGCTGAAGGACCGCGTTTTCTACGTCTTCTCGTCGAACGCCTCGCCCTTCGAGCCGCACACCGGCTACTCGCCCTTCGCGGTCTACGCGCTGCTCGAGCACCACGGCGACTTCACCGCGGCGGCGTCAGCGCTCGCGATGCAGGGATACGGCCAGCCGCCGGGCGACCGCACGCTCGGCGTCGATCTCTCGGAGTTCATCGTCGGCGCACCGTCGGCACCGACGAACCCCGTCGAGCCGTCGCCGTTGCCGGTGGGCGAGCTCGTCGCGGCCTACCCGCAGCTCCGTGCGCCGGTGATCCACGGGCTGTTGCGTGAGGGCGAGACGATGAACGTCATCGCCAGCCCGAAGACCGGCAAGAGCTGGCTCACGCTCGACCTCGCGATCGCGGTCGCCACCGGCAACGCCTGGCTCGGCCGCTACCAGACGGTGCCGGGCGAAGTGCTCATCATCGACAACGAGCTGCACCGCGAGACGAGCGCCCACCGCATCCCGCAGGTGGCGCGAGCGCGGGGCGTCGCCATGCGCGAGATCGCTCAGCGCATCCACGTCGACAACCTGCGTGGTCGTCTGCAGGACATCTTCACGCTCGCGCCCTACTTCGCAGCGCTCGAACCCGGCCGCTTCAAGGTCATCGTCCTCGACGCCTTCTACCGCTTCATGCCCAGCGGCGGCGACGAGAACGACAACGGGACGATGGCCAACATCTACAACCGGATCGACGCCTTCGCCGATCGGCTGGGCTGCTGCTTCGTCCTGATTCACCACTCGACCAAGGGCAGCCAGTCGGGCAAGAGCGTGACCGATGTGGGTGCGGGTGCCGGCGCGCAAAGCCGGGCCACCGACACGCACCTTGTTCTCCGGCCGCATGAGGAGCCTGGCGCGGTTGTGCTCGACGCCGCAGTCCGATCATGGGCGCCGGTCGACCCGACATGCCTGCGCTGGTCGTTCCCGGTGTGGACCGTCGACGACGGCCTCGACCCCGCCGCGCTCAAGCCCGAGCGTCCCGTGAAGCGCAAGGAACCGAAGGCCGACGACCCGCCCAAGGAGCCCGAGTGGACCGTGGAGCGCTTCGTCGAGGCGTTCATTCCCGAGCCTCGCACCCGCGAGGTGGTCGTCACGGTCGCCCGGGCGTGCGGCCTCTCCGACCGCGCCGCCAGGCGGCTCATTTCGCTCGCGGTCAGCGAGGGGTTGGTCGAGCAGGAGGCGTTCAACGGGCGCACTGCCCCGAGAATCATCCCTGCGACCGGACCCGACGACGCTGGAGGAGACCTGTGATGCGCGCCTTCCGATCCGCGCGAAAGAGGGGTCTCTTGCGCGCAATGCACATGAATCAGGCGCGCGCAAAAGAGGACTACTCTCTCGCGCGCACCCCCCCATACCCCCCCGTGGGTGCGTGCGCTAGAGCGACGCACCCACGAGCGCGCGCAAGAGAGTGCGCGCAAGAGACCCCCCAAAGCAGGCCCGGGACGTTGGCGGACGTCGCGGCGGGTTGGCTCGAGGCGACGACCGTCCCACCGCTCGGCCGGGCGCGACTGACGCCGACGTGGGCGGCCACGTCGCGAGTGGGCGCGATGTGGGTAACTGGGGCGAGTGCGGCCGCCAATAGGTACTCCGGCGGGAATCTCGGCCGGAGATGCCGCCGGGAACAGCCGCGCTTGGCGACAGAGTTTGTTTCGCCCGTCCGAGCGCGGGGCGGGCGTCTGGCGGGGTTGGTAGAACCGCCCGCCAGGAACGCGACGTGGGCCAACGTGGGCGGACCCGTGGCCAACGGGCGCGGCCCGTAGCGCGGGGGAATCGGGGCGATAAACGCTCCCGGACGGGCCCGTCGCCCGAGCGATCCAGCCATCCAGCGATCCACCGATCCCCGGACCCACCGCTTGTGCGGCGGGCCATCACGACGCCCAATGCGCCGCGCCGGCGCTCACGACGGAGATCGCTATGAACATCGAAACGCTTCCCATCGACGCGGTTCACGAGTACGACCGCAACCCCCGCACCATCAACGACGCTGCCATCGACGCGGTGGCCAAGAGCATCGAGACCTTTGGC